>ODAI013428761.1_pt1 | contig 10324 bp, 10 predicted proteins | sample 1539321 | NCBI WGS metagenome assembly ODAI01 (sample SAMN02144231, study PRJEB22623) | gut metagenome | biome: sheep rumen | host: Ovis aries | place: New Zealand | reverse complement strand
GAATGCCGGTCTTCGAATACACCTTCTCTTTGCCCACAAGCTTGAAATATTCTTCCATCGCATGCTCGGTGTGTGGGTCGCGGTAGCTGTAGGGATTGCGGAGGATGCCACCATCGCTGCCGATGCAAACCACGTCAACTCCCCAGGTGTCAATGCCGATGGACGTGATGTCTAAACCTTCGGACGAAACCACCTGCAGACCGCGGATAATCTCGTTGTACAAGGCATAGATGTCCCAGAAATAATGGCCGCAGGCCTGGATAATCGGGTTGGAAAACCTCGTCAGCTCACGCTGCTCGAGCTTGCCGTCAACGATGCTGCCCAAGATGGTTCTCCCACTCGTGGCGCCAAGGTCCACGGCAAAGAAATTTGCAGTTTTCATGTATGGTAAATCAGTCGTTAGTTATAAGTCGTAGTTAGCAGTTCAACAAAATCCTCCAGGAGGAAAGGTGCCCTTTCTTCCGCTTCTCTGGATTTCAATCTTACAAATTTATAGCTTTTTTTCCGAAATTTGACTACAAGGCTCGGTTTTTTTCGATTTTTTTGTTCTTTTGGTGAAAAAACCATTATCTTCGCATAATTTTTCTGCTGTGACAAGAACGAAGCGGCTTCATTTTAAAGGGCTTTTCTCCACGTCCGGGATGCCGTGCATCCCAATATCTACTTCGTCCATTGCCGGCATCGCCCTTCGTCCATTGCCGGCATTGCCCTTCGTCCATTGCTCCGCAATTTTATTGCGGAATAAACATTTGAAATCAAGCATAATAACAAAACAAACTACGATGAATAAGGAAAATCTGAGAATTGTGTTTATGGGTACACCCGACTTTGCCGTTGAAAGTCTGAGGGCTCTCGTCGATGGAGGGTATCAGGTGGTTGGAGTGGTCACCATGCCCGACAAGCCAATGGGAAGGCATGGCAGCGTCCTTCAACCCAGCCCCGTGAAGAAATTTGCAGTGGAAAGAGGGTTGAAAGTGTTACAGCCTGTAAAATTGAAGGATGAGGAGTTCCTCAAGGAGCTGGAAAGCCTGGAAGCAGACCTTCAGATTGTGGTGGCGTTCAGGATGTTGCCTGAGGTGGTGTGGAATATGCCACATCTCGGTACGTTCAACCTCCATGCATCGCTCCTGCCGCAATACCGGGGAGCGGCGCCCATCAACTGGGCGGTAATCAACGGAGAGAAGGAGACGGGAGTCACCCCCTTCTTCCTTCAGCACGAAATCGACACGGGTGAGGTCATCAAGCAGGTCAGGGTGCCGATTGCCGACACCGACGATGTTGGAATCGTTCACGACAAGCTGATGACCGTGGGGGCGGCACTCGTCACCGAGACCGTCGATAAGATCATCGACGGGTCACTCACCACCATCGAGCAGGACCTCATGATTGGGGAGGACGAGACTCTCAAGCCGGCACCGAAGATTTTCCGCGAAACGTGCCGAATCAACTGGAACGCACCGGCAAAGAAAGTTTATGATTTCGTGCGCGGCCTCTCGCCTTATCCTGCTGCGTGGACCGTACTCCATAACAACGATAAGTTGATGGATGTCAAGATTCTGCAAACTTCAATCGACAAGTCGGAAAAACCGGGAAAACCAGGCGAGGTGAGGACCGACGGAAAAAAATGGGTGAAGGTGGCGGCGTCCGATGGATGGCTCCAGATTCTCTCGCTACAGCTGGCGGGAAAAAAACGTATGGCAGTGGACGAATTCCTCAGAGGATTCAAGTTTGGCAAGAAAGCGGCAATGGAGTAGGGGCAGGAGGCTCTTCTGCCGCATTGCGCGACAAGGAAAAAGAAATGGAATTTTGGTATCTGAGTGTGCCAAAATTCCATTTTTTTATGGCCTTTTTCGCCAATCGGCTATTTTTAAATCCTATTTATTTCAATTTCTTCTTTTTATTTAGTAACTTTGCAAAGTTTGTGCAAGCAACCAAACAAAGAGAGTATATATACCAAATCAATATTTTTTTATGGCGAATGTAATCAAACTTAAGAGAGGCCTTACAGTCAATCTTGCTGGTAAGCCGTCTTCGGAAGTGACTGAGCCTAAAGCATCAAAAGTGTACGGTATCGTGCCGGATGCATTTGTGGGAGTCAAGCCGAAAGTGGTGGTCAAGGAAGGGGAAACTGTTTTGGCCGGGGATGCTTTGTATGTGGACAAGCTGCATCCGGAAGTGAAGTTCACTTCTCCTGTCAGCGGCAAGGTCGTTGCCGTGCAGAGAGGTGACAGACGAAAGGTTTTGAGCATTCAGGTGGAGGCTGACCAGCAGCAGAAAGCAAAGGACTTCGGGACTATCGATCTCGCCAAGGCAGATGCGGATGCTGTGCTCAACGCATTGCTTGACGCCGGACTTTTCGCTTACATCAACCAGCGCCCGTATGCCGTGGTGGCAAACCCGCAGGACAAGCCGAAAGCCATTTTCTGCTCCACTTTCTGCGACATGCCGCTCGCTGCCGACTTCGAAGTGGCGCTGAAGGGCAATGAAAAAGAGTTTCAGGCTGGTATCGACGCGCTCGCAAAAATCGCACCGGTTTACCTCGGAGCAAAGCGCGGAGCAGCGGTCGCTATTCTCAAGGCTGAAAATGCCAAGATCACTGTGTTCGACGGAAAATGCCCGGCTGGAAACGTGGGTGTGCAGATCAACCATGTTAACCCTGTCAACAAGGGTGAGGTGGTGTGGACCATCGGGCCGGAGGAACTCATCTTCATCGGAAGACTCGTGCTCACAGGAAAGGTGGATTTCTCACGCGTCATCGCAGTTGCGGGCAGCGAGGTGAAGAACCCAGCTTATGCCAAGGTCACTGTTGGACAGCAGATCGCCGACATCGTGGAAGGCAATGTCAAGACCGACAAGAAGGTGCGTATCATCGACGGAAACCCACTCACAGGAACCAAGGTGGAAACTACGGACTTCCTTGGCGCACATTCCACTGAAGTGACCATCATTCCTGAAGGTGACGACGCCGATGAGGCATTCGGATGGATCATGCCGCGATTCAAGCAGTTCTCTAAAAGCCGCACTTACTTCTCATGGCTCATGGGAAAGAAGCGCGAATATGTGATTGATGCCAGAATCAAGGGTGGCTACCGACACATGATCATGTCGGGAGAGTACGAGAGTGTGTTCCCGATGGACATCATGCCGGAGCAGCTCATCAAGGCGATCATCGCTGGAGACATCGACAAGATGGAGGCGCTTGGTATCTACGAGGTGGCGCCGGAGGATTTCGCCATGGCGGAATTTGTTGATAGTTCCAAACTTGAGCTCCAGCGCATCGTGCGTGAAGGTCTCGATATGCTCCGTAAGGAGAACGCATAAGTCATCATTAATAACTCTCAGATGAGAAGGCGGGTGAAACTGCCGCAAACAAAGGCTGAACAATAAGACTTTCAGTCTGAAGGCAGGGACAAACGCTGACGGATATCTGAATATCAGCTAAAAAAATAATGGGTTTAAGAAAATTTCTCGACAAGATAAAGCCTTCGTTCCAAGAAGGTGGAAAGCTCCATGCTTTCAGGTCGGTCTTCGACGGATTCGAGACGTTCATGTACGTCCCGAACGAAACGGCCAAAGCCAAGGGGGCGCATATTCATGATGCCATCGACTCCAAGCGCATCATGTCGTTTGTTGTGATTGCACTGACCCCGGCTTTGCTTTTCGGTATGTGGAACGTGGGACATTGGCACTATATCGCCAATAATGTGGAACCGACGTTCTGGAGCAGCTTCTTCTACGGACTTGCTGCAGTGCTGCCGAAAATCGTGGTCAGCTATATCGTGGGTCTGGGTATCGAATTCACTGTGGCGCAGTGGAAAAACGAGGAAATCCATGAGGGATTCCTCGTCAGTGGTATCCTCATTCCGATGATCGTGCCAATCAACTGTCCGCTCTGGATCATCGCCGTGGCAACAGCGTTCGCTGTCATCTTCGCTAAGGAGGTGTTCGGAGGAACTGGTATGAACATCTTCAATGTGGCTCTCGTCACGCGCGCGTTCCTATTTTTCTCTTATCCTTCAACTATGTCGGGCGACAAGGTGTGGGTTAACCAGAACTATATGGACTGCATCACCGGCGTGAGCGGAAATGTGGACGCTTTCTCCATGGCCACGCCGCTCGGAGAACTTGCTGCAAACACGGCTGACAAGCCTGTGGCTGTCACCACCGACTTCATCGACACCATCACGGGTATCATGCCGGGCTCTATCGGTGAGACCAGCGTCATTGCCATCGCTCTCGGCGCATGCCTCCTTCTCGTCACAGGTGTGGCAAGCTGGAAGACCATGCTCTCTGTCTTTGTGGGTGGTGCGCTCATGGCATTCATCTTCAAGGATAAGGTGGCTGAGAACTTCCAGTGGTATGAGCACCTCACCGTCGGCGGTTTCTGCTTCGGAGCCGTCTTCATGGCCACTGACCCTGTCACTTCAGCACGTACTGAATGCGGTAAGTGGATCTACGGATTCCTCATCGGTGTCATGGCGGTCATCATCCGTGTGCTCAACCCGGGTTACCCAGAGGGTATGATGCTCGCCATCCTGCTCATGAACGTGTTCGCTCCGCTCATCGACTACTGTGTGGTTCAGAGCAATATTAACAAGCGCGCAAAACGCGCCATTAAAGCGAAGGAGGACTAAAATATGGGAAAACTCAATACAAACGGTAACGCATATACCATCATATATGCTTCCATCATGGTCATCATCGTGGCATTCCTGCTCGCTTTCGTGGCTTCGGCTCTCAAACCGACACAGGACGACAACGTCGCTAACGACAAAAGAAGCCAGATCCTTGCAGCACTCAGAATTGAGAAAGGCTCTGACTACGACGTGCAGGCCAAATACACAGAGATGGTGAAAGCTGACCCGGTCTATGACGACAAGGCTGCAGTCAAGGCTGAGGAAGGCGGATTCAAAGTGGAAAACAAGAACCTCGCCAAGGACAACAGACCGCTTTACGTGGCACAGACCCCGGACGGAACCAAGTATGTCATCCCGATGACTGGTGCCGGACTTTGGGGCGGTATCTGGGGATATGTGGCGCTCGATGAGGACTGCGAGACAGTCTATGGCACTTATTTCTCTCATGAGAGTGAGACTGCCGGTCTCGGTGCACGTATCACGGAGACGGAGTTCCAAAGCAAGTTCCAGGGTAAGAAACTCTTCGCTGGCGACGACAAGTCGAAAGTGGCGCTCAGCGTGGTCAAGAAGGGAAAGGAAGGCGACCTCAGTGCCGACAACTATGTCAATGGCATCACGGGAGCAACGCTTACCTCGGATGGTGTTAACAACATGATTCAGAAATGCCTGAACGACTATCAGGACATTCTCGAGAGTCTTAAAAAATAATGGAGGACAAAGAATATGGGTAAATTATTTTCTAAAGAGAATGGCGAAGTATTCAAAAGCCCTCTCAACCTCAATAACCCGGTGGCTGTGCAGGTGCTCGGTATCTGCTCCGCACTCGCCGTTACAGCTCAGCTCAAGCCGGCTATCGTCATGGGACTGTCTGTCACAGTCATCACGGCGTTCTCTAACGTGATTATCTCGCTCATCAGAAAAACCATCCCTAACCGCATCCGTATCATCGTGCAGCTTGTGGTGGTGGCGGCTCTGGTGACCATCGTAAGCAATATCCTCAAGGCATACGTCTATGATGTCAGCGTCCAGCTTTCTGTCTATGTCGGACTGATCATCACAAACTGTATCCTCATGGGACGCCTTGAGGCGTTCGCCATGATGAACGGACCGTGGGAGTCGTTCCTCGACGGTATTGCCAATGGATTGGGATATGCAATTGTGCTTGTCATTGTCGGATTTGTGAGGGAACTCCTCGGATTCGGTTCCATCTTCGGATTCCAGATCATCCCGGATTCTTGGCTTCTCGACAATGGTGGTGGGTATCTCCACAATGGTATGATGACCATGCCGGCCATGGCACTCATCCTGCTGGGATGCATCATCTGGGCACATCGCGCGTATAATAAAGATAAGGTACAGTAAATCACATAACTAAGTAAAACGTAAAAATTATGGAACATTTCTTTAGTTTGTTTGTTCGCTCGATTTTCGTCGACAACATGATCTTCGCGTTCTTCTTGGGTATGTGCTCTTATCTGGCTGTATCCAAGACGGTGAAGACATCACTCGGACTCGGTGTGGCGGTCACGTTCGTCCTCCTCATCACCGTGCCTGTGGACTATCTGCTCCAGACCAAAGTGCTGGCAGCGGAAGGTATTCTCGGAGTAGATCTCACTTTCCTCAGCTTCATTCTCTTTATTGCTGTCATCGCAGCTATGGTGCAGCTGGTGGAGATGATTGTGGAAAAGTTCTCTCCTTCTCTCTATGCGGCACTCGGTATCTTCCTGCCGCTCATCGCTGTGAACTGCGCCATCATGGGTGCGTCGCTCTTCATGCAGCAGCGTATCAACCTCGAGCCTGAATCTACTCAGTTCATCGGAGGTGTGGCCGACTGTGTGGCTTACGCTCTCGGTTCTGGTATTGGTTGGACACTCGCTATTGTCAGCCTTGCGGCCATCCGCGAGAAAATGGCATATTGCGACGTGCCAAAGCCGCTGCAGGGACTGGGCATCACCTTCATCACGGTGGGACTCATGGCTATGGCATTTATGTGTTTCTCTGGTCTTAAACTCTAAAACGAAAGGATAATAACTATGGATAGTACTTTTATTTTATCTAGTATCGGAGTATTCTTAGCGATCATACTCGTTTTGGTTATCATCCTCCTCGTGGCTAAGAAATACCTCTCGCCGAGTGGTAATGTCACAATCACAATCAACGGCGACAAGCAACTCTCTGTGGGACAGGGAAGCAGCCTGCTCTCCACGCTCTCTGAAAACGGTATCTACCTTTCTTCAGCCTGTGGTGGAAAGGGCTCGTGTGGTCAGTGCAAATGTCAGGTGCTCGAAGGTGGTGGAGAAATCCTCGACTCTGAGAAGGGACATTTCACACGTAAGCAAATCAAGGAGCATTTCCGCCTCGGATGCCAGTGCAAGGTTAAGGGCGACCTCTCTATCAAGGTGCCTGAGTCTGTCATGGGCGTTAAGGAATGGGAGTGCACCGTCATCAGCAACAAGAACGTGGCTTCCTTCATCAAGGAGTTCAAGGTGCAGCTCCCGCCGGGAGAGCACATGGACTTCGTGCCGGGTGCATACGCGCAGATCAAGATTCCTGCATACAGCCTGGACTACGACAAGGACTTCGACAAGAACGATATCGGCGACCTCTATGTGCCAGTGTGGGAGAAATTCAACATCTTCTCGCTCAAGTGCAAGAACGACACGCCGACCATCCGTGCATACTCTATGGCCAACTACCCAGACGAGGGAGATATCATCACCCTCACCGTGCGTATCGCCACTCCGCCGTTCCTGCCGAAACCGCAGGTTGGATTCCAGCCGGTCAGCCCGGGTATCGCTTCATCCTACATCTTCAGCCTCAAACCAGGCGACAAGTGCGTGATGAGCGGACCTTACGGAGAATTTGCACCGGTGTTCGACTCCAAGCGCGAGATGATCTGGGTTGGTGGTGGTGCCGGTATGGCTCCGCTCCGTGCACAGATCATGCACATGCTCAAGACACTTCACACACGCGACCGCGAAATGCACTATTTCTACGGAGCACGCGGAATCGACGAGGTGTTCTTCATGGAGGACTTCCTCGAACTCGAGAAGGAATATCCGAACTTCCACTTCCACCTCGCACTCGACTTCCCAGACAAGAAGGCGGACTCGCTCGGCGTGAAGTACAACCCGGGATTCATCGCAAACGTGCTCGGCGACACCTACCTCAAGCAGCATGAGGCACCAGAAGATGTGGAATACTACCTCTGCGGACCTCCTATGATGGCCAAGACGGTGCTCGACCTCCTGCACTCACTCGGTGTGGAAGACGACATGATCAGATTTGACAACTTCGGTGGATAACACATCCAACAGTCTATAAAAACGGGACTTGCCTGCAAAGGCGAGCCCCGTTTTTTTATGCGTCGTGCTGCGGGACCTGAATGAAAACCCCATAAATTATTTAATTTATGGAACGACCCTTAAATAAATGCCCACTCTTCAACCATAACTCATAAATTTTCACTAACTTTGTAAATTATTCGTGTAAATGAAAAGTTTATGACAAAACTGAGATGGTTTCTTGCAACGGCAATGGTCCTGCTCTTTGCGGCAGGCGAGGCACAGGCGCAGGAAATTAACGAGGAACAAAAGGCGGACTCCACCCAGCAGGACACCACCGGCATGAAACTGCAGGTAACACTCGTCACCTGCGACCCGGGACCGGATGCCTACCAGATGTTCGGACATACTGCTATCAGGATCAAGGACCTCAACAACCCTGACTACGACCTCGTCTATAACTATGGCGTGTTCGACAGCAGGAGGGACAACTTTATCTATTATTTCGTCAAGGGTGAGACCGACTATGTGCTCTCGGTCGATCCGGCGCGCCTTTTCCTCGACAGATACACACACCGGTTCGGCATTCCGATGAGAGAGCAGTTTCTCAATATCAATGACCAGGAAAAGCTCGAACTGACAAAACTCCTCGAAATCAACGCTCATCCGGACAACCGCACTTACAGATATAATTTCCTTTACGACAACTGCACAACCCGCGCCACAAACATCATTGAGAAGGCGCTCGAGAAATGTGGGGTGCAGCTCAAATATGAGACGAAGTCAAAGGAATATGAGAAGACCACATTCCGACAAGTGCTCCACCGCTTCACTGCCGTGGCACCATGGACGGAGTTCGGGATAGACTTCGTGCTGGGAGCGGAGGTGGACAAACCGAGAAGCCAGCGCGAGCAGATGTTCATACCGTCGGTCTATGAGGCGGAGCTCGACAAGGCACAGATGGTGGGACAGGACGGAAAGCCTGTCAAAATGGTGGCGATGAAGAGAAATATCGAACCGATGGTGGAGATGGCGAAAACACCCGATTTCCCACTCTCGCCGTTTGCCACGTTCTCTGTCGTTCTCCTCTTTGTCATCATCATGGCGTTCGTCGATATCAGAAGAAAAAAACTTTCTATCTGGATGGACATTGCTGGATTCTTCATCAGAGGACTGGCTGGATTCCTCGTCGCTTTCCTCTTTTTCTTCTCAGAACATCCGGCTGTGGGATCCAACTGGCTCGTGTTGGCTTTTAACCCCATCGTGTTCATCATGATTCCGGATGTCATTTTTGCCGTATGGCAGAAGAGGTTCATGGCGGAGCTGACAATCAAGGGAAGACGCTACGATTGGTTTGAACTGGTCAATTTGGCAGTTCTCGTCTTCACTCTCTTGCTTTTTGTCTTGCCACTTCAGACACTCAACATCGCAATGCTGCCGTTGGTATTGATTTTGCTCATCAGGTCACTGACGCGCATTGTGGTGCTCACTAGAAACAACCTGAAAAATGAACAGGCAAGCCTCGGACAAATCGTCTGAAGGAAGGAGTGTGGAGATGACCGCTTCAACAAAACAAGGAAAATAATAAAAAAGTAATTATATTGACCCATGGGATTTAATAGTTTTATCAGTAAATTGTTCGGCAATAAGGCGGGACGCGACATGAAAGCGCTCAGACCGGTTGTCGATAAGGTAAATGCCGTTTATCCGGAGATTCAGAAGCTCTCCAACGATGAACTGCGTGCGAGAACTGACCAAATCAAGGCGCAGCTCCAGGAAATGGTGCAGCCCAAGAGGGATGAGATCGCAAAACTCAATGCGAAGATCCAAGAGACGGATATCGAGAAAAGACAGCCTATCTTTGATGAGATTGACAAGCTGGAAAAAGAAATTCTCGACATCTTTGAGCAGGGACTTGATGAAAACCTGCCGGTGGTCTTTGCCATCGTAAAGGAAACGGCAAGACGATTCACCGAGAACGAGGAGATTGAGGTCACTGCCACCGATTTCGACCGAGAACTGGCGCAGACCCACGATTTTGTGGATATCGACGGCGATAAGGCCATCTGGTACAACAAGTGGGAAGCTGGAGGCAACGAGACGGTGTGGAACATGATCCACTACCACGTGCAGCTCATCGGTGGTGCCGTGCTCCATCAGGGAAAAACCGCCGAGATGGCAACAGGTGAGGGTAAGACGCTCGTGGCAACGCTGCCTGTGCTCCTCAATGCGCTCACACGCAACGGTGTGCATGTCGTTACGGCCAACGACTCCCTCGCCAAGCGGGCCTCGGAGTGGATGGGACCGCTCTATATGTTCCACGGACTGTCGGTCGATTGCATCGACAAGCATCAGCCAAACTCCGACGCGCGTAGGAAAGCATATCAGGCCGACATCACGTTC
>ODAI010577215.1_pt1 | contig 10324 bp, 9 predicted proteins | sample 1539321 | NCBI WGS metagenome assembly ODAI01 (sample SAMN02144231, study PRJEB22623) | gut metagenome | biome: sheep rumen | host: Ovis aries | place: New Zealand | reverse complement strand
TTTATCTATCTCTAAAGACGGTTAAAAACGTGCCCGGCGTGCCTCTTCCTCTTCCCTCTTCTTCTTAATGTCATCGTACATTTTCCTTCCTACAATTCCAAGAGAAAGAAGGAACAATATACCCTCCGAAGCACGGTATGAGTCTTCTTCGAAAGTTCTTTCCGCAAGAGGTATTTCATTATCCTTAATTTTTACAACTTTTCCTTTTCCTTTGCTGGGAGTACTGTCTAAACTTGCAGGGATATTTACAGCACCTTTATTCGGAGCAGGTGTGGCAATATCAGACTCTGTTTTCGCCTGATCTTCAGCAGTTCTAACTCCCAATACTCCCGATGCGTCTCCGTATGTTGTCGCAGTTCTTCTTCCTGATCTTTCGCCACTACTTGTACGCACCCCGGCTACTCCGGACCCACTGCCCAAGTCGCCTCCTGATGGAATCAAAGTTGTTGAACCTCCAATACCACCGGGTGCAATATATGTACCGGGATCACCAAAATATTCTTCATCATCGTCATCATCATCTTTAACTCTAATAGTTCCGGCACTCTCTGCAATATCATGTGGATCAGCCTGATAAAAGCTCTTTGCATCCTCTCCATCTTTAACAATACCGCTGCCCATACCGACTGAAGGCGTGCCTACAATTGCTGCGCTTACATTTCTCAGTTCTTCGCCGTTGAAGTTGAGAAGATAATACTTATCTCCTTTGAGGAAGCCGAAGAATCCTCCCCTTACAAGCATGGCTTTCAGCATATCCAGGGTAATCTCAGGCTCCTGTCCAAGGTTGACCACACCGACGGGTCCAATATCTTCAAGGGTTACAAAAAGAGTACTCTTGGTCATATTCTCGGGAGAGACAAATATCTCATCCACATTAGCATCCAGGTTAAGTATACGAGCCAGGTCTTCGCCCATGACATATTCGGGATCACTGTTCTCATTGGGAACATATGTAAAAGGCTCCGGCGCCTGAGGCTGAACAGGTGCCGACGCGCCATCCCTGATACTCATTTCAGCTGCGCGAGGACCGTAATTGGTGCCATCATTATGATGGTATACGACATGATCATACGTATCACCGACTATAGCATTACTGTCTGTAGCATTATAATCTTCGACAACAAAATCTGATCTGCTTGTGTCCGTTGTATGAACAGATGCTCCGGTGTAGTTATTTACGACTTCACCGGGATCGATTGCTTCTCTGTAGTTACCGGTCACAGTACCAACACTGTCCACAGACCCGAAATTATCTCCGACAACGCCGGCATTTGTTACACTTCCTTCATAATAGTTGGTTCCTACTTCATCAGCATTTCTGACAAGACCGTAATTGTTCGTTACAGTACCCTGTCCGCCTCTGACTGCAGCATCAGTTCCAACGGTACCGTCTTTATGGTTTGTCCCTACAACTCCGCCCGCATTATCGGTGACAGTTCCGAAGTTGTGTACCACCTCTCCGTTATTGTCATCTACTGTTCCGACATTAAAACTTATCTCTCCGTTATTTACCGTTACGATTCCCCAGTTATTTACCATGGTATCGCCGGCAGCAATCTCCGCTACTGTACTGCCACTCGGGTTATCCGGAATGACTGCAGCATTAGCCTCAATAGGTGTAAGTAAACCCAACGCGATCGTATCGAGAAACATATCAGCCACAATATAAAGGATCAAAAATCTCATCGGCCATTTGAATTTCTTGCTTAAAAACAGCGCCAGCATTGCTATCTCCTCCCCTGTAAAATGCGGTATTTCAAAGAAACAAAAGAACTCAAAAAACTCTCAGAACAATATGATTATACCATGAGAAAAAATAAAAAACATTAAAAAGTTTATATTTTTTTAATAATTTAATCGAGGTAGCTGATCGTGAAATGGAGCTCGCCGTATCTGTCGATCTCCATAATGATATAAGAAGGTTTCCTGCCCTCCTGTCGGGGATAGGAAAGTGAACCCGGATTGATGGCGATGATATCCGGCGTCCTATAGACGACCGGTTTGTGCGTATGTCCATACATGACAATATCGACGCCCCTTGATATAGCTTCATCCCTTATGAGCTCGGGAGACATCGATACATAATAATTGTGCCCGTGAGTGAGCCAGACTTTATATCGGCCTATATTAAACTCTTCTTCTTTGGGAAGATCCGAGAAATAATCATTATTGCCGGCGACGATATGCATCGGGCAGCCCGCGGTCGCCATGAGATATTTCTCCTTGCCTTCCACATCACCGCAGTGCACGACCATATCGGGATTGTGCATCTCAACTACTTTCTTGAAATTAATATCACGACCGTGTGTGTCGCTTACAACGATCACTTTCATACGGACTGTAATTCCTTCTTCATCAGTTCAAGTGCTCTGCCTCGATGGCTGATCTTATTCTTCTCGATCTCAGGGATGGCGCCCGTAGTGCATCCAAGTTCCGGCACATAGAAGATCGGATCATATCCGAACCCGTGCTCGCCGCTGGGCTCATATGCTATACGTCCTTCGATGACGCCTCTTACGACCTTTTCCGTGCCGTCGGGGAAAACAGCAGCTATGGCGCATACGAATCTCGCAGTTCTCTTCTCGTCGGGAACTCCCTCCATACGCCTTATCAGTTCCGCATTCTTGATCTCATAGGATGTATCCTCTCCGAGATATCTCGCAGAATATATTCCCGGTTCTCCTCCGAGGGCATCTATCTCGAGACCCGAGTCATCCGCGAGTACGTAATCTCCGGGAAAGAGCTTCGATACCGCCCTCGCCTTAATCATGGCATTTTCTTCGAAAGTCTGTCCATCCTCAACGATATCGGGATCCTGTCCGGCTTCCTTCATGGAGAGTATCTCGAATCCGGTATCCTCCATGATCTCCCTTATCTCGCGCATCTTGCCTTTATTTCCGGTTGCAAATATCAGTCTCATTATTTCCTTCCTATCTCATCACGGACGGAAGCGAGTGCACTAACTATACCATCAGCTATCTGTCCCTGATAATCCTTCCTTTGCAGGAGTTCATTTTCTTTTTCGTTAGTTGTATATCCGATGTAAAGTGCCGTGGACGGTATATCGCAGGAAACTACACTTCTGTCCGCATCACTCTCCATATCTGCTTCGGTAAGGCCCAATGCTTTGCCGGATACGCTCGTTGTAACATTCCTTACAAGACTGTCCGCAAAGTTTATATTTCCAAAATCCGCAGTGTAATACATCGGATCATATATCGCATAGATCCCGTATTTGCCGGACATACCACTCTCTGCCGTACGGAGTTCCAAATATACATCCGCACCGACTTTGGTCAGGAAGTCTTCCTTCTCTTCCTCACCGGCATCCTGCGTCATCGTAAAAACCTTGATCCCGGAAGGTGTTTCTGCCAAGACCTCTTTAGTCACAGCCTCCGTTATCTCTCCCGGTGCTGCGGATATCACTGCTATAAGAGAATACTTCGCACGCAGTTCAGATGCCTGAAGAGTCAGATCTCTGTCAGCGACCAAGACTTCGCTCGACACTGTCTCAGGCACAGCCTCTCTCCTCGAGAGCACAAATAAATATGTCATTCCGATCCAAACGAGAACGGCAAAAACTGCCACCACTGCAGTGATCAGCTTGGGCAGACTCTCCTCTTCCGTCTTAAGCACATTGGGTATATCTATCTTCTTAAGAGCTATTAATTCTCTTTTGCTTATGCTTCTACTCATGTTTTCTCGGTGCGGGCTTAGGACCCGGGAACTGATAGAAATATGTCTTCATCATTCCGTTATATATCTTGCGGTTCTTTTCTGCCTTTTTGCCGACAGCCTTTTCGGCGCCCTCATACGAAGTGATCATATACAGGCTCCAGGAATCAAGCGCACTCACTCTGTCACCCAGGATCTTATATAGCTTACCCGCTTCTTCCTTATCGGATATCCTCTCTCCGTAGGGCGGATTTGTTATGACAAAACCGTACTTTCCCGAGTGTGACAAGTCGGCAACATCTCTCTTCTGGAAATGAATGAGATTCTCCACACCTGCCAAGCGCGCATTGGCTCTTGCCGCTTCAAGTACTTTATCATCAATATCATATCCCTGGATATCTGTCTTTATATCCATATTGATATCGGCACGCGCTTCCTCGGCGCATTCCGTCCAGAGCTTCTTGTCTATGATATTCGTCCAGCCCTCGGCTGTGAAATTCCTATATAGTCCCGGCGCAATGCCTGCTGCCATAAGCGCCGCTTCGATAGGTATCGTGCCGCTTCCGCAGAAAGGATCCACGAGTATACGGTCCTTCTTCCAGGGGGTCAGCATTATAAGTCCGGCTGCAAGATTCTCGGCTATCGGTGCTTTGGCGGTCATCTTTCTGTAGCCACGCTTGTGAAGAGACTCTCCGCTCGTATCTATCGCAACGGTAACCTCATCTTTTCTGATAAAGACACGAACAGGATATGCGGCTCCGTCCTCTTCAAACCATTCTTTGCCATATTTGGTCTTAAGCCTCTCGACCATGGCTTTCTTCATGATCGACTGTATGTCGGAAGGGCTGAAAAGTTTGGAGTCTACGCTTGCCGCCTTTGCTACCCAGAATTTCGCATCAGCGGGCAGATACTCCTCCCAGGGGATTGCTTTAGTTCCCTGGAAAAGCTCTTCAAATGTCTCCGCGTGAAAAGATCCGACTTCTACCATTATGCGCTCCGCAGTCCTGAGTAAAATATTGGATCTGCAGACAGCTTCTTCGTCACCTTCAAAAGAGACCCTGCCGTCGGATAATACTTTGGGGTCATATCCGATGTCATAGATCTCTCTTTTCAGTACCGACTCCATTCCGAAATGACACGGAGCGATAAGTTTAATTTTCATTGATTTCCTGCCCGTCCAGAACGACATCCCTGCAAGCGTAGTTGACCTGGAACTGGATGTCGGGACTCATATTGTAGAATTCCTTAAGTATCTGTGCGATCATCTCCTTCATCTCATTCTCATCGAGATTGAGGAAAAGAACAAGCTGCTGGAGACTCGAGTATCTCGCAGTGATATCAGTCTTTCTGACCGTACGTCCGATAGCGCTGGTAAGAAGGCCTATCGCATCCTGTCTGTCGGAAAGATGTATCTCTCTGTCCTCATAAGGAACAAGAGTAAAGAGGCAGAGCCTTACGGACTGTGCATTCTTGATACCTATATTGCGCATGAGTTCGTATATCTTGCTGAACTCATTATAATCGATATTGGTAGCGGAGCTTTCTTCCTCAGCCTCTCTGTGTTCGATGACTGCGGTGATGGCATCGAGATCCTTATCGACCGCGCGGCTCTCATCCGAACGATTGGATGCATAGATATAATAGCTGTCCTTACGATTCTGCTTAACATGATAAAGAGCTTTCTCCGCACCGGTTAAGAGCTTGTGGAAGTTGCGATTGTCTTTGTCGGATATAGCGGCACCGATGGAGAAGGTAACCTGCATGAATTCGTCTTTCTTAGCAAGGTTCATCTTGACGTTCTGACGGAGATCTGCGAGAATCCTTATCGCTTCGTCCTCAGTGACCTTACCGCTCCTGTATGCGAGGAATTCATCTCCCTCCATACGGCATACTATGAGCTCGTCGTCATTTACCAGGGCTTCTGCGATAGTTGCAAGCAGGAAGTCGCCCTTCAGATATCCGAGTTCACGATTAATCTTGGATATGTCATCCACATTTATCAGCATTATCATGCCGCCCTTCTCGGGACTCATGAGTTCTTCCGCTATATCATTGGTAATACGGCGTACGGTCTCCTCGTTGGAAAGTGCCTCAAGGAGGTATCTCTCGGAGTGCTCACCGGCAAGTGAATTAAGGAGGAGCCTATTGGCATTAAGAAGTGCCTCAGCCTCTCTGGTACTGGGAGTCTCCTCATGCTTGATGTCTTCCTCGGTGAGTTCGTCGATCCTGCCGTTCTTTACAAGCCTTATCATGGAGTCGGCAATAACCGGATCGAACTGTGAACCCTTGCCGCTCTCAAGCTCATTAACGATGTAATCCTGTGAGAAATGCTTACGGTATACACGGTTGGAATTCATCGCATCAAAGGTATCGGCAACTCCGACTATCCTGGCGATCTCAGGGATCTCATCTCCGCTCTTGCCATAAGGGTATCCCGTTCCGTCAAATCTCTCATGATGGTACTGAGCTCCGATCTCGAGACCGGGGAAGGACTTGATATCCTTTAAGATATTGGCTCCTATGGTGGGATGCTGCTTGATGAGAGCATACTCCTCACGGGTGAGTCTTCCCGGCTTGTGAAGTACGGAATCAGGGATTCCGATCTTACCTATATCGTGAAGAAGTGCGATGTAATAAATCCTGTCCACTTCCTCGGGCGACTTGCCAAGGTCCTCAGCAAGGAGTTTGGAGTACTGAGCCACACGATAGGAGTGACCCTGTGTGTACTCATCCTTAGCGTCTATCGTATTGGCAATGGCCGTGATCGTCTGCATGACTATCTCGCGCTGCTCGTCGGTCTTGCGCTCGACTTCACGGATATTCTCTTCATTCTGGTTGGCTATCCTGGCGTAGAGTTCGCTGGCAACATAGGAATATATGAATGTGAGGATCGTCATGAAGAGCTGGATCTCGAAATCCTTGCTGTTCTCCAGAGTGATCTCACCGGACATATAGCTCCTAAGGAAATAGATCATATTGTCCACTATCGAGAATGCTCCCATCACGACGATCATATTGGGATCCCGATAAAGTATGGCCAGGCTGAGCATAGGGAAAATGTACACAAATACAAGCTGTGTACTGCCTGTGATCATGACAAAAGTATACAGAATGATATAACCGCTGACGATGATCCATTTCAGAACGGACACCGGCGGGTTAAATCTCGAATATATAAGAACTATAAAGTAGGGAACGAAGGCAAATCCGAGAAAAACAAGCAGATAAGCGTAACCTCGCTCTCCTTTGACCACTTCGAGAGCGTAGGCGAGGCTTAATACGACCGAAATTACGGCCCATCCCCACAAAAAACGCCTTGTGATCTCTCTTTCAAAATTGGTTTTCATAGAAACAAACCTTTCATAGGTTTAATTTTAGCAATCAAAGCCCATAAAATCAATAAATATAAAAAAATTATAATGTTGACATTTTGCCATTCGTTACATATAATAATTGTCTGTGGCGCATGACCGCCACAATGTGCGCGTAGCTCAGCTGGATAGAGCGTCTGACTACGGATCAGAAGGTCGGGAGTTCGAATCTTCTCGCGCACGAAATGTTAAAGCCCGTTCACGAAGGAGCCTCTGCTCCGAGTGATTACGGGCTTTTTCATTTCGTGCGCTTGCGCACAGTGCCTTTCCAGTTCCCATTCACGAAGGAGCCTCTGCTCCGAGTGATTACGGGCTTTTTCATTTCGTGCGCTTGCGCACAGTGCCTTTCCAGTTCCCATTCACGAAGGAGCCAATGCTCCGAGCATTACGGGTTCTTTTGTTACGTGCGCTTGCGCACAGTGCCTATAGATGGCTTCGATGCTCATGAACATTGGGCTTCGGAACTTTTCTTATGTGCGGATTCTTTGGACCACGCTGGACCACTCAGCATATTTTCTCGATTATCCGGCGTTTGAGCCTTTCGTCAGCTCTTCCGTCTTTTATATATGCCTTGGTCTGTTCTGTGGTTGTGTGTCCCATCCATTCACTCAGTAAAGAAACCAATATACTGAATATAAATACCAAAACACTTAAATATTGTGTTTTGGTATTTTAAAATGAAAATATTGTAATTCGATTAAAATTGTTTATTTTTAGAAAAAATAATAAAAAAATAAACAATAGTGTTTACTTTTTGAAAATATTATGTTAATCTAAACACAGGAAGGGGTGAAAGTATGTTTGAGAAAAATCTTAAGTACTATCGCTTAAAGAAGAATATGAGCAAGAAAGAACTGGCTGATTCATTGGGTGTTAGTGCTATGGCCATTTCAAACTATGAGAGTGGGAAACGTACGCCTGATATTGATGTGATCAAAAAACTTGCCGAGATTCTTGGCATTAAAGTTACTGATTTCATGGCAACCCGTAATTCAGAACTTGTGTTTCAGCACAATGAATTTAGAAAGCATTCAGATTTGTCACAGAGTGAGCAGGAATTTATCCAAGAATCAGTTGAAGAGTATTTTGCCAGGTTCTTCGATGCCGTAGAGTGCTTGTGCGGTAATCCTTTACCTGATCCGCCTAAATGCCATGGAATAAAGTATACAGGTGACTATGAGGTTGATTCTCAGGCGCTTCGCAAGCATTTAGGTCTTCCTAAGGATGGCCCTATCGATGAATTGATTAGCATTCTGGAGAATAAAGGGATTATTGTATTTGAAATTGAGATTGACAATGATCATTTTTCCGGAATGAACGGAATGGTTAATGATCATCCTTATATTGTTATAAACAAGAGTATTACCCCTGAGCGAAAGAGGACGACAATTGTTCATGAATTGTCTCACATTATGTTTGACTGGGGAAAGACATCAGAAAAAGAGTGCGAGAAATCTTGTACAGGTATTGCCGGAGCATTTTTGATAACGAAAGATGATCTTCTTCGGGAACTCGGCCCTAAGAGAACAAGATTTACCAAGGATATGGAACTTGTGTGTGTAGAATATGGTATTTCGATATATTTACTGGTGAAACGTGCAGCTCAGGTTAGTATCATTTCATCATCTCTTGAGAAAGGGTTTTATATCAAGGCCAACAAGATGCATTTGAGAGAAAATGAACCCAGAAGAGTTCGTGGAGAAGAGCAGCCTCTTTTGTTTAGGCAACTTGTTTTGCGTGCCATAAATGAAGAAGGTATAAGCATTCAGCGCGGTGCAGAACTGTTGAAGACAAGTTATTCCGAGGTGGAAAAATATTGCGGATTGGTGGTGAATTAACCTTGGAATACATTAGCAGTGACACTAACATCTGGATTGATTTCAACACGATTTCGAGTACAGAAATCCCGTTTCGCCTTCCGTGTACGTATATTATGTATCACGAGGCTTTGGAGAATGAGGTTCTTTCTCCTGCGGGACTAGTATCTGATCTTACGAGATTGGGCTTGGTTGGTGTTGAGATTGATACAGAGGAATTCTTTTACACTTATGAACTTGCTGAAAAGTATAAAAGATTATCTGTATATGACAGGGTCGCATTGGCTATTGCTAAGAAACGAAATATCATGCTCTTGACGGGCGATAATGCGCTGAGAAAAGCAGCAATACAGGAAGATGTTTCAGTCATGGGCACCATCGGACTCTTGGACAGATTGTATGAGGAAGGGCGTATAAAGCGCAGAGAATATGAGAAGTGTTTGAGAGACTTTCTTAAACACCCGGAGAGAAGACTTCCAAAAAATGAGTTAGAGGATCGTCTGAAAAATATAAAAGGAGGACCAAAATGAAACCAAAATAAAAGAAGCACCATAATATCATCGCTGACACTACAGTGCTCTTCTCTGAATTTGCATTCAGAATACGCAAATCTCGCCAAGAACATCAAAGAAGGATTTGAACAGGTAGGGGTAGGTGACACTGTTGCCATATATCTTCCTGGGAAAAACAAATCTTCACAGGATGTTATCAATTTTATAAATGAGGGTTATCAAGAAACGCTTCGAAAGGGAAATGTGAAAGGCCCGGTTGAAGTGTGGTTTGATGATAAGACCAGAATGACACTATAAGGAGGCGTTTATGGCTAGATTAGGTTGTGTTTGCGGTGGCGAAATGACTAATACACAAGGTCCATCGAAACATGTATTAAATGTATTTTATATGTCAGAAGCAGAGGCGGCTATATCTTATGATCCGCAGATAAGGTTATGGGATTTTTATACAGGTTGGGATGATAAGAAAAAATGTGATAATTCATTCCAAAAAAGAAGCGAACCCGTAGAATACTGGCATTGTACTGAATGCAGAAGAGTGCACGAAGTTCAAGCAATATCTTGCGGTAAAAGGCTGAGAACATATTGTCCGCATACTCTTGATTCCGAGCCAAATCCGGATCCAAATGGCATGAAAGAATTGCTCGTTTTAACAGATGTGAATATGGATATGAAATTGGCTGAGGATAATCAGCTTACATTGCTGGATTATCTAAATAACAATGATTTCGTGAGATATTTTATCACTGAAGATGAGCAAAACGTGTACGTCCAGGAAAATGGGAAGTGGAAAAAGATGGTATACGACTTGGAACCTGTTTAAAGTGATTCGGGAGTTTGACAGTTTACCCTCGTTTTTGAAACTATATCGCACCCCCTGAGTCTTTGTAAAGACTGGATCGCCAGTCTAATTTTTTTGTCAAATTTTATGTATTTTTATGTAGCGTAT
>ODAI012876472.1_pt1 | contig 10326 bp, 9 predicted proteins | sample 1539321 | NCBI WGS metagenome assembly ODAI01 (sample SAMN02144231, study PRJEB22623) | gut metagenome | biome: sheep rumen | host: Ovis aries | place: New Zealand | reverse complement strand
TGGCATACTGTCGGTGCTTATCCAGGCATGGTACGATGTGGAATACCTGTTCATGGTGGACGAGACGGTATTTAATCCGCCTCCCAAAGTGAAGAGTGCCGTCATTCGTATGACACGCAACAAGACTCAGTGCCTCGGATGCAACGAGGAGTTGTTCAAGCGCGTCGTGAAAACGGTCTTTAACCAGCGGCGTAAGATGTTGCGAGTCTCGCTGAAGCAGTTGTTGTCTGACTCCCAGCTCTCAGCTCTCAACTCCCGCCTCTCAACTCCCACCTCTCACCTCTCACTCACCCTCCGTCCCGAACAGCTGTCTATTGCCCAGTTTGTTAGCTTAACCAATGGAGTGGAAAAAGTGCTGTGTTCGGCCACAATTTAGGTGTGTTCGCACACAATCGCTTGATGTAGGTCAAGAATAAGGCCCTTTTTTCAGGAAAAGAGGGCCTTAAAGTTGTAACATAGCAAAAATCATCGTACCTTTGCATCGTCTTCAAGAAAGTATTAGTTAAAGGTAAAAGATTGAAAAAGGAAAATCGACAATAGGTTAGGTTCGATTAAGGTAAAAGAAAGAAGATTGTTATTAAGGATAACACAGACGTCGTGAGGACGTTTTTCATAAGGATTAGGTTTTTAGTTATTGATAGTAGTTTGGAGATGCAGCACTCGGGTAGAATCCTGTGTGCTGCATCTTTTTACTTTTTTCTCATCCAGCCACCATGGAAAAGTCGGATGAGGAAAATTAAACCGCGGAAGGTGAGTTCGATGGCCATTGCTGTCCACACACCGGGGAGACCGTAGGTTCCAGCCAAAATGGCAGCGAGGGTCAGACGGACACCCCACATCGAGAGCAGACTCATGGCTGCAGGTTTTAGTGTGTCGCCGGCTCCTACAAAGATGCCGTTACAGACGATGGCTGCAGCAAACATGGGCTCTGCAAAGGCTTCTATGCGCAAACAGTCAGAGCCTACGGCAATGATGTCGTCGACAGGGGTCAGCACCATCATCAGTTCAGGGGCAAAGCCCCACATGAGAACACCCATCACCGTCATGACGAGCATACCGAGAACTACTGACGTACGGGCAAACGAACGGGTGAGCACCTGTTGGCCTGCACCGAAGCTCTGGCCTACCAGAGTGGTGGCGGCTTCGGCAATGCCGTAACCAGGCATATAGCAGAGGCTTTCTACGGTGATGCCCAGTGAGTGGGCAGCGATGGCGATGGTGCCCAGGGGAGCCACGATGAGGGTACTCACGATCTGAGCCGAGCCCATCAGCAAGTGCTGCAGCCCCATCGGGGCTCCGATCTTGATGGCGGTATGGATGGTGTCGCGCTTCAGGCGGAAGGAGCCGGGGCGCCCCACGAGTGAGAGAATCTTCGAGCGCACCAGCAGGAAGTAGAGCATCAGACAGGCCGTGACGAGTTCTGCCAGGCCAGTGCCGATGGCAGCACCCTTCACTCCCATGTCGAGTATATATATAAATAGGTAGTTGAAGCAGACGTCCAACACACACATCAGGATGTTGAGCATCGACGGAATCTTCATGTTGCCCGACGACTTGAGCATGGAGCCTGCCAAGCCCTCCATCTGGAAGAAGATGCCGCAGACACTGATGATGGCGAAATAGATCGAGGCATCGTGGGCTATCTCCTCGGTGCCTCCGAGCCAGTAGGGCAGGGGACCGCTGATGGCCAGGGCTGTGCCCGAGACGATGAGTGCCCAGATGAAACAGCAGATGAGCGACTGGCGCAGTACCCGTCGCGCGGCCTCGAAGTCGTTGGCACCGATGAAGTGGGCCACCTGCACGGAGAATCCGAGCGAGGCAGCGTGGGCCAGTCCTCCCATCAGCCACCCGGTGGTCTCCACCAGTCCGATGGCTGCTGAGGCCTTTGCACCGAGGTGTCCCACCATCGAGGCATCGATGAAGAACATCACCGTGGCCGAGATCTGCGCCAGGATTGAGGGTATACTCAGGCTGACGATGAGCCAGAGCTTCTCGCGCTGGCTCATCGTCCGTCCTTCTCGGATGTACGACAGAAGCAGTTCGCTATTCCTTACCTTCTTCATTCAGTCTGCAAAGGTACGAATAAGCGAGTGAAATACCAAATTTATTTGAATATTGTTTGGAAGTTAAGCAGAAAATTCGTACTTTTGCCCAGTGAAACTGTAGACAGAATCATAACTTATTATCAACATGCGTACATTATTCATCTCACTATTGACCGTTCTCTTCGCTTGTCCTGTCTTAGGTCAGGATACGGAAGGTAAGTACACACTCAGCAACGGCCACCTGCAGATGGTCATCGATGCAGAGCGAGGGGCCAAGATTCTCTCCTTGAAGTACGATGATCAGGAAGTTATCTCACAGTCGCGCTGGCCGGAAAGCTTTGGCAGCACCTTCTGGACAAGTCCACAGAAGGAATGGAACTGGCCTCCGGTGCCTGAGATCGACAAGCAGCCTTACACCGTAGAGAAAGATGGAAAGGTATTAAGGATGACCAGCGGTGTATCAGACCGCCTGAAGTATCGCATCCGCAAGGAGTTCAGTGTCGATGAGGAGGACGGGGCTTTCGTCATCACCTATTCTATTATCAACGAGAGCAATGAGACGCGGCGGGTGGCTCCGTGGGAGATAACCCGAGTCAAGAACGAGGGAGGCCTCATCTTCTTCGAGGCTCCGGCAGACAGCATCTGGCCTGCGGGGCTGATGAACTTCACCAATGCCCATGGCGCCGCTTGGTATGTGGCTGACGAGGCTCAGCAAAACCGTAAGGTGAATGCCGACGGCAAGGGATGGCTGGCCTATCTGGCCAACGGCCTGTTGCTCGTGAAGCGCTTCGAAGACCTTGATGCCACGCAGCCTGCCCCTGGCGAGGCTGAGGTCCAGGTCTACGTGAATCGCGGCAAGACCTATATCGAGCTGGAGAACCAAGGCCCCTACTCCACCCTTCAGCCTCAGCAGCAACTCAGCTGGACTGTCCGCTGGTATCTGCTGCCCTACGACGGCTCCCCCACTCCGTCGGAAGCCCTGCTGAAGCTTTGCCGAAACGTCATCGTTGAGAAATAACAAAATAGAATTATGAAGAAGGTATTTATCCCCTTGCTGCTCATCGCCATGACGATGATGACAGTCGTTGCCTGCTCTGGCAAGAAAGAGAGTGAACCAACCGTGAATAACTTCCGCATCAAGCGTGGTACCAACGTGAGCCACTGGCTATCGCAGTCGGAGGAACGCGGAGAAGCCCGCAAGCAGCATATCCAGGAGGACGACTTCGCCCGCCTCGACTCGCTGGGCTTCGACTTCGTGAGGCTGCCCATCGACGAGGTGCAGTTCTGGGACGAAGAGGGCAACAAGCTGCCTGAGGCCTGGGAACTGCTGACCAATGCGCTGGACTGGGCTGGCAAGCACCACTTGCGCACCATCGTCGACCTGCACATCATCCGTTCGCACTACTTTAACGCCGTCAACGAAGGGGGACAGGCGGCCAATACCCTCTTCACCTCGGAGAAGGCCCAGCAGGACCTTATCAACCTGTGGTACCAGCTTTCCGACGTGCTGAAGGGCTACAGCTGCGACTCCGCGGCCTATGAGTTCATGAACGAGCCCGTGGCCGAAGAGCATGAGCAGTGGAACCAGTTGGTGGCAAAAGTTCACAAGGCGCTCCGTGAGCGGGAGCCGCAGCGCACGCTCGTCATTGGCTCCAACCGTTGGCAGGGCTATGAGACGATGAAGTATCTCAAGGTGCCAGAGGGCGACAAGAACATTATCCTCTCCTTCCACTACTACAACCCGATGCTGCTCACCCACTATGGTGCCTGGTGGACGCCCACCCGCGACTATAAGGGCAAGATCAACTATCCTGGCGTGCTTGTATCCAAGGAGGACTTCGAGGCTGCCCCCGACTCGCTGAAGCCGTTGATAGAGCAGTACACGAAGGAGGAATGGAACATCGACCGCATACGTGCCGACTTCAAGGATGCCATCGAGGCTGCCAAGAAGTACGACCTGCAGCTGTTCTGCGGCGAGTGGGGCGTCTATGAACCTGTTGACCGCGAGCTGGCCTATAAGTGGACGAAGGATATGCTCAGCGTGTTCGACGAGTCGGGCATTGCCTGGACTACCTGGTGTTACGATGCCGACTTTGGCTTTTGGGATCAGCAGAAACATGACTTCAAGGATAAGCCCCTCGTCGACCTGCTGATGCAGGCCAAGGGTCTGGAGTAAACAAACATAGAAGAGGGACGCTTCTTTTGTTATCTCAGCGCAAATAACAAAAGAAGCGTCCCTCTGTTATTCCATATTGTCAGAAGATCTTTGTTATTACCTGCTCTACCTTAGACCTAATATAGCGCCAACCCAGGAAAAATAGATTCAAAAACTTGCCGATATCGGCAAAAATCACTATCTTTGCAGCAGAAATTGGCACTAAAACTTGCCGATAGCATAGAATATGGAGTATATATCAGTCATTCAGTTTGCAGAAAAGTATGGTGTTTCTGAACGCACAGCCCGTAACTATTGTGCTCAGGGAAAGATAGAAGGTGCATTCCTGACAGGAAAGACCTGGAACATTCCTGCTGATGCTGTTTTGCCCAAACGAGGTGCTAATAAGAAGATATCACCACTTCTAAATGTATTAAGGGAACAGAAGTCATCGCGATTGAAGGGCAGCATTTATCATCGCACCCAAATTGATCTAACCTATAATTCCAATCATATCGAAGGCAGCAAACTGACTCACGATCAGACGCGGTATATCTTTGAAACGAATACCATTGGGATTACAGATCAGGCTGTTAACGTAGATGATATCGTGGAGACTGTGAACCATTTCCGTTGTATAGACTACATCATCGACCACGCAGAAGATAAACTTACAGAGAGCCTTATCAAACAACTGCATCTGATGCTGAAATCTGGCACATCAGATAGCAAGAAGGATTGGTTTATGGTAGGTGATTATAAGCGGTTGCCAAATGAGGTGGGAGGTATGGACACCTGTCCGCCAGAAGAAGTTCACAAGCAGATCAAGGCTCTTCTTTCTGAATATAATGCCATTAGGCAAAGGACACTTGAAGACATCCTTGATTTTCATGTGCGCTTTGAGAGGATTCATCCTTTCCAGGATGGCAATGGACGTGTGGGACGGCTCATTATGTTTAAGGAGTGCCTCGCTAATCATATCGTGCCTTTCATCATCACAGACGAACTGAAGCTATTCTATTATCGCGGCCTTAAAGAATGGGGCCATATAAACGGTTACCTCACAGACACCATCCTTACCGCCCAGGATCAGTATAAGGCTCTCCTATCCCATTTCGGGTATTTGTAGTAAAAATTGCTAAGGAGGTAACATTTGCTGAAACATTGTCCTTTTCAGAACTAACAGAGGGACGATTCTGTTAGAGTAATGATAGACATCTTTTTATCATCATCTATCAGTTGCGAAATATTTCGTTGCGAAATTTTTCGCATAAAGTTCCGGATTCTTTTGCGTGTTTGAAAATAATGTTGTATCTTTGCCCCAAAATGGTGTAATATGGAGAATCCTTTTCAGTTTGGTGTACTTGTTGATAATGAGTATTTCACAGATAGGGTCAATGAGTTGAAGCAGGTTCAGATGTCGCTGAATAGCCCTAATCATCTGATACTTATCAGTCCTCGGCGTTTTGGCAAGTCAAGTCTTATTGCCAAAGCCGTCAAAGCCTCTGGGCGTCCTTGTGTCTCTCTCAATATGCAGAACATGTTGAGTGTCGAGGATTTTGCTTCAAAGATACTTCGTGAGGTATTCCGTCAGTATCCGATGGAGAAAATCCGTCATTTGATGAGCCATTTCAGATTTGTGCCTACTGTATCTACTAATTACGTCACCAATAGCATTGAAGTCTCATTCCAGCCGGTAACGAATACTATGGTGCTGTTGGAAGATGCAATGGAACTTCTGGAAAAGGTAAGCACGAAGGACAGGAAGTTGATTGTGGTTTTCGATGAGTTTCAGGAAATCCTGAACATCCGTAAAGGCTTGGATAAGCAGATGCGTTCGATTATGCAGGTGCAGCAGAATCTGAATTATATCCTGTTAGGCAGTCAGGAGTCGATGATGACAGATATATTCGAACGTAAGAAGTCTCCTTTCTATCATTTTGGTCAGTTGATGCGTTTGGATAAGATACCTTATGATGACTTCAGGGCGTATATTTCCTCACGTTTGCCTCTTAAAGATAAGGACAAGATAGAAACTATAGTAGAGGAGATACTTTCTTTTACGAATCTTCATCCCTACTATACTCAGCAGTTGTCTGCTCAAATATGGGATCTGATAACCTATGAAGGACTTGTAGAAGGAGTAGTCTCAGAAGCTGTCAATAAGATTGTACGTACGCATGATTTGGATTTTGAGCGCCTTTGGCTTAACTTTAATCGTACTGATCGTTCCATCATGTTAAGCCTAAGCAAAGGTATAAATCCTTTGCAAAATCGTCAAATAGCCACAAGCACATCATTTAGTGCCATCAAGCGTCTGATGAAATCTGGTTATGTCATTCGCGTTATTGACTATGAGGTAGAAGACCCATTCTTTAAGGAATGGATAAAATGTTATTGCATTTGAGCACACACAGATAATCGCGGGGATAACATTTGTGGGAATATATCGTTAGGTCTATGGTACCTCTTTGTTAGGTCTTTGTTAGGTCTTAGAACGAGATAATTTCTCATAAGTTTTTGACTATGAACGTTTTACCATTTTGCAACGTTAGGTCTTGAGTTTTTTTGCTTACAAAAGAACTGTTATCAATGTGTTCCTCCCTAATGTGTTTCTATCTCTATCTTTTCTTGTTCATTAACAATAAGAGTTCATCATTATTAATGTCACATTGGTCCTGAATCTTTGTTTTAGGATGAGTATTATAGTTTAGAAATTCGTCAAAACATTCTTCACAAAAGATTACCTTACTATCAGGTACATACCACATATCTTCATCTTCAAATAGTTTCTTACAAGTAGCGCATAGAATTGCATTGTATTCACTATTAGTAGGCGTGCCAAAGCCTAAATCAGTTGCCTCTTTCAAACTCAATTTCAATGCATAAGTATTTAACCTTAACTTTTTTGCCATAATATTTCTATTTAATGTTTATTTTACACTAGGGTCAGGATACTTCAACATCATCAGAATGTCACAAAGTTTCCTGACACCTGTATTTTATTCATTTATTAGTCTTTTACTACTGTTCGATCTTTATATTCTTTAGCTTTTTGTGGATTCTTGTCGCAACCAATACCATTTTCATAAAAATAAGCTAATACATTGCAAGCATCAATGAGTCCCATATCTGCTGCTTTCTTAACGTACACAAATGCTTGACCATAGCTCTTCTCCATTAAGTAATTGCCCAAATAATATTGTGTACCAAGGTTAAGGCATCCCCAAGCATCGTTGAGTTCAGCTGCTTTTATCAGATATTTTTTTGCTAATGCTTTATCTTTTTCTCCGTATTCCCCACTTGAATAGCATCTAAATAAATTGTTAGCTGCATAACCACTGCCATATTCGACAGCCTGTTTCCATACTTCTATACCTTTCTTTACATCTTTAGCACATCCAATTCCATTAATATAAGCATAACCTAAATTGGCTGCTCCAAAATGATCTTTCAATGCCGCTGCTTTTTTCCAATAATCAAAAGCTTTATTGTCATCTTTGCTTACAAATTCCCCATCATTATATAAATTTCCTAGGGCAAAATAAGCTTTCCCATTTCCGTGGCGTGCTGCTTTTTTGTATAATTCAATGCCTTTTTGTGGGTTATGAATATCTTGTAATGTGCTATCTTCTGAAAGACAGATAACTGCCATATCGACCATGCATTCCGCCACATTGCTCTGAATACCACGATTTAGCCATTCTATTTGCCTTTTTTTATCGCTTTTTAAATCTCCATAACCAGAAGCATATAAGGACTGTATTAAATATGCTCCATATCTTCTTCCTCTTTCAAATCCTTTGCTAAAATAGTCAATTGCCTTTTCAATATTTATATCAATATTGTCTGAACCTTTCAGATAAACATTTCCCATTTGGTATAAATATTCTGGATTGTTTTTGTCTTTGATGTTCTCAAACACAAATTGTGCCTTTTCTTTATTCTCTTCATAGGGACCACCACCACTAAAAAGAAGAGCTGCATATCTTGATTGAATGTATGCATTATCGGTTTTTTTTACAAGTTCTTCTAACATGGATTTACCCTTATCTTCATCCTTACCGATATCATACCAGTCAAACATATATGCAAATGCCAAATCACACTTTGCCTCTTCGCATCCTTCTGCGGCAGCCTGTTTTAATAGTTCCAATGATGTCCGTTCATCATAATCAACACCGTCACCATTACTATAAGCTTTAAACAATCTCCATTTGGCATACGCATCTCCTTCGGCTGCTGCTTTTTTGTACAATTCAGCTGCTTCTGCAAACTTATTCTCTAAACGAAAATGGTCAGCTTTTTCACTATCTGTTTGACACGATACAAGAATGATACCTAATAAGGTAAACAAAACTAATTGACACTTTTTCATATGCATTACTATTTACTTCTTTCCGAATTATCACAATCTTTTTTCTTTGCAAGGCGATAAAGTAGATAAACTATCAAAACAAGTAGAAGTATAATAACTAATTCTTGTTTAGGCTTCTCGTTACTTTTATTAGGATTGTAATTTGCATTGTACTTTTTATTGTATTCTTCCACACTATAGGATTTGAGTTCCTTTGAAGCCTCAATAATACCATTATTTGATTGTTGTTTTTCTGGATACAGAATTTCATCTGTATTAATAGCGTACGCAGAAAGAAATAACATAAATAATATTGTTACGCAAAATGTTCTTCTATACCATTTCATAAGTTCTCAATTATATGTGAAACTTCTATTTTGTTTTTCAAAAAAGGAAACAAGGATATGGTTCCTTCAGAAAATATTTTATTGTATGCATTAGAATTAGAAGGAGACAACCGAATCGCTTTTATCATTTTTTCCACATTAACTTCGACGTTTTCATAGTGGTTTAAAGATAAAAGGCAAAGTCTTATCTCTTGCTCATCTTGATAAGCTATATATTTTCTAAAAATACTATTTTCTATATCGTCTATCTTTTCTTGAGAGTATTTCACAGGGGCAATTAATGCTGCAAAATTTGCACAATTCATATTCTCTAATAGATCCCTTATAGTTGTTTGAATACGACATGTATTAGTTCCATAACAATTCCAGTTAGTAATACTTTCATCGCAGTTCTCATGTATGTCTCTGGTCCAACATGAGATGCATATTTTATATGCCTCTGTAAGTTTAATGAGGTATTCTTTCCCCCATTCTTCCTGCTCTAACGTTTCGAATTTTGCAGGTAATGGATAACACATCCTTTTTTTGTTTTCTTTTATTCCTTGTTCTCGTCTGTCTTTAAAAGTTGTTCTATTGGCAATATAAAGTTTTTTGCTTTCCAAGAGTTGCAACAAATTATTTGTTTCTATATATTTATAGATTTTTTCATCTAGTCTTGATAGCAAACTTTGATGGACATGTACTCCATTAATCACTTTAGAATGATATGGAGTACTAAAGTCTTTTATAGATAAATGCAGGGAACTCTCTTGATGCATTATTACTTATCCTAAATCCTCTTGACTCTCCAAAAAGGATATTTTCATTTAGTTATTGGCTAATATACAAAAAAGCGTGGGAGTCAATCTTTGTTACTCGTCCCACACCTGAGGCTCTGGCATCGCCCTAATCGTCTGAACGAGCAACGCCGAAGCCCACGCGATATGTGATACCATAGGGGTATTACACATCCAATGAGCATCACCCGTTGCTTTGTTTTTGACGATTAGTTTGGAACTGCCAGATTCCAGGTGTCAAAAGACAAAGCGTAAGATAACGCTTTCCTATAAATTAGGTCCCCACCCATCAGCTTCGGCCTATGGCTTTCTGCTTTAGAAGCAAAGACGTGGCAAAGATAAGAATAATTTCTGGAAATGCAACCCTTTTTAATAATTTTTTAATTTATTTTTCGCGCTCCAACGCTCCAACGCTCCAACGCTCCATTTGGTGTTTTACTATATTCGCGCTTCATGTTGATGTAATGTATTTATATATAAATAATTTATATATATTATAATATATATAAATTTAATAATATACTATATAGCCTCCCGATGCTGTTTCGGGATTGGCAGATGGAGCGTTGGGGCGTTGGGGCGTGGAGCGTGCTGCGGATTGGCAGTCTTTGGGAAGCGGATTGGCAGTCGTTGGGAAGCGGATTGG
>ODAI014549911.1_pt1 | contig 10327 bp, 9 predicted proteins | sample 1539321 | NCBI WGS metagenome assembly ODAI01 (sample SAMN02144231, study PRJEB22623) | gut metagenome | biome: sheep rumen | host: Ovis aries | place: New Zealand | reverse complement strand
TATATACTGATTATATCTATAATACAATTCGTAATATGAACTCTATGTCCATAAAAACCATTTCATCCAAGAATCAGTCTATATCTACAATATTTTTAATTGATAATAGTAGATTATCAGTTGAAAGGAGTTAGAAATGAAAATCGGTATAGCGTATGATACAAAGGAAATGTATGATGACAAGGACGATCTATACTATGATTTTGCGGATGAAGTGTCCATTAGTCAACTGGATGCCGCTTTTCGGAGTCTTGGGCATGAAACGGTACGCATAAAAAGTTTTGTTGAACTCTTGGAAATATGCAAGGGAAAAGAGCGCCCCTGTGATCTAGTATATAACACCATGGAGGGTATCTCTTCAAGGAACAGAGAAGGGTTTGCACCGTCATTGTTAGAAATGTATCGGGTTCCCTTCATGGGCACTGATGCATTTGGACTATCTTTGACACTAAACAAGTACATGACTAAAATAGTTGCCCAATATTACGGCATTGCAACCCCTATATCTGCACTCGTTATGCCTTCTGATTCACCCGAAATAGTATATGAGCGGATAAAGAAAGTTCCTCTCCCACACATATTAAAGCCAAATTACGAAGGGAACAGTTCTGGTATTGTGCGCTGTATATCCTTAGACGAATCGGTTGAAAAACTTTGTAGACTGACGAAGCAATATCATTCTGAGATCCTATGTGAAGAATTTATATTTGGTAAGGAAATCACCATTCCTCTTATCGGAAATGATCCGGATAAAACTATGTGGGCTATAACTACAGTGGATGTCCAGAAAAACGATAGTTTTTGGCTGGATAAAAACTGGAAAACTATTGGTGATTACCACAATATCATTTACGATGTGCCTGATAAAGTCAATGAAGAAATCGGCTATGCGGCACTTACGCTATTCCGTGCTTTTGGATGTAGAGATTTTTGTCGATTCGATTTCCGCCTTTCTGCCAATGGGAGTCCGTATTTTATTGAAGCCAACCCTTTGCCTGCACTCTTTGAAGGTGGATCCTTTGATATAATGGGCAGGGCTAATGGCTTGGAATTTAGCGAAACACTGAAAATAATTATTGATACAGCATCAGAACGCCTTGCTATTCCCAATACCTGAATTCTGCAAGAAAGATCCTTTTCCGATTGATCTGCTCGTAGAAAAAATGACTATCCGGATAAGTGGCATTTTTGTTCGGAACAGATATCTGACGTGATAAAATATCTTTCCATATAGGAGAAAAGAACTCCTCGCCTTTTAACAAATGTTTATGGCATAGTTGAACAGCACTTTTCCCTTGGTGTTCCAGAGTAATTGCCTCTAGTAGATCCTTATACTGGTTTTCATAGGCTGTAGTATTTTCCCTGGAGGCAATACTCTCATAGGCATTCATGAAATTATCGTGATCTTGGTAAAATACAAGTGGCTCAATATCAAGCAAGAGATCGCACATACAAATGTTTAAGTTGATTGTCATATACGTAAAATCTGAAAGTCCTAATAGTTTTGCTTTTTTGAAGTATTCTAATGCCTCTTTCGCATTTTCTTTTGCCAAAACGTAAAAAATTCCCATGTTATTATATACATATGACAGTTTCAGACTATTATGTCCAAAACTGTCAAGTGCTTTTTTAAAGTAGCTTTCTATAAGTCTATTTTCATATCCTCCATAAAACAGCATTTCTGTTGCAATATTAAAATATGCTTCTCCTGCATCAATTACACTATTGATTTCTTCAAAGTACGCCGCAGCTTCTTTTAGGCTTTGAATTTCCTCGTTGTGTTGGAAAAACATTCCACATTTTTTTAGACAACAGTAGTACTCGTACAATGTTTTTTCATGCAGTTTTCCTCTGTTTAGTGCCAATTTATAATAACGTGCACCCCTATCTTCTATTGAAAGATGGTTTTGCAAGGTAGCCATAAGAGAATATACGTTGCAGACCATACGGTTCATATCATTATCTTCATTTGATATAGTTCTGATATTATTGACAAGTTCTTGCGCTATGGAAAAGGAATTGTCTATGTCACCGGAATCATAAAGATACATCGCCATACGATATTTGAATAAAAAAAGGTTGCTATATTTTTTGTGTACTTTTCTTAAGATTTTTATTGCGGTTTTCGTCCTACCAAGTTCTTTTAGGCTCCTTACACATATCTCTTGTGTATAAGCTAACTGGAATCCATCTAACGGGTGAACTTTCTGATCGCATAAAGCCTCATTTGCCACAAAATATAACTTCTCCCAATCTTTAGTAATGCTATATAAATATAATAACTCCAATCGTATTTGCGGTATTATTTTACTAGATTTATCACACATTTTTTGCGCTTGCAGCATCCTGTTTAGTATTCTGATTTTTTCTGCTGTGGAAGCATTCGAACTGTATAGTTTGCTGTAATACGAAACCAGAATTTGCGCAGCTTTGTGTTTTTCTCCAATATTAATAGTATCAAATACCGCTTCATATATTTTCATCAAGGGAAATTCATACTGTTGCTCGGAGTTCTCGCATACACGAATCAGAAAACGTAGTTTTGTAGCTTCATTTAGGTATTCCTCTGCAGATTCAATCCCAAAGCCATCAACAGACTCTAGTGGAAGAATAGAAAAAACACTACCAATTATCGAAGATTTTTCTATAATAGAGTATATTTCTTCGGAAATATCCCTAAATTTCTCTGATATTGCTTTTTTTAAATAAGATTTTATAGCGGCTTCGTTTTTTTTGTTATTATTTTCGCCCGATAGTTTCATGCGAAACATGAGAGCATCTATTTCCAAATAATTATGTTCTGTTATACTGATAATCTCTTTATAATCATCATTTTTCAGCTCTGGATAGTTGTATTGTATATATGCTTTTAACTCTTCTTCAGGTGCAATAAACTCTTGGACATAAAGATTCCTGCTCACTCCCTCAATATCTGCAAGTGAGAGTATGTTTTGTGCCTTCAAGAGTTCATCATTAGTAAGATCGACGAGCAAAATAACCTTGTTAATATTATTTATTTTGCTGCTGTTTATAATTGTGTTAAAAACCGACGTGCAAAACTTTTCCGCTTCGTCTAATATAATAGTTGATACATTAGAAAAAATGTATTGACTTATATTTGAAGAGTCCACGAACTGCTCTGCATGTATATATTTCTCATTAGGATATCTATTTTTAATATATGTTGTTTTTCCACAACCTTTTTTGCCATATATTATCTTCAGTTCCATTTTACTACACCTCAGAAAGACGAATAAGATCATCCGTTACTACTTTTACTACATCTTGTGCAGAATACTTCCTGTCGTCATCAGAGGTATAATCAAAGCTATGCATTATCGAGAATTCCATTTTGGAACATCTTTCCCATGTTATTATTATTTCAGCGCATAGATTTGTATTTAGCTCTCCTTGGAATATAAGTACACAAGGAAGATTTAGGAATTCGTCATTTGAGAACGTAAACACAGTTTTCACACCTTCACTTTCAATATAGAGCTTGTTTTGAAACGAACTTACCTTCAACCTATGTGCTTGCATCGCTTCACATACTTTTTCCAAAAAGTATTTCAGTATATTTTCTCTGTGTTGAATAATGCTGTTGTCTGCATATGGGATTCGTATTTTTTCCTTTATCAGTTCTGCAGTTTTCAAGATATCTGTATGTTTATAATAACCTATGAATGATGGGATATCTCGTGTTAAAGGCGAATTGTCAAGCATTATTGGAATAAGAAAGTCTGAATCAAAGAATGTGTTCATGAACCGTTCTCTTACAGCTGTAAATTCAAGGTTAGTCCAAATCTTTTTGTAATAATGTTCAGAGAGGAAACATGCTACATATCTTGCGTTATTTGCATATAAATTGCGTAGGTATCGATAGAGATCTTTTCCAACCAACTCGGACTGATTGTCATTGTCATAAAAGACACTGTATTCATTAGAAACTATTTCTTTTATCTTCTCTATGATTTCACGATCTTCTCCGGCAAATGAAAATGCCACATCGTACATTCTAATTCTCCTCATTTCAATTGATAATCTACTATTATCATTCATTTTTCTTCAAAAAAATCAACTCTTTCATATTATAATACGGTATTGTTTCTATATGATTATCATATGATTTTATTCCTACAATAAGCTCACTTACAACCGCCTAATGTTACGATTATTTTTGTATACTTATATCCTTCATTTTTCCGACTACATTCCATAACGATATAGTAGTCATCATCACTTGGATCACAGTTTTTAACAACGATACCTTGCGATAATTCGGTTTTCCACAACGGCCTCTTCCCATAAAACTCAGAAACAAATTCATTCGTAGGATTTGGCATTTCCTGGCTGAATCCATTTCCCTTCAACCACTTATGATAATCAGACATAGCTGGTGGAGCTCCCATAACCTGAATACTCGTCAAAATGGCAGTTTGTTTTGGCAATTCAAATTCCAAATCAATAACATATTTTTGAGTTGGATTCAACATAAAGTCCTGCGGATTTACGCTTTTTCCCATTTCCTCATTTAAAATAATATTACAATTTCATATCATTATCATCATATTCAGATCAATAAAGTCATCTTCTGGAGAAGTCTTAAAACTTCTGCTAAGATAATCATATCCTCCATCTGCACCGCATGCCCCACAACTACAGGTCACATAGTCATGTACATTCACTGATTCAATTGTGTCGCCACAGTGTTTGCACCGGATGGCATTTTTAATTATCTTACGCATATCTTATTCCTCTAAATACGTATTTATCTAAGATTGCTGCGCTTGTGAAAAGCTTTTATTATTGTAATTTGCGACAAACGTTTTCAAACAATCTGCATAATAACTCTTTAATTGGTTCTGAGCTTCTTCAAGCTTCTTTCGAGTATCAGAATCAACTGGTTCCATTTTTATTCTTTCTTCGAGTTTTTTAGAGGTACTATCTAACCTTTCGCATATCCAAGCCAAATTATGAATCGGGCTGTACAGCTTCAAAGTTACTATCATTTCCTTTCCCAAATTATCATCCGAGCATATTCCACCTTCTTCGTTGCGATAGAAAATATCTGCATAGTCTTTAATATCTGGTTTATAAAACAGTTGATTTTCTATTTTTTTCTTAGTCAAATCACCAGCATATTTATTACTTTTCTCTCTATTACATTTTTTACATGAATAAATCAAATTATCATATGTTGTTTCTAATTCTGGCCACACATTTTTAAATGCATCATGCGGAACAAAATGATCCACCTCGAAAGACGTCGTAATCATTGTATCTAACAAATTGCAATAAGCACAACGATGGTGAAAATCCTTTTCCAATGCAGATTTATATGAGTGATAATCTGCGTATTTTTTATTACATGTTCTTTGAATTTTAAAATCACGAAACTTATATTTCATATTATTTTCCTATCAATTCATCAGCCTTTTCTATCAAGTCGACAATCAACCTCATCTTTTCAGGATTGTACATTCTATCTAGCTGTGTTTCCTCTACAGGAATAAACTTATCCAATTCTACCTCTATATTCAACACATCGCCAATTACAGATCTATCACCAGATGATAACTTTTCTTTCATCTGTTCCAGATTAACAATCAACTGGTCCTTTTGATTTACATATTTTTTCATACTATCAAAAATATGAGTTACCTTTTCCTTTGAGTACTCTTCTTCAAGTTTAAAGAAGTCTCTCTTCTTGTATACTTTATCTGCATCAACAAATTCAGGTTTAATGCTATCTTCCACTCTCTCTGTCAAAATAATAACTGGGAACTTGGGAACAAAATCATTGATTTTTTTTAGTATATCTGTGCCTTGTACTTTAAGCGTTTGAACCATGATTTTATAATCGATAATTAAAGACATCACACTTTGATCTTCGATATCCTTAATTATCTCATTTGATATAAGATTTACTGCATCATCTCCAGTAGTTGGTATGTTATATGATTTAAAATCAAAGTCTACATTAACCGGAGCATTTGTTTTAATTGTTCTTCTTATTTTTTTTATTTCGCTATCTTCATCATCGATTAATCCAATTAAAAACATAATATTCACCTCACTTTTTCCAAGATGCTCTTAACAAATATCCATCATCTATAGGTATAACGTGCAATTCTCCATCATTTCTTATCATTGCTTCTTTTGCAATCCATAATCCAAGTCCTGTTCCACCTTCTTTACTTGTTTCCCTTGCATCTAATGATTCATCCGGCATTTGGAGATATTTAGAATCCAATAACGGCCCATTGTTCTTCATATCAAGTATTATTCTATCTTTGTCTAAATAAAGCTTAATACTAATTTTACGTGGTCCTTCTGCCTCTTCTAGAAAATATGCAGAATTCAGTAAAAAGTTATCTACTAATAGATGCATATCAATCTCCGGCATTTTCATATCAACTTCGGCTAAATTTTCAGCATCTATATCTATGTATTTACGTTTAAGTAATGGTTTCCATAAATTTAATATATGTTCTATAATATCTTTTAAATTAACCATCTTTATCGCAAATCGATTAGAATCAACAGAGTCCATTATTAATCCAACCCATTCCGAGAGCAACAGATCAGTATTATCTAGCTCTTCTATTTGTTCATATGGATTAAAATCTTCATCCCCAGTATATGGCTCATGATCCAATAGCATGTCAATAGAGGCTCTAAGATGCTGTCCCCTACTACCCAAATCCGTCTCAATTCGCGTTATTTCATGCGAAAAAGTCTGTGCCATTACTCCAGTTGCACTCAAAACCATCATCAATTGTTCATTGCTAATACTTTTTTCTTTTTCTTTTCCAAGTGATACTATTGCATCTTTAAGTTCATCTTTAGTGAATTCCTTAGTTTTCTTGTCTGATTTTGATTCAGAATCATCTCTATTATTTTTCTCCTTTTCGGCGTTCTCACGCATTACCTGTTCATAAATTTCTTGTGCTTTTGCTTTATGTCGTTTTTCTTTATCACCGATCCAAAGTGCAAACTCCCTTAATGCATACTGTCTATCATATTCAAATTTTGATAGTATACTATCAATCAAATCCACAAAACAGTCGTACTCTCTATTTAAATTCATCCCTTCACGATTGGCATTATCATGAAGATTGGGATTCTTCACTCTACTAATTGCAACGCTACCAATTAGCTGATTTGGTGAGACTCTCCATTTTCCTGTAGGATGAGATGCTGCTGCCGGACTTGCTTGTTGCCGAATACTCAACCCTAACCAATCATAAAATTGTCCCTGATCTCCATATGGCCTTACCTTAAAACTATCTCTATATATCTTAATGCCCGAAAAATCATTCAATAATTTTTCTCTCTTACGGGGTTTTAAATCCTTTACAACCTCAACCGTACTCTTTTTATTTTTCAAATAATAAAATTTAGCAGAAAATGGGCCGATACTTTTATATTCATTTAAATCCTGTCTCAATTTTACAGGGACAAGTTCTTCCAATGAAAAAGTGAATTCTTGTTTTCCATCAAAATCTTTTCTAGTATACTTTTCCTTTTTAAAAGCATCTCTATCCCAAAATTCTTCAATATCATATTCCTCTTTATCAGTCTCAGAGAATACTCTTGATACTTTCATTGATCCAATATTGATTTCATTCCTATCGTAAACAACTTTAACTGTGTTATTACCATCATATTCAGCATCAATCATATAATCATAGTTTTCTCTTGTTATATTTTCATCTTCTGGGCTATAGTCGAACTCATGATGATAATCATTTCTAACATGAACATCAAATTTATCAACATTTCCTAAAGGATTGATATTTCTTATATTACTATTAACCTTTGTATACAGTCTATCTGCCCAAAACGATCTTATAGGTGATAATACGATTATTGTTCCTGTTGCCCAATTGTAACCAGCTACCAAGTTATAATCATTTCCTAGTACATCTTTTGCAATAGAATTAAAACTATCATTTACAGTATCCAAAGTTGCTTCAACTTGATTTAAAAGTTCTGCATTCTCAAATTGTTGCCAGTCAATCTTCCAAATATATGTGTCGTCATCTACTGACTTTGTAAATACAGTTGTTTTTATAGACAACTTATCCAATGCAAAGCGGCCTATGCCTTTTGCACCAGTACGAACTCTATTTTTTTTCTTACTAAAAATGTTTTTTTCTTTATTGTCAGTTCCTATGTTCATCCATGATTTTTGCAAAACATCCTTAGTCATTCCAGTACCATTGTCCAATATAATGATTTTCGCTATACTTTTGATATATAATTCTAATTCTGATAAATCCTGGACATCTTGATTCAATACATAACTGCCATTACTAGCTTTATAGTAACTGTCAATCAGATTTTCATAACCCGCAAAATACTCCTTAACTTCCGAAAGAGTCAATTTTTCAGGCACAAGATCAAATGGAATATGATATTTCACAAAAACACATTCTGCATCTGCATCATATCCATTTTTCACAAGTTCAATAACCGCTCCATCTACATCTGAAATATTCTCGCGGCCAATCAACCGTGCTGTTTTTGCACTTACTTGAAATATCATTGATTCCATAATCATTCACTCCTAAAACCTGTAGTTTTCTATATCCTTCGATGTTATTCTCACCGAATTTCCATTAATATGAATACCTATGTTCTGCACATATTGATAAAACTCATCGCTTTCCAAGATTTCCCTGGCTCGTTGCAAATTCATTTCATCATTATCCGTAATAGGAATTATATACATTCCAGCATAAGGAATGCTTTCCGCCGACAAGTCATAAACCTCAACTCTACTTGAAATAACTGTAGACATCAGTAATTTTCTCTTATTAATTCCCACTAATGCCTGAGACCTTCCATATTCAAACCACAAAGCAGATTTATCACTTTTACGACCCATCAAATCTTTTCTGAATGAATTCAGGTATCTGCACGCTTCCGGAAAACGTTCTGCAAACTGCCTATCGGTATAATGACACAGCCTCCCATCCGTATAGTAATATGGGAATATGATCTTTTCATTTCTCCCATAATGCCTATTTCTAGGAGTATCTGTAGGTCTTATCACATCCTTTTCGATGTGGTAATCGCCTAGAATATAACTTGTTTCTGTTTCCTCCCCACCTGATAATACAAATGCTTTATTCAGCAATGTTGCAACAACATGTGATACTTTAAAATAGTCTCCAAACCTATTGTTTCCTGCATTGTCTTCGCTAAAAGTCCATTTTGAAGCTAGCTGATTATTTTGTATTTTTCTACTTTTTCCACTTGCATCGTCTACATATTGCAGTTCATGACTAATCTCATTTTTCTCTAAGACAACGATAGCCGGTTTTACAAGTGCTTCATCGAACCCTCCATCCTGTGTATACTCTGTAATTTTTCTAACATAAGGTTTCATTATGCTACGAAGTTTTTCACCAAAAACTGTCTTAAATATGCTAACTGGAATTAAATAAGCCATCTTGCCATCTGTGCTCAAGTCAGTTAGACTTTTTTCCATAAAAGCATAGCAGTAATCAAATTTACCTGCTTTGCATGCTGAAAAGTGTTTTCCTAAATATTCTTGTTCAGCAGATTTCATCTCACTATATGTAATATATGGTGGATTACCAACAATATAATCAAAGCTTAGATTTAACTTCTTTTTCAAATAGTCAGTAGTATATATCTGCCATGTTATCTGCGGAATATTATTGTCTTCCAAAATTTTATTTAGCCGTTCAATACACTTTTCACTTTGCTCTATATCAATTTCAACTCCAACAATGTCTCTTTTTAACCCGTTTTTTATTTTTGTTCTAGATAATTCCTGTGCTCTGCAATCTGCGATGTATCTTTCAACAACCTTGGTCAAAATGTTTCCATCTCCGCAGGAGTTTTCTAAAACTTTTTTTCCATATAAATTAGATATGTAACCTACATCATTTAATATTTTTTCAACATAATCCTGCGGTGTAAACACCTGACATTTCTTGTTCATTATATTCCTCTTATCAAATAACTTTTATTACTTTTTTAACTGCTCCTGCAGTTCCTGAAAGTTCTCTAGTGCACTCTGCAGGTTTTCGATAATGTCATCCGCAAGTTCATCCGTAGATGGCAGATTATCGAGATCCGCAAGCGATTTATCCTTGATCCAAAAGATATCAAGGTTCGTCTTATCTCTTTCTAAAATGTCATCGATCTTATACTTGCGCCAACGTCCATCTGGATTCTCTTTCGACCAGGTTTCATGACGCTCATAACGATTCTCAGGATTATAACATTTAATAAAGTCCTGCAGATCAGCGTAGTTCATCGGATGCTGTTTCAACGTAAAATGCACATT
>ODAI013610832.1_pt1 | contig 10327 bp, 4 predicted proteins | sample 1539321 | NCBI WGS metagenome assembly ODAI01 (sample SAMN02144231, study PRJEB22623) | gut metagenome | biome: sheep rumen | host: Ovis aries | place: New Zealand | reverse complement strand
TCAGCCTTGGTCTCCTCAGCCTTGGTCTCCTCAGCCTTGGTCTCCTCAGCCTTGGTCTCAGCAGCTGCCGCCGTGGTCTCTGCCTTCTGGACCGCCGCAGTCTGTGCCGTTCCGCCTCCGCCGCACGCTGCAAGAGAAGCAGCCATGACTGCGCTCAGAAGCACTCCCAACAGTTTCTTTCTCATAGTGTTTCCTCCCTTTTGTTTTTTTATGGAAAGATCCATAAATCATATCTTACTACCCTTTTTTATATGAGTAAAGCATAGATGTTGTCTATTGTGTATAATTCCAATGTGTAATTATGCGGTTTTATTGATTTGTCTGACTATTTATGTGTTAAGTTTCCGCTAAGGATCCGGCATTTCGGCTTGTCCTCTCTCACCCTTCTTGCCTTTTTCCGAAAAAGGAGTAAAATCTGACCTTTGGTATCCGTAATGCTCCGGCTCTGCCAAATTCTGTTCCGGAAAGAAGTACCCGAATATATGACATCATTGCTGAATATCGCCATCGCACTGCTGGCGGGCCTCCTCATGACCCGTTTCTTCAACCTCTGGAATCTGCCGGACGTCACCGCTTTTCTCTCGGCAGGTCTCCTGATCGGTCCCTGCGCCCTGGGACGCCTCGGGATCCCCGGACTCGGCTTCCCCACCTACGAAAACGTCGAAGCGCTGTCACTGCTTTCTGACGTGGCCATGGGCTTCATCGCCTTCTCCATCGGGACAGAGTTCCGTCTGGAGTCGCTGCAGAAAACAGGAAGACAGGCCTTCGTCATCGGCATTGTCCAGGCCCTGACCGCCACTGTGCTGGTGGATCTTGCCATGGCCGGACTGCATTTCTGGAAGCCGGATCTTCTGTCCCTGCCCGCGGCCATCACCCTCGGTGCCATCGCGACAGCCACCGCGCCGGCAGCAACCCTGATGGTGGTGCGGCAATACAAGGCAAAGGGCGAGCTGACGGACCTCCTGCTTCCCATCGTCGCCCTGGACGATGCGGTCGGTCTGATCGTTTTCGCGGTTTCCTTCGGCATCGCCAAAGCCATGATCCTGGGGAACATTGACCTTCTTTCCATCGCTGCGGGACCCCTGGTCAAGATCCTGGCCTCCGGGCTTCTGGGGACGCTGGCAGGCATCACCCTCACCTGGCTTGAGACCCTGTTCCATTCCAACACGAACAGAACTTCCCTGACCATTGCCTTCGTCATCCTGACCGTGGGTCTTTCCTCCCTGGAATTTCCCGCCGGGCCGCTGACCATCGGATTCTCCCCGCTTCTGGTCTGCATGATGCTGGGAACGGTATTCTGCAACCTCAGTCCCCTGGCAGAGGACCTGATGGGCCGGGCGGACCGGTGGTCCCAGCCCCTGCTGGCGGTGTTTTTCGTGGTGAGCGGCGCGGAGCTGGAGCTGGCCGTCTTCCAGGATCCCCTGCTGGTGCTGATCGGAGTGGTCTTCATCCTGTCCCGCTGTCTCGGAAAGTATTCCGGGGCTTTCATTTCCGCGAAAGCCACGGGCTGCAGCCCCAGTGTGGTAAAGTATCTCGGCGTGACCCTGTTTCCCCAGGCCGGCGTGGCCCTGGGCATGTGCATCCAGGCAAAGCAGCTCGGTCCGGAGGGCGGCCTGGTGCGGAACATTATTCTCTTCGCCGTGCTGATCTACGAACTGGCGGGGCCGCTGATGACCAGGCAGGCCCTGATGGCTGCCGGCGAGATCGGCGAAAAGCCCCGGGAGGTCCGGGAACGGCGTGCCAGGAAGCTGGCTGTTGCACAGCCGAAGGCCTTCCTTAAGTGGGCCGCAAAATTCCGGCATGGAAAAAAGTGAGCCCCCGGGCTCACTTATTTTGTCATACGGCGTCTAAAATGATATAGTGACAGGAGTCGTAAACAAAACCATTCGTCCGGAAGGATCTTATGACACACTTTCTGATCATCGTTATTTATCTTTCTTTCATCAGTCTCGGCCTGCCGGATTCCCTTCTGGGTGCGGCCTGGCCCTCCATGCAGCCGGAGTTCGGCGTCCCGGTCTCCTGGGCCGGCGCCATTTCCATGACCATCGCTGCCGGAACCATCATTTCCAGCCTGATGAGCGACCGCCTGACGCGGAAGATGGGCACGGGAAAAGTCACCGCCATCAGTGTGGGCATGACAGCTGCCGCTCTCTTCGGCTTCTCGGTCTCACATTCTTACTGGATGCTGCTTCTCTGGGCCGTTCCCTACGGTCTCGGCGCCGGCAGTGTGGACGCTGCCCTGAACAATTACGTCGCGCTGCACTATGAGAGCCGCCACATGAGCTGGCTCCACTGCTTCTGGGGCGTAGGCGCGTCCGTCGGTCCTGTCATCATGGGTCTGGCCATCACCAACGGTCTGCACTGGAACGGCGGTTACCGGATCATCAGCATCCTGCAGATCCTTCTGACTTTTGTCATCGTCCGCAGTCTGCCGCTGTGGGAGGACCCCCGCGCAGGCGAGGCCGGAACTCCCGCCGGTTCCGGAAGAACAAATGACGCAGACAAGACCGGAGAAGGCAGTCCTGCAGCGCCGGAAAAAGAAGACCGGCCACTGTCCCCGGGGGAGATCCTCAGGATCCCCGGTGCAAAGGCCGTCATGCTGTGTTTCTTCTGTTATTGTGCGGTGGAACAGACTGCCGGGCTCTGGGCCGGTACCTTCCTGGTGCTGCGCTGGGGTGTAAGCGCTGCGGAGGCAGCATCCCTTTCCAGTCTCTTTTTCATAGGCATCACGGCGGGCAGAGCCGTCAGCGGATTTGCCACCTTCCGCTTTAATGACTCCCAGCTGGTGAGGATCGGCCAGGGCATCATGCTGGCCGGGATTCTGATGATCCTGCTGCCCGTCAGCCGCCTGTCTGCCATGGCGGGATTCATTGCCATCGGTCTGGGCTGCGCACCCGTCTATCCCAGCCTGATCCACGCAACCCCCCGCAATTTCGGCGCGGACCGGTCTCAGGCCATCATCGGAGTCCAGATGGCCAGCGCCTACGTCGGGACCTGCCTCATGCCGCCGCTGTTCGGCCTCATCGCCGGCCGGTTTTCCATCTCGCTGCTGGCGTTCTATCTGTTTGCCCTGTTAACCGTCATGTTCCTTTCCCATGAGCGCCTGAACCGGGTGTACGGCTCATAATCGCATCGCATAGAAATAACCCCTTTACCGGGTGTCCGGTAAAGGGGTTATTTCAGCCCGGAGAGCGGGCTGTCTTATTCTTTCCCGGGAATGTAATCCCCTGCTTTTTCATCGTAGACATAGCGGGTCTCGCTGACCTTCACCGCCTTGTCCCCTTCGACCCGGTAGACAAGATCGTAATAGGCTTCCGCGCCGTCCCGGACCGTACTGTTGATCTCTTTGTTCTCCGCGTCCGCCCAGGGATTGGGGATCTCGTCAAAGCCCTGGCAGAGCTTCAGAGTCTTTCCGTCCGAGAGATAACACTGATAATACGAGTCTCCCCGGGGGCTGTAGGCGCCCAGATAGAGCAGGACATCCGGGATCCCGTCAAAGTTGACGTCCCATTCCTCGACCAGGGTGCCGAAATCCGGGGGATTCGTGACATAGGATTCGACCTCCACGGCGAGGGTCTCCTTCATTCCGTCGTCGTTGGAAGCCTCGACGGTCCATTCGACGATGTCCTCATCCTCATTTCCATTCCCGGCTTTTTTCTCGTTCTTCCGGATCTCGTAGCGGTTCGTTCCCTGAAGCAGTCCGCTTCCGTCCTCCTGCATGGTCACTTCCGGCGTCTCCTGATCTTCTTCCATCAGGAAATCCGGCCTGACCTTTACATACCACCGGTTGAAGCCTCTGTCATAGAACATATCCTCCGACACGCCGGACACATAGATCCCGGCGCTTCCGGTGGCAGGCCCGGTCTCCATCTGGATGATAAGCTCCGGCACGGTGATCTCCGGGAGATAGTCCTGCATCACAATGGAAGCTTCTCCGCCGCCGTTCCAGAACTTCGAGGGCACGCCCTCGATGGTCTCGAACAGAGTCGCCCGGTCCTCGTCCACGGTCAGCACGACCTGATGCAGGCCGTCGCTTTCGATGTCCTCCGTATACCAGACGCCCTGAAGATTATCCAGCGTCACGGTGTCATACAGATACTGGTCCGGTCTGTCGGTCCCTTCCCGCTTCCATTCCTTCACGAAGCCGCCGTCGAAGAAAGCCTTGTCCTTGACCCAGCGGATATAAATGACGCAGACAGCGTCCCCCGTGTCGTCGTAGATCCGGAACGCCGGGCAGACCTTCCTCGCCGAGCGGTCCTCGATGTCGATGATACCCTCGCCGTTCCAGACGCCTTGCTGAACACCGTCCATGAAGGTCTCGATACGGCCCCGGTTCCCGTTTACGCTGAGAACCTCCTCCACCTGGACCTTGCCCTCCTTATAGCGGTTGACCCAGCGCCCCTGAAGATTTTCGATGGATACGCTGCTGTAGGACTTCGACGGCGCCTCAGGCACCTCCGGCACAAAGGGTGTCTGGTAGTAGGGCGGCATCGCCTGGCTGTAATATGAATTTTTCAGATTCAGGTACGCCTTGCTCTCCGTCGGAGCGCCTTCCGTGGGTTCCTCGGTCCCCATGGCGTAGAAATCCGGGTAGAAGACGTAATCGCCGGTGGTATTGTAGATCGCGATCTGATCCAGCTCCTTCGCGTCGTCCGGGATCTTCCAGGTCATCCAGCTCATGAATCCCTCGGAAAGCTCGGAAGTCTTCTTGCCCGGCGTGTAGATGACGATGTCGTCGCCCAGGCTGAGGCCGTAGGGATCTGTCATGATGTGCAAGGTCTGGTCTTCGATATAGTGGTCGCTGCCGTTCTTCTCTTTTTCATAGTCCAGCGCTTCGACCTTTGCGGAATAAGAGGTGTCGTCCACCTTCTCCGCCGCGGAGAACTTTCCGGTAAAGGCGCACTCGTAGATCGTGCCGTTCTTGTAGCCTTCCCCGTCCTCTCCCATGTTCGCGTCATTGAACTGGCCTTTGAAGCTGCCGTCCGGCGCCACCTTAAGAGTGGTCTCCCAGGCGCCGACGCCGCTGTAGAAACCGAAGACAATACCGTCCATGTCCGCGTAGATCTTCTGAGATCCTGCAGTTTCCCCTGTGCCGGCAGCTTCTGTTTCCCCGGCTTCACTGCTTCCTGCACTTCCGGCGGCTTCTGTTTCCCCGGCTTCACTGCTTCCTGCACTTCCGGCGGCTTCTGCCCCCGCAGTCGTTTCCTTTGCCGCGGATGATGCACTGGCCACGCCTCCCGCGGTGCTCTCGTCACAGGCCGTCAGTCCGAGGCACATCAAACCGATCAGCAACGCAATGTCAATACGCTTCATTCTTTTCCTCCCTTATGTACTGCTGTCTGCAGAATACCCCTGCGTAAAACTGTTCAGTACTGCTGCAAAGGTATCGTACCATATCATACCCCCCTTTTCGACAGACGTCACCGAATGTTCACCATTCAGGGTTTAAGGTTTTATTAATCTGCCGTTCCGTCGTCATTCCAGTCCGTATTTCGCCAGATCCTTCGCGCTCATTTCCTGTCCTGCGGTAAACGCCTCGCCGCGCTGCACCATCTCCTCCACCGAGAGCATCGGGAAATACCCCAGCGACTCCCTGTCTCCGGACGATCTTGCGCCAAGGACCCGCCCGTTCTCCGGGTCATAGCCGTAGGCATTCGTCATGCAGGCGCTCACCAGCTTCCAGCTCTTCGTGTCGATGACATAGCTCTGCTTTGCCGCCGTAAAGTACAGGCGGTCTCCCTCGAAGGAAAAATCCATGACGCCGTTCGCCTCCAGCTTTTCTACCGACACCGCCGCGGTCCGGACACCTTCCGCTCCGTCGTACACGAAAAGAACTCCCTCTGACCGGACTTTTGCGGCTGCGAACAGCATCCCGTCATGGAAGCAGAGACCCGCGCAGGGGCCGTAGTTCCAAGGGATGGTGCGGACGATGCTGCCGTCCGGGGCGTAGATCACGATCTCATCTCCGCCTTCCGGGAGAACAGCGACGTTCCCCCGCTTTTCATCCCAGACTGCCGCCGTCTTGTACGGAAGATCCGAGTGGGGCCTGACGCAGGGCACAGTCTGCAGCGGCGTGAAAACATCCTCCGCCGTGTCGTAGAAGGATCCCCGGATCTCTCCGTCCACGGAAGTCAGATACAGCGCCTTCGTCCCGGCCTGATTGAAGCGGGGTCCGCCGATGTAACGGTTCCTGCTGTCCGGTACCCGCCGCTTTGTGACGCTCCCGTCCAAAGGATCCCGGCAGACCTGGACGCAGTGCTGTACGCTTCCTCCGGAATCGATCGCCGTCAGGTACCAGAGTTTTCCGCCTGCCAGAGAGACCGTGGTTCCGGATTCCGTCTCTGCCTTCGATGCCGCAAAGGTCGTGGAGACCGGCAGTTCCGTCCGGTCGATTTCCCCGTCCGACAGACGGACCGTCAGAAGTTTCAGCGGAACACCGCCCACGTTCGTCTGATAAAAGTACGCCGTCTCCTCATCCTCCGAAAGACCGGCGAAACCGCAGTCTGCCCAGATGCTGTCCTCCGCGGACAAGGCTGCAGACCACAGAAATCTGCCCTCCGTCCGGTCATAGGCGCGCACGTCCTTTCCGGTCCAGGTGACATACCGTTTTTTTGTCTGCAGAAGTCTGCGGGTAACGGGCTTCAGCGGGTAGTCCTCCTCGTCCGCCATCATGATCCAGTCCTGATCCGTGACCGCAGATTTGTAGAGGAAGATCTCCCCGTCCATATTTACAAAGTAGTGGTCGGAACCGGTGCCCGTCTTCTCCTGCGGACTCAGGCAGACGGATCCTGCTTCATCTCCAAAGACATAGAAGGACTGATTCCGGTGTTCAAACACCTGGAAGCGCGCCAGCACGCCGTTTTTCTGCAGGTAGGTCACTTCGCTGACACCGTTTCCGCAGGCATCGGCCTCCTCCACCGGTATGCTTTCGGTCTCGTAGCGCTGGAGGCAGGTCCCGTCCTCCGCATCCAGAAGCTCAACCACGTTGGTCAGCGGCAAAGCGAGGATCAGACGTGATTTTCCCTCCGGGTCCCGGCGCTCCCGCAGAGAGGAATAATAATTGGAGGGATACGTGGTGCCGCCTGCCGTCACTTCATGTTCCCAGAGCAGTTCTCCTTCCGCGCTCAGTCCTGCCGCCACCTCCCGTACCGGAAGATAGGAAGCGGTCCCGATACTCGTGTAGGAATATCTGATGACCAGATTGGAAAAATCCTGCCAGTCGGTATCATCATTCCGGAATCCGGTGACGATGATCCGTCCGTCTTCCAGCAGAAATACGCCGGTCACCTTATCCAGTTCCGGTCCGTGACTGACGACCCGGCGCAATGTGTCCGTTTTCCGGTCCCATACAAAGAAGCCTCCCAGCTTTTCGGAAGCTTTGTCCTGATAAGGGAAGATCACCGCGCTTCCGTCCTCCCGGACCTGCATGCGCCCGTTCCTGCCGAGCGTGGAATAGGGCCTGTACTCGTCCTTCTCTCCGGTCAGCGGATCCGTCATCAGTGCGTCACAGTCCGCGGAGCCCAGGATCTCCCCCGTCACGCTGTCCATCCGGAGCAGCTGGTTCCGGAGAAGAAGAAGGATCTGCTGCCCCCCGCCGGAGGTCAGACCGGTTTTCTTCGCGTCACTCCCGGAAGCTTTCCTGTCCGCTGCCGGAAGGATCCCGACATCATAAAGGGAAGTCAGAAGCGTCATTTCCCGCCGCCAGATCTCCTCCCCCGTTGTCAGGGAAAATGCCGCGATCCCGTCGTCCCGGGTCCAGACCAGGACCCGGCTGTCATCCAGAAGAAACAGCTTTTCCACATCAGATGTGAAATGACATTCCTGCAGGATCCGGTTCTCCGCCGTGTCCAGGATTCTGAAATTAAAGCCCCGGTCCGCCATGGCAAGATACCGGCCGGTCTCATCTATGAGGTGATGCGTCACCTCTTGTTCCATCTCAAAGCGGGACATGATCTGCACCGCGCTGCTTTCCGCGGCGGAATACAGGTCCAGTCCCCGGGTCAGGGCATACTCCGCTTCCGCTGTCACCGGACGCTTCTGTTCCGCGTCCGGCAGTGCCTTCAGCGCCAGCTGCACAGCCAGCATCCGGTCTCCGCTCTTCAGGGCTGTGCCGCTCTCCTCCGCGAGATACCGGGACTGGCTGATCAGGGACGCATTCAGCGCATCGCGAATCTGAAGATTGCTCCAGACCAGATATCCGACCGCGCACATCGCTGCAGCCGCGCCGGCGGCGTAAAGCCTGCGCAGATACTGCCGGCGCCGCTGGATCAGTTCGTCATAGCGGCAGCCCACGATCGCCGCCACCAGCCGGGGCAGCTCGATGCGCCGCGCCCGCCGGATCCCGATCCGGTAGTCCGTGGACAAGGGTTCGATGGGCACCACGGCCCGTACCTTCTCCCCGTCTTCTGTCACCGTCTCGACGGTCTTCTCCTTCAGGATCTGCGGCACCACGTCCTCCGGATCCCCCTCCGCGATGACAGTCAGGATGCGCTCATGTCCCTTCATCCCGAGGAAGGTCTCCACTTCCTTGGCGACCCAGAGAGATTCCCTGGTCCGCGGCGAACAGATGAGGATCAGGAAATCCGCGTCCCGCAGCGCTGCCAGGATGTCGTCGTTCAGATCACTGGTCAGCGGCAGCTCCGACTTGTCCCGGAAAATGCGGTCGATCCGTCTGATCCCGGTGCGCTTCTGCACCGCCGCAGGCAGACGGTAGCGCTCCAGCCGGGTCTGCACTTCCTCCGCGATCCGGCTGTCCACCTCCGCGTGGCGGTACGAAATAAATGCATTGTAGTGAAAATCCATCCTGTTCTCCTGTCAGTCAACGTCTTCCGCCGGCTGGTCCGGGCGGCATTTCCGCTGTTATTTCCGGATCGGGAACTCCGGCATCTCCAGCGGTTCTCCCTCCGCACTGTAATACCCGGCAGTCTGGTCAAAATCTTCCGTAATCTCATCCAGGATCACCTGCCGCGCCAGCCGGTAAAACCAGCCGTCTCCAGCCTCGCGCTCTCCGATACCGGAGATTTTCGGGGTCATGAGAAGCTTCCCGTCCCCGTCCGGCGCGTCCATCGGCGCCCGGAAATAGTGGTACGCATCGTCCAGAAGGACGATCTCTTCAGCCCCGAGGCGGAGACCGTCCTGCATTTCTTTGTACAGACCGATGGTGTGGCGCTCGGAGACATCGACCGCCAGACCAAGGATCCGCTCCCCTTCTGTGAGAACTTCGATCCGGTCTTTTTCCGGCTGCTTCAGATCCACCAGGGACATGGTCGTGCAGGCAAGGTGCAGGGACTGGCCGTCCGCCAGAAGCTGCATGACCGGGTATCCCATCCGGGTCACATTTTCGGTCTCGATCACGATCCGCCGGTCACAGAGGTCCGAGATCCCCATGCAGTAGGGCTTTCCGATAAGATCCATCCGGGTCTTCATGGCGGCGAGGACCGCCTGCCCTTCTTTTTCTCCGTATTCCCTGTCCTTCGGCTGGAAGGTCAGCCGCAGCCGGTCTCCCGTGAGATCGGAGCGGGACACAAGGCAGCTCTCCGGGGCAGATCCGTCTGCTGCTTCTGCTGTGCCGGCGGCCTGATCTTTTACAGGTTCCATCCAGCTGACCGGTTCCCGCCGGTCATAAAGCAGGAAACCTGTCTCCAGCGGCGGCTGGCTGTAATTGTACAGGACAAGGTCCTGAAAACGTTTTTCGGTGGAGCTGTCGAGGACGATGTACCAGTCCTGCGGTGTATCTCCGGGCACCATCCGGAACCCGAAGTACATGTTCTGCATATCCGCGTCCTGGATGACTGCCAGCTGGCCCTTCACACGCTCAAACTCCTCTGTGTGTTCTTTTACAAAGGACTCCGCAAGCCGCATCCGGATCCAGAAAAACTCATCCTCCGTCATTTCATAGTCCGCCGCGTCCAGGGCATCGCAGTTTCCGCTGCCGCCCTCCAGTGAGGCGATCGCCTCCCGCGGGAGCTCCAGGAACCCTCCCCGCATTCTGCCGTTGGTATACTGCACCAGAAACAGCTTCATCGGGCGAATGATCATGGCCCGCGCCTGGGAAAGGATATCCTTGTCTTTAAACAGTTCCGCGGGATACCAGATATCCGCCCGGACGAAATCGTCCTCCGGACCGCAGGGTTTCTCCCCTTCAATATCCTCGAAGCACTCCAGGATCCGGGGGCCGCCCCCGGCATACAGGTCCAGCCGCTTAATGAGCACCGGCCGCGCCGCTGCGAGACCTTCGGCCGACATCTCCGGCAATGCCTGGATCCGCAGATAGACCATATCCTTTTTATCCTCTTCGGAGGGGGCGGGCGATGCAGTCCCCGGCACC
>ODAI013495938.1_pt1 | contig 10327 bp, 11 predicted proteins | sample 1539321 | NCBI WGS metagenome assembly ODAI01 (sample SAMN02144231, study PRJEB22623) | gut metagenome | biome: sheep rumen | host: Ovis aries | place: New Zealand | reverse complement strand
TCGTTCAGCTCGTGCCGCAGGCTCTCCGCCTCTACGCGAAATCCTTCTTTCTTCTCAACAAAAAGCCTTTTGTTCATGTCAAATAACGGTTGCTAATACCTTTTCGGTTTGTTGACGACGGAATGCTATATATTGTTCCCGAAGGGACTTGTCTTGCAATGCCAAAATGCTTACCGCCAGCAGCGCAGCATTCTTGGCGCCATCGATGGCTACGGTAGCTACGGGTATGCCGCTGGGCATCTGTACCATTGACAGAAGGCTGTCCAGCCCGTCCAGGGTCTTGGAACGAACCGGCACACCGATCACCGGCAGATGGGTCAGACCCGCAATCACACCCGCCAGATGAGCGGCTCCGCCGGCACCGGCGATGATGATACTCAGTCCGCGGTCCTCGGCACTCTCCGCCCACTCCATGAGCGCATGCGCTGCACGGTGCGCGGAGATGACGCGTTTGTCCACTTCGATACCGAAAGACTCTAAGGTGTCTATCGCGGCCTGCATCACCGGCAGGTCACTCGCCGAACCCATAATAACTCCTACTTTCATATCTTTATTCCCATTCGATGGTTGAGGGCGGTTTGGAGGAGATGTCGTAGCATACCCGGTTGACGCCCTTTACCTTGTTAATTATCTCGTTACTTATTTTTGCCAACACCTCATAAGGGATGTGTGCCCAGTCTGCAGTCATGGCATCGGAGGAGGTCACCGCGCGCAGCGCAATCGGGTTCTCGTAAGTCCGCTCGTCGCCCATGACGCCTACCGACCTCACTTCGCTCAAGAGGATCGCACCGGCTTGCCATATCTCGTCGTACAGCCCCGCCTCGCGGAGGTTATTGATATAGATGGCGTCCGCCTCTTGGAGGATATGTATCTTCTCCCTTGTGATGTCGCCCAAGATACGCACTGCGAGCCCCGGTCCCGGGAAAGGATGCCTCGTGATCAGGTGCTCCGGCATGCCCATGCTACGGCCTACACGGCGCACCTCGTCCTTGAACAACCACTTGATCGGTTCGCATAACTGCAGGTGCATCTCTTTAGGCAGCCCGCCCACGTTGTGATGGCTCTTGATGACCTTGCCGGTGATGTTCAGGCTCTCAATACGGTCAGGGTAGATCGTTCCCTGCGCGAGCCATTTGGCGTCGGTGATCTTCTGTGCCTCGGCGTTGAAGACCTCCACGAAATCGCGACCAATGATCTTGCGTTTCTGCTCGGGCTCTTTGACCCCTGCCAAGTCGCTAAGGAACTTATCGCTGGCGTCCACGCCGATGACGTGCAGCCCGAGGCCTTCGTAATCACGCATCACATCGCGGAACTCATTCTTACGCAGCATGCCGTGGTCCACGAAGATACAGGTCAGTTGATCTCCGATCGCCCGATGGAGCAGTACTGCTACTACAGACGAGTCAACACCTCCCGAGAGACCTAAGATCACGCGGTCGGAACCTATCTGCTCGCGCAGCTCCTTTACCGTCGTCTCCACAAACGCTTCCGCACTCCACTCCTGTTTCGAGCCGCAGATATCGACCACGAAGTTCTTTAACAATTGTGTACCTTGCAAGGTGTGGAACACCTCCGGGTGGAACTGGGTTCCGAATACCGGTTTCTCGCCGGGGATATAATACGCGGCGTTCTCTACCGTCGCTGTGGACGCTATTTTTTGTGCGCCTACCGGAAGCGCAGTGATACTGTCGCCGTGCGACATCCACACCTGCGAGTGCTCCTCAAAGCCCTTGAACAGCGGGTTCGTATGGTCTATATATTGCAGGTTCTGCCGGCCGTACTCACGCGTACCGGCGCTCTCTACCTTACCGCCGTTGGTATAACTGATCAGCTGCGCACCGTAGCATATACCCAGGATCGGCAGTCTGCCTCTGATACCGCTCAGATCGACCCGGAAAGCATCGTCCTGATAGACGCTCAACGGTGAGCCGCTCAAAATCACACCGATCACGTCCTTGTCGTCCTCCGGGTACTTGTTGTACGGCAGGATCTCGCAGAACGTGTTCAGTTCGCGTACGCGGCGACCGATCAGTTGCGTGGTCTGGCTTCCGAAATCCAATATGATGATTTTCTGCATACTGCGGTTGGGTTATTTCTGTGAATAGTTAGGAGCCTCGGAAGTGATGGTGATGTCATGCGGATGGCTCTCGAACATACCAGCGGAAGTGATCTTCACGAACTGCGCCTTGCGCAACTCCTCCAGGTTATGTGCGCCCACGTACCCCATACCGGAACGCAGACCGCCCAGGAGCTGATAGATCGTTTCGCTCACGCTGCCTTTGTACGGCACACGGCCTACGATACCTTCCGGCACCAGTTTGGACACATTGCTCTCCCCACTCTGGAAATAGCGGTCGGCACTGCCGTCCCGCATCGCCTCGATACTACCCATACCGCGGTAGGTCTTGAACTTACGGCCGTTATAGATGATGGTGTCACCCGGTGCTTCGTCCGTGCCGGCGAACATCGATCCGCACATCACACAGTTACCTCCGGCTGCCAGCGCTTTCACCACATCGCCCGAGTACCGCAGACCGCCGTCTGCAATCATCGGCACGCCGGTACCCTCCAGTGCTTCCGCCACCTCGAAGATAGCGCTCAACTGCGGTACACCCACACCGGCAATGATACGCGTGGTACAGATACTGCCCGGACCGATACCTACTTTCACTCCGTCTGCTCCGTTCTCCACTAAGAACCGCGCCGCCTCAGCCGTAGCGATATTTCCTACCACTACGTCCAACTCCGGATACTTGGCCTTGATGGCGCGGAGAGCATTGACGATATTCTTGCTATGCCCGTGTGCCGAATCCAATACTACTGCATCGACGTGCTCGCGCACCAGTGCGTCCACACGATCCATATAATCAGCGGTTATACCCACGCCCGCAGCACAACGAAGGTGGCCGTGCTCGTCCTTGTTGGCGTTGGGGTTATCGCGCAGTTTGGTGATATCTTTGTAGGTCACCAGACCGATCAGCTTGCCGTCTTTGTCTATCACCGGCAGTTTCTCCACCTTGTGCATCTGCAGGGCGTCCATGATGGTCCGGTTGTCGGTCGTGCCGATGGTGATCAGGTTCTCGCGCGTCATTACCTCACGTACCGGGCGGTTCATGTCCGTCTCGAAACGCAGGTCGCGGTTGGTCACTATACCTACCAGCACATGCTTCTCGTCCACCACCGGAATACCGCCGATGTGGTTGTCGTGCATCATCTGCAGGGCATCGCCGATGGTCTGGTCGCCGGTGATGGTCACGGGATCGGCAATCATACCATTCTCCGCACGTTTGACACGACGCACCTGTGCTGCCTGCTCCTCTATCGACATGTTCTTGTGAATCACTCCTATTCCTCCTTCGCGGGCCATGGCGATAGCCATCGTGGCTTCCGTGACGGTATCCATGGCGGCACTCACCACCGGGATATTAAGGGTAATATGACGCGAGAACTGCCCTTGCAGATTCACTTCACGCGGGAGCACTTCGCTGTAAGCGGGCACTAACAGGACGTCATCAAAGGTCAGTCCTTCCGGTTTAATTCGGTTTTGGTTCATATCTGTGGGTATTTTATAACATGTGGTCACAATAATAACAACGCCGTACGCCATCGGCATCGATATACGATTTCTGCTCAACCGGTTCGGTGGTAGCGATACAGCGGTCGTTATGGCAGGGCGTCTCGCTCGCCTCACTTTGGTGGGCGGCATGAGAACTATGCAGGTACTCGTCGCTGAGAAGAGTGTAGATAATTGCTTTGCGCACATACTTGCCGTTCTCCACCTGGCGGAAATAAGCGGCACGCGGGTCTTTGTCCACGCCGACGGTGATCTCGTTCACGCGGGGCAGCGGGTGCAGGACGATCATCGACGGTTTGCCGAGTGCCATCAGCCGCTCGTCCAGAATGAACGAATCCTTGAGACGCTCATACTCGTCGCGGTCCGCAAAACGCTCCTGCTGCACGCGCGTCATGTAGAGTACATCGACTATAGGCATCGCCTCCTCCAGGGTGTTCACCTCGGTGTAGGCATCGCCTAACTCGGCTTTCATATAATCCGGCAGCGCCAGCTCTTTCGGAGCAATCAGTACAAAATGTACGCCCTCGTACCGCCGCATGGCTTTGATGAGCGAGTGGACCGTTCTGCCGTACTTGAGGTCACCGCAGAGACCGATCGTCAAATGGTCGAAACGACCTAACTCACGGCGGATGGTCAGCAGGTCAGTCATCGTCTGCGTCGGATGGCTGTGACCGCCGTCACCGGCGTTGATCACCGGGATACGGCTGAACTCACTCGCTACACGCGGCGCACCCTCTTTATAATGACGCATGGCGATGATGTCCGCGAAGGCACTTACCACCCGCACGGTGTCCGCCACGGTCTCTCCTTTGCTTACCGAGGACGAACGGGCATCGCTGAAACCTAACACCTGTCCGCCCAACTCCATCATCGCGGCGGTGAAACTGAGTCGGGTACGCGTGCTCGGTTCGTAGAAGAGGGTAGCTAACTTCTTGCCCTTGCACGCCTCTGCGTACTGCGCCGGATGGGCGATGATGTCCAATGCACGGAGAACGATCTGCTCGATCTCCTGCGTACTGAGGTCTGTCGAGTCTAATAAGTGTCTCATAAGTTATCTCTAAATTGTATCAGTTCATTTTTCTCTTGCGCGGAGATATACCCCTCTTTCGCCGCCACTTCCGCCAGCACATCGAGGTTACTGAGGCTGTGGTTCTCGGTCTTGGCAGCGGCAATGCGGTCGAGCCCTTTCTGCATCCCGTACGTGAAGATCGACACGATGCCTAACACCTCCGCGCCGGCTTCGCGCAGTACCTCCACTACCTCCAGACAACTGCCTGCGGTGGAGATCAGATCTTCTACCACCACCACTTTCTGCCCCTTCTCCAGTCTTCCTTCTATCTGGTTCTGCCGACCGTGATCCTTGGCGCCCGAGCGTACATAGCCCATCGGCAGGGTCAACTTCGTAGCCGTGATGGCGGCGTGGGCAATACCGGCAGTCGAGGTACCCATCAGCACTTCCGCCTCGGGGTAATACTGCTTGATCAGTGTCGCTAATCCGTTCTCCACATCCTCGCGCACCGCTACGTCACTCAGCGTCAGACGGTTGTCGCAATAGATCGGACTCTTGATTCCGCTCGCCCATGTGAAGGGCTCTTGCGGACGCAGAAAGACTGCTTTGATGCGCAGCAGGTCTGCTGCTATTTGCTCGCTTAATTCTTTCATATCAACCTATAACCTTTAGCCTATAACCTTTCGCCTCCAAACTCCTCCACACATTTTCTATAAGCCGCCATGGGATCCTCCGCAGCCGTGATCGGACGGCCTACTACAATATAATCGCTACCTATCTCCCGGGCGCGGGCAGGTGTCGTGACACGCACCTGGTCGCCTACTTTCCCGTCCGCAAAACGGATACCCGGGGTAACGGTCAGAAACTCCGCTCCGCAATGCTCCTTCACCATGCCTGCCTCCAGCGGCGAGCAGACCACGCCGTCCAGCCCCGCCTCTTTCGCCATCCGGGCATAGTGGCATACGCAATCGCTGATCGTACCGCGGATGAGCAGTTCGTCATGCATCCGCTCTTCGCTGGTCGAGGTCAGTTGGGTCACCGCCAACAGGATGGGCCGGGTACCGTCCGCACGGGTCAGGCCCCGTAGCGCCGCTTCCATCATCGCTTTGGTGCCGGCGGCGTGCAGGTTCACCATCTCCACTTCCAGTCTCGACAGTACCGCCATCGCTTTCTCCACCGTATTGGGTATGTCGTGCAGCTTGAGGTCCAGGAATATCTTATGTCCTCTCTTGTGCAACTCCCGGACGATAGCCGGTCCTTCGGCATAATAAAGCTCCATACCGATCTTCACAAACGGTTTCTCCTCCGTGAAGCGGTCCAGAAACGCATAAGTCTCTTCGGCACTCGCGAAATCGCAGGCTATGATTACATCTCTCTTCATACAATACCTATTATATCTTGTAAATGCGCTATTTTCAGTTCGTTCATTACCTCCGGCAGCCGTGTTATGATCTCTTGGCATACCATCGGGTTCTTGAGGTTAGCCGCGCCTATCTCTACGGCAGTTGCGCCTGCCATCATCATCTCTATCACTTCCTCTGCGCTGCTCACGCCTCCGCATCCGATGACCGGCGTACCGGGACAGGCTTTGCTCACCTGGTTCACCATCCGTAGCGCTACGGGGAACACCCCAGGTCCCGAGTAACCGCCGTATCTATTGGCAATCACGGGCTGTCTGCGGCGGATGTCTATCCGCATACCTAACATCGTGTTGATCAGACACAAGCCGTCGGCGCCGGCATTGACGCAAGCTCTGGCGATAGCTGTTATGTCCGTCACGTTCGGACTGAGTTTCATATACACGGGTTTGGTCGTCACGGCTTTGACCGCCCGAGTCACTTCCGCCGCAGCCTCTGCACTCGTACCGAAAGCCATTCCGCCGTTATGCACGTTCGGGCAGGATATATTCACCTCAATAATCGCCGCGTCCGTCTCCTTGTCCATCCGCTCGCATACGTACGCATACTCCTCTATGCTGAACCCGGACACATTGGCGATGACCGGTCCCCGGTAGATCTTCCGCAGCTCGGGCATCTCATGCCGTATCACCTCCTCCACTCCGGGGTTCTGCAGACCGATGGCGTTGATCAGCCCTGCAGGACACTCCGCGATACGCGGCAGCGCATTGCCGTACCGTGCCTCACGGGTGGTGCCTTTGGTAGCGATGGCGCCTAAGCCGTTGAGGTCGAGCCACTCGCTCATCTCACGCCCGAAGCCGCATGTACCACTCGCTGGTATCACCGGGTTCTGCAGTTCAATATGTCCTAACTTAACTTTCAATTATCAAATGTCAAATCTCAAATTTTCAACTCTCCCGCGTTGAACACCGGTCCCTCTTTGCACACCCGCTTGAACCCTTCTTTGGTCTCGATGCTGCATCCCATGCATATACCTACTCCGCAACCCATCCGCTCTTCCATGCTGATTTGTCCTTTGGTACCTGCCGTCCTTAGAATAGCTTTGATCATCGGGAGCGGTCCGCAGGCGTAGTAGAACGGCGCGTCCTTGCCGATGATGTCAGTCACTACCCCTTTCTCTCCGTAACTGCCGTCCATCGTGCAGACCTTGACCTCGCATCCCATCGCTTGCATCTCCTCTTCCCCGAAGACCTCTTCCGCGGTATTGAATCCTATTACGGCTTTTACTTTCTTTCCCGCTTTGCGCAGTTCTTTCGCTGCATACATCAAGGGTGGGACCCCTACTCCTCCGCCGATGAGCAGCACCTCATCCTCTGCTTTGGTCAGGTCATAACCGTTGCCCAAACAGGTCAGTATATCCAATTCTTCGCCTGCGCGCATCTGCGCCATCGCGGCGGTGCCTTGTCCTACCGTCTTGTAGATGAGGGTCAGTATGTCGCTCTCGATGTCGCAAACGGAGATGGGTCTTCTAAGGTAGAATCCGGGTATCTCAATCTCCACGAACTGCCCCGGTTTGATACCCTCCGTATCACCCTCTAATACCATCCGCCACACCCGTTCCGCGATGCGTTCATTGTTCACTATCTGCCATTTGCCGCTTTTCATCGCTCGAACACCACTTTCCCTTTATACTCGTTCTTGACGCACCTTCCATATACCTCCCATCCGGCAAAGGGCGTGCTATGCCCTTTCGACACAAACTGCTCGGGGTCGATCGTGTATCTCTCGTCCAGATCAAACGTCGCCCAACTCTCGTCCATCGGCAGCCCCATGATCTCACGTCCGCGTGTGCTCATCACTTCTATCAAGCGCTCCATCGTCAGCATACCGGTTCTCACCAGATACGTGTATAGCAGCGGGAAAGCGGTCTCTATACCCACTATCCCGAACGCACTCTTTTCCAGTCCGCGGCTTTTCTCTTCCGCGCTGTGAGGTGCATGGTCGGTGGCAATCACATCAACCGTGCCGTCCTGCACTCCGGCTAAGAGTGCCATCTGGTCGGCCACCGACCGGATAGGCGGATTCATCTTCCACGCCCCGTCTTCCTGCAACATCCGTTCGTTAAGCAGCAAGTAATGCGGCGCCGTCTCGCAGGTCACGGGTATGCCGCTCGCTTTTGCATCGCGGATCAGTTCCACACTCTCTTGCGTGGATATATGGCATATGTGCAAGCAGCAACCCGTCTCTTCGCTCAGACGGATGTTCCGCTCTATCTCGCGCCACTCGCTCTCCGAACAAATACCACGATGACCGTGCGCATGTGCGTACGATCCGTCATGTATATATCCTCCGCGGAGCAGACTGTTCACCTCGCAGTGTTCTACGATGATACTTCCGGCAGCGGCAATACGCTCCATCGCCTCGCGCATCAGACCCTCGTCCTGAATACCTCTGCCATCATCCGAGAAACCCGCCACGTGACTGCTCAGTTGCTCAATATTAACGAGTTCACCCTCGCCTTTTTGGCAGAGGGTGATACTTGCATACGGATGAACGCCAATGTGGCTGTCATGCGCAATAATAGCGGTCTGTTGGGAGAGGTGCTCAAGGCTGTCGGGCGCAGGAAGGAGGTTAGGCATCGTGAATACGTCGCTGTACCCTGCACACATAGCCGCACGGCTACCCGAGAGGATACTCTCTTTGTACGCAAAACCCGGCTCACGGAAATGGACGTGAAGATCCACCAGCGCCGGAATTCGTATGTGACCAAACAGACTCATTCGATTAGTAACGTTTATACTCCCTTGCGGAAGCAGTATCAGTAATCGACTGCAAAAGTACTGCTTTTTTTTTACATACGCAAACTTTTTAAGCAGAAAATACAATTACTTTTTTTTTGTAAACTTTACTTGTCATTTTATGAACTACCACTGTCAGAGCGGAGCAAGTGTTCCGAACAGACACCGCCGGAAAAGGGTCTTGGCGTCCTCGGGACCTATCATCTTGCTCACGGCACGATAGGTCGGACCGTCGTTAATCAGGCCCTCCACGTATGCGCTGTTGCGTTCGTTCTTGACTGCCCGGTCTATGTTCCGCGCCGTGGCGAAAAGGCCGATATAGGCACTGAGCATCTGTTCCGTCATCGCCTCTAACCGTGCGCCGTGGCCGGTCTTGCAGACGGTCGGCGGCAGTTTCAGACGGTCGAACCAGGCAGGGCGCGTCGCTTTGTCCTTCAGGTCGCGGTACTGCTCTTTCACCGCCGTCATGGTGCTCAGATCCACGCTCTCCACCAAGGTGTCGTAGGTCTCCAACAGCAAGGTCTTGCGCCCGAAAACGCTGATAAAATCATACGAAAAGAGTGGCATGTCTTTGGCATAAGGCGTGCAGATAAGCGTGTCCATCTGCATCAGTCCGAACAAACCGCGCATACTCAGGTGCGACACATGGGCAACGCCGTTCCAGTCGTAGGCCTCCAACTCGAACCGCATCCCCCTGCCGGAGAACGTCTGCCACGGCGTTACGTCTTGGGGTATCAGAGGCCCCTGGGCGGCAAACCAATCAAGCTTTGAGCCATTCATATTTGGCTACGGAATAAATAGGCAGTAACGGTATCAGGATAGGCGTTTTCTTCACGTACGCCTGATATTCGGGGTCATTGCCGTAGGCGGCGTTCTGACGCAACTCCAGCCTGCGGGCGCCGCTGAACATCACAAACACAATGCCTGCGTACCCGATAGCCACAATCAGCCATTGCCACCAGCTCAGCCCTGCGCCTATCGCGCTGAGCAACGCACCCGTCCAGATGGTCACTTCACCTAAGTAGTTCGGGCAGCGGACAATACGGTACAGACCGGTATCCACAAACCGCTTCGGGTTCTTTTTCTTGGCGGCACTCTTTTGCGCGTCGCTGATACTCTCTAACAAGATACCGCAAGCCACCACCGCGGCACCTATCCATGCCCACAACTCGCTGTCGTGCGGACCGTTCGCCAGCCGGAAAGCTACAGGGCTTACCTGCGCCACGTACAGCAGCGCGCAGAACAGCCAAATCATAATCATCACACCTGCCGGCTTCTTGTCAGAATGACCCTCGCCATACAGAATCTTACGGTACCCAACCGCCTTGCGTTCGCGCACCAGCAGATACGTTCCTAACCGCACGCCGAAGATGAACAGCAGTACTAACATCAGCACCGTCGGAACACTCAGATTAGCATGGTACATCACACCCATCGCCACCGCCAGAGCGGCAATGCCGTACCCGTAACCGAGACTGAAGAAATACACAAAGTATTTCCACCCCACTGCGGAAACCGCCATCGCCACCGCAAAAAGAATCAATAAATCCATCATAATTGTATTGTTTTTGTTTTAGTTATTACAAGT
>ODAI013422768.1_pt1 | contig 10327 bp, 7 predicted proteins | sample 1539321 | NCBI WGS metagenome assembly ODAI01 (sample SAMN02144231, study PRJEB22623) | gut metagenome | biome: sheep rumen | host: Ovis aries | place: New Zealand | reverse complement strand
CCGCATCGTGGGCATGGGTGCCCTGAAATACTTCATCCTGAAGGTGGATGCCCGCAAGAACATGCTCTTTAATCCGGAGGAGAGCATCGACTTCAATGGCAACACAGGCCCCTTCATACAGTATACATACGCGAGAATCAGGTCGATTATCCGGAGGTACGAAGGCGTGGGGGCGCGGGGGAGCGAGAATAGTTCTTGCGCTGAATCAAATCTCGGGCCCCCCCCCCCCCGCCCCCCCGTACCCCCGACATTAAACGAGAAGGAGATCGAACTGATCCAGAAGATGAGCGAGTTCGGGGCTGCCGTGGAGCAGGCCGGTAAGGACTACTCGCCATCGGGCATCGCCAACTACTGCTACGAACTGACGAAGGTGTTCAACCAGTTCTATCACGACTATAGCATTCTGAACGAACCCGACGAGCAGAAGAAGGCCGTGCGCCTGATGCTGGCCAGGAATGTGGCCAAGATCATCAAGAGCGGCATGGGCCTGCTTGGTATCGAGGTGCCGGAGAGGATGTAAGAATTGAAGGATTGAAACATTGAAGATTGGAAATCCCCCGACATATCGCAACGACACGGTTCTGCCCTTGCCTCCCGAGGTGAGGGCAGACGCGTGGGCTGTGGATGCTGCCTGCTCAGGCAATCCCGGACCGATGGAATATCAGGCGATAGACCTGCAGACGGGCTATCGCGTGTTCCACTATGGGCCCGTACACGGCACCAACAACATCGGGGAGTTCCTGGCCATCGTCCACGCCCTCGCCCTCTGCTGGCAGCAGGGACTCCACACAAAGACTATCTATTCAGACAGTTACAATGCCATCCTCTGGGTGTCGAAACGCAAGTGCAAGACCAAACTTGAGCGGACGCCACAGACAGAGCCTCTCCACCAGATTATAGAGAGGGCCGAGAAATGGCTTCAAACCCACGACTTTCGTAACCCAATCATCAAGTGGGAAACCCAGAAATGGGGCGAGGTTCCGGCCGATTTCGGACGGAAATAGCCCTCTTTAATTCTTTTTAACCTTTTAATAAGACACCCAATCTGATTTTTTTCATATATTTGCAGTCAAAATCGAAGTTGATGCCAAGTTTACGGCTACTATTATAGAGATGACTGACCTGATTTTATCCAGTTTTCTTAGCCTTTTTGCCCTGTTCGGCAAGAAAGAGCAAGTGGATGAAGCATGGGCAAAGACCATGCTCATGAGTTATTTACGCCATCACTTAGGTATCAGGAACACAGACTCCTATCTTGACTTCTACAGCGACATGCGTGCCGCCTACGAGATGACCCCCGACCTGGACATCACGGAGACCGTCAGTTCGATATGCTCCAACTTGCACGGAAAGGTGTCGGCCAAGGAAGAGGCCTTCCTGCTGCTGCGACTGATGGAATTCTGCAGCGGCAGCGAGGAGAACGCAGACAATATGTTCGCCATCATCGCGGAAAAATTCCATATACCAGAAGAGCAATACCATGACTTTGCAGACTTTGTCAACAACAGGCAGACAGAGCGTGTCATCCTGCATCAACTTCAAAATACCGACGGTTTCGTCAAGACGCTGCTCGACTCTGTCACCGGTCTGCTCATCTTTACCTACCAAGGGCGCGATGTAGTCAAACTGAACGACGTGCCCGTGCTGCCCGGAACCTTCCAGATATGGCTCCAGAGCAGTGTGCTGAAGGGAGCCGACGGCAAGCCGATGTACTATTCCACCGTCATCGATGCCTACAGCACCGACGAGACCGACACCCATGCCGTGGAATTCTGCGGGCGCGACATCAACTTCCGATTCCCCAATAGCGACAACGGCATGCACGACCTGAGTTTCACCCTGCGCAATGGCGAATTCCTGGCCATTATGGGCGGCTCCGGTACAGGCAAGTCCACCCTGCTGTCCATCCTCAACGGCACCATCGTGCCACAGCAGGGCAGCATCACCATCAACGGCCACAGCATCACCGAGCCGGAAGCAAAGAATCTCATCGGATTCGTGCCGCAGGATGACTTGCTGATTGAGGAACTGACCGTCTACCAGAACCTGTGGTTCACGGCCAAACTCTGTTTCGAGGGAATGGCCGACGAAGAGATCGACAAGCGCGTGATGAAGACGCTCAAAGACCTGGGACTGGATGCCGCGAAGGACCTGAAGGTGGGCTCCGCCATCAACAAGTACATCTCCGGCGGACAGCGCAAGCGACTGAACATCGCGCTGGAACTCATCAGGGAGCCAGCCGTGCTCTTCCTCGACGAGCCGACGTCGGGACTCTCTTCGTCCGACACCGAAAAGGTGGTCTATCTGCTGAAAGAACTGACCTACAAGGGCAAACTCATCGTGGTCAACATCCACCAGCCCTCGAGCGACGTCTACAAACTGTTCGACCGCCTCTGGCTGCTGGACAAGGGCGGCTATCCCGTCTTCGACGGCAATCCTATCGATGCCATCTCCTATTTCAAGGAGGCAGCCGACTATGCCGACGCAGAGACCAGTGCCTGCCCCACCTGCGGTAATGTCAATCCGGAGATCGTGCTGAACATCATCGACGAGAAGGCACTCAGCAATACCGGCGAACTCTCCGACGAACGGAAGATGACGCCTCAGGCCTGGCACGAACTGTATCTGAAGAACAGGAAGGAACTGCCTGAGCCCGAGGTGAGCAGCGTGCCGCCGTCGGACCAGAAAAAGCCGAACGCGCTGAAGCAGTTCCTCATCTTCCTGCACCGGAACTTCAAGACCAAGATCACCAATGTGCAGTACCTGTGCATCACGCTGCTTGAGGCGCCCCTGCTGGCCATTATCTGTGCCCTGCTCACACGGTTCGCTCCGCCGGAAGGCTACAGCGTCATGAACAACAAGAACCTGGTGAGTTACTTCTTCATGGCCGTCATCGTGGCCACCTTCACGGGCATGAGCGGAAGTGCAGAAGAAATCATCAAGGACAGAGCCCTACTGAAGCGTGAGAAATTCCTCAGCCTGTCATACGGCAGTTACATATCGTCAAAGATCGTGTATATGGCTGTCGTGTCTCTGATACAGACCCTCCTGTTCATCCTGGCGGGCAACTTCATCATGGGCATCCAAGGCCTCTTCGGCACATGGTGGCTCATACTCTTTGTCACTGCTCTGTTGGCTAACCTCACGGGGCTGCTGCTCTCGCAATGCCTGAGTTCGGTGGTGGCCATCTATATCAGTATCCCCATTCTGCTGATACCCCAGATCCTGCTCTGCGGACTGGTAGTGAGTTTCTCCGACCTGACACCCAGGAGCACAACTGGCAACGTGCCGCTCATCGGCGACCTCATCCCCTCCCGCTGGGCATACGAGGCACTGGCCGTCACATCCTTCTCCGACAATCCCTATGAGAAGCCCTTCTTCGAACTCGACAGGGAGAAATACGAGACTCAATACTATAATCTCGGCTTTCTGGACGAACTACAGTCGCAACTGGAGACGATGAACGACGAGCAGAAGCGAGGTAAGGAAGTCAAAGCCGAACACATGGAGACCATCCGCACCAATCTGCCCCAACTGACTGACTTCTGCGGGATGCCCCCCTACCAGGGCGACTACTCCTACCAGTCGCTGAAGCAATATCTGGCAGAGGCAGAGCAGATACTGGCCAAGCGCAGCAATGCGGCAACACTCAAGGCCGATGCCCTGATGGCGGGCATGATACGCAGCATGGGGAGGGAGGCCGTCATGCAACTGAAGGCCGACAACTATAACCTCAGGCTGGAGGAATTCGTCATTGGTGCCGACAACGGGAAACTTCTGGACGTGGTGGACAACCATATCGTCCCCCGCACAGCCCTGATCTTCCTGACTCCGAAGAGCCAGATAGGGCGGGCGCCGTTCTATAGCAGTGAGAAGATTATAGGCGGCATCCACGTCAAGACGCTGTGGTTTAATCTGGCTGTGATGATGCTCATGAGCATTCTGGCGGCAATACTGCTGTTCACGGACTGCCCGGGCAGATTCATCAGAGGAAATCAAAACGCATAGAATAGTATAATACATAATTTATTTAATAACTAAAATTTAAAGACAATGAAGAAATTATCAATGCTTGCTGTAGCATTTACAGCCATCGTCTTCGCATCTTGCGGAAACAAAACAGCACAGACCACAGCAACTGCTGATTCTGTAAAGAGTTTCGAACAGGAACAGATTGAGGCCAGCATCAAGATGAACCTCGACAGCCTCGCTTCTGTCCTTGGTAACCTGAAGCAACTCCCCGTCACCAAGAACGAGGAAGGCAAGATCGTCCTGTCGAAGGAAGAGAAGCAGGTGAAGCCCGACTTCCTGCTCGACCCAGCCGTGGCTGAGAATGCCGCTACCCTCGCTGAGAAGTATCGTACACTGGCTGCCCTCCAGGTAGACAAGCAGATTGCCCTGCTTTATGAACTGGCAACAGACGACTATGATAAGGCCATCACTAAGTTGGCTGCTGATATCAACGATCCTTCTTTCAAGGCTATCGAGGACGAAGGCTCTCTCTATGAGGCCACAGAGACGCTCTACAACGCCATGAACGCCAACAGCCGTATCAACTACTTCTGGCAGATGGCTGCCAGTTCGCTCGTTGAGCAACTTTACATCACGTCTCAGAAGACCGATACCTTAATTGCTTCTTTCGACGACGATGCTGCTGCCAATGCCACCTATCGTATCGTGCTGCTGCTGGATGCCATCAACCGTCTGAGCGAGTTTGACCCAGAGATTGCTGCCGTTGCTACAGCCCTCAAGCCCCTCGACGTGCTCAATGCCACAACAGTGGCCGAGTTCAAGGATCAACTCACTACCGCCAACGAGCAGATCAAGCAGGCTCGTGCTGCCCTGATTAAGTAATGTTACAGCCTGATATAGCAATGGAGAGGGTGTGTCAAAATGAATTGACACACCCTCATTTCTGAGTGAAAGTCCCCGGATGTCGAGCCCGCCCTCATAGCAGATCGCTCTATTCCCTTAATAGTTTCTCTACTGGTTGTATCAGGTTCTCAATAAGCCGTTTGTCCTTGACTACGATTTCTGCAGTCCCCAGCATTTCCTTCGTCTGAGGCAGCGCCTTTCCGAGGCAGGAAGGCCCGCAGTCCATTGCGTCAAGTTGCTGGTAATGGGGGAAGTTACTCATTAGTCTTGCACATTATCTGGTAAAACTTCTTCGATGCTTTTTGCTTTCAGTAAATCCTTGTGAACTTCGCACTGGTCAGAACGTACGATGGAAGAACCTTTAATCAATACTGCGTGTGGTATGCTGTATATACGATATTTTTCTCCATCCTTATAATTCTGCATTCTGAATTGCAGCCAAGTTTGACCATTCCGCTCGATATCGTTCAACCAAGATTCCGGATCTGAGTCTAGAGATATTCCCAAAACGGCAAGTTCCGGAAACTTCTGTTGTATACTCATGATATCCTTAAAAACCGAGTGGCATGGGCCACACCAGGAAGCCCAGAATTCGAGAAGTATGAATTCCTTTCCTGTTTTTTTGATTTCTTCCGATAGTGAAGTCCGCACTTGTGCAATGTCTGTCAATGCCAAATCGGGAGCAGGCTGGCCATTTAGCCTTTTCCATGAAGATCCGGCAATGTTGTTAAGGATTCCAATATATTGATTGATAACATCTTTTATATATTCACATAATTCCTTATTCTCTCTAACTTGAGGTATCGTCTTTTTCAATTTCTCATTAATGTCGTAATTCAAGGGAATAGGTGGGATATATCTAATAGTGGTATCTGCATAGTCCAATATTTGCAGCAGAACCTTGGGCTCTATTTGCTTAAGATGTCGTTCTAACATTTTTTGCCCTAACTCATTGCGGATATTATTACGAATTGTGAAATCACGTGCTCTGTTATTTCGCCAAAATATCTCGTTGTCAATTTCTTCTAAGTCTATAATGTCAGAGCATCTTTTCTTAATAATTTCTCCACATCTGTTGTTTAAAAGTATTTCACTGCGGTATTCATGGTATGCTACAGAAAGATCATTACCGTACACAATAGGGATCGTGTCAAGAACTATGCTCACCGTATCCCCTGAAAGAAATATTTCAGTACCTATTTCCTCTCCCTGACAAATAATCTTTCCAAAAGTATTATTTGATAAAGATGTATTAAAAGAGAAATGTCCGTTACTGACAATTGATGAATCTACACGAATCCAGTCAGTACTGTCATTCCATTTTAGAAAGACAACTGTTTTGCCCTCTAAATGATTGGCGGCATTGCCAAAGATTTTGAAATCCTTGGCAATGCATTCAATTGACAGTGCAATTAACAGGGGAAACACAATATGCTTCATTTTGTCTTGGGATAGACCGTTATACAAAAATGTATACTGGGATTAGTCGGATTTTCACCTCCATCCATGCATGTTGTACCAACTGGGCACAAATTGTTTGGCTTGCATTTTTTACTACTCTTGTCCCAAGAACATGCACATTTGCTTCCACTACCAACTTCTCCTCCATAAACGTGCTTTAGTTCCTCACTTGTCAAGACATCACCGATGTTTGACAGATTCTTCAATTTTAGTTTTGCCATAACTTAATAATTTAAAATAATACGGATTGTCAATATATAGACCTGCATTTTCATTGTTTTCTCTTCTTGGGCTCTTTCTTGAATTGATATACCAGATGCAGCATCCAATATGACGGAACGCTCTTATACCATGTCTCAGTACGTCCCTGCGCATTAAGTGACTGCCGCACATTGCTAACTTGATGCAGAATGTCATGCCCTTCTGCCTTCAGCATCCACTGCTTCAACTTCCCAAATGAGTAAGTCACGAATAGATTCCAAATGATTGAACGGTCATTCATCGTTGGGTCGGAATAGCCATGCCTTGAATATCTCATGAGTTCTGTGTCAAAGTCAATTTCTGAGGCAAATGATTTGGTTATTGATACACCGTAGTTGTAATGGAAGACATTCTGGGTTGCAAAACTTGCAACCTTGCTGTTTATATTTAACCAGTCAAAATTTGCCTTAACTCCAACATGCCAATTGTTAAGGCGATAGTCGCCCTTCAAACTCTGTCCTAAACGTAATTGCATAACACAACTACGCTCTGACGCCATATCGTCTTCAGAGAGTAGGGAAGAGTAGTCCACGCTATGAGTATACCCCCCCGAAGATGTTGTGCTAAGACGGAAATGCTCCGCTTTATCTAATTGACGTCCGAACGTGAAGTCTCCCCAGACCTTCCAGTTGCCATTTATATTTTCTGGCTTAGTGATATTTATGCCTGTTGTCAGGTCGTATTGGCGCTTCATGCTAATGGCTCCTTGCAGGATTTCAGCACCGATGCGTGTCGTTATAACTTGCCGCTTTTTGTCGTACGTCCGGTTATGATACAGTGATAAATCGTGAGTGACGGAACGCCCTAAACAAGGGTTTCCGAGCACTATGTTCAAAGGATCAGAATCGTCTCGTATGTCAATCAGGTAATTAATCCGTGGTTGCTGGCTTTTGATGCCATAACCCATACTGAAATCCTTCTTCCCGGAAACATTTTCTACATATTCTATTCTAGGTGCAAAGTCGAATTTGTTTCTCCTAAGCATGCTGTGTCCGCCATTCCGATAATCTGTAATTCTCTCATTGTTGAGGTAGACTGGTAAAATGATATTTAACTCTCCATTGTCGGAAAGCACCCATCGGAGATTGAGTTTCAACTCATGCGTGAAGCGGGATATAGTGGAAAGATAACTGTTTTTTATGTCTATGGCTCTTTGTAGAGAGTCGGAAGTAGATGGAAGGATATCAATCCTATGCGTATAGTTGTCATACAGGTCAAGTCTGTACAGTTGGCGCTCGCCCGATGTGTAGATCCGATGGAACATATAGGCGGCCTCAACACGCGCGTAACGAGTTCTGGACTTATTGACTATATCGAATAAGGGATATTTCAAACCCGCTCTGTAGTTGTAATCACGGTTAGGAATGCGGATAAACTTGTCCTGAGTTTCTGATCTCGCATTGTCGTTAAATATCAAATGGTCTATAATTTGGGACCTGCTACTTTCGTTATTCAACCTCCCCTCAAAAGTGAGGTCCAAGAGTTTGCCATAAAGGAAAATGCCGGATTCAAGTTTTGCACCCGCTTCTATAGTTTCTCTCACTTCATGTAATCTCTGGTTCCTTTGGTTGATTATGACCTTGGCAGCAGCAGAACTATTAGGCGCATAGAACAGGCTGTCTATGCTTGATCCTTTATAACTTTCGAATGGCGGCTTGGTGAAAGTTGCCGAAAGTAGACTATTGTGGCTGTTGATTCTTGAATATGTAAACTTTGGCTCAAAGTTAATAGAGAAGACTCCTTGGCGTGGATAGAAGAGAGAGCCCTGCCAAAAGACATTCGTGACATTCCTGCTGCCCTCTGATTTGCTTCGCATATACACGTTCCTTGTAGAATAGTAATTATCGACGGAAGAGACCTCCTCCTGATCCTGGTCGGTGAAATTCACCTTTAAAGAAGTGCTATAATCCAACAGAGTCGCTTTGTGGTTTCCCGAGAAATTGATGCCAAGGGTCTTAGTTGCCACCCTCCCCTCTTGTGCCATATTGCCCTCCCAATCTCCATCCCGCGCAGCAGATTGGATATTGTTAGTATTGTTGATATTCCCAAAAATGAACAATCCTGAGTGATTGGTATATCGCATACCAAAAGCACGGGCCATGAAGTGATCGCTTGTACCATAGCCCACATCACCATTGCCCAGCCATCCTTCAGCATAATCCCGCTTTAATTCAACATCCATAATCAATTGATTCAGTCTCTTGTCATTTTTTGCAGAGTCTCCCAAAACTGTCCTGTATTTCTTGTTGGCCTGTCGATAGACCTTGATGGTATTTACATAATAGGCTGGCATATTATTAAGGGCAACGGCAGGATCTCCTTTGAAAAAATCACGTCCGTTGACAAGAAGGGCATTTACGAATTGACCATTTACAGTTATACGATTTCCATGTAGTTCCGTGCCTGGCAACTGCCGTATCAGAGCGTCCAACATAGAGCCGTTCGAGAGTTGAAATGCCTCAGCATTATATACAATCGTGTCTCCGCGATGCACCATCAACACTTTTGATCCTGTTACTGTAACTTCTTTCAACTGCACAGGCAGCCGTTGGAGCAGTATGTCCTTGGCGGTCTTCCTCTTCTCATACCTTTTAACCTTCACAACTGAATATGCCGTCACATAGCCTTTGCATTCGGCTTTTAAAATGTAGGAATCATTGCGCTCAATGCCACGGGCTGTATGAAAGAAAACATTCCCTCCTGTATACACTTCTCTGACCTCAGCAGTGTCAATAGCCATGCTATCCTTGTTCATGACAACAAGTCTTGCATTCCGTAGCGATTCTCTGGTGAAACTATCGCGAATGTATACGCTGAGTGATATAACATCGTTTTGTTGCACCAGCCTGGTTGGCAGCAGGCTGGTGCACAAAATGATGAATTGTAGAATGTTCATAACAAATCAGATGTCAATATTTAGAATGCCCGTAATTAATTCCAGGAAGACGAGCAGCCACTATATTTTAATTCGGGATTTTTTTTGTAACAGATGTTGTGACATTGCTGGATTGAAAGACTTAGCGTAGTTTTCAGGCAGGACCTTGTCTTCTTCCTCAAAATCTGGTCACTCAACCTGTGTCAATTCCGCTATGCTCCCTTCCTTGAAGGATGCATTGCCGAAATCTCTTTGTTCGAGATAGACATGGAAGAGGTCGCCTTCTATATCGTGCATGGTAAAATAGATATTTACCTTACAATTGCAGTTTGTTGACATGAAATCTCCATCCCCTTTGGGCAACTCCTGCTTTACAGAAATATGCAACTCTGAGCCGTTCTGCTTGCACTGTACGAATAAGTCGCGATGACTGCACTCTATGGAATAGTTCCTTATTTCACCAACAATGTTGTTGCCTTCTCTTGTCAGCCTCACTACCGTGCGATAATCCTCCTCCATGCTGCCATCCGTACGGGTTCGGCTCAACCGTAGACAGTCCGTTCTGGAAACATTATCCACATAGTTGCCATCGATATTACTGCTGGAACAGCCTGCAAACAGGGCTGAGACCAACAAAATGGAAATACTGTTCTTTCTTTTCATAATTTTGTTTTACTATTTTATTTATAATAACGTTTGACTTAACGGATTCGTATATAATACAAATTTTTTTGTTATTTGATATATAGTTTTTCTGTTGTCACAACGTCACCCATCCTTCTATTAGTTATTGCGGCAAAGTTATGAAAAGTTGTAATATGCACCAAATTAATGAATGGATTTTTTTTACAGCAT
>ODAI012720505.1_pt1 | contig 10327 bp, 10 predicted proteins | sample 1539321 | NCBI WGS metagenome assembly ODAI01 (sample SAMN02144231, study PRJEB22623) | gut metagenome | biome: sheep rumen | host: Ovis aries | place: New Zealand | reverse complement strand
TGTCCTCGGTAATCATGGCGATTTTTTTAGTTTTTTTGTTTTGTTTGCACCTACAAATATACTAAAAATTTCGCTAATTACCAAATTTACAGGCAATTATATTTCGTCGAACTCACGTTAAAGTAGATCCGTTATAAAACCGTTGTAAATCCGTTCTTGCTCCATCGAGGGAAGCGAACTAAAAGCTGAGGTATAACGGAGTCATATTGGAGGATACACACAAAAAAAGCACCCGCCCTTGGAAGGACGAGTGCCTATATTTAATTTTTATGTTACTTTCTCTTGGGATTAGTAAGAGATAACGAGTACGTTGCTCATGCTCCAGAAACGAGCTGCGTCTGTTATAGTCAGAGTAGATGACTTGTCACCAGTCTTAGTGAGTGTGTAAGAACCTGCAGGAGCCTGTGTGAGGATCTTAGGCTTAGCGCTTGGGATGTTGAATGACTTCTTAGCGCGCATATCAATCTTAGTGAGCTTAGAGAGGTCGCCAGCAGAGAGGTCGAGCTTCTTCTTAGAGAAGAGACCGCCACCGACCATGAGACCCTTAGCCTTGAGCTCCTTGCTTGTACCGATGATGTAGTAAGCCTCGTTCATCTTGTCAGTCTGAGCTGTGATTGTCTGATCCTTAGCGATGTTCTGGTCAGTAAGCTCTCTTACGTTGTTACCGAGGTTAGTTACCTGAGTATTGAGCTCAGCGATGCTAACGTTCTTATCCTCGATCTGCTTCTTGAGATCCTCGATCTCCTTATCCTTCTCATCAAGCTGAGCCTGCATCTTCTCGAGCATTTCCTGCATCTTAGCAGCGTGAGCGCTCTTCTCGCTCTTAAGTCTTGACTGGAGCTTAGAGATCTTATCGCGATACTTCTGGAGGATAGTCTTGTAAGCCTCTACGTTCTGCTTGAGACGCTGACGGTTTGGAACGCCACCCTCAGTATTCTTCATGAGGATACCCTCAGCAGCTACAACGCTGTCCATAGAGAAGTTGATAGCGTCTGTGAACTCCTCGTCAGCCTGAAGCTGATTCTGCTGTTCTGCTACTACGTTACGGAGTGAGTCAAGCTGCTTCTGAGTCTGCTCTGCCTGGTTGCCACATGAACCAAGTGAGATTGCTGCAACTGCGATAGCTGCAAAAGAGAAAATTTTTTTCATTTTATTTTTTTATATTAGGTGAATAAATTTTTTATACCGTCTTTATTAAAAGTCGAATACAATTTCCATTTATCATGTGACCAGACCTTAGACCTTTGTCCTATGCCTTTAGTCTTTAGCCGTTGGTCTGATTTTCGTTTGCAAAGGTATGAAAACCAATCGAAACTACCAAATTGTGGCCTCTGATTATAATAATTTGTAATACCCTTTAACATACTTTCAGCATCAAAAAGCCTCTTTTTTTTGGTTGTTAAAAAATTTTTTCATAAATTTGCACTCGAAGAATCAAAGACCGTGCACCAGCCTATAGGAGGCTGATATGCACTTTCTTCTTCGTGCGAGGATGCTTTTCACGTTGCACTCGAAGAATCAAACAAATAAACATACCTCTTTCGCCTTCCGGCTCCCTCTCTACGGGAGAGGGCGGGGGGAGAGGCCTTATATTAATAAATATGGACCTTATACCAAGTTTCGCAGTTGACCACACCAATCTTCAGCCGGGCATCTATATCTCACGTCAGGATGAAGTGAATGGTGCAGCAATAACCACATACGACATTCGTATGACAGCCCCTAATCATGAGCCTTGTCTCAATCCGGCTGCCATACATACGATAGAGCACCTTGTCGCCACTTACCTTCGCAACCTCGACGGCTGGAAGGACAATGTCATTTACTGGGGACCTATGGGATGTCTCACAGGCAACTACCTTATATTAAAAGGAAAATATTCATGCGAGGAGATTCGCAATCTGATGATCGGCGCATTCCAGTATGTAGTGGACTATGACGATGTGGTCCCTGGCACTACCGCTGCTACCTGCGGAAACTATCTCATGCACGACCTCCCTATGGCAAAGTATGAGGCTCGTCGCTATGTGAAGCGTCTCAAGGAGGACTTCTATTCTGAATATCCGGGAATAGTAAGACCAGAGGACACTAACGGTAAGGTGTTCTTTGATGCGTAAGGCCCCCCTCCATCTCCCCCGAGGGGGAGGGGCTTTAGATACTAAGGTAAACAATAAGTAAAGAAATTAATATAAAATCCGAAATGCCCTCTACGGTTAGTAGTGATTGCTCATTACTATATAAAAATCCCTCCCCCTCGGGGGAGAAGGAAGGGGGCCGCTTCCTATGTCAATAATCAAATCATACAAAGGAATTTCTCCAAAGTGGGGAAAGGAATGTTATTTCAGCGAGAATGCTGCTGTTGTAGGCGATGTCACAATGGGCGACGAGTGCTCAGTCTGGTTCGGGGCTACCGTTCGTGGCGATGTTGCCCCTATCACTATGGGTAATCGTTGCAACGTGCAGGATGGTGCTGTGGTTCACGTAACCAATACTACTGGTCCTACCGTTATGGAGGATGACGTGACAATCGGTCATAATGCTACGGTTCATGCCTGTACTCTCAGAAAGGGCTGTCTCATAGGCATGGGCAGTACGGTTCTTGACGGAGCTGAGGTAGGAGAGGGCGCTGTCGTTGCAGCCCATGCCCTCGTACTCTCTAACACAAAGATCGGACCTCACGAGATATGGGGTGGTGTTCCTGCCAAGTTCATCAAGCAGACTAAGCCTAATCAAGCAGAGAGCTATGCTGCACACTATGTGGAGTATGCTAAGGAATATTTGAAGGACCTGTAAAAGACCCCTCCCCAGCCCTCCCCGTAGAGGGGAGGGAGTGATTACTATCTTCTAATCTAAACAGTCAATATAATAATATGGAAAAAATACATAACATAGTCTCCATAATCAAAAAGACTATCTACTCCCCTCCATTTATGGGAGGGGCAAGGGGGTGGGTCTTTATCCTTTTGCTTCTTTTGGCTGGGGATGTTTTATCCCAAGTCAAGTTCACAGCCTCCATGCAGCAGACTGCACCTGATGAGATTACTATTACTTTCTCGGGTACAATCAGTAAGGGATGGCATGTCTATGCCCCAGAGGAAAAGCATGGTCCGACTGCCGCTTCAATCAATATTGATAAGATTGAAGGTGCTCGACTTGAAGGAGGACTGAAAGCCAACAAGCCTGCTACGAAGAAATACGAGGAGGTATGGAAAGGAGAGGTCGCTTTCTTTGAAGACAATGTTGTCTTTACCCAAAAGGTGAAACTTACGGGTAAGGAATATAAGATTGGGGGCTATCTTGAATATGGTGCCTGCAATGATGAGGTATGTATTCCACCATCAAGCGTAGATTTCAATTATAGTGGAACTGTAACTCTTCCTTCAACATCTAAGGCTGAAAAAAAAAACGATAAGATAGACGAGGAAATATCTCCTTCCTCTGTTAAGGGACAAAAGGATAGTATTGATTCCTCAAAAGATACGGCAACACTAAACACTAAACCCTCAACCCTAAACTCTACTGACACGACTCAGACAACAAGCGTATCTAAAAACCTCTCCCCCTCGGGGGAGACGGAGGGGGGCTTTGGCGTATTTCTCCTCGGCTTCCTCGGCGGTCTCATTGCCCTGCTCACCCCTTGCGTTTGGCCTATAATACCGATGACCGTGAGCTTCTTCCTGAAAAGAGCAAGCAAGGATGAAAGCGGAAAGGGAAAGGTGGTGCGCTCTGCAAAAGGAATAAGGGATGCTATTATATATGGTATATCCATTATTGTGATATATCTCGCACTCGGACTCGCCGTAACAGCCGTCTTCGGGGCATCGGCACTCAATGCCATGTCAACTAATGCCATTTTCAACATCTTCTTCTTCCTTATGTTATTGGCATTCTGAGTCTCCTTCCTCGGAGGTTTCGAGATAACCTTGCCATCTTCTTGGAATAATGCAGTTGACAAGAAAGCCTCTTCCACATCAGGTTTGCTGAGTATATTCCTCATGGCTTTCACGTTGGTTTTGGTTAGCTTCTCATGCACAGGTCCTATAATCGGATTCCTGCTCGTGGAGATGGGAACATCAGGCAGTATCATGGGACCTGCCGTGGGAATGTTCGGTTTCGCACTTGCCCTCGCCCTGCCATTCACCCTCTTTGCCATCTTCCCATCTTGGCTGAAATCTGCACCTAAGTCTGGCAACTGGATGAACTGCATAAAAGTGACACTCGGCTTCATAGAACTTGCCTTCTCCCTGAAGTTCCTGTCGGTAGCCGACCTTGCATACGGCTGGCACATACTCGACCGCGAGGTGTTCCTGTCACTATGGATAATCCTCTTCTTCCTCCTCGGATGCTACCTCATTGGTTGGATTCGCTTCCCTCACGATGAGGACGAATATGACGAGATGGGGGAGAAGATCATCAATCAGCGAACCTCAGTCACCCGATTCTTCATGTCTCTCTGCTCCTTCGCCTTCGCCCTCTATATGGTACCAGGCCTATGGGGAGCACCATGCAAGGCTGTCTCTGCCTTCGCACCTCCTATGAGCACTCAGGACTTCAACCTCTACAAGAGCGAGACGGTGGAGGCGAAATATAAGGACTACGAAATGGGAATGCAGGCAGCTAAGGCTGCGGGCAAACCTGTGATGATTGATTTTACCGGCTTCGGATGCGTGAACTGCCGAAAGATGGAGGCTGCCGTATGGACAGATGAGCGTGTGAAGGAAATGATAACCAACGACTATGTTCTTATCCAACTATTTGTTGACGATAAGACTCCTCTCCCCGAGCCAATAGAGGTGGTTGAGAACAACCAGCCACGCAAGCTACGCACGGTAGGCGACAAGTGGAGCTATCTCCAGCGCACTAAGTTCGGCTCTAACACCCAGCCTTACTATGTGCTCTTGAATAATGAAGAAAAGCCTCTCGCCACCCCACGTTCCTACGATGAGGATGTAGAGGCATATATATCATTCCTAAAGGAAGGATTGAAGAATTATTAATGGATATTACCCACCACTATATAGAGAAAGGAGAAGGCTTTCCCCTGATTCTGCTTCATGGGAATGGGGAGGATTGCTGCTATTTCGAGCACCAGATAGAGCCTTTCGCCCAGCACTTCCGTGTTATTGCGATTGACACTCGCGGACACGGACAGACACCTCGTGGAGATGCACCTTTCACCATACGGCAGTTTGCAGAGGACCTACTTGCATTCATGAATCAGCGCGGAATAGCGAAAGCCCATATACTCGGCTTTTCTGATGGTGGTAACATAGCAATGGTATTTGCCCTTGCACATCCTGAGCGTGTGGAGAAACTGATTCTCAACGGAGCAAACCTTGATGCTTCGGGCGTAAAGAGAAAGATACAGATTCCGATAGAGATAGGCTACAGAATAGCGAGGCTGTTCGCAAAGAGGAGTCCCAAGGCAAGACTGAATGCCGAGATGCTCGGACTAATGGTCAACGATCCAAACGTGAAGCCTGATGAACTCTCACAAATACAATCTCCAACCCTTGTCATAGCCGGCAATAATGATATGATAAAAGATTCTCATACCCGACTTATTGCAAAATCCATTCCCAATGCCGAGCTTGCCATCATTCCCGGCAGTCATTTTGTCGCTAACAAGAATCCCGATGTCTTTAACGATACGGTGCTCCGCTTCTTAGCTTGCTGAAAATAGGAACTTGCTTATAAACATAAAAAATCACCACGGCATCATGTCGCGGTGATTTTTTTCTACATAATGTACGGGGTGTGTTTATACTATTTCCATAGCTCATCTACGGATATAGTCTCTACATTTCCTTCTGCAATTTCCTTTCTTCCTTTCTCGATGATAATATCGAGTTTTGATTTCTCAACAGGTTTAGTTTCCATTTTCTAAGTCTCCCAATATATTGTATCTTCAGTTTCTGTGCGTGTGCAAAGTCCTGCTTGCGCAAACATACCTTCAAAACTAAGGTCTTCATCTAATTGTGGCCAGTGGATTCCTGAATAAGACAAATAGAAATCCTGACGCTGAGAAGGCGTACTACCCTCAAAGCGCTTCCACATTGAGAACGGATAATTAGCTACAAACCCATTGCTGGTGCGCGCATAGACGCATTTATCATCCACCCAAACCTTCTGTATTCTCTGTCTTTCCATATTCCTGCAGTTGATTAATTGATTGCAAATATACTAAAATTACATGATACTACCAAAGGAATTTATATTTTGTGGATAATTAATTCTTGGGGGGATTCACCATGTCGTTAATATAGCGTTTTCTCCCACTTTTCATCAATGAATTTGGCTATTGTTCGTATATCCTCAAACCTAAGTACTCTTTCTTCAGAAACAGTTTTCCTGTTCCTGTTATTATGTTGACGATATTGTAGAAAATATGTGCCTTTGAGATTTGTTTCATTTACATTGCGATTAACATCTGTAGGCTCTATTCCTGTAATTTGGAATAGTTTCCAATATTTCCGTTCTCCATCCAAAGGAGATTCGATTTCTTGGAAAGTATAGCCCATCCATGGCTTTTTCTTATTAAATCCCCAGTAGTAGTTGGCTGTTTTATTTGCGAAAATTATCAAACGAGGACATAATTCTTCTATGTAATCTCTTGTATTACAAAGAAGTTCTCCTCTGTATCTGATTTCATCATTGTCACGAGCTATGGTTTGCGTACCATTTCGAAAAGGCAGAAGATCTACATAATCGCACTTTTTATCGTATTTCCCCATCATAGAATGTTTGGGAATCCAAAAGTCGTCATTGCAATCTTTATAGTCTTTAATAACATCTCCTTGACCTTTACCGGAAGGATTCATGCCAACTAAAAGAATTCCTCCCGTTTTAGAATTGTCTCCAGTTTTTGCTTTGGGATTGGTTATTAGACAAAGTTCACCATTAATTTTCTCTTTTTCACGAACCTCCTCATAACGGCTCATTAACTCTTTTGCTGTCATAATTTTTTAGTTATTAAGTTTATATAAAAGTGGAAATATGGTGCACAGATAATCATTTCATCTTACAATACAAGTTTTACAACATTTTTTAACAGACCATTTGATTCTATGTGTTCAAGTGAAGTACAACCATAGAAAGCTTTATTTCCTATGTTTTTTACATTTGGAGGAAGGCATATCCTCTTTAATTTCGTAAAGTTATAAAACGCAAAAGGTGGTATTTCTGTAATGTTGGTGAAATATTGGAATTCTGTAAAACTTTCAAGATGAGCATCAGGTAGAACATTCCACACCTCATAAGTATATGCTTTTTTGTATTTCATATTATCTGCAAAAGAGAACTCTCTGCCATCCTTTAATGTCAGCACATCAAAGTTAAATATAGAAATATCATCAGTTTTTATCTCTATAGGCACACAATGTTGCCCATTACCAGAATCTATTGTGATAATGTCATCGTCTGTTGCAGGAACAAACAGCATAAAAAGTTTGGCAAAATGCAACTCTTTGACTCGAGCTGCATCTTCAGACATTAGCTTTTTCGCAAATGGATTCACCCATTTCTCACGCCTTGCTATCTTCATCAAGATAGGGTTTGTCTTATTTGTGGCGATAACCTTATTAAGTGTTTCCATAATTACAAATAATTAAGTGAATTTAATGAATTATAATTGCCGATAAATGAAGTATCAATGTTTTTAGCAGCTATGTTGTGGATATAAAACACAACAATCAAAATGTAATGTTTGTCGAGGGCAAATATACAGTTTTCTATATATAGATGAAAATATAACTATCAGAAGCCCCAAAATATACAAATATCACAATGACGGTAGGATGTCATATGAAAGACTATTTGAAATACTCATATAGGAACATTGGGAAAGCATTCAAAATAGCCACTTCGCTTTGCTCCTTATTTACATGCTTCTGGAGTTGTGATTCAAAGATTTGCTCTTGAGAAACTTCTTCCTTTTTGTTTGGGGCTTCATTCTTGCCATGACAGATATAGTTCGCCTTGTTGACATTCTGTTTTTTTAGGTGTTCCCAGTTGTCCCTTAACGATTTCAATTTCTTTTCTGATAATTCTGACACATCTTTTCGAGAATCAATAAGAATGAAATCAAGACTTGAATAAGCAGAAAAGTCTGCGGCCAGTTTCTTAAAACTACTACAGTCCGTCCTACTGATAACATATTCATAGTAGTTTGCATCAGGTAGTTCTTTCGTGTATCGAATAGACTCTATCATAGGGTAGTTTATGTAGAGCTTGCCATATTCCGTCTCGTCATTGAACTTCGATAACATCTCTTTCAGTTGCCTGTTGATTTCTGCAAGTTCAAGATTCTTGTTTTGGAAATCATAGTCAAAGAAGAGGTATATTTCAGAGAAGTCAGAAGAATTTAAACCTTCAAATGGATTGTCTGCCTGCCCCGAACATCTCTCTTGTAATAGAGAAACAAGATCACCTGCATCATCCAATTTTGAAAGCTCATTATAGAGTTCATAGATGTTGTTCCCGAAAGAATAAGTTATACGCTCATTATCTTTTGGGAAAAACATCTTCTGAATTGTGGCAAACAATTCGGGTTCTCTATTTTCTCCTTCAAATACAAATAGAATCATACTTCAAATGCACCTCCACGGAAAAGTTTCTCTATATTATGCCCCCACCTAAGTTCCTTTTCGGTACAATCTACTAATGCCTTGATTTTATTATTCGCAATAATAAAGTTACAGTCAGGGCGCAATAGTTCATTTGTCATCAAGTATGTATTATGTGATGTTGTGAACACCTGACAATCAAGATTGAAAAGTTGTTTACATACCTGATAGGATAGTTTGAAATGATAGAAGGCATCAAATTCGTCGATAAACACAAATGATGCGGATGTCATTCTCTTAATCCATACATATAGTAATTCCAGCGCTTTGGTTCCTGTTGATGCGATGGAAAGGAATTGAACCTTATTTTTTTCTATCTCACAATACAAAACCTTATCGCCCTCTTTCGGCATTACAAATTTGAATCGCTGTTCGCTAACATTATATAAAAACTCTGAGAAATCCTCTGTGTAATGATTCTGAATGATAAATTCTTCCAAACTAAAACTTGTTGTTTCAAGTCCGATGAATTCACGACTATCCAAGTTCTTAAACCAGAGCATGGAGTTTACGAACACAAGCAGTTTTACAAGATAGTGGTCTTGAGAGAAAGGAAATGAAGCACTAAGGAAGCTAATAACGGAAACGCCATTTACGTTCTGCTTAAAGTTTTCCTTGACCGTAGCATCTATCTTGAATTGCTTATCGTCGATTTCAAAGGCTGATGCATCTCTTCTGAATACCTGCTTGTGATTTACAATTAGCGACTCTTCAACAAGCAATCCAACAGAATTTTTGGAATAGCTGTATTCTATTATGTCATCATCAAATCTGAATACATACTCAAATTCAACAGGTGAGTTAAGATTACCTGTATATACATAGTCTTTGTAGTAATCATTTTTCTTCCATTTGGCAGAAAGATGATTCTCTATATCGAAGATTGCTAATCCGAAGTTTGATTTTCCAGAACCATTAGGACCATATATTATTCCATTCTTGACGATACCATCCTTGATTGCATATTTGTTAAACTCATAATTACTAGGATGAGACAAGTCCCATTCAATTCTTTCGGCAAAGCCTCGGAAATTTTTTACGGCAAATTTTGTAAGCATAGCTGTTTTTTGTTTATTCTGTTGCAAAAATACATTTTTTTTGTGATAACCGAAAATTTTTTACGGGAAAAACGGTATTCTTGATGTTTTTTTGTGAAAAAATCTTCTTTTCTTGCAATAATGTTAGAATATTAAATGTTTCGAGTTGTTTTTGCGTAATCATATATGAAATTCAATCTAAATCTATAATGTGCACAATTGCAATGTGAAGATTGCAATTTCCTATTAAGAAAAAGAGTTTTCAAAAAACTCGTCACTCGTCACCCGTAACGCTGTAAGTTGTTGGGAGTTTGAGGCTTACAGCGCTAATTCTCCCTGTACCACTCGTCACCATACTCGTCACCCAAATAGTTGTATCTTATTGAGAATGTGTATGTTATATACACGATTTACCCTCCGTTCACTCGTCACCCTAAAAATGGGTGACGAGTGAATTGTTCTTGTAACTTGTTCTATATCAGAATGATATTCGGCATAAGGGTGATGAGTGGGTGACGAGTGAAACAAAATGAATCACCGCTGTAATTTGTAGATACACAGATTGTTACAGCGCTACGGGTGACGAGTTGACGAGTAGTGTAAAAATTCTATTTTTCTTTCTGTAAAAATATGCAATACAACTCGAAGGATGTTATGCCTCCGTTG
>ODAI011644642.1_pt1 | contig 10327 bp, 7 predicted proteins | sample 1539321 | NCBI WGS metagenome assembly ODAI01 (sample SAMN02144231, study PRJEB22623) | gut metagenome | biome: sheep rumen | host: Ovis aries | place: New Zealand | reverse complement strand
CACAGCGATGCGTTCTACTGTCTCAGGGATCCCTGCCAGGAAATGTTTCGCGGAGAAGGGCCGGTAGAGATGCACCTGCAGGAAGCCCACCTTGCGGCCTTCCCTGCGCAGAGCATCCACCGCCTGCTGGATGGCGCCGGTGACAGAACCCATGGCGATGACGATATCTGTGGCTTCCGGATCACCGTAGGAGTTGAACAGCTCATAATGCCGGCCTGTGATCTCATTGATCTTGTGGAAATATTTCTCGACGATATCCGGCAGGTCTGCATAGTCCTGGTTGTTGGCCTCCCGGACCTGGAAGTAGATATCGCCGTTCTGTACCGTGTTGCGCAGAGTGGGATGCTCCGGATTCAGCGCCCGGTCCTTGAAGTCCGCCAAAGCCCGCTTATCCATCAGGCCTGTGATGGCGTCCATGTCAGGGATCTCGATCTTATTGATCTCGTGGGATGTCCGGAATCCGTCAAAGAAATGCATGAAGGGAATGCTGGACTCCATGGCTGCCAGATGGGCCACCGGAGCCAGGTCTGCGATCTCCTGGACGCTGGCTGTGCAGTACTGGGCGAAGCCTGTCTCACGGCAGGCCATGACATCGGAATGGTCTCCGAAAATGCTCATGGCATGGGTGCCCACGGTTCTGGCCGCTACATGCAGGACCACGGGATGACGTTCCCCGGCGATCCGGTAGAGCACCGGGATCATCAGCATCAAGCCCTGGGATGATGTGTAGCTTGTGGCCATGGCGCCGGTCTGGATGGCGCCGTGCACCGCGCCGATGGCGCCCGCTTCTGACTGCATTTCAGTCAGTGTGACGGTCTGATCGAATATGTTCTTTCTCCCCTGGGCGGACCACTTGTCCGTCAGCGTTGCCATGGGAGAAGATGGTGTGATCGGGTAGATCGCCGCCACCTCCGTGAAGGGATAGGCCATGTAGGCCGCGGCCTCATTGCCGTCCATGGTGGCAAAATGTTTCTTTTTCTCTGCGTTATCTGTCATGTAAGTCACCTCAATGATACGGGTTTTGCCAGTGATACAAAAAATGTATGAGTGTGCATATTATATCACTATGGCAGACTTATCACAACAAATCATCAGTTATATTCAGGAAAGGTATCGTGTCCGGCAAATAGAAACGAATTGATTTGGACCGGCGCCGGGACGCGGGCTCAGTCCTCCACCAGCCGGCTGTAGTAGCTCCCGGTCTGATAGAGGGCGCCCGCCGGATTGTGGGCCAGTACCCGGTCCTTTGCCACCAGGGTGGTGACCAGAGCCTTTGAGTATTTGCAGAACAGGCTGTCGTGACCCACGCAGAGTCCCATGATGATGTTCAGTTCCGTGCCCTTCTGTCCCAGCACCTCCGCCTGAAGGATGGGATTGCACATCACCGGGCCGGTATTGGTGATGCAGTCTTCCGGGACTCCCACCGCTGTCTTGGGGATGGAGCCGATCTTGCAGACCGCGCCGTAAACTTCAAATCCGTTCCTGCGCAGGATCTTCGCCAGGATCCTGCTCTCTTCGATCAGCCCTGCGCAGGTGGCGATGCCGATCTTCCGAAATCCCATGCGGCGGGCGAACTCCACCGTTTCCTGCACCCTGGTATACCGGAGATAAAACTCGTTCTCGATCTCCGCGGAGATGACCGAGACCCGGTTGTTCTCCTCCTCTTCATAGAGCCTGCGGACCTTCTCCAGGGTCTCCTCCGTCAGCGCTTCCGTCAGGCAAAAATCCGGATAAACGCTGTCCCGGGTCTCGCAGTTCAGTGTTCCGCAGTCCACACATGATCTTTTATTTTCCATATTTACTTCCTTTTTCGCGCTTCTGCAAAAGCTGGCCGGTTCCATCACCCGAACCAGCGGCAGATCTCTCCCATGCGGGCAGCCTGCTCCACCTGATAGGGGCAGGTGAAGTTGCACCGCCCGCATCCGGTACATTCGTCCGCCCCATGCTCCAGCGTCCGATACTCGTGCTCCGCCTCCAGTTTCTGTTCCGCATTTCCCGCCCGCGCCAGATCATACAGGCGGTTGATCCGGCCGATATCCAGCCCCGACGGACAGGGGGCGCAGGCATTGCAATACCTGCAGGAGTTCTTTCCTTCCATTTTATATAGGTGCTCCAGGATCGCTTTTGCCAGAGCCTCGTGCGCCTCCGGCATGAGATGCAGGGAATCCAGCGCCGATGCCCGGATGACCTCTGCCGCATCCATAAAATCGCACTGCAGAACGCCAGCCTTTGTAAGATCTTCCGCGGTCTGGCGGTAAAGGCCGGCCAGCCTTTGCGACCGGAGCACCGCATCCGCCGCGAAACTGTCCGCGAAGGGAGAGCTTGTGATCCCCTCTCCGATCCAGGCGGGCGCGATCAAAAGGGCCCGGGGGCGGAAGCCCTGTTTCTCCTGCAGGAAATCCCCGGTGGTCTGCAGGATCCAGCGGATCCCTTCGCTGATCTCTTCCGGGGAGGCCCGGAACCGGCTCTTCAGGTCGTTGCTGCCCAGCATCAGGATCACCAGGTCCAGGGGCTTGTGACTGTTCAGGCAGGCCTTCAGGTACCCCCGGCCGTCCTTCCAGGGCTCATCCTCCGGGGTAAAAGCCGCGGTCCTGCCGTTGCAGCCCTCTTCGATGATGGTATGCTCCGGCGCCAGCTTTCGGAGCACGCCGGTCCAGCGGACATCTGCCGGATACCGCATGCCGTCCGCCGGGTTATAGCCGTATGTATTGGAATCGCCGTAACAGAGAATATTCATTTGATCGACCTCCTGACTTATTGTATCAGATTCCTCCCATCCGCTCCACCGAAAAAGGCGCCCGGACGCCGTGGGGATACATGAAGCATGCACTCTGCCATAGGAACAACGAATGCCTGCGCCGCGGTTATTTCACCGCGATACTGGCATCCCGCGGGTGTACATAGTAAAATATATCCATAGATTACGCCATGGACGCTGCTCGCGAGGAGGTGATCCCATGTTCAATCGTCACGATATCACACGCAACGCCTGTATGCTGCGGGGACCGCTGGCCCGCTGCGGCTATGACTGGTGGTGGCATTCCTTCACGGCCCAGGACGCCGAGACGGGAGAGGACAAGCCCTTCTTCATTGAGTTCTTTGTCTGCAATCCGGCGCTGGCAGCAGACGAACCGGTGCTGGGACAGACCGCGCAAAACCAGGCGGACCACCGCCGCCCATCTTATCTGATGGTCAAGGCGGGCTGCTGGGGCGAAGACCACTGCCAGCTGCACCGTTTCTTTGCCTGGAAGGATGTGGTCATGCATGCCGACGCGCCCTACCGGATCGAAGCAGCTGACTGCCTGGCTTCGGAGGAATGGCTGCGGGGGAGCATCCATATCACGGAGGAAGAGGCGGCGGACCATCCCGAATGGATGTGTGATGCGGGCGATCTGGCCTGGGATCTGACCATCGACAAAGAAATCGCCTTCAACGTGGGCTACGGGGCCAGCCGGCCCCTGCGTACCATTGAGGCCTTCTCCATGTTCTGGCACGCGGAAGGCATGAAGTCCGCCTACACCGGCACCGTCACCCTGAACGGCCGGCGCTACAATGTCCGCCCGCAAGACTGCTTCGGTTATGCGGATAAGAACTGGGGCCGCGACTTCACAACCCCCTGGGTCTGGCTTTCCTCCAACTGCCTGACCAGCCGGATCACCGGGCAAAGGCTGGAGAACAGCGCGTTTGACATCGGCGGCGGACGGCCGAAGATCTACTTCGTTCCCCTGGACCGCCGACTGCTGGGCGTCTTCTACTACGAAGGAAAAGAATATGACTTCAACTTCTCCCATCTCTGGCTGAACGTGAAGACAAAGTTCTCTTTTGAAGAGGGCGACGACGAAGTCCACTGGTACGTACTCCAGGAAAACCGCCACGCTGTCATGGAAACGGAGATCCACTGCCGGAAAAAAGATATGCTCCTGATCAATTACGAGGCGCCCAACGGTTCCAAGCGCCATAACCGGCTCTGGAACGGCGGCAATGGCTGGGGCACCATCCGCCTGTATGATAAAAAAGGTGGCCGTCCGGTGCTGGTGGATGAGATCGAAGCCACCCACATCGGCTGCGAATACGGGGAATACGACTGATGCCGCCGGCCGCAGCGCAAAGGATAACATACAAATGATAACATACAGACGACAACACAACAGAAGCCAAAGGGCTGCCATCCGGCAGCCCTTCGTTCATCACATTATCATTCTGGGAGGATCAAATGTTATGAAGATTGTTGTTAAGGAGAAGTTATGTATTGAGGTTTGAGGTTGAAGTATGGTTTCGTAAGTTTCAGGAGTTTTCTTTTCCTTTCCGTCTTACACTATAGATTTCGGCACACCGGTTCGTAAAATGGGGGTTAAAAATGTTTTTTGATATTTTTTTGACAAAGTTTTTCAGATGTTCAGGGGATGGCAAAAAACCTGTTCAAATAATGGCAAAGAAAATGGGCTGCGATCTTATTCTCTGACTCGCAGCCCATTAACTGTCAATCTGAAGCACCCTCCACATATGCGGCTCCTTTCTCCGAACCTCTGTGATTCTCCTGATCTCGGTTCCCACTTCATCCGGGTCCCGTTATTTACAAGGCATTTATCAGGATCTCTCTTTGTCCGGGTCAATGTGCCATTGACTTCTTATTCAGTTGTCTCTTCGCGTCTGCCTCTTTTCTTATCACTTCTGATCCTGCTCTTCCTCACCTTTCGGTTCTCAGGTTCTCTTGAGGCTTCGCTCCTTTCGCATCAACTTACTGAATCTATTTCTTTAAGAGGATCTCTCCTCTCTGTGACTCTATGATAACATATTATCTGAAAATTGCAATATCTATTTTTCGATTTAATGTATTAAAATTGTTTCTGCCGGTTCGTCGGTCGGTTCGTCTATCGGTTCGTCGGCTCGTGGTTCTGATCGGCAAAAGGACTTTTAGTGATTTCCGCCTCTCCTGCATGACGAAATCACCAAATGTCCTTCGAATTCAAAAGAAATGACGGTCTGTTCTCATGGCATCCCATCGAGGATTCGTGATTTCCTGCCTGTAAATATAACAAAATCACTAATCTCACCTCATGACCAGCCTTTGCATGAAGGAAAACTAGTGATTATAAGCGCTCTGAAGCGAGCAAATCACGAATTGTCGTTCCGGGCCGCGCCGGCAGGATCACGCCAGTCGGGCCGCGCCGGAAGAACCGCCGCATCCGATACCCGCCGCTATACTTTCTGAATGCCCTCCACCGCTTTGAGGAAGAGGACGCCGTGGTCCAGGATGGCATCCGTCAGCTTATCCTGATACACGTTCTCCATCCTGCGGTAATCGTCCCCGTAGACCTTGGCCATGATCTCAGCCTTCTGGCTGCGTTCGAAGCCGGCGCCCATCTGCTTCTCGTCGTTCATGTAGAAGCCGTCGCCGTCGTCGTCATTGGCCATGATCAGCACCGGGAAGGAATAGAGGAGCACTGCGCCGTCATCTCCGGTACCCCGGGCGGCCAGGATCTCTTCTTCCTCCGGCGTCAGGCGCACATCCTGGGCCTTCAGTTCGCTGACGGAATTCATCAGGTTGGCGGTCTCGCTGCCCAGATGTTCCACGATCAGATCCGCGTAAGTCCTGGCCAGGAAGCTGTAGGCCTCGCCGAACTCGGGGATGCCGTCCACTTCCAGCTCCTGCATGTTGACTTCGATCTCGATCTCCTGCTCCTGTGAAAGGAAGATGTTGAACCGGAAGATCTCTTCCACATCGCCTTCGTATTCTTCTGCTGTATCATCGTCCAGGCCGTCTACCATGACCCCCAGATCATCAAAAACACTCATCCGTTACCCTCCTGAATACTCCTGCCCAAAGGCTGGAGAAGTTCTGTCACTCTACACTGCTGTCTGAGGCGGCAGTACTGTCTTCCTGCGCTATCGCGGGAGCACGATCTTCCGCTTTTCCGGGTCTCTGGCCTGCCGGTACAGGACGAATCTGCGCCCGATGGCCTGCACGAATTCCGCGTGCAGGATCTCCGCAGCCTCGTTGGCCGCTTCCTTGGGATCCAGCTGGCTGCCTTCCTGCAGCTTCACTTTGATGAGTTCCCTGGCATTCAGAAGGTCGTCCATTTCCTTCAGTACGTTCTCGGTCAGATCGGCCCGGCCGATGTAAACCACCGGATCCAGCTCCTGCCCCAGTTTTTTTAAGTAGCTTCTCTGTTTTCCTGTAATCATTATTTTTTCCCCAGCCGCTTCACCAGAGGCTTTCTCTCCGTGTCCGCGCCAGCCTTTGCATCGGCTCCGGCATCCGCAGAGTCGCCGGCATCTGCGGCTTCCTCAGCATCTCCGGCTTTGGCGTCGGTCTTCACTCCTGTTATTTCGTCCGCCTCCGACAGATCGAAATGCTCGATCTTGTCCTTGGGCAAAGGCTGGCTTTCCTCGGTCTCCAGCCGTTTGTTTTCTTTCTTTGTCTCCTCGATCTGCTGCGCCTGCTCCTCGGCCTGGGCTTCCTCGATCAGCCTGATCTTCTCGGAATACTTGCGGATGTTCTGCTTGTCTTCCTGAAATTCATAGATGGCCAAGAGTTCCCGCATGGTCTCCAGATGGCTGCCGTTGATCATCAGCACCTTCTTGAATTCGGCCACCGCGTCCGGAACGCGCCCGGTCTCATTGTAGCCCATGCCCAGATAATAATGGAGGGGCCACCAGTCCTTGAACTGGGTCTGCAGATAAGGCTCCAGGATCTCCACGCCCTCGCCGTAGCGGCCGGAGGTGATCTTCAGACAGCCGTTTTCGATCCGGCAGGGATCCTGCAGCTGCTCGATCCGGTGGCGGATCTCCTTGCGGTCCTTGGAGTTGTGGGTGAACTTGAGGAAATCGTTCCAGGCCAGCACCGCCTTGTTATAGAGGCCGATGTTCAGATAGGAATAGCCCAGATAGTAGTAGCCCATGGCAAACCGGGGATGGGTCTCGGTCAGAAGCTCGAACCAGTCCAGCGCCTCCGCCTTGAACCGCCCGATGTATTCCTCGTTGCGGCTGTTTTCGTACATGACCCGGCAGGCCCGGGCGTAACTGTACATGGAGTGCAGATAGTCGTACTGCATGCAAAGGCTGGCCCGGAAGTGGATGCAGGCATTGTCCATCTCACCCCGTTCGGCGGCATCTCTGCCCTCCTTCATCAGCCCCTCGTACAGCTTGTGGTTGTAGAGCTTGTCCAGGATCTTGACGTAGTCGTCGGTGTACTTGAAGTGGGGATCGCAGCCCATGACCCAGGCCATGTTCTCCGCGATGACCAGCATGGAAACACCGTCGCCGCCGGCAAAATCCTTGACTTCCTTCCGGCGCAGGGGCACGGGAACGCCCCGCATGACGTCGCCGGCCTTGGACCGTTCCATGAAGTCCTCACTGAACTCCACGAACACGAACTTGTTCAGGTACTTTCTGAAGTAACGGCCGATGCGGTCTTCTCTGAGCCGGATGTCCGACTCCTCTCTGGGACGGACCACGGTCCGGGTCACGCCCATGTTCTGAAGCATCGTTTTCTTGTCTTCTTTTTTGTTATCTTTTTTAAATAATGCCATGGGTGGCTCCTCTGTTATTCAAACTGTTCGGGTTGGGTCTCCCCGCGCCTGTTACAGCGCACGGAAACGTTCTTCCTTCAGCATGCCCCGGTCCTTCATGGCCCGGTCGATCATGGCCAGCATGTCCCCCTTGTCCCGGGGCAGGTCGCCCCGCAGGGAAAGGTAGTTGGACGCGTGGTTGCTGCGGAAAACGCAGGGCCGGGTCACTTCGGTGTTCTCCAGCAAAAGCCTGGTCTCCGCCAGGACTTCTTCCGGACTCAGCAGCTGCATGCGTCCCGAGCGGATCTCCTCTGCGATGGGTACGTCCGGATCCACCATCAGGGTCAGAAGGCTGGCATAGGTGGGACTCATCTCGCTGATCATGGTGCCGGTCTGCACCGCGTGATCCCGCCAGCCCGCCTTGCCGGCAAGGCCGGAAATAAAGGTGACCGACACGGCGATGCCGCAGCTTTCCGCCTTGCGGACGCCTTCGATCAGCTGGGCCCGGGTCTCCCCTTTGTGGATCTGCTTCAGGACTTCATCGCTGCCGGATTCCGCGCCCACATAGACCATGGTGAGTCCTGCGGCTCTAAGCTCCTTCAGCTCCTCTTCCGTCTTGTGCAGGATGTCCGATGCCCGGGCATAGGCCGTGACCCGCTGGCACTCAGGAAATTCCTTCCGGATGAACTCCAGGATGGGCATCAGCTTCCGGTTGGTCAGGGCCAGAGCGTCCCCGTCGCAGAGGAAGATGCGCTCTACCTTTCGGTAGGTCGCGCGGGCCCATTCCAGGTCCTCCAGGACCTCCTTCAGATTCCGGACACGGAACTTCTTGTCCTTGTACATGCTGCAGAATGTGCACTTGTTGTGGGTGCATCCGATGGTCACCTGGACCAGCAGACTGTACGCCTCACTGGGCGGTCTGAAAATGTTGCCTTCGTATCTCATAGTGTCACCTCGCCCCCTGCTTCGCGCTCGCTAAAATGGTATATTGCTCGCCAGAGCGGGCGCTGCCCGCTTCTTTCTCGCAATGTCGTAAGGAAACGCCCCCTGCGCTTCGCTCGGCGGCAATACGCTCACCGATTCTCTGCCTGATTTCATCAGGCCGGTTCGCTAAGGAAACCTCCCCTGCGGGGCAATCCTTACGACTGTACGCTCGTCAATTCTATGCGATGCTTCGCATCGCTGACTCGCTACATCCTCTCCGGTGCTTTCATGCCCAGCAGTTTCAGGCCGACGGCGATGGCGTTTCTGGCAGCCATGACCAGGGCGACCTTGGCTGTTTTTTCTTCTTCGTTGTCCACCAGGATGTGTTCGTCGTGGTAGAACCGGTTGTATGCCTGGGCGATGTCCACGATGTGGCGTGTCACGATGGAGGGCTCGTACTTCTCGCCCGCCTCCAGGATCACGTCCGGCAGCTGGTAGAGCAGGGTCTCCAGCTCGTGGGCGCTGTCACCGGTGATGTAGGACGGGTCAAAGCCAGCCTTTGCTTTGGCGATCACTTCGTCTCCCGCGTTGCGGAGGATGCTGCATGCTCTGGCGTGGGTGTACTGGACGTAGGGGCCGGTCTCGCCTTCGAAGTTCAGCACGTGATCCCAGGAGAACACGTAGTCCTTGATCCGGTAGTTGGAGAGCTCGTTGAAGATGACTGCGCCGATACCGACGGCCGCCGCGGTCTCCTCTATGTTCTCGGTGTTGACGTTCTTTTCCTTGATGATCTCTCTGGTCTGGTCCACAGCCCGGTTCAGCACGTCTTCCAGGAAGATGACTCTGCCTTCACGGGTGGACATGGTGCCTTCCTCCATGCTCACCAGACCGAAGGGAACGTGGACGCAGTCGCGGGCCCATTCGTAGCCCATCAGCTCCAGGATCTGGATCCACTGCTGGAAGTGCAGGTTCTGCTGGGAAGCCACGACGTAGATGTTCTTGTAGAAGTTGTAGGTTTCCTTCCGGTAAACGGCCGCCGCGATGTCTCTGGTGATGTAGAGGGTGGAGCCGTCGGACTTGGTGATCAGAGCCACCGGCAGATTGTAGTCATCCAGCCGGACGATCTGGGCGCCGTCGTCCTCCTCCAGCAGGCCCTTGTCGCTCAGTTCCTTGACGAACCGGGGCATCTTATCGGAGTAGAAGCTCTCGCCGTTGTAGGAATCAAAGGTGATGCCCAGCATATCATAGACGCGGCTGAACTCCTTCAGGGATTCCTCCCGGAACCACTGCCACAGTTCCACTTCTTCCTTCTCGCCGTGCTCCAGCTTGGTGAAGGTGGCTCTGGCCTCGTCTTCCAGGGAAGGATCCTTCTCCGCTTCCTGATGGAATTTCGTATAGTAGCTCAGCAGGGTCTTGATGGGCTCGTTTACAACGTCTTCCCGGTTGCCCCAGTGACGGTAGGCCACGATCATCTTGCCGAACTGTGTGCCGTAGTCACCCAGGTGGTTGATCCGGAAGGTATCGTATCCCAGGAAATCATAGATGTTGTTGATGGAGTTGCCGATGACCGTGCTGCGGATATGTCCGATATGGAAGGGCTTGGCGATGTTGGGGGAGGAATACTCCACGATCCCCTTTCTGCCGCCGCCGATCTCGCTTCTGCCATAGTCTTCTCCTCTGGAAACCACCTCGGAAACCACCTCGCGGGCAAACTCCTCTCTGTTCAGGAACATGTTCACATAAGCATTGACCTGACGGACCTCCGCGAACATGGGATCATCCTGGACCGCCTCGGCAATGCCCTTGGCGATCATGGGCGGCGCCTTGCGCAGGACCTTTGCCAGCTTGAAGCAGGGCAGCGCGTAGTCTCCCATGGAAGCGTCAGCCGGCTT
>ODAI012628063.1_pt1 | contig 10328 bp, 7 predicted proteins | sample 1539321 | NCBI WGS metagenome assembly ODAI01 (sample SAMN02144231, study PRJEB22623) | gut metagenome | biome: sheep rumen | host: Ovis aries | place: New Zealand | reverse complement strand
TTTCAGCGAATATAAAGGAACCAGAAAGCCGACGGCACCTGAGCTGATCCCCCAGTTTGACCTGATTGCCGAATGCCTGGATGCCATGCATGTCAAACGGCTGACCTGTCCCAGCTTTGAAGCGGATGATATTCTGGGGACGATGGCAAGGCGGTGTGAGGAGGCGGGAATCTCTGCGTTTCTGGTCACCGGTGACCGCGATTCCATGCAGCTGGTCACCGAAAAGACCTGCGTCCTTTATACCAAACGGGGGGTAACGGAGGTCATTTGCTATACACCGGAGAAAGTGAAAGAAGACTTTGGCGTTCCCCCGCTTCGGATTCCGGATCTCAAGGGACTGATGGGCGATGCCAGTGACAACATTCCGGGCATTCCGGGAATCGGCGAAAAAACAGCGGTAAAACTGCTGCAGACATACGATTCACTTGAATCGGTGCTGGAGCATGCGGACGCGGACCTGAAGGGAAAACAGCGGGAAAAGGTTCTTGCCGGCAAGGAGTCGGCGATCATGAGCAAAAAGCTTGCCACCATTACCCGGATGGTTCCGCTGGATGAGGTGTCCATTGAGGACTGCCGGCGGCAGGCGTTTTCGGACGGGATCCCCTGCCTTGAAACCCTGGGACTCAAATCCATTATCGGCCGGATTGAGAAAATGGAAGGCCGGCCGGATGGAACAGAGGCAAAAGAGACGGAGGAAGCCGCGGAACTGCCGGAATTTGGTGAGGAACAGATTCTGGGGTCGGCGGAGGCCATTAAGGCGTACCTGGATCAGGCCGGGGATGAGGACCGGACTGCGCTGCTGCCGGCCCTGAATGAACTGTTTCTGGCACGAACGGATGGAACAAGGGCACGGATTCCACTGATGACCTCGCTCCTGAGCATGGAGGAACTGCCCCTGGATACCGCCTATGAGGCGCTGAAGCCGCTGCTGGAAGGAGACAAAACGCTGATTCTGTACGGCGCCAAGCGTCTGATGACGGAACTGGCGGATTATGACATCAGGCTCACGGCCCCGTTTGAGGATGATCTGATCCTCCAGTATCTCCTGGCGCCCCAGAAAGGAAAGTATGAGCAGCCGGAGGATGCAGCCCAGCTGCTCACCCGGACGCTTTCGGACCTTAAGGCGTGTTCGCAGAAAGAGATGGAAAAGCTCTACAGGGAAATCGAACTGCCTCTCTCCCGTACGCTGTATGATATGGAGCGGGAAGGATTTCTGGTTGATACGGACACCCTGAGAGCGCTGGGAGATAAGTTCAACGGACAGATTGAGTCGCTTCGCAAGGAAATCTATGAGCTGGCCGGAACCACGGAATTCAACATCAACAGTACCCAGCAGCTGGGCAATATTCTGTTTACCAAACTGGGGCTGCCGGCTTCGAAGAAAACGAAAAGCGGCTATTCAACCAGTGCGGAGGTTCTCCAGAGCCTGGCCGACAAGCATCCTATTATCAACAAGATTTTGCTTTACCGGCAGATTTCCAAACTGAACAGCACCTATATCGACGGCCTGATGGCGCTGACGGATGCCCATGGACGAATTCACACCTGGTTTGATCAGACAACCGCCTCAACCGGCCGGATTTCCTCCAGTGAACCGAATCTGCAGAATATTCCGGTGCGCACGGACATGGGACGGGAAATACGCCGGGCCTTTGTCGCCAAGGAAGGCTGCATTCTGGTTGACGCGGACTATTCGCAGATTGAACTGCGGCTTCTGGCTCATCTCTCTGGCGATCAGGCGATGATTGACGCCTTTAACCAGGGACAGGACATCCATGCCAGAACGGCGGCCGAGGTTTACGGAACGACGATTGACGCGGTCACCCCTGAGATGCGGTCAAGTGCCAAAGCCGTCAATTTCGGGATTGTGTACGGAATCTCCGAGTTCGGACTGGCAGATAATCTGCATATTTCCCGCTATGAGGCGAAACGCTTTATCGATAAATATCTTGAAAGATACCCGGCGATTCACCGGTATATGAAAGCCTGCGTGACGCAGGGAAAGACAGCGGGTTATTCGGTCACCATGTTTGGACGGAGGCGTCCGCTGCCCGAGCTTTCCTCCCCCAGTTACAATACGCGGCAGTTCGGTGAGCGGGCGGCCATGAACACACCGGTTCAGGGGACCGCGGCGGATATCATCAAAATTGCCATGAATCTGGTGCATGAGCGGCTGAATTCGGAAAAACTGAAAGCCCGTCTGATTCTGCAGGTCCATGATGAACTGATTGTTGAAACCCCGCTTGATGAACAGGAAAAAGTCACCGAGCTGCTCAGAGACTGTATGGAACATGCGGTGGAGCTCTCGGTTCCGCTGATTGCGGAGATTCACAGCGGCCATTCCTGGTATGAAACGAAATGATCCGGGTCTTGTCTGAACCGTCGGCCAAAGTCCTGCCCTCAGGCAGCGGCGACCCTGGGCCGACGGACAGAGAAATTCCCGGGAAGGAGGCATGTTGATATGCGCATTGGGATAACCGGCTCCATTGCCTGCGGAAAGAGCACGGTCGCCGGTTACCTGCGTTCTCTCGGGTATCGCGTAGTGGATGCGGATGCTGTTTCCCGGGAACTGACGGCAGAAAACGGACGGGCCCTGCCCAAAGTCAGGGAGGCTTTTCCGGACTGCTTTGAGGCCGATGGGACGCTTAACCGGAAAGCCCTGGGGGCAGTCGTGTTCAGCGATCCGGAGGCGAAAAAGCGGCTGGAAAGTATCCTGCATCCGCTGATTCTGGAAGAGATCGACCGTCAGATGGCCGAGGTAAAGGATCCGCTGGTTTTTGCGGATATCCCCCTTCTGTTTGAATGCGGAATGGAAAGGCAGTTTGACGAAGTATGGACGGTCACCCTGGATCCCTCCCTTCAGATGAAACGCCTCATGGAGCGGGATCATCTGACGGAGGCGGAAGCCCGGGCACGGATTGACTCACAGATGCCTCAGAGCGAAAAGGCCGCCCGGGCAGACCGGTGCATTTCCACGGAGGGAACACCGGAGGAGACACGGAAAATCGTGGATGAGATGCTGGCCGCGGTTCTCCCCCCGGCTGCCCGGCGGCGCCGCCGAAGGGAACCGGCAGCGCCGGCGATGCCGGCGGTGCAGGAGGAGGAAGCGGTCAAGGCGCCCCCGGTTCCCGTGACAGCTCCTGCAGAGGCATCGCCCCGGCCATTGGCCAAAGGCAGGGTCATTTCCCGGAAGGCCCGCCGGGCTCCGACACCGGTCATGGTCATCCTGATCGGGGTTTTCCTTGCGGCGGTTATTTCGGTGTCAGTCTTTTCTGTCCGGGCATTTGTTCAGTATCAGGCGGAGCAGCGAAGAATTGCCGCGGAGGCGGCGGAGCGCGCACGGCATCCGCTGGTTTACGAAAACCTGATTCAGCAGTATTCGGCCAGTCAGCAGCTGGATCCGTCGCTTGTGGCGGCGGTCATTCTCTGTGAATCCAGCTTCGATCCCCATGCGGTCAGCCGTCTGGGGGCCCGGGGACTGATGCAGCTGATGGAGGATACAGCCGGATGGATTGCCCATAAGCTTGGCGAGGATACAGAGGATTACTCGTTTGACCGGCTGTTTGATCCGGAAACCAATATACGTTTTGGCACCTGGTACCTGGGCTATCTGTCCCGCCGTTATGACGGGGACGCCAAAAAGATGGTTTGTGCCTATCATGCCGGTCAGGGCAATGTGGATGCATGGCTGAAGAAACCGGAATACAGTACGGACGGCGTGACGCTGACCACCATCCCCACGCAGGATACGAGCCAGTATGCGGGGCGGGTTTTAAAGGCAAGAGAGGTCTATGAAAAGTACTATTTTGCCCCGCCGGTTCCGGAAACGCAGTCCCTGTAAAGAAAATAAATGAAAGGCGGTGTTCTATGCGCAGGGCATTTTGCACGGCAGCATTTACACTTCTGCTGATACTGATGGTTCACGCCGGCATGGCGTCGACGACCGCAATTACCTGCGGAATTGTGGCAAAATCCAATCTCGAGCTGCGTCCGCTTCAGCTGAATCAGCGGGATGCAGTGACCATTACGGATCTGGTCTATGAAGGGCTGTTTACCCTGGATGATGATTATATGCCGCAGCCGGAACTGGCTTATTCCTATGAATTTACCAATGAAGGCAGAAGGCTGATTGTTACCCTTCGAAGCGATGTGACGTTTCATAACGGGAAAAGGCTGACAAGCAGTGATGTGATCGCAACACTGGATGCCATGTATCAGCTCTCCGGCTTTGACAATGATCTGAATTCCGAGGTAGAGCTCCCAGACCGCGGGCTTTATTACTCGACGTTTTATTCGATACGGAGCTGGGAGGCGCAGGGAGATGATACCATCGTCTTCACCCTTCGCCGGACCTCATACGGAGCACTGTATGCCCTGACCTTTCCTGTCCTGCCCAGTGAGGAAGTGTTCGCGGTAATGCCCAGCGGGACAGGACCGTATCGCTATGATGCCTATGAACCCGGAATGGGCATCTGGCTGACGCTCAATCAGAGCTGGTGGAAACGGGCCCCGCAGGTCAGGAGCATTCGGGCCAATATCTACAGCAATGATGAGACGGTTATGAATGCGTTTGACCAGCGGGCCGTCGATATTGCCTTTTCCCGATCAATCAATGCCTCCCGCTATTCCGGATCTCTGAACTCATTTTCCCTGAGTGCCAGAACCCGGCAGCTGGAAGTGCTCCTGGTCAACCGCTCACAGACGCTGTTTAAGAGCGATGATAAGGGCGAGAACCTGGTTCGAAAAGCGGTTTCCTATGCCATTAACCGAAGCGAGCTGATTAACTCCATTTATCAGGGAATGGCGACGGTTGCCTATACGCCTGTTCCCACAGGAACATGGCTTACGGATGAATCGACCATTCAGGATATTTACGATCCCCTGATGGCCGCGTCCCTTCTCGACTCTGCCGGATGGAAGCTGGCCAATGACGGAAAAAGGTACAAAGACGGCAAAGCCATGCCCACGCTTCGCCTGCTGGTCTATGACGAAGTGAATTCTACGGTGCGGACGAATGCCGCGAACAAGATTCGCGAACAGCTGCAGGCGGTGGGATTCTCTGTTTCCGTGGTCACCTGGTCAAGAGATGATGTTCAGGTCAAACTTCGTTCCGGTGACTATTATCTGGCACTGGCGGCGTTCAGCTTTGATATCTGTCCGGATCCGGGATTTACGATTTCCTCGACAGGCAGCTGTAATTTTACCCGTTACAGAAGCGATGAGATGAATGAACTGGTGGCACAGCTGCGTAAGGCCTATCTTGCGGCGGACTATAAGACGGTGATGAAGGATATTCAGAACAAATTTCTGGTCGATCTCCCCTATCTGCCCCTTTACTGGCGGACGGGTGCGGTTCTTTCGCGTTCGGCATTTACCAACGCAAGAGATATCCGGGAACAGGAGCAGCTGAGAGGAATTGAAGCCCTTTCTGACTGAGAAAAGAAAAGCACAGATTCGGATGAATCTGTGCTTTTTTACGATGTAAACGGAGATTGGCCGTCTCTATTCGGGGGTTTCCTCAAGATCTTCGCTCTGCGGGCGAAGGGTCATTCCGGCGGTATCCTCTACCGGGATGCTGAAGACAACAGCCCCTGCCGGCGTTCCGGGACCGGCCTGCGTCATGATGTTGTGCATCATGCTGTTCTTGTCTTCGGTCGCGGTCACGATCAGGACGATGTCCTTCTCACTTCCAAGAGAAATGCCGAGAAACTGTTCCGCTTTCTGCATGCCGGTTCCGCGGGCATGGAGCACGGTTCCGCCCCGGGCACCGGCGCTTCTGGCCGCGTCCATAATCTGTTCACTGTATCCCTGATTTCCAATTACGATCAGCAGTTCCTGCTCTGTCCCTTTCAAGGTTTTCTCTTCTCCCTTCTGATAATTCTGGCCATCGGTAAGGAACATCAGTTCCCGTTTTCCGCCGATTGAGGACAGGGGCATGACAAAGGCAACGCCAACCCCCGGTGCTTCGATATGAAAGCGCACCGACATGGCGTGCTTCAGTTCGAGCCATTTTCTGCCGGTTACCACTGTAAAGCAGACGGCCTTTTCTGTCCGGTCAAGGGCCATGATCTTGAGAATCTGCTCATCAGCCGTTCCATATCCCAGGGAAATGAAATGGGTTTCGAGGCTCTTGTCCTTGTACAGATTGACAAAGTCAGGCAGACGGTCCCGTCCTGTGATGGTTGTCATGAGGTAAAGATCCGATTGATTCATATAAATCCGCACTCCTTTACCTTAGAGTTCAATGATGGCATCATTCGGCAAATCGGTAAACAGATCGGTCACAGCCGGAGCCGGTTTGCGGTGCAGCTGCCGGATTCGATACAGAATCCCCAGTGCCTGGATGGTCAGAAGGGGCGTCATGGCCACCAGAGCGACGACGCCAAAAGCGTCGGTCGCGATATCCCGGCCCATGGCCATACAAAAACCCATGGTCATGGGAAGAAGAAACGTGGCGGTCATGGGGCCGGAGGCGACGCCGCCGGAGTCAAAGGCGATGGCGGTAAAGATTCGGGGTGACAGAAAACTGAAGAGAATCGCCAGAATATATCCCGGGACCAGAATGTTCAGAATATTGATTCCGGCCATGACACGAAACATGGACAGACCCACCGAGATTCCAACGCCAAGGCACATGGAAATCTGGAGGCTCTTGCCGGAGATGGCACCATCTGTCAGATCCTCCACCTGATGCATCAGCACGTAAACGGCCGGTTCGGCTTTGACAACCAGCGCGCCGATGATGATGCCGACCGGAATGATAATCCAGGACATTTCCATCTCCCCCAGCTCCTGGCCCAGATACATGCCGGCAGGCATGAATCCAAAACTGGCGCCGGTCATGAAGAGCGTCAGACCGAAGTAAGTATACAGGATGCCGATGGAAATATTCCGGAGGGTGGATGCATTCAGATGCAGCAGGAAGAAATTCAGAACAAAAAAAGCGACGGTAATGGGGAGAATGGAAAACAGCATTTCTTTCAGGTAGACGGGCAGCCCTAATCCGAAAAGGAGGCTGAGTTCCTGGGTATCCGATACGTTTGTGACGGCAATGGGCGACTGCGCTGCCCCATTGCCCCTGAAGACCATGCTCAGGATCAGAACGGCCAGTACCGGACCGATGGAGCACAGGGCGATCAGGCCGAAAGAGTCATCGGAGGCGTTCTTATCGCTTCGGATGGCGGCAATGCCGACGCCGAAGCTCATGATAAACGGAACCGTCATGGGGCCGGTGGTGACGCCGCCTGAGTCAAAGGCAATGGCGCGGAAGTTTTCAGGCGCCAGGAACACAATGCCGAGCAATAAGGTGTACAAAACGACCAGCAGCAGATGCAGAGAAATTCGATAGAGAATGCGGACGAGGGAAAGAACGAGAAACAGACCGACACCAATGCCGACGGAAAAGATCAGGATAAGGTTTGGAACTGCCTGAACCTGTTCGGCAAGCACCTGAAGATCCGGTTCTGAGACGGTAATCAGGACGCCGAGGGCAAAACCTAGAATCAGGATGAGCCGAAGGTTTTTTGTACGGGTAACTTTTGAGCCGATGTAAGACCCCATAGGCTCCATGGCCACCTCGGATCCGACGGAAAACAGCATCATGCCGACGACCAGCAGTGATGAGCCGAAAAGAAAGGCAAGCATGGTTCCGCTTGGAATCGGTGAGACTGTCAGGCTGAGAAAGGTGACCATCAGAACAATGGGCAGGACGGCGGCAAGCGCTTCGTATAACTTGTGATGAAGCCTGGACATCAATTGCATCGAAATACAATCCCTTTCTAGATGTTCCCGGCAGCTTTGTGAAATGAACAGCCGATCCGGGGATAACATGCGATATTGTTAGAAAAAGGGTGTTTTCAGAAAGTACTGAAAACGCCCTTAATTCAATTTATTTAATCTTGATCAGTTTTCCATTCTCTTTGACAAAAACAGCGGTGCCGGACCACCGGTTGATCAGTTCATCAGCGGTGATTCTTCCCTCTTTGTAAAGCGCAAGGAGGCGCTTGTTGTTGTTTGGCTTCGGTTTCAGCTTTCTGTATTCACTGGGATTATCCCGGCAGTATTCCTTGAATTCCTGATAGGTCATTCCCTCGAAAAACTCGATATAGAGTTTGGGAATATAACCTTTTCCCTTGGCGGTACTGCAGTAATAGGTATCCCCGTTTTCCCCCAGAATGGTCACCGGCGCGTCATGAATGAGCCGGCCGTAACTCGGATAAACGCTCTCCGGTTTGACGCGGACATTGACTTTTTCACCAATGCACCGGCCATAAACAGGATACTGCTGCTCAGCACAGGCAGCAAAAATGATGAAACAGGAAATCAGTACGGCAACAAGAACGGCATACTTCTTCATCAACACGACACCTCTCAATTCAATGATTTTGAAACAATTCAGGATGGATGACGAAAAATACATCAGGACAGCTCATTGATCAGATTCAGAAGCTCCTCGTTGGCGCTCTGGCGGCCATGCATGGCTTCGTGAATCGGCGCGTTGATCAGTTCACCCTTGCGAATTCCAACCGCGAGTCCGGCCTGATCATCCCGGAGGAGATGAACGGCATAGGCCCCGAGACGGGAAGCGAGAATCCGGTCCGCAGCTGTCGGACTGCCGCCGCGCTGGGTATAGCCCAGAACCGTGGCTCTCGTTTCATGCCCGGAAAGCGCTTCTATCATCATGGCAATCTGAGAGGAGGAAAGGTGGCGGGTCGATACATCGGAAAGCGATTCATATTTGGAACAGATGGCATTGACATCGCTCTTGAGCGAATGAACAGCGCCCTCTGCGAAAACCATGATCATGGAACGCTTCCCTTTCATGACGCCCCAGCGTACCTGATCGGCCAGTTCTTCGACTGTCCAGGGCTTTTCGGGAATGATGACGACCTCTGCACCGCAGGCAAGAGCGGTATTAACGGCAATATCCCCGCAGTTGCGGCCCATCACGGTAATAATGGAGGCACGCTCATGGGAGTCAGAGGTTTCACGAATGCGGTTGACGCAGTCACAGGCAGTATTCAGTGCGGTATCAAAGCCAATCGTCGCCTCGGTATAATCGAGGTCATTGTCAATGGTTCCCGGAATGCCAATGACCGGAAAACCGAGCTCAGACAGGGCATTTGCTCCCTGGAAAGTGCCGTCGCCGCCGATGCAGACAAGGCCTTCCACACCCAAAAGCCGCAGGTTTGAAACGGCTTTTTCCTGATATTCCCTGTTCTTGAATTCAAGACAGCGTGCGGTCATCAGAAAAGTTCCGCCTCTGTGTATTTTATCCGAAACACTCCTAGCGGTCATCATCTGAAAATCATCTGTCTGTGTACTGCTCCGCATCAGAACACCGTTGTAACCGCGCTTGAATCCGACAACAGACATGTCATTCTGAAGGGCAGAACGAACAACAGCCCGTACGGTTGCGTTCATGCCCGGTGCATCTCCTCCGGAAGTAAGGACACCAATTCGTTTCAACTTAATCCGCTCCTTTTCGGGTTTTATACTTGCTGTTTACCGAAGCAGTTCTGTCGCGGCGAATGACAGAGCCTGCGCGACAGGGCTGCTTCATTGATGAAAACAGGCCGATAATGAAAAATAATAGCTAGCCACATTATACAAAAAGGCCTGTTTTATTTCAACCTGTCGGGAATAAAAAATCTTTGGGAACAGCGGCCCCTGATGAAATCTTAACGGATTCAACGCTTCGCCAGCGAGGCCTGAAGGCGGATGATTCCCTGAAAAATCAGGGCGAGAACAGCCAGATAGAAAAACAGCACGAAAGCCGGCACATCTCCGACGGGCTGACAGTTGAGAAACAGCTGAATCAGGAGACCGGCGATGAACCATCGTTGAGGCTTTGAACGGGGGTAACGGAGAATGCCGAAGGAACAAAGCAGAATAAAAGCCAGGTGGTACCCTGCCAGGTAAGAAGTGGTCTCAAAATAACTCATGGTTCATCCTCCAAAAGAAATTAAAATGCGTACGGACAGATGCACGGGTAGGAGCGGCCGGAAAGCGAATGTTGTTATTCTGTCAACTCAGTTACGGAATGGATGACAGAAATTTGAATACGGAAAAGCCAGAAAACAACGATAATGAAACAAACATTTTGTCAATAGGAATGGCAATTTTCTGTTGACAGCGTCCGAAACCCGCGCTATAATTTCGCCATTCAGACCGAAAGGAGATTTTTCTCATGAAAAAAGTATGCTGGTTATTGTTGATGACGTCTGTTCTGTTGATGCTTTGTGGTTCGGTGCTGGCGGATTATCCGTTTTCAAGTGTGACCATGATCATCCCCTATGGTGCCGGCGGAACGACGGATCTGGTAGGCC
>ODAI012559306.1_pt1 | contig 10328 bp, 11 predicted proteins | sample 1539321 | NCBI WGS metagenome assembly ODAI01 (sample SAMN02144231, study PRJEB22623) | gut metagenome | biome: sheep rumen | host: Ovis aries | place: New Zealand | reverse complement strand
CATAATGACACAAGTAGCGCAAAGCGTGTAAATCTGATTACGGTACAATGTATTTGTAATCGGCGCGCGCGGCACTTGTGTCTTTTATTTTTAGGAGGTTTTTTATGCCGAGAAATCAAATTCAAAGAATGGTATTCGCGTTTATCACGGTTGTAATTACGGTTCACGCCTTTGTGTTTTACAACATTTACGTGCTGAACGGCGACGCCCTGCGCAGTTTTAACTACACAAGCAGCGTTTTGAACGCAATCAACAAGCAAGGCGGAATTATTAAGTCTACTTTCTATCAGGAATTAGTATAACAAAAAAGGTCGGCAAAATCCGTTAGGATAAGCCAACCTTTTATTTTTTAATTAATTAGTTGCTTCGGCAACGTATTCCTTTAATCCCCATTCGGATTTTAAATTTTCAGACACGGGGAAAATTCTGAACAGCATAATGCTGTTTTTGCTGTCGTTTTTATCCTCCTGGGTGTCAAGCTTATATACGCAGCCCTGAAACCAGATTGTATCGTTTGAATCAACCGTGGTTTTACGGAATATGTTTTTCAGCGCGTCAATCTTTCCTGTTTCGTATTTACATGCCGTTTGAGCCATCAGCGCCGCTTTTTCAAGTACAGTTTCGCTGTTTATTTCATTTTGCGTTTGAGCCATGTAATATCTCATGGTTGTTCCGAAGCCGATATTCAAAAGCTTTCCGCTTTCGACTTCAACAGTGGCAGTGAAATTTGTGTTTTCATCATCGTAGTAATAATATTGAATTTTCACTCCGTTGCTGTCCGCTGTTTCATTGCCGTGCTTACGCCAGTTACCCATCATAATGAGGTCGTTATCACCCATGTTTCGCCTTGCTTCATTGTACAGTATTGTAAACTCCTCAAGCGTGGAACTGAATCTCATTCCGTTTACGTTGGGACTGTGTTCTATAGCCTTACTGTCGGTTGACACAATAACTTCATCATAGGTAGATTTTTTTACGTTTGCTTCCTTTTCACTGCCGCGTTTATTGCAGGATGAAATAAACACAATCAGCAGCACAACAGTTACCGCAAGCACAATTGCGGATATTCTTATTATTGTTTTTTTCATAAGCTTTACCGTTATACACATTCAGGGCAGTTGTTATGCTGCCCTGATTTTTATTATTCGGATTTTTCTTCTTTTTATTCGGTTACTTCCTCGGCTTCGGGAGTTTCCTCGGCTTCGGGAGTTTCCTCGTCCTCATGCGGAACTCTTGCAATGGTGACAACCTTGTCGCCTTCGCCGACCTTCATTACTGTTACACCCTTTGACGGACGCGAGCATACTCTGATTGATTTCGCGGCAATTCTGATGATAATACCGTCCTGAGAGATTATAATTACATCATCGTCGAGGTCAACAACCTTAATTGCGGCAATTTCGCCGTATTTATCAACGTGATAATTTGTAAGTCCCTTACCGCCTCTGCTCTGAATACGGTAATCTTCGGGTTTTGAAAGTCTGCCGTAGCCGGTTTCGCTTACGGTGAGCACAAGGCCGCCTTCACGGACAACGCTCATTCCCACAACCGTGTCGTTTTCCCTGAGCTTAAGAGCCTTAACGCCGCGAGCCATACGTCCCATCGGACGGACGTCGTTTTCGTTAAATCGAATAGCCATACCTTTTTTGGTGGCAATAATAACGTTTGCGTTGCCGTCGGTCATTCTTACCCAGGCAAGCTCGTCGCCCTCGTTTAATTCAAGGGCGCGCAGACCGCCCTTGCGCGCGGTATTGTACGCGTTAAGCGCAATACGCTTGATGATACCCTGACGAGTGACCATAATGAGGTATTTTTCCTCGTCAAACTCGGGAACCCTGATCATTGAAGTAACCTTTTCATCCTCTTCGGCATGAAGCGGCAGAATATTGGCAATATTAATACCCTTTGACTGTCTGCTTCCCTCAGGCACTTCATAGCATTTCAGGCGATAAACCCTGCCTTTGTCGGTAAAGAAAAGCACATAATCATGAGAATTGATTATGAACATTTCGGTAGCGACGTCTTCCTCACGGCGGGACATTCCCGAAACGCCGCGGCCGCCTCTGCGCTGAATTTTGTATGTATCCGCGGCAAGACGCTTGATGTAGCCGAAGCGTGTAAAGGTAAGTACGCACTCCTCCTGAGGAATAAGATCCTCAATATCAACCTCTCCGCTGATTGCGCATATTTCGGTGCGGCGCGGGTCGGCATATTTATTTCTGATAGCCAAAAGCTCTTCCTTGACAATTTCAAGCTTTCTGCTGTCGCTGTCCAATATTTCAAGATATTCCTTGATTTTTGCCTGCAAAGCGGCAATTTCATCCTCAATTTTGGTACGCTCCATATTGGTGAGCTGACCGAGTCGCATTTGAATAATTGCCTGAGCCTGAACCTCGTCAAGTCCGAAGCGTTCCATAAGGGCGGCTCTGGCTGAGGGAAGGTCGGGGCTTTTTCTTATAATTGATATAACCTCGTCAATGAAGTCAATAGCAACCTTTAAACCTTCCAAAATATGCTCTCTGTCCTGAGCTTTTTTAAGATTGTACTGAGTTCTGCGGTGAATTACCTCTTCCTGAAAATCAACATAACACTTAAGCATTTCCTTAAGCGTAAGAATTTTCGGCTGACCGTCAACAATAGCCAGCATAATCGCGCCGAAGGTGACCTGAAGCTGAGTATACGAGAACAGCTGGTTTAATACAATTTGCGGAGCGGCGTCGCGCTTGATATCAATTTCAATGTGCATACCCTTGCGGTCGGAGTGGTCTTCAATGTTTGAAATACCATCAATGCGCTTGTCCTTTACAAGGTTTGCGATTGTTTCAATAAGTCTCGCCTTGTTGACCTTATAAGGCAATTCGGTAACAATTATCTTATATCTGCCGTTTTTTGCTTCAATAATTTCTGTTTTGGCGCGGACTGTGATTTTACCCTTGCCGGTTGCGTACGCGGCGCGTATTCCGCTTCTGCCCATGATAATTCCGCCTGTAGGAAAGTCAGGACCGGGCATACATTCCATAAGCTCGGGAAGCTCAATTTCGGGATTATCAATCAGCGCGCAAACAGCGTCGATGGTTTCACCGAGGTTGTGCGGCGGAATTTCCGTTGCCATACCTACAGCGATTCCGCTTGAGCCGTTTACAAGCAGATTTGGAAAACGGCTTGGAAGAACCACGGGTTCCTTAAGGCGGTCGTCGTAGTTCGGAACAAAATCAACGGTATCCTTATCTATATCGGTGAGCATATCCATTGAAATTTTGCTCATGCGCGCCTCGGTGTATCTGTACGCCGCAGGCGGGTCGCCGTCCACCGAACCGAAGTTTCCGTGACCGTCAACAAGCATATATCTCATTGAAAAGTCCTGCGCAAGACGAACCATTGCGTCATAAACCGAAGCGTCGCCGTGGGGGTGGTACGCACCGAGCACCGAACCGACAGTATCGGCGCACTTATGGTACGGCTTTGAGGGTTCAAGTCCTCTTTCAAACATGGTATATAAAATACGTCTGTGTACAGGCTTTAAACCGTCGCGAACATCCGGCAGAGCACGGGCTACTATAACGCTCATGGAATAATCCAAAAAGCTTTTTCGCATTTCATTTTGCAGGTCAACGTCTATAATTCTTTTTTCATTTGGTTGCTGTTCGTTATAATCCATCTGAACTTCCTCTTAAATCTCTTTTACGTTTTTATTCAATATTTCATACAGCTGCGGCATTTTTTTCTTAATGCTGCACGGACGAAAGGTTTGAGCGTTAACAAATCCGTGTTCGGTTGAGCCGTAGCAAAGCTCGGTTTCGCTTTCGTCCTCTTCAATTCTCTTGATTGTATATGAAAACTCAATTCTCGCGGCGGTAATGTTGGTGCACCAGGTTCTGATGATAAGTCTGTCCTCATATTTTGCCGGCAGCTTATAATGGCAGTTAAGATTGCGCAGCGGAATCATTACTCCGGAATCTTCAAGCTGTGAATAGCTTACGTCGAACAGTCTGATATAATCTGTTCTGCCTATTTCAAACCAAACCGCGTAGTTTGAGTGATGAGCAACGCCCATTTTGTCGGTTTCGGCATAACGCACGGTAACATAACTTTTTGAATGCATGGTAACACCTCGCTTAAGAATTATACATCAAGGTTTTGAACATATTTTGCGTTTTGTTCAATAAATTCCCTTCTGGGTTCAACCTTGTCGCCCATAAGTATTGTAAAGGTTTCATCGGCGGCTTCCGCGTCGGAAAGCTCCACACGGAGCATAAGGCGTGATTCGGGATTCATTGTGGTTTCCCAAAGCTGTTCGGAATCCATTTCACCCAGACCTTTATATCTTTGAATTTCGGTTTTTCCCTCAATTGAAGCCAAAATCTGGTCGCGCTCAAGGTCGGAATAAGCGTATTTATGCTCCTTACCCTTTGAAATTCTGTAAAGCGGCGGCTGAGCTATATAAACATGACCTGCCTCAATAAGCGGCTTCATGTAGCGGAAAAAGAAGGTTAAAAGCAGCGTGCGGATGTGCGAACCGTCAACATCGGCATCAGCCATGATAATAACCTTGTCGTATCTGAGCTTTTCAAGATCAAACTCCTCACCTATGCCCGTACCTAAAGCCGTGATAACGGGCATGAGCTTGTCATTACCGTAAACCTTGTCAATTCTTGCCTTTTCTACATTGAGCATTTTACCCCAAAGCGGCAGAATTGCCTGAATTCTTCTGTCACGGCCTCCTTTTGCCGAACCGCCCGCCGAGTCTCCCTCGACGATGAATATTTCGGTTTCGCTGCTGTCGCGCGACTGGCAGTCGGCAAGCTTACCGGGAAGCTGCGCGGAATCAAGCGGAGATTTTCTTCTGGCGTTTTCCCTTGCCTTTCTTGCGGCTTCTCTTGCGCGTGAGGAAGCAAGCGCCTTATCAAAAATAATTTTTGCAACGGCGGGATTTTCCTCAAGAAATACCGACAGTTTTTCGCGCATGAGCTTGTCTACCATAGTTCTTACCTCGGTATTGCCGAGCTTTGCCTTGGTTTGACCTTCAAACTGCGCTTCCTTGAGCTTTACGCTGATGATGGCGGTTAAGCCTTCGCGAACGTCCTCGCCGCTTAAATTTTTATCATTGTCCTTAAGCTTGCCGAACTTGCGGGCGTAATCGTTCATTACGTAGGTAAGGGCGCGCTTAAAGCCTTCTTCGTGAGTACCGCCGTCGGTGGTGTGAATGTTATTTGCGAAGGTGAGCAGCATTTCATTGTAGCTGTCATTATACTGCATTGCAATTTCAACCGAAATTGTGTCCTCAGCGTTCTTTGACGAAAAATAAATTACGTTGGGATGAATAACCTCAAGAGAGCGTTTTTTGTGGATATATTCAACAAAGCTCCTGATACCGCCCTCGTATACAAAGTTTTTCTTGATAACCGCGTCCTCGTCACGTTCATCCCTGAGCTCAATATGAACTCCGGCGTTTAAAAACGCCTGTTCACGCAAGCGGCGTTCAAGTATTGAATAATCATAAACGGTAGTTTCCCTGAACACCTCGGGGTCTGCCTTAAAGCGGACTTCGGTTCCCTTTACGTCGGATTTACCGATTTTTTCGAGATCGTTAATAATTTTGCCGCGCTCGTAACGCTGAAAATACACATCCTCGCCGTCGCAGACCTTAACCTCAAGCCATTCGGAAAGCGCGTTTACAACAGACGCGCCTACTCCGTGCAGACCGCCCGAAACCTTATAACCGCCGCCGCCGAATTTACCGCCGGCATGAAGCACTGTAAATACAACTGTTACAGCCGGAAGTCCGGTTTTGCTGTTAACTCCTACCGGAATACCGCGGCCGTTGTCCGTTACCCTTATTATATCGCCTTTTTCAATTACTACATCAATTTTTGAACAGTAACCCGCAAGAGCCTCGTCAATTGAGTTATCAACAATTTCATATACCAGATGATGAAGTCCGCGCGGTCCTGTTGAACCGATGTACATGCCCGGTCGTTTTCTTACGGCTTCAAGTCCTTCAAGCACCTGAATTTCATCGGCGCCGTATTCCTGTTCAACCTTGGTTATAACCGGAGATTTATCGGTATCTACAAGCTCTACGGAATCAAGGTTCGCGTCAGCCTCCAAACTTTCGTCAACCTCGATTTCATTATTTTGAATTTCCTCAATTATTTCTTCAATCTTTTCTTTGTTATCCAATTTCTTGACCTCCGTCATTCAACTCACTTTTTTTCGTCCTTTTCACTTTTGACAAGACATAAATACATCGGCAAAAGCAGTAACGCCGCGATTGTAGGAATAAGATTAATTATAAAAAGCAATACAAAGCTTAGGCTTTTTATCATCATTATCGCAAACGCGTTTATTGCCGTATATACTAAAATCAGTTCAATTAATAAAATAATCAGGCTTTTTCGGGAAACGCCGAATTTTCTTTTGCAGTGGTAGCACTCCCCTGTTTTTTTGTACTTAAGTTTATTCAAGTCTCCGTAACGGTAAATGGTATTGCAATACGGACACTGCGAATGCTTGGGAAAAAGCTTCATAATTAAAATTTCCTGTTGGCCGAATATTTATCACCCGACGGTTTTTGCGGTTCTTCCTCCGGTTCCTCAACGGGAATATAATGGCGGGTGCGGTTTATCCTCGCTCCCTCGGAATGAATTTTCTTAAGAGGGGCGTCGTCCGATGAATGGCTTGCGCGCACGTTATCATTTACATCGACGTAGCTTTCTTTCCGGGCTTCGATTTGGTCGGAGTTTGAAACAATATTGTCGGATTCAGCCTGATTTTTTGATGAATTGCGTTCCGACTTTATTTCATTAAAAATATCCGCATTTATTTTAAACTGTCCGGTAGCGTCGGAAACCGAGCTTATTTCATCATCAATACTGCCGATTGCAAAGCTGTCGGAATATTCAAGTCCGGCTTTGCGTGCTTCCATTGATTTTTTATATTTTTTAAGAGGCTCATACGTTACGTATTTCGGCGAGATGATTAAAAAAATTATCAGCGGCAGCGCAACCAACGCTATTCCGAGCGGATTGCTTGTCATTTTCATGATTACCCATGCCGCAAATATACCGACGGATATAATCGCGCAGATTATAAAAGCGACTATTACCGCCTTTCTTATTGCTACCCTGCTTTCTTTTCCGCAGCGCGAGCAAACATATTCCGCCTTTCTTCTGCTCATATAAGCAGAAAAATAAGGTACTCTTTTTCCGCAGTACGGACATCTTTTATTTCGTTCACTGCTCATATTTTTACCTCGTTTCATTAAAGGTTGCTGTAAAAGCTGTCCGTGCGCCTGCTGAGTGTTTTTGTAGACAGCTGTGATATGTAAACATAGTTTTGATTGTTTTTACGGCATATTATAAACGACTTCGGAAGCTCAAAGCTTACGTTTATTACCTGCCCGCTGTTTTGCGCCCGCTTCAAAAAATCTCTGGTTTTTTTTGACACGGTACAGGCGTCAATATCAAACATGGCAACTATGCTTTCGGTTTCAATAACCGTGTCCTGACCTAAATGAAGATACATATTATTCTATCTTTCCGTTTTTAACGTGAAAAATCCTGCCCTCTTTAAGCTGTTCCTTGTTTGACGGCTCGCAGCAGGTTATGAACACCTGACAGCCCTTAAGCTCGTTTAAAAGAAAGTCCTGACGGCTTGTGTCAAGCTCGCTTAACACATCGTCAAGCAAAATAACGGGTTCTTCTCCCATTTTTTCCCTGAGTATTGCCGCTTCCGCAAGCTTCAGCGACAAAACCGCGCTGCGCTGCTGACCTTGTGAGGCAAAGGACTTGGCGTTTTTTCCGTTAATTAAAATTTCAATATCGTCTCTGTGAGGTCCGCAAAGCGTTACTCCGAGCTTAATATCATTTTTTCTGCTTTGAATTGTTTTTTCCGAAAACTTTTTTTCAATTTCTTCAAGAGCGTCGTTTGCCTCCGCATTTTCGGTTGAAATATATTTTATTTGGAGTTTTTCGCTGCCCTTTGAAATACCGTCGTGAAATTTTGACGCGGTTTCGGATAAGGTGTTAACATATTCAAGCCGCTTTTTTACAAGAGCGGCGCCGTACTTAATAAGCTGATTGTCCCATACTTCAAGCGTATCCTCAAGATACGGCTTGCGCATGATGTCCTTTAACAGCGCGTTGCGCTGAACAAGCATGCGGTTATATTTTGAAAGAATAACCGCGTTTTTAAGCCTTTCACGACAAATTGCGCTGTCAATAAACCTTCTTCTTTCATTTGGGCCGCGCTTGATTAAATTAAGGTGTTCGGGTGAAAATACAACGGCGCAAAATTTTTCAATCAAAGCCGAACCGCTTTTCTTTTCAACACCGTTAATGCTTACGAGCTTGCGTTTTCCGCTGATAATAATGCCCGCGGTTTGTTCGCGCTCCTGACCGTAAAACTTTAAATCAATCCGCGCAAAATCCGCGTCCCATTTTATTGCTTCATTATCGCGTGACGACCGAAAGGAATGACCTCCGCAGAAGAGCCACAGCGCTTCAAGCAGATTTGTTTTTCCCTGCGCGTTGTCGCCGTAAATAACATTTACACCTTCGCAGGGAACAATAAAGCCGTCCTCAAGATTTCTGTAATTTTTATATTCGAGAGATGTTACCTTCATGCTTCGACTATAATTTTTACGCCGTCAAATTCGGCAAAATCTCCGTTTTTGAGCTTTTTGCCGCGCATTGTGCAGACTTCGCCGTTTACCTTTACTTCGCCGTCCTGAATAACCACTTTTGCCATTCCTCCTGTTTGGACAGCTCCGCCGAGCTTCAGTAAATCCTGCAGGCGTATATATTCGGTGTCAATTTTTACCGTCTCAGTTTTCATTTGCCAGCCTCATCGGAACTACTATGCTTAAAAAGCTGTCGCCCTGAACAGGTTTAATAATTATGGGTGAAACCGGACCGTTAAGAACCATTTTTACTTCATCGGTGTCCGCGTTTTTAAGAGCGTCAAGCATGTACCGGTTGTTAAAACCGATTTCAACGCTTTCTCCGATTATATCATTACCAATAACGTCGCTGGCTCTGCCTACCGCCGACGCACATGAAAGTCTGATTTCATTATCCTGAAATTTGCATCTTACGGGATTTTGTACTCTTTCATTATTTAAAAGCGACATACGCTCAACCGAATCCATAAGCTTGCGGGTGTTGATAACAAGCTTTGTTTTTTCATCCTTCGGGATTGTTGATTTATAATCAAGGAAGGTTCCTTCGATAAGCCTTGAAATAACGCTGTACGAATTAATTTTAAAGGTGATGTGTCTTTGTCCGATAATAATTTCCACATCTTCCTCGTCATCTGTTAAAAGCTTCAATACCTCAAGCTGAGTTTTGCCCGGTACTACAAAGCTGGTTTCGCTTTCGGAATCAACTTTTTCACTTCTGATAGCCATTCTGTAGCCGTCAATCGCTACAATTCTGAAAACCGAGTTTTCAATTTCATAAAGCGAGCCGGTATAAATAGGCTTTGCCATATTTTCGCTTACCGCGTAAACGGTTTGGCGTATCATTTCCTTCAATATTTTTGACGAAATTGTAATTCCGTCTGTTTTCTCAAACGTAGGCAAGTCAGGATATTCTACGCTTGACATTCCCACAATCTGATAATCAACCTGTCCGCAGGTTATATATGTTACCATTCTGTCGTCTGTTTCAATTGTGACGATTTCTTCGGGAAGCTTTCTTACGATTTCAAGGAAAAGTCTTGCTCCCAAAACAATTTCGCCTTCTTCGGCTATTGAAGCTTCCATATCGGTAGTAATACCTATTTCAAGATTATAACCCGAAATATTTAACTTACCGCCGTACGCTTTAAGCAACACACCCTCAAGGGCGGGAATTGAAGCTTTGGTTGAAACAGCTCTTGACACATTTGAAATGCTTGCGGCAAGGTCTGTTCTCATACAGGAAATTTTCACGGTGTTATTCTCCTATCTTTATCATATTATTATTTATTAGTTATAGTAGGTGATGTTAAAACATGGAAACAAGCTTTTTTTGAGAATATATCTGAGTTTCCTGTTCAACAGCAGGTTATTGAATAAAAGTGAATGTTTGTGAACGGTATTTAACAAACTCATTAACTTTTTTTCACATTAATTAACTTTCTTTAACATTAACAGATTCTTCAATATTGATAATTGTTAATTTATAGAAAAAATTTAGCTTTGTTTCAATTTCCGATATTTTTTATCATAGCCTGTGTTTTTACTGTTATTTTTTGCGAAACACCGAGGTTGTCAGTTAAGACGAGGCTAAGCATGTTATGTAAAAAACGCAGTTTCCATTGCCCTCACAGCCTAAGATATTTCTATT
>ODAI011424156.1_pt1 | contig 10328 bp, 7 predicted proteins | sample 1539321 | NCBI WGS metagenome assembly ODAI01 (sample SAMN02144231, study PRJEB22623) | gut metagenome | biome: sheep rumen | host: Ovis aries | place: New Zealand | reverse complement strand
CGAAGGTATCCGTGTTGTTGGCGCGGTCCACGACGATCTGGTAGTTGGGCGTATAGCCTTCCTTTAGCAGCACAGCTTCGATCTGGCTCGGGAATACGTTGACGCCGCGGATGATCATCATGTCGTCGCTTCTGCCCAGAGGCTTGGTCATCTTGACATGCGTGCGTCCGCAGGAGCATTTCTTTCTGGACAAAATACAGATATCCTTGGTGCGGTAGCGAAGGAGCGGGAAGCCTTCTTTGTCCAAAGAGGTGAAGACAAGCTCACCTTTGGTGCCTTCGGGGAGAACTTCGCCGGTCTTGGGGTCGATCACTTCTGCGTAGAAGTGGTCCTCATTGATATGCATGCCGGTCTGCTCTTCGCACTCGAAGGAGACGCCGGGGCCGGAAGTCTCTGTGAGGCCGTAGATGTCATAGGCTTTGATTCCCAGGCTCCTCTCAATACTCTGACGCATTTCCTCTGTCCAGGGCTCCGCACCGAAAATACCGGCTTTGAGCTTGTTGTCTTCCGGCTTGTAGCCGCGCTCTGCGAGGGACTCGCCGAGATAGGCCGCATAAGAAGGCGTGCAGCAGAGGATCGTCGCGTTCAGGTCCATCATGAACTGGAGCTGGCGGTCCGTGTTGCCGGAGGACATGGGAAGGGTCAGGCAGCCGACTTTGTGGGAGCCGCCGTTGAGGCCGGGGCCGCCGGTGAAAAGACCGTAGCCGTAAGCGACCTGCACGACATCTTCATTGGTGCCGCCCGCAGCGACGATCGCTCTTGCGCAGCACTCTTCCCACATATCGACGTCTTTCTGCGTATAGAAAGCGACGACTCGCTTTCCGGTGGTGCCGGACGTGGACTGGATGCGGACACAGTTCTTGAGGTCAGTGCCCAGAAGGCCGTAGGGATACGCTTCGCGGAGGTCATCTTTGGTCAGGAAAGGAAGCTTGTGGATGTCGTCGACGCTCTTAATATCTTCGGGTTTCACGCCTTTCTGGTCCATGAGATTGCGGTAGTAGGGGACATTGTCATAGACATATTTGACCTGTTTCACAATCTTCTCGTTCTGGATCTTGAGAATCTCTTCGCGGGAGGCGGTTTCGATCTCTTTCTGGTAATAGTGTTTCATAATAGCTCCTTTCCTTGGTTTGAAGTTACATCCGCTCGCGGCTTATGGCATTGCGCAAAAAAAGGCGCGGCACCTGTTGAAGTGCCACGCCTTAGTTGAACGGATCTGAAGATCTCTGCTTCCACATTCTTTAGCATAGCAAATCAACCTTACTGTCTGTGTCAGTAAAGCTAAAGCTAAAGAAGTTAAAGAAGAAGTTTGTGGTGCAGAGTGTGCGATTCATCTTGAATCTCCTTGTCATCAGTGTCGTGATGGTTTTCCTTCACTGCGGCATTTTCACTGCCTCAGCTTGGAATGAATCATAGCACCGCGAGACGGGATATGTCAATGCGAATTTTTATGCTGTTTTGACCGGAAAACCGTAAATTTAGCGAATTGCAGTGAAAAAGGATTCCAAAAGAGTATAATGTGCATAGCGATCTAGTGCACGCCGCCTCGCGCCAAACACGGCTTTGCGCCGGGCAAAAGACAGCTTTGCGAGGGGCAAAAGACAGAAAAAAAGCGGAAATCTTGATGGATAGGAGCAGCGCGCAGCATCATGGAAGAGACACCGAAGACGAACAAAGAAGATAAGCGCATCTATATACTCAGTCAGGAGAAACCGGCGAAAGCCGTGGTAAAACTCGGCGTTCCTCTGATCGCCGGGATGTTCATCATGGTCCTCTACAACCTGGTGGACACATATTTCATCGGCCTTATGCGGGACGATTATCAGCTGGCAGCGGTCAATCTGGCGTATCCGGTCATGATGATCTCGATCGCGATCTCCAACATGATCGGTACAGGAGCTTCCTCCCTGATCGCGAGGAGTCTGGGGGCCGGCGACAATGAGAAAGCAAATCATACAGTCACGGTCGGTTTCGCACTGACGGTTGTCAACAGCACGATCGTGGCAGTGCTGGGTCTTATCCTGCTGACGCCCATCGTGAAGGGACTCGGTGCGCAGGAGAACACGTTCGAATACACCAAGCAGTACGTGCAGGTGATCCTGGCCGGGAGTCTCTTTACTATGGGGAACTACACATTCGGCCAGCTCCTAAGGAGCGAGGGCTCGGTGAAGCATTCCGTCGCGGGTATGATCGCCGGGACGCTGGTGAATATTGTCCTCGACCCGATCTTTATCTTCGCGCTGGGTCTGGAGATCCGCGGCGCCGCGATCGCGACGATCCTGGGCAACGCCGCCGGCATGTGCGTCTCCCTGTGGTTCTACATGAGCGGCAAAACACTGCTGAAACCCTCGTTTTCATACATCCTTCCGACAGCGGAGATCCTCAGGGAGATCTTCTGGGTGGGTGTCCCGACGACGCTGGAGACGCTTCTGACCTCTGCCGCATACATCGTCAACAATAATCTGGCAGTCGGTTACGGAGAGCTGACCGTCGCGGCGATGGGGATCGCGCAGAAGATCCTGTCCCTCGGAAACTATGTATACCAGGGCTTTGCCGCAGGCACGCAGCCGATCATGGGCTACAACTACGGCGCACGCAGCTACAGGCGCATGATCGATGTGTTAAAGGCCGGCGTCATGGTCGTGAGCGCGACAGAACTCTGCATCATGGCCATATACGGCATTTTTGCGCCCGCGCTGATCGGGATTTTTACAGATTCGGCGGAAGTGATCGCGACGGGAAGCAGGGTGCTTCGGACGATCATGTGGATCCTGCCCTTCGTCGGATCGACCTCCATGAGCAGGATGTCCTTCCAGGCCATGGGGAAACCGCAGTACGCCTTCGGTATCACGCTGATGCGTCAGCTGATCCTATATGTGCCGCTGCTGCTGATCCTCAATAAGCTGTTCGGATTCGGCGGAATGATCTGGGCGCAGCCGGTCACGGAAGCCGTCATGATGGCAGTGTCGGTGAGCCTGCTCTACCGGGTGATCCTGCAGCAGGAGACAAAATAAGGGTGACGGAAAACCGTCACCCATTCACAACATTGAAAACCGTCACCCATTCACAACATTGACGGGACTGCCGTCTATGAACGCTTTGATGTTGTCGACCGTGATGTCCATGATCCTCTGCCTTGCCGCCTGCGCCGCCCAGGAGATGTGGGGCGTAATGATGCAGTTCTTCGCAGTCAGAAGCGGGTTGTCCCCCTTGATGGGCTCAGTGGACACGACATCGAGACCGGCGGCGTAGACCTTTCCGCTGTTTAAGGCATCCGCAAGATCCTGTTCATGGATCAGGCCTCCGCGGCTGTTGTTGATGATGATCACGCCGTCCTTCATCCTGGCGATGCTGTCTTTGTTGATCATCTCCTTGTTTTCCGCAAAGAGCGGGCAGTGCAGGAAGATGACATCCGACTGCGCGTAGAGGGTGTCGAGATCCACATACTCCGCCACTTTTCTGCCGTCCTCTGACTGATAGGCGTCATATGCGAGCACTTTCATATTCAGGGCGCCCAGGATCCTGGCCGTCGCTTTGCCGATGCGGCCCAGGCCGACGATGCCTGCGGTCTTGCCGTACAGCTCGATCAGGGGATAATCCCAATAGCACCAGTCGATATTGTGCTCCCATTTTCCTTCTTTGACGGTCTTGTCGTGGTGGCCGATGTGAGAGCAGATCTCCAGAAGAAGAGAGACCGCGAACTGGCCTACGATCTGGGTCCCGTAAGTGGGCACGTTGATGACCGGAATATTCCGTTCTCCGGCGTACTTGTAATCTACGACATTGTACCCGGTCGCCAGAACAGCGACAGCTTTCAAGTTCGGACAGCTGTCGATCGTCTGTGCGCTGATCGGAGTCTTGTTGGTGACGACGATCTCAGCGTCGCCGATCCGCTGCGCGATCAGGGGGGATTCCTCGTAGGAAGTGCGGTCGTAAACCGTCAGTTCACCCAGCTTTCCAAGATCCGCCCAGCTCAGGTCGCCGGGGTTTTCTGTATAGCCGTCAAGGACAACGATCTTCATATCTGATTCCTTTCTCCCGCTAGGAGCAGCGGGTCAAAATACTCATAAAAGCGTATAAACTTTCAACACTTTTCATTATAGCGGCATCTTCTTGCGGGGTGCAACTCTTGCGCAATATATGCATTTATGGTAATCTCAGTACAACTATCTTGAAGGAGTGTGATCGAGTCTTATGGACGATGGCAGTCAATGGACCTGGCTGATCGTAATCTTGCTGCTTATTGCCGCTATGTTTTTTGCAATTACGGAAACCGCATTTGCTTCGGTATCCCGCGTGCGTCTCAAGACAGACGCCGAGAGAGGGGACCGGCGCGCAGAGCGGGCTCTTTTTGTGACAGAACACTTTGACAGGGCGATCACCACTCTCCTGATCTGCACGAATATCGTGCATCTTGCCACAGCTTCCATCGTGACCGTTTATGTTACGAAACGATGGGGAATCTCGGCAGTATCCATTTCTACATTAGTGACGACGCTGGTAGTGTTTTTCTTCGGAGAGATGCTGCCTAAGAGTATTGCGCGTAAATACAGCGAGCCCCTCAGCCTTGCCACAGCCGGCACTTTGTGCTTTCTGATGACGATCCTGAAGCCTGCGGCCGCCCTGCTCACCATGATTGGCAATGCGGCTTCGAAAATGACCAAGGGGGACGAAGAGGCAGCCGTGACGGAAAACGATATCTACGATATCATTGAGGACATGGCCGAAGAGGGCACGATCAATGAAGAGCAGAGTGACCTGATCTCGTCCGCGCTGCAGTTCGGCGACGTCACGGTGGAGAGCATCCTGACCAGCCGCGTCGATGTGGCGGCGATTGACATCAATATGCCTCAGGAGGAGATCCTGCAGTTCATCAAGGAGCAGAACCACAGCAGACTCCCCGTCTATGAGGGAACGATCGACAATATCATCGGTATTTTGCACATAAGGAAATATATCCGGTATTACATCCGCAGAGGAGAGGCGCTGGATATCAAGCCGCTTCTGTATGAGCCGTTTTTTATTCACCAGTCGACCAAGATCGACGACCTCCTGACGATCATGTCGCGGAAAAAGATCAACCTGGCGGTGGTGACGGACAATTACGGCGGCACGCTGGGCATCGTGACGGACGAGGACATTCTGGAGGAACTTGTCGGTGAGATCTGGGACGAGGATGACCGCGCAGTGCGCAACGTCGTGCCCATGACGGACGGATCATACAGCGTCAATCCCGAGGAACACGTGCTGGATGTGCTGGACGAACTGGGCATCAAATACACAGAGGAAGAGGAGAATGAGATCGGGCGGGGGCTCATGAACGAGCTGGCCTATGAGGCCTTTCCCTCGATCCCTGTCGCCGGTGACAGTTTCCATTACCTGGGGACCAAGATCTCGGTGCTGGTCATGCGCCACAACCGCATCATGCGCCTCAAAGTGCGCCGCCTGACCAAGGAAGAGCTCAGGGAAGACCGGAAGATCCTGGATTCCGATACGACCAGCGAAGAAGAGCGCGAGAATTACGAGGGCATGGAAAAAGGCCGCGCGTATGCCGTGCAGCAGGAGGGAGGCAAGCACTATGCGCGTGCTATGGCTTCCTCTGCAGGGACAAGGAGGTGACCGGTCTATGAGTTTAACTGTCTATGTGATCGGAATCATTGCCTGCGTCCTCTTTTCGGCATTTTTCTCGGCATCGGAGATGTCCTATTCCGCCTGCAGCAAAATGCGTCTGGAGCACGAGCGCGACAACGGCAGCAAAAAGGCGGGCATTGCTTACACGATCGCCGAGAAGTTTGATGACGCGCTGTCGGCCATTCTGGTCGGAAACAACCTTGTAAATATTGCCGCCTCATCGATGGGATCGGTTGCAGTGATGCTGGTCCTTTCTGAAAAATACACCTGGGTCTCCACGGCGATCATTACCGTGGCGGTCATTATCTTCGGTGAGACGATCCCCAAGATCACCGCCAAGAAGAACGCGACAAGATACGCACTGACTTTTGCCTATCCAATCCGGTTCCTGATGATCATCCTCAAACCGGTGACCTTTATCGTCGTCGGCCTGGTGAACCTGATCACGGGACTCCTGCCGGACATCGAGGGCGCGGACAGCGACGCCGCTCTCGAGGAACTCCACACCATGATCGATATGGCAGAAGACGAGGACATTCTGGACGAGGACGCCTCGGAACTGGTCAGCGCAGCCATCGATTTTGCGGACATCTCGGCGTCGGAAGTCATGACGGCGCGCGTGGATATCGTCGCCATTGACATCGACGATCCCTGGGAAGAGATCCTGCGCACGATCGACTCGTCACCTTATTCCAGGATCCCCGTTTACGAGGACAGCGTGGACCATGTGATCGGGATCCTGTCCCTCAACCGCTTCCTCAAGGCCATGATCGACAAGGAAAAAGTAGAGATCCGTTCCCTTCTTTTGCCCACCTGCTACGTCTACAAGACTATGAAGCTGCCGGCGGTATTGTCGTCGCTTCGAAACGCGCAGCAGCACATCGCTGTCGTGACCGACGAATACGGCGGCACGCTGGGCGTCGTCTCGATGGAAGACGTGCTGGAGGAGCTGGTCGGCGATATCTGGGATGAGACGGACACGGTCGAGACGGACATCGTCAAACAGGGCGACGGCAAATATGAGCTGGACGGCGACACGCCGATCTCGGAGTTCATCGAGCTGATGGGCTGGAAGGAAGAAAACTTCGACTTCGACTCGGAGACGGTCGGCGGCTGGTGCATCGAGTACAACAACGGCTTCCCCAATGTGAACAGCCGGTTTGAATACGAGGACATCCGCGTGAAGATCCTGGAGGTGTCAAAAAGGCGTGTGCGCCGCGTTCTGGTGGAAGTAAAGAACGATTAAGCGCTGCTTTTCGATGCCTGCGGTGCTGCGCAGTCTTCATAAAAAAGCCCGCGGTTCTCACCGCGGGACGATATTAAAGCATAGTCGGTTTTCGCAGCCTTCTCGACGTCAGAAAGCCGAAGGGAGAGCGTTTCTCATTGATCAGTCTGGCAGAGACTGAAGTGTTGCCGGTCCCGGCGACCGGGGAAACACTGAAGATCACCTCCCGGTTTATGATCTCCAGAAGTTCGTCCGTGGACTGAGGGCGGTCTTCGGGTTTCATTTCAAGACCGTGCATCAGCATATCCGTGACAAATTTCGGCAAGTCACTGACATGGACGTTGGGAGGCACAAGGAATTCTCCGTTAAGGCGCTCCAAACCCTGCCTGGGAGGTTCGCCGCAGATGGCGTCATAAATCGTGGCGCACAGACAGTAAATGTCTGTGGCGGCCGTCAGCTGATGTCCGCTGATCTGCTGCTCGGGCGCAGCATACTGAATATTGACAGCCTGTCGGACCACATGGTCTTCCATACTGCCCGCAAGGTCGACGGCGTTGCCCCAGTCGATCAGATAGATGCCGCCGTCGCGGCACAAAAAGCTGTTGATCGGGCTGATATCGCAGTGGATATAACCCCGGGCATGGGTCTCTTTCAGGATCTCCAATGTCCCCTTCATGATGTAGAGCGCCAGTGTGAAGGGAATCCGGCCCCGGAACCGGTTCATATAGTCTCTGCAGGTCATTCCCTCCAGGTATTCTTTGACAAGATAGAAGGTGTTGTTCTCCCTGAACGTCTCCACACAGCCCGGAACGCCCGGAATATCGCTGAAGAGCTCCAGCATTTCTGCTTCGTGGCGAACCTGCATGAGGCCTCTGGAGAGCTTCTCTTCGCCGGAAAGATTGGAGGGATCCTCAACAGGCTGAGGCTCCGATTGGCTTGCGACATTGTATGCGTTGACACGCAGGACGGTCGCTATACCGTCCATGTGTTCAGCCGTAAATTCTTTGATGGAGTACTCCTGCCCGGTCTGAGTATTGACGGCATGATAGACAGTGCTGAACCCCCCGGTGCCAAGTACAGTATCCAATTTGTAATAACCGTGAAGAAGTTCTGTATTCTGACTCATGATAACCTCCGTTCACTTCCGTGATGAATGGCATTATATGGATGGTGTCTGGTGGTACTTATTTTGTGGTACATATCTGATGGTATTATTGATGGTACTTATATTGTAACATGTGAAATTATTGCAGGAAGGACATTTTATGAAAATTGCAGCAACCTACGAAAACGGAAACATCTTTCAGCACTTCGGGAGAACGGAATTCTTCAAAGTGTATGAAGTGGAAGATAACAAGATCGTCTCAAGCACAGTTGTCGGCTCAAACGGAGTGGGGCACGGTGCCCTGGCGGGACTCCTGGCAGATCAGGATATTCAGGTGCTGATCTGCGGCGGTCTCGGCGGCGGAGCACTGAATGCACTCAGCAGTGCGGGGATCGAAGTCTGTGCAGGCGCATCAGGTAACGCGGATGAAGCAGTGGAAGCTTATTTGCGGGGCGAGCTGGTGGATACCGGCGCGAACTGCGACCATCACGGCGAGGGCCATGAGTGCGGTCATGACCACGGGGAAGACCACGAGTGCTGCGGCGGCGAAGGCCACGGTCACGACGAAGAAGGCGGATGCTGCGGCGGACACGGCGGCGGATGCTGCGGACACAGCGAGCCCCAGTTCACTGTGGAAGGAAAGAATGCGGGCAAGAGCGTCAAGGTTCATTACAGGGGAACATTTGATGACGGAACGCAGTTCGACTCTTCCTATGACCGCGGTGAGCCTCTGGCTTTTGTCTGCGGCACGGGTATGATGATCAAGGGATTCGACAAGGCCGTCGCAGATATGGAAGTCGGCCAGGTCGTGGATGTGCATCTGATGCCGGAAGAGGCATACGGCCCCGTGGACCCCGAAGCGATCATCACCATTGAGATCCGGCAGCTTCCCGGTTCCGAGAACCTGAGTGTCGGCGAGAGAGTCTTTCTCAGAAACATGATGGGCCAGCCTTTCCCGGTCACAGTCACGGCGAAGGACGACACCAACATCACGCTCGACGCAAATCACGAGATGGCAGGCAAAGAACTGAATTTCCGCATTGAGCTTGTGGAAGTCCGGTAAAGAATTCCATACGCAATAAATGGGACTATGAAAAAGCCCCATAAAAAAGTGATTCATAAAAAAGAATCATAAAAAAAGAATCATAAAAAAGAACGCCTTCAGGTGAAACGGATCTTACGCTAAGTAAGAAAAACCTGAAGGCGTTCCTTTTTTGTCCGATTCCGCGCTGCTCTGCACCTGTTCAGCAGCCGTTTGTCAGGGCCGGGAGCAGGTTATCCCTGTTATCTGATCTCAAAGATATAGCTTCCGCTGTACATCTGGATATCGTACAGGCCGGGCTCCAGGGAGGACGTATCTACGATGAAGTATCCGTTCTGTGTTCTCTCGATGGGAAGCTTGAATGAAGTATCTTTGTCCTTGTCAAAGAGAGGCTGATAAGCGCAGTATTCCTCATCTGTAAATGTAGTCCCGTTGATCTGGTTCATTGTTATGCTGCTGTCAAATGCGGGACTGAGCATCCGTTTGAATTGTCCGTATCCATCGACATCACATGTAAAGCCTATACCGGACAGCGCCTTGTTCAGAGCATTCTCGTCGTGCCAATCTACTCCGGCCAGGGATGCTCCTTCCACGCTTTGGATATCTTCGATGTGAAAATAGGCTTCGTCAGATCCGTGGACCAGATAACCGCGCAGGGTGGCGGGATGGGCTTCAATCTCGTCCCGTCTTGCAGGAGCCCTGTTGCCATATTCCTCTCCGCAGATTACCAGAAGCTCTCCGGCTTTTGTATCCAAAGACGGAAGCGAAACCTGATCATTTCCGGTTCCGAGAATGCTCTGAGAGAGAAGCCAGTCACCCAGATAGTCTTTGGAAAACATCATTTCCAGCTCTTTTCCGTTGTGGAGCACAAACACTCCGTTCAGGGAGCCGGCCTGAGAAACATCGTAAATGTTTCCGTAGTATGGCACGTTTCCGTAAAAGTCCGTTTTGTCGCCATAGCTGTAATCGTGCCATGTTCCGGTTGTCTGACCTGCGGATCCCCCGGACGAATCTCCTGAGGAAGGGTCATTGGGATTGATCCCCTGGCTTCCCCGGTCATATTCGTCCGGATCCGTTAATACAGTTGTTGTGGCAGTTCCTGCATATGCGCATGCCGGTAAGAGACCTGTGAGCGTACATGCCATTATTACTGCAGCGCCCAGTCTGCAGAGATTCTTTTTGATTTTAATGATCAAAGTTTTCATGAGTTTTGTCCTTTCTGAATATTAAGTGCCGATTTGCGCCGATGTCCTATGTGACCGCTCTCTTTATCTTGTATAATATGACTATAGCAATCGGGACCTGCAGGTTTGTTGATCCGGCCT
>ODAI011376510.1_pt1 | contig 10328 bp, 9 predicted proteins | sample 1539321 | NCBI WGS metagenome assembly ODAI01 (sample SAMN02144231, study PRJEB22623) | gut metagenome | biome: sheep rumen | host: Ovis aries | place: New Zealand | reverse complement strand
TCAGTTCAACAGAATACTCTTTTTAATACTAAGGAATGATAAAGTTTATATTGGCGGAGAATTAAAGCCCCCTTTCTTTGATACAGAATCGAATGGGCTTTTCTCTGTTGATGCTCTTCAGGAAATGTTCAGCCCTTCTGGAATAACTACTCAGCCGTAATATAAAAAAGCTTCTGTTTCGATGAACAGCACCCCATTTGTTAGACAGTATGGTATACTACTAACGAATGGGGTGTTGTTATATGTCAAGAGAAAAACCGAACAAGAGATATACAGGGGAATTCAAACAAGAAGTTGTTGAAACAATGATGCGGGGAAAGCTAAGCTACCACGAAACAGCACGACAATTTGAGATAAGCAATCATGAACGTGTGCGTCAATGGGAACGCATCTACCTCGAGGAAGGGCCAAAGGGTCTGTACATAGAACGCCGAGGCCGGGGTGCCAAAGGACGCCCGCCAAAGAAACTGAAGCCAGAGATTGAGGAAGATCTCATTGCAGAAGTACAACGACTGAGAGCCGAGAATGCATACCTAAAAAAATTGAATGCCTTAGTTGCCGAGAGGGTACGGCAAGAGAGAAAGCAAAAGTAATATGGGAACTGAGGCATGAACACAAGTTGTCGCTGTTGCTGGACATTGCCGGTCTCCCTCGCAGCACATATTACTACTACACAAAGAGGCAAAAAAGCCAGGATAAATATAGGGAACTGAGAGAAGAAATCTGTGCGATTGCTGTCGAGAACAAAGGCAGATACGGATACCGCAGGGTGACGCAGGCACTGCGGAACAGAGGCTTTCACTACAACCACAAGCTGGTCATGAAGCTCATGAAGCAGATGGGTCTGAGCAGCAAAGTTCGCATGAAAAAGTACCGTTCCTACAAGGGCGAAGTTGGAAAGACTGCTCCGAATCTGCTGGAAAGAGATTTCTACGCCGAGAAGCCAAACCAGAAATGGGTCACCGATGTGACAGAGTTCTCCTTGTTCGGGGAAAAGCTGTATCTGTCTCCGATTCTTGACCTGTGCAGCGAAGACTTAATCAGTTATACGATCTCCGACAGGCCGGTGCTCGGAATGGTTATCTCAATGCTAGAGAAAGCTTTTGAGGCGATACCGGATGGCACAGGTCTAATCCTTCACTCTGATCAAGGATGGCAATACCAGCACAAACAGTATCAAAGGATGCTGGAAGCCAAAGGAATCCGCCAGAGTATGAGCCGCAAAGGGAACTGCCTGGATAATGCTGTCATGGAAAACTTCTTTGGTCTGCTCAAATCGGAGTTGCTTTACTTGCAAGGATTTGATTCTCTTGAACATTTCAAAGCAGAACTCATCGACTACCTCGACTATTACAATAATCGCAGGATCAAGCTAAAACTAAAGGGCCTGACACCTGCTCAACACAGGCATCAGACCCTTCAGGCCGCTTAGCTTAAAACTTTTGTCTAACTTTTGGGGTTCACTTCATGGAACTGGCTTTTTATTATACATACAGATATTAAGGGGCCTTCTCAGAGAGTGAGCTCTTCAGCATGAATCCGCAGAGACGCTTCTGAGGGTCATACACCTGAATCCAATAATTGTCCTCGGTCAGGGCTTCCAATTCCGTCCCCGCGGTGATCGTGGTGATGGGCGCCTGGGTATTGTCCGGAGACCAGAAGAGGCGATCTGCGGTGCGGACGACGACGGAGCCTTCGCGCTGACGGAAACCGCTGTACAGAGAGGAGACCGCGACGGAAGCAACGCTTGCAGGCGCGGCTGCCTGCTGCGGTACGCCGTATACGGGCTGCAGCGCCTGCACAGGAGCGGGTGTGGGGGTACTGGTGCGGACTTTCGGCGCGGGCTTGTCCTGTACCAAGAACTTCCACTTTACGTAACCGGATTTGTCCTTGTACGTCACGTAAGCGGCGGTCTCAGAGGACTTGTCGGGATCGGGCTCCAGGGCGGTGCCGTAGGGGATATTCGCGATGACGCTGTTGTTCACTTCGCTGCGCAGGTTCAGCGTCTTTCCATTCTCTGTATAGACATACCATGTGTCGGCAGCGGCCAGGGCCGGCAGCAGCAGGAGCGCCGCCAGCAGCGCGGCAGTCCAACGGATTCGCATGGGCATGGTCAAACCTCCTTATTCGTGCCATGATTTGAAAACAGTTATATTATAGTACAAATATGCAGTTTTTGCACGGTGATTCCGACATTTTTGAAAAAATAAGGAAAAGCTCTTGACTTTAATGCTTTTATGCGTTAAAGTTTAAAGCACTAAAGAAACCGGAGGGAATCACTATGGCAGTCAAACTTGTGATGCTGGTTGTGTTTTTCGGCGTGATGGTTTCCATCGGCCTGTACTGCCGCCGCCATGCCACCAATGTGGACGGCTTCGTGCTGGGCGGCCGGCAGGTAGGCCCGTGGCTTACGGCCTTCGCTTACGGCACTTCCTACTTCTCTGCGGTGGTGTTTGTGGGCTACGCCGGGCAGTTTGGCTGGAAGTACGGCATCGCGGCGACATGGGCGGGCATCGGCAACGCGCTGCTGGGGTCCCTGCTGGCCTGGGCGGTGCTGGGCCGGCGTACGAGGATCATGACGCAGCATCTCTCCAGCGCGACCATGCCGGAGTTTTTCGGAAAGCGCTTCGGCAGCAAACCGCTGAAGATTGCGGCCTCTGTCATCATCTTCATTTTTCTGATTCCCTATACGGCGAGCCTGTACAACGGTCTCAGCCGCCTCTTCGGGATGGCGTTTAACATCGACTATTCCGTCTGCGTGGTGGTCATGGCTATCCTGACGGGCGTATATGTCATCGCGGGCGGATACATGGCGACGGCGATCAACGATTTCATCCAGGGGATCATCATGATCTTCGGCATCTGCGCGATCATCGGGGCAGTGCTGAAGAGCCAGGGCGGTCTGCTGGCGGCGCTGGAGGGGCTTTCCCGTGTGGAAGACCCGTCCATCCCGATGCCCGGCGCGTTCAATTCCTTCTTTGGGCCGGACCCGGTGAACCTCCTGGGCGTCGTGCTGCTGACCTCCCTGGGCACCTGGGGGCTGCCGCAGATGGTGCAGAAATTCTACGCCATCAAGAGCGAGAAGGCCATCAACAAAGGGATGATCATCTCTACGGTCTTTGCCTTCATCGTGGCGGGCGGCTGCTATTTCCTGGGCGGTTTCGGCCGGCTCTTTTCCGACCGGATCGACATCGCGGCCAACGGTTTTGACTCTGTCGTGCCCACCATGCTCTCCGGCTTGCCGGATCTGCTGATCGCCGTGGTCGTGATCCTGGTGCTCTCCGCGTCCATGTCCACGCTGTCCTCCCTGGTGCTCACCTCCAGTTCGACGCTGACGCTGGATTTCCTGAAGGACAATTTCATTCAGGATATGGATGAGGACCGGCAGGTGAAAGCGATGCGCGGGCTGATCGTCGTGTTCATCGCGGTCTCCGTCGTGCTGGCAATCATCCAGTACCGGTCTAACGTGACCTTCATCGCACAGCTTATGGGCGTCAGCTGGGGCGCGCTCGCGGGAGCGTTCCTGGCCCCGTTCCTGTACGGCCTCTATTGGAAGCGCACCACGAAGATTGCCTGTTGGGTGAGCTTCGCCTTCTCCACCGTGGTGATGCTGGCGAATATCGGCTTCCGCGCGTCCTTCCCGGCGCTGTTGCAGTCGCCCATCAATGCCGGCGCGTTCTGTATGATCGCGGGGCTTGTGATCGTGCCGCTGGTGAGCCTCGTCACCCCTGCGCCGGACAGGAACCTTGTGGATGACGCTTTCTCGTGCTATGATAAGCGCGTTGTCGTGCGTCAGAGCGAGGCACTGGGAGATGCGGAGGAAACATGATCATCGATTTTCACACACACACCTTTCCGGATCGGATCGCAAATAATGCGCTCGAGGTCCTGAGGGAAAAGAGCCATACGCGCACGTTTGCGCCGGGCACCCTGGCGGGGCTTTCAGCTTCCATGGCGGCATCTCATGTGGATGCCGCCGTCGTCATGCCGGTTGCCACCAATGCGCGGCAGGTTGTCCATGTGAACGACGCCTCGATTGAAATCAACGACCGGGGAGACGAGACGGGCATTTATTCCTTTGGATGCATGTATCCGGATTATGAGCATCCGCGGGAAGAGATAGGAAGGCTTGCTAAGGCGGGCATCAAAGGCATCAAGCTCCACCCGGTGTACCAGGGCGTGGACTTCGACGATCCGCGTTATCTTCGCATCCTGGACAGGGCGGGGGAGCTTGGGTTGATGGTGCTGATCCATGCGGGCTGGGATATCGGCTTTCCCGGCGTCTGCCATGCCTCCCCGCAGATGATTCTGCATGCAATCCGGGAGACAGGCCCTCTTCACCTGATTTTGGCGCATATGGGCGGATGGCGCTGCTGGGAAGAGGCGAAGCAGCTCCTGGCCGGGACGGGCGTTTATATCGATACGGCCGTCTCCCTGGGCAGACTGACGCCCAACGGGGACGGGCATTACCACCCGGATGACCTCATGATGATGGATGACGCGCAGTTCTGCGATATGGTTCACGCCTTTGGAGCCGATCACGTGCTCTTTGGCAGCGACAGCCCCTGGAACGATCAGGCGGAGGATCTGGCGCGCATCCGCGCGCTGCCGCTCACTGAAAAGGAGAAACGCGCCCTATTGGGAGACAACGCTGCGGAGCTGCTGGGGCTGAAGACGGATTAAGAAATGCGGTTTGCCCAGTCACCGTACCACGTCTTCCCGGCCTCTTCGCGCAGCTTCTTCAGGCAGGGCTGCAGGGCAGGGAGGTGCTGATTCCGGGCGTCCTCCGCCAGAGCATGCAGGATTTCCAGGCGGCGGAGACGATAAGGGGCGGTGTTCAGCTGCTGGGACAGCCAGGCGCGGTCGGCGGCTTCTCCGCGCAGAATGGAAAGACGGGCAGACAGAAGATCGCGCTGGGCGGCGAGGCTCTCCTTGAGGGCGGGCTTTTCGGCGCTGGCGATGACGGCGCTCAGTTTCCCGATCTGGGCTGCCGCTTGCTCCTCTGCGCCAAGATACAGGAAGCAGGAAGCGCGTGCCGCCAGACGAACGCCCTTTAAGGCGGCAGCCGGGCCGTCTTCCTCTTCAGGCAGGAGGACCAGCGCTTTTTCAAAGCCGCCGGCCGCAGCGTAGCCGGAGGAAAGGTAGCCCTTCATGACAGGACGCTGAGCGCTCTCCTGCGGAAGGCGCGCGATGAGCGGCTCATACTGTTCGATGAAGGGCTGAGGCTCCAGCGAGACGTGCAGGAGGGAAAGAAGACGCATGTGCTCTCTGTCTGCGATCAGGTTCCCTGCGAGGCGGGCGCAGACGATGCCCAGCAGCAGAAGCAGCGTGCAGGCGAGTATGGGAATGTAGATGGGGCGTCCGCGATCCTGCCATATGACTGCGGCTGCCAGAATCAGCGTAACGACGATGATGCCGACGAATGCGGCGCGGCTTTTACGGAAGCAGCGGATCATAAAATGCCCTCTTTCTTTTCCTTTGTGAGGAATATATTACGCAGGATGACAGCTGCCGGAAAGGCGGCTGCTCTTTTTTTGTGCCGGAAACCAAAGCACATTCTGAAACCCTATATATATTTGGCACAGAGCACATAAGAATGACGAATGCGGGCTGCGCCACTTATGGTATAATGCTATCGAACAACAAGGAAATCGAAAAATGACTGATATTTAATAGAAAGTATCACGGAGCGGGAGGGAGAAGCAATGTTACGGATAACAGCTTTGATGGACAACAAGCCGTCTGAGCAGAAGGCGCTGATCAATGAACATGGGCTCTCCCTGCTGGTAGAAGGCGACCACTATCGGTTTCTGTTTGATTGCGGAGCGGGGGAGCATCCCCTGACGAACGCGCATACGCTCGGACGCAGTCTTCAGAAGTTGGACGCGGTGGTGCTGAGCCACAGCCATTACGATCACGCCGGCGGATACAAAGACCTGATCGAGCGGGGATTGGGCAGCACGGAGCTTTGGACGGGTCCGCACTTCTTTGAACCGAAATTCGCCTCCGATGGCGTCCGGTACACAGATCTCTCTGCGGGATTTGATCCATGTTTCCTCGAGACGCACGGGATCCGGCAGCATATCGTGGACGGCATGGAGGAGGTTTTCCCCGGCGTCTGGCTGATCGGCCGCTTTGAGCGCAGGAACAGCTTTGAGACGATTCCAAAGAGATTTGTGCGCCTGACGGAGAGCGGCTTTATTGAGGATGATTTTGAAGACGAAATCTGCGTGGCGCTGGATGTCGGCGGAACGCTGGCCGTGCTTGTGGGCTGCTCGCATCCGGGCATTCTGAACATGATCGAGACCGTGCATAAGCGGCTGCAAAAGCCAGTGACGGCGGTCTTCGGCGGGACGCATCTGGTGGAAGCGGACGAGGCACGCATACGGGAGACGCTGAAACGGCTCAAGCAGATGGGCCTCAGACAGTTTGGCCTTTCGCACTGCACCGGGGACGAAGCGGAGTGCCTGATCCATCAGGACACGGAAATCGAAAGCTGCCACCTGAGTGTGGGCGGCTGCGCGTTCTTCTCGAAGTGAGGCGGAACCATGCTGCTGGAAGATCTGGCTAAGGAACTGGTTCCGGTGACCTCTGAGCTCCTGGGCGGACGCACGCTGAACGTCATGAACACGAGCGGCATCATCATCGCTTCAACGGAGAAGGAGCGCATCGGCACCTTTCATCAGGGCGCGCTGGAAGCGGTGCAGACAGGCCGAACCGTCAACATCACAAAGGAACAGGTATCGCGCTACGCGGGCGCCAAAGAGGGCTGCAACATGCCCCTGCGCCTGAATGGCGAAATCATCGGCGCAGTGGGGATCTATGGGAATCCGGAGGAAATCGCCTACCTGGCCCGGATGTGGGAAGCATATGCCGCGAAAGCGTATCAGCTGGAAATGCTTTCCAACCCGCAGCTGGAGGACGCCAAGATCCGGAGCCGGATCATGAGAAACCTGCTTTATCCGAGGGAGCATTCCTTTGAGGATGCGGCCGCTTGGATGGCAGAGCGGAGGATCAGGCTTGCGCCGCCGCTGCAGGTGGCCGTGGTTTCCTCTGAAGACGGAGGCCCGATGACACATCCGCGGGTTCAGGAGGTTATGCAGGAGCTCTCCGGATATCTGGACGACACAGGCACGATCTGGAGCGTGGAGGATGACCGGCTGGTGATCCTGCTGGGCAGCCCGCGCAGGCTTGCGGACGCGATTCTGTCCGGTCAGTTCCGCGGGGGCGGATACCGCTTTTCGGTCAGCGGTCTGGCTCCCAGCCTGTTTGAACTGCAGAATGCGTACAGGCGCGCGGCGCTGCTGCACGACCTCAGCCCGCAGGAAACGATGGACGCCTCTGAACCTTCTGCCCAAGCGCTCTGCATGCTGGCGGAGACAGCGGAGAAAGAAGAAGCGCCGCTCTCCCTGCTGTGCAAGCGGGCGATGGATGGGCTGAAGCCGGAGGAGTTTATCCTGCTGCTGCGGACAGCCGCCTGCTATTACGAAGAGGGACGGAGCGTGGGCCGCGCGGCGGAGAGGCTCTTCGTCCATAAGAATACGCTGCAGTACCGGATCCGGCGTCTCTGGGAGGCGCTCGGTATCGAGAAACAGCCGGATTTTGAGCGGGAGTATCTGATCCGTCTGCTCTTTATCCGCGAAAGACGTAAACAAGGCGGAATGCCTTGAAATAAACGAGGGAGGGTATCTTATGCAAACTTTCTTACTCTTTGCGATCATCATCCTGTCGGTTGTGCTGATGGTCCTCGCGATCTCCAAGCTCAAAATGCATCCGTTTATCGTGATGCTGCTGATCGCCATGGCGGTCGGCCTCATCTGGGGCGCGCTCTATCCTGAGTCCGGCCTCACCCCCACGGAAGTCGTCAACCAGGTGAAGGGCGGCTTCGGTTCCATCATGACCTCCATCGGTATTGTCATCCTTTGTGGCACCATCATCGGCACCATTCTTGAGAAAACAGGCGCGGCGCTCACGATGGCCAACACCATTCTGGGCATCGTCGGCAAGAAGAACAGCGTGCTCGCCATGGGCGCGATGGGCTACGTGACGGGCATCCCGGTGTTCTGCGACTCCGGCTTCGTCGTGCTTTCCCCGATCAGCCGCGCGCTGGCGCAGCAGAGCAACATCTCTCTGGCTGTGATGGCCACGGCGCTGTCCGGCGGCCTGTACGCCACGCACTGCCTCGTTCCGCCGACGCCCGGCCCCATCGCCATGGCCGGCACACTGGGCGCTGATCTGGGCCTCACCATCCTGATCGGCCTGCTGGTTTCCATCCCCGCAGTGGCGGTCGCCGTGCTCTATGCGAAGAAAGTCTCTTCCACGGTGAATATCCCTGCGAACTCGCAGTATTCGCTGGAAGAGCTGCAGGCGAAATACGGCCATCTGCCCAGCGCAGGCCGCAGCTTTGCGCCGATCTTCCTGCCGATCATCCTGATCGCTCTGGCCTCCATCGTGGACTTCCCGTCCAAGCCGATCGGAACCGGCATGTTCTACCAGATCGTGATGTTCATCGGCAACCCGGTCGTGGCGCTGCTGCTGGGCGTGTTCCTCTCTATCTCCCTGATTCCGGAGTCTGAGAAGCACAACACGCTGGATTGGATCACCCAGGGCGTGACCGATTCCGCCGGCATCCTGGCCATCACGGGCGCGGGCTCCTCTTTCGGCGCGATCCTCAAGATGATGCCGATCGCGGCCAGCGTCGGCGGCCTCGTCAACAGCGGCCTCGGCGTGCTGATCCCGTTCGTCATCGCGATGATCCTCAAGCTGGCCATGGGCGCTTCTACGGTGGCCATGATCACGACAGCTGGCATGATGGCTCCGCTTATGGAAACCATGGGCTACACCTCTCCGGTGGCAAAGGTGCTGGTCGTGCTTGCCATCGGCGCAGGCTCCATGGTGGCCTCCCACGCCAACGACTCCTATTTCTGGGTCGTGTCTCAGTTCTCCGACATGAAGACGGAAGAAGCGTACAAGTGCCAGACAGGCATGACGGCGGTCATGGGCATCACCATCATCATCCTTCTGTTCATCGTGTCTCTCTTCATCTGATCACTTCACCGAAAGACAATCATATAAATGGGGCTGCTCTTCGAAAGAAGGGCAGCCCTCAAAAACCTGTCTGGGGAAGGGATAATTACATGTCCGCCAGCTCATCCTGATCCACAAGACGGATGCCGGCGGCGCGCAGGGCGTCCTGCGCCTTGTGGTGGCTGGTGACTTTGAAGATCATATACGCTTCGTTTTGGGCGCCGAGGAAAGCGTACATGTATTCGATGTTGACGCCGATGCTGGTCAGCACCGTGAGCACCTGAGAGAGACCGCCGGGCACATCGGGGATGGCGACGGCCAGAACGCTGGAGACGCTGGCGATGAATCCTGCATCCTTGAGGGTCATGGTGGTTTTGTAAAGATCGTCCACGATGATACGTGCGATGCCGAAATCGCTGGCTTCGGCCAGGGAGAAAGCGCGCATGTCAATGTTGCTGTCCGCCAGGACGCGCGTCATTTCCAGCAGCGCGCCGGGCCGGTTTTCCAGAAAGACGGAGACTTGCTTGACGCTCATAACGTTCCCTCCTTTAGATCTTGCGTTTGTCGATGACGCGGACGGCCTTGCCTTCGCTCCGGACGATGGACTTGGGCGCGACGAGGGTGACCTTCGCTGTGAGCCCCAGCATGGCGCGAAGCCCTTCCACCAGGCGCTTCTGGCGCTCGGCGATCTCGCCCAGGTTGTCGGTGAACATCTCCGGTGTCATCTCCACCTGGATGTCCAGCGTATCCGTGTTGCGGACACGGTCCACGATGATCTGATAGTTGGCCGAGTATCCCTGGTTGAGCAGTACGGTTTCGATCTGAGACGGGAAGACGTTGACGCCGCGGATGATCAGCATATCGTCGCTGCGGCCCCTCGGCTTGCACATCTTCACGTGGGTGCGGCCGCAGGAGCAGGGCTCGCGGGTCAGCACGCAGATATCGCGGGTGCGGTAGCGGATCAGCGGGAAGGCCCGCTTGGTGATGGAGGTGAAGACGAGCTCGCCTTCGCTGCCCTCGGGCAGCACCTCGCCGGTGTCGGGATCGATGATCTCCGCGATGAAATGATCCTCGTTGATGTGCATACCGGACTGGGCGGAGCATTCGAAGGCGACGCCGGGGCCGCTCAGCTCGGTGAGGCCGTAGATGTCATAGGCCTTGATGCCCAGGGTATCCTGGATGCTTTTGCGCATCTCTTCGGACCAGGCTTCTGCGCCGAAGATGCCTGCCTTCAGGGGGATATCGTCGGGGCCGAGGCCCATTTCCTTCATCGTCTCTCCGATGTAGGCGGCATAGCTGGG
>ODAI013103244.1_pt1 | contig 10329 bp, 8 predicted proteins | sample 1539321 | NCBI WGS metagenome assembly ODAI01 (sample SAMN02144231, study PRJEB22623) | gut metagenome | biome: sheep rumen | host: Ovis aries | place: New Zealand | reverse complement strand
TTGGCACAGATTCTTGCAGAACTGAAAAACCCCACACCCGAAAACGACAACTTCGTAGAATTGGAAGAGCTGGACCTTCAAGATGTGGAAGAAGAAGCTGGTTCACCCACCCTTCCCCAACCTTCCGAAATGCAACTCGTTCCTCAAGCTGCAAACAGCGAACAAACATGGCCTACTGCCCCCATCGTTCCCGCGGATTATCCTATTGTTCCTCCCAAGGAATCAACCACACCCAAGGTTTCCAAATTCTGTACGTACTGCGGAAAAGCACTTCCACCAAGAGCTAAATTCTGCAATGCCTGCGGACGAAGGGTTGCACCATAACACAAAAAAAGAGGGGCATTCCCCTCTTTTTTCATTTTCTTATCGTCCGTTCACGTAAACTTTTCTGGATGTGCCATTAGCACTTCTTTCTATGCACAACCCATGCGGATTGTCCATCCGTCGCCCCTGCAAGTCATAATACACTTTCTCACCTACGTTATCAGACACTCTCAAATCTTCAACAGCCGCAGCATCGTGGTCTATCATAAAGATGTAAGTGCTCAGGCTGTTTGCGGGCATACTCACCAACACTTCTGTAGCGGGTTCCTCAATAGTGACTGCGCTTTCCTGACAAAGATTCTCTTTCTCATTGCCTGTTGACAGTATGTGCGTACCGCTCTTTACATAATAGGGCAACCTGACTTTCAAATCGTGATTGGTTGTGGTTGAATTGATGGCCATCACAATCACGGAATCACCCTTAATGTAAGCCGATGTCTCAAGGGGCGAGTTGGTGCTGGTGGTGAACGAAGCCTTCGTGTCCAACCGTGTGGAACCCGTCACATGCTTTGAAAAGTGAGACAGGACGTATGCACGAGGCAACAGCTTGTTCCTCTTATTGTCTGCACCATATTTTGTTTCTCCCGTACCCACAAAAGCCCAATGCGCACGCATGTACCAATATATATAGCCTGTACAACCTGCAAGCATGCACTCGTTCAGTTCCTTGGCGAAGTACAGTTGGTCAGACCATTCTGGAAGATGGTCCAGATTGTCCGACACGGAATGCTCTGTCATCCAAACTTCTTTCCCATACTTCGTGGCCAAAACTGCTGCATCCTTCATGTTTCCTTTGTCCAAGGGCGCATGTCCGTAGAGGTGACCTGCCACAATGTCAATCTGCTCACGGGCCACAGGGTCTCTCATCAGTGCATCGGAATAATTCTGAGTGAAGCCTAACGGCTCGGCACTGATCAGGCGCACACCTTTATATTTCTCTCTGTCAAGCATGTGGGCATAATTCTTCACCAGCGTCACCTGTTGCTCAGGGGTGTAAAGACAGCCTGAGTAATCTACCCACCAGTCGGGTTCGTTCTGAATGGACACCGCATCCACTTTCACACCATTCTTTTTCATCCAGGCAAGGAAGGTGTTGAGCCAAGGGAAGAACTTCTCATAGCAGTCTTTGCGCAGCTCACCGCGTTTCCGGCCCTGACTGTCGCTGTTGCCACCCTGAGCGGTTCCATTGGTCTTGTACTCGCCTGGAGGAGACCAAGGTGTGCCAAACACAATGCCACCGCGCTGCTTGACAATCTTGGCCGAAGGTAAGGAACCGTTCCAGTTGTAGTTGCCCCATCCTTCCCCTTGGAAACTGGGAGATATCTCCATGCGCATAATGTTCAGACCGATGGCTGATGTCGGTCCATAAAGCAACCTCACAGGCTGCGTGTCTGTGCCGTAGGGCTGCATCGCTCCATCGCAACACGCTGCACCAAAACCCGTCACCGTCTGGTAGCGAGTGTCTCTCACCAAAACAATGTGGGTGATGGCATGCGCTGCTGTGTATGCACCCAGTGCCAGCATAAAAGTTAAAAATTTTCTCATAGGTTGAGGAATAGATAAATGTATTTTTTGAAATCGAATACAAATGTACAACAATTTCATAAAAAGACAAACTATTTCCATATTTTTTCTTTCTCCTTCATGACAGAAAGAAAGAATGCATCCCCTATTTCTACTTTGATGCCCTATTCCTTTCATAAAAACCAATCAAAATTTGGGCATCTCAATCTTTTCACGTACATTTGCAAAAACAAATCTTTTTTGAAAAAAGCATCATGACCGAAAAATTGTTTCAAGACCTGATTAGCAAGTATGCTACAGAATTGGAAGAAATCAAAAACACCGCGCACCAATTGCACCAACATGTGAATCAAACCTACGGAGGGGTGCATCCCTACAGCTTCCACCTCGACATGGTCACTGCATCAGTCTTCCGATACGGACATCTGGTTTGTGTCGAGGAGCAAGATCTGCTACCCCTCTTTTTCGGAGCCTACTTTCACGACAGCATCGAAGATGCTCGCCAAACCTACAACGATGTCAGCAAAATAGCCCGAAAGTGGATGAACGAACAACAAGCTTATATGGCAGCTGAAATTGTCTATGCCCTCACCAACGACAAAGGCAGAACAAGATCTGAGCGCGCGGGAGAAAAATACTATCAAGGCATTCGCGAAACACCATACGCACCCTTCGTGAAACTCTGCGACCGGCTGGCCAACATCACCTACTCCTGCTCCAACACCGACACCGACAACCAACACATGAAGGAGGTCTATCGGAAGGAACTCCCTCATTTTCTCGATTCCATCAGCCAACCGTCCACCGACCCGCGCTTCGTGCTGCCCAGCGTGATGGTCGATGCCATTTTGGATATTGTCATCGACGATGCCAAGAGAAAAAAGTGACTTTTTGACGAACTTTCGCACCGATAAGAAGATTTTTTCAACCGATTCCACATTTTTTTCAACATTATGTTGGTGGTTTCAACAAGAATGTGTACTTTTGCAGCAAAATAAAACTCAAAAAGAAAATGACATCGTTCTACGGCACATACTTTTATTTTTACTTTTACTTTAGCCAAGAGTAAGAGCGGGAAGTTATGTGTTCAACTGAACAACAAAAAACAAACAACGAACAACAAGTTTGAAACCATATAGCCCCGCTCCTTTGAGTGGGGCTTTTACATATACATATATATATGAGAAAAATTGCAATACAAGGAGAAATTGGCAGTTACCACGATGCTGCAAGCCATTACTACTTTGAGGGCGAGGACATCGAGCTTCTCTGCTGCGACACGTTCGAGAAAGTGTTCGACGAGATGAAGAAAGACTCCAACGTGATTGGCATGGTGGCCATTGAGAACACTATTGCCGGTTCATTGTTGCACAACTACGAGCTGCTGCGCGACAGCGGCATGCAGATTGTGGGCGAACACAAGTTGCGCATCTCACACAGCATCATGTGTCTGCCCGAAGATAACTGGACCGACATCACCGAAGTGAACTCCCACCCCGTGGCTCTCATGCAGTGCCGCAACTTCCTCAAGCAGCATCCCAACATGAAGATTGTGGAAACGGACGACACGGCTGGTTCGGCAAAGAACATCAGCCAACATCAACTGAGAGGCCACGCTGCCATCTGCTCAAAATATGCCGCCCCACTCTATGGGATGAAGATTCTTGAAGAGGGTATCGAAACCAACAAGCATAACTTCACCCGATTCCTGGTGCTGGCTGACCCCTGGATGGCTGAGGAACTGAGCGACCCGAAAGAGTCGAACAAAGCGAGCATCGTGTTCAGCTTGCCACACAGCGAAGGCTCACTCTCGCAAGTGCTGAGCATCTTCTCGTTCTACAAAATCAACCTCACAAAAATACAGTCACTCCCCATCATCGGACGAGAGTGGGAATACATGTTCTACATAGACGTGATGTACAATGACTACACTCGCTACCGACAAAGCATCGATGCCGTCCGTCCCCTGACCAAGCAACTGAAGGTCTTGGGCGAATACAAGGAAGGGAAGGAAACGCTTCCCTAACCCACTCCGAGAAAGAAAGGAATCAAACAAATCCTTTTTCCAAGATTTTGAAATGACTTTGTACAAATTCTGTCGCAAAGCGACACCCACAACCTCAAATGAAGTATTTGTAAAGTAGAATAAAATAGTAACCAAACAGTAGAATCTCCCCCACCAACATTCTACTCCTCCCCTGCATGGGGAGGCGGGGGAAGGGTCTTCATGATACAACCAGCTGACAGACTCGCACTCGTGAGCGAGTACTACTTTTCGAGAAAACTAAAAGAAGTGGCCAAACTCAATGCCGAAGGGAAGGACATCATCTCCTTAGCCATCGGTTCGCCTGACATGCCACCCAGTGAGGAAACCATTAAAGTGCTGTGCGAAAACGCTCAAAAAGCCGATGCACACGGCTATCAGCCCACAGTCGGCATACCAGAACTCCGCAAGGCGATGGCGAATTTCTACCAGCGTTGGTACGGAGTGGAACTCAATCCCGCCACCGAAATTCAGCCGCTCATCGGCAGCAAGGAGGGCATCCTGCATGTCACCCTCGCTCTCTGCAATCCGGGCGACAAGGTCCTGGTGCCCAACCCCGGTTACCCCACCTACACCTCACTCAGCAAAATTCTGGGACAGGAAATTGTGAACTACGACCTCTTGGAAAGTCGTGGCTGGCAACCCGATTTCGAACAGTTAGAAGCAATGGACCTATCAGGCGTGAAGCTGATGTGGACAAACTACCCCAACATGCCCACTGGCGGAAGAGCCACCCGACAACTCTACGAGCGCCTGGTAGCTTTCGCGCAAAAGCACAACATCGTTGTGGTGAACGACAACCCCTATTCCTTCATTCTCAACCGCGACGAGCACCTCAGCATCCTGCAAGTCCCAGGAGCCAAGGAATGCTGCATCGAGTTCAATTCCATGTCCAAGAGTCACAACATGCCCGGATGGCGTGTGGGCATGCTGGCCACTAACAGCACCTTCGTACAGTGGATTCTGAAAATCAAGAGCAACATCGACTCAGGCACATTCCGTCCTCTCCAGCTGGCAGCAGCCCAAGCATACGAAAACAGCGAAGCGTGGCACACCCACGCCAACATCGAAACCTACGCTTCCCGACGCAAGATAGCCGAAGAAATCATGACCACCCTCGGTTGCACCTTCGACCCCTCTCAGCAGGGCATGTTCCTCTGGGGACGCATCCCCGACCACATCGCCGATGTAGAGGATCTGACCGAACAGGTGCTGCACCAGGCTCGTGTATTCATCACCCCTGGCTTCATCTTTGGCTCCAACGGCAAGCGCTACATCCGCATCTCCCTCTGCGCCAAGGACGAAAAGATGAAACTCGCTCTGCAAAGGATACAAGAATTAAAAAATAAGTAGGTAAACAAAAATAGTTTATAGGTTAATTCATGGCAATTCGTGTTTATATAAAGGTATGTTCTAATAATTAGCTTTCAATTGTTTTTAGTTGATTTTGGAGTAGATTTGGGTGCAAGACCGCAGGGGCATAGCGAGCTATGGCTCAAGGGATGATGCCAAAAGATGCCCAAAAGCAACAAAAACAATGGAAGATAATCATCTCAGATTTAGTAATTATTAGAACATACCTAAAACATATTCATTTTTTTAACTTTCAAACATCGTGGAACTCGAATTACAAAAATTAGGTCTGCCAAGCGACAACGAACGTCCGTTCGTCATTGCCGGCCCATGCTCTGCCGAGACCGAAGAGCAAGTGATGACAACCGCCCGCCAGCTGGCAGAAAAAGGATGCCACATGTTTCGTGCTGGAGTCTGGAAACCCCGCACCAAACCCGGCGGTTTTGAAGGAAACGGCGAAAAGGCACTCCCCTGGATGAAACAGGTGAAGGAAGAAACGGGCATGCTCACCGCCACCGAAGTGGCTACACCTGAACATGTGGAACTCTGCCTGAAGTACGGCATCGACATTCTTTGGGTGGGAGCACGCACCACGGCCAACCCCTTCGCAGTTCAGGCCCTGGCCGACAGTCTGAAGGGAGTGGATGTGCCCGTGTTTGTGAAAAATCCTGTCAACCCCGACCTCGAACTGTGGATTGGTGCCTTGCAACGCATCAATGGGGCTGGCATCAAGCGCATGGCGGCCATCCATCGCGGCTTTTCCTCCTACGACAAGAAAATCTACCGCAACCTCCCCATGTGGCAAATTCCCATCGAACTGAAACGACGCATCCCCAACATCCCCATGGTGTGCGACCCCAGCCACATCGGAGGACGACGCGACCTCATCGCACCACTCTGCCAACAGGCGATGGACCTCGGCATGGACGGACTGATTGTGGAAAGCCACTGCAACCCCGACCAGGCCTGGAGCGACGCCAGCCAGCAAGTCACCCCCGACATTCTGGACTACATCCTCTCCATCCTCGTCATTCGTGCCGAAACGCAAACCACCGAGAACATCACCGCTCTCCGCAAACAGATTGACGAGATAGACAACAACATCATCGAAGTGCTGGCTAAACGTATGCGCATCAGCCGCGAAATCGGACAATACAAAAAGGAACACGGCATGACCATCCTCCAGACCGCCCGTTACACCGAGATTCTCGAAAAGCGAGGCGCGCAAGGCTCCCTCATGGGCATCGACCCTGAGTGCATTAAGAAAATCTTCGAAGCCATACACGAAGAGTCTGTCAACCAGCAAATGAAAGTGCTCAACAACAAATAATGTAAGTCTCATGAAAATTCTCATTTTAGGAGCAGGCAAGATGGGGTCGTTCTTCACTGACCTGCTTTCCTTCGACCACGAGGTGGCAGTCTATGACATCGACCCCAAACGTCTCCGTTTCATGTACAACACCCAGCGCTTCACTTCTTTAGAGGAAATCAAAAATTTTGAGCCTGAACTGGTCATCAATGCCGTCAGCCTCAAATACACGCTGAGGGTCTTCGACCAAGTCACTCCCCTGCTGCCCAAGTCATGCATCCTCAGCGACATCTCGTCCGTCAAAACGGGGTTCAAGGAATATTACGAACAGAGCGGCTTCCACTACGTGAGCACACACCCCATGTTCGGACCCACTTTCGCGAACCTCGGAAAACTGAGCGACGAAAATGCCATCATCATCAACGAGGGCGACTACATGGGCCGTTGTTTCTTCAAGGATCTCTACTCACGGTTAGGGCTCAACATCTTCGAATACACTTTCGAGGAGCACGATCAAACCGTTGCCTACTCCCTCTCCATCCCTTTCATCTCCACCTTCGCCTTCGCAGCGGTGATGAAGCACCAGGATGCACCTGGCACCACCTTCAAGCGACACATGAAGATTGCCAAAGGGGTTCTTTCTGAAGATGACACCCTCCTCCGCGAAATCCTCTTCAATCCCTACACAAAAGGACAGGTGGAGCAAATCCGACAGGAAATGAAGGAAATCATTGAAATCATCGACACACGAGACGAGGAACACATGCAACAGTACCTCACCAAAATTCGCCGCAACATCAGGTGAATCCCCCTTTTGTTCATTAACAGCCATCAGATAAGGGCCGAAATTGCGTTCGTTTTCGCAATCTCGACCCTTTTCTAATGATTGCTCATAGCATTCGCCCCATTGCGCCATCAAGCCAAAGATTTGACTCCGTCGAACTAAAGGTTCTCGCAAAGCAACCCCAATGAAAAGCATCAAGACTCCGTACACAACAAATTGATTTTTAACCAGTTCTACGGAACTAAATAATTTTTATCAATATGAAAACATTACAACAACCCAATCAACAAATGGGTCTTCAACCTATGACCCTACTGACATGGATGGCCTTAATCTCGGAAGGCTACAACAAACAAAACTGTTTAGGAACTGCTGGAAACTACTCTCGCACACTGTCCAATCTACAGTCCTACCTGAAAAGTCGGAACAAAAAGGACATACCGCTCCATCAAGTGGATGGGGCTGAAGTGGCCTGTTACACAGAATGGCTGAAGACCAGCGACAAAAGTCAAAACTCTGTGGCTTTCCACCTGCGGAATCTCCGCTCTGCCTACAACAAGGCCGTAAAAGTCAAACTGCTCCCCATTCCCGAGGAGAACCCATTTGAACATGTGCACACCAATAGCATCTCCACCCACCCAAGAACATCCGAATCAAATGTCATTTTACTGCTGGAAGAGCTTAACATTCCACAAGCACTCATCGCCATGGGCAAAAAGAGCAAACGAAAGTCTTTTGCTAAAATGGTGGAAAACATGACATTTGCACGCGATGCCTTTCTGTTCTGCTTCTATGCCAGCGGACTCCCTTTCGTGGATTTCGCCCACCTCACCCACAAAAACATTCAGGACGGAAAACTATGCTATGACCGACAAAAGACAGGTGCTCACATCGAAATGAAAATCTTGCCCCAAATGCAAATAATCATCGACCGCTATGCAAACAATGGGTACTACCTCTTTCCCGTCCTCACAGAAACCTCTGTCAAAGAGGCGTACAAGCAGTACAACAAAGCGTTACGTAAATACAACCACCGTCTGAGACAAATCTCACTCATGCTGCATCTCAAGACACCCCTCTCTTCCTACGCCCCACGCCACATCTGGGCTTGCATGGTCTATCACGGCGGAATGCCTGAATCATGCATCAAGGAAAGACTCGGACATGGCTCTTTAGACACTACACGATTCTATCTTAAATCCTTCGATAGCAGCAAAATAGACGAGATAAACATACGGATTATCAAGAACATACATAAAAAATTCGCCGGTTACTATGAGTAACCGGCGAATTTAGGTTGCAAAGGTAAGAATTATTTATGAAATGGACATCAAAAAAAGAATAAATTTGTTCTGATTTAATTGAAATTTAGATAAATCAGCAGGATTCTCTTCATTTTTGACCTACAAATAGGCAATTACCTATTTTAAATAAATGAATGTAGCTCCTTAACGAGTTTTCCTTTTTTTGAGCAAGTAGTCAATTTTCAACAAACTAATAATCAACACCTTGCAAAACATGCTTGTTTCTCATAGTAACAGGCAATTTTCGACGGTTTCCTCTATAGTGATGCCGTCAGACAGGTGACCAAGCGACGGACGGAAATCCCTCTGGGGATTGCCCGGGACTCCGGAAGCGAGGCAACCAACGGGTGAGACAAGAAAGAGCCGGTTGACGGCTCTCGTCCCGCAATCCAAATTGCAGGGACAAGGAAAAGTAGTGCACGCACTCAAACATCAACAAAAGATGAACGCACCGACAGAAAACAACACACAGGACTGGTACGTCATGTGCCACCTGAACCCCATGCAGATAGAGACCCTGCTGAAGAAAGACAGCAAGGGCGAGTTCCGCCAGGACGGCCCTGCGGACACCCCCTACAGCTTCTACATCCCCTACCTCCACATGCCCACGGCCGAGACGCTCGAGGCGCAGGAGGAGTCGGACAAGGGCCGCAAGGCCTACGACAGCATCCGCCGCAACAAGGAACTGCGGGGCGACCTCTTCCGCTTCGTCTTCATCCAGGCCCCCGAAGAGCGCGTCTGGCGCATCGTCTCCTCCCCCTGGAACACCGGCTCCCGCCTCCGCCTCTACCACTACCGCGACCACGAGGGGAAGAAGGTCACCGTCCGGGACGGCGACATGCGCAGGCTCATGACCACCATCCGCGACCAGCACTTCCTCTTCTACTTCGACCAGCCCATCACCGACTTCCAGGTGGAGAGCGAGGTCATCCTCAACATCGAGCCGTGGAAAGGGCACCGCGGAGTCATCAAGAAAATCACCTGCCGGAAGAAGCAGCTGTGCATGGACATCAGCATGAACATCTTCAACCGCACCAGGAGCATCAACTTCGTGGACCTGAAGACCGGCGACATCTCCTTCGTCGATGCCGCGCAGGCGGCCTTCATGGAGGGCGACTTCCTCAGCCACTTCGAGGAGGAGCTGATGGAGCAGCTCAGCCACCTGCACACCAGGAGCGTCACCGACCACCAGCGCCTGCGCGACGCCGTCAGGCTGAAGCAGCTCTCCACCTACTACAACATCTACATGGACGACGAGGCCGAGCAGCCCCGCTTCCTCGCCCTCCGCCTCATCTACGCCACCCTGCGCAAGTGGGACAGGCACCGGGAGACCCTGGTCAGCGAGGCGCAGGCCCTCCTCTCCAACCCCAAGACCCCCGCCACCGACGCGGAAGCCTACCTGATGACCGCCCTCTTCATCGCCACCCGCCTCGCCCCCTACCGCGATGCCGTCAAGCGCTACCGCGCCGCCCACCCCGACAGCCCCGACATCCTCCGCCGCTACCACACCATCACCAAGCACCTCAAGGCCAAACGCTGATTCCACGAAATAATTCCCCCATGCTCTACAACCCCCTCCACCTCCTTGAGCGCCTGCAAGCCATCCACCTCCCCACCGCTTCACCCACCGTGGTGAAAGCCGCAGGGGCCTTGGCCAGCATGCTCACCCCGCACCATGAAGGCTTCC
>ODAI011231856.1_pt1 | contig 10329 bp, 8 predicted proteins | sample 1539321 | NCBI WGS metagenome assembly ODAI01 (sample SAMN02144231, study PRJEB22623) | gut metagenome | biome: sheep rumen | host: Ovis aries | place: New Zealand | reverse complement strand
GTCTACAAGTGCAACGTCGACGACGAGGGCGCTCTCGCCCAGCGCTTCGGCATCATGTCCATCCCCACGCTGATCCTCTTTAAGGGTGGCGAGGCCGTGCACACCATGGTCGGCAGCATGCCCAAGGCCGAGCTTGTCGCCGAGATCAAGGCTCACATCTAATCGTCGTTCCATCACAGACACGGGCGGCCCTCCAGTTCACTCGACTGGAGGGCCGCCTCGCATATCTCGTGAGAATCGTACGTCTCTCTCGATGGCCGCTGCGCACGGGGACTTAGCCCCCAGTCACAGTGGTGTTCCTTACTGCGCCTTCATCTTGCGCAGCTCGATGATATGCACCTCGCTCACGTGGCCGTTCTCAGCGATGATGCGCCCGATGGTCGGGCCCTTTGCCGTACGCGGGAACGTGGGGCTTCCCGGATTCATGACCAGCGTGCGCGTGCGTGGGTCGCGCTCGAAGAACGGGCGATGCGTGTGTCCGCAGATGGCCACGTCGCAGGTGAGCAGGTCCAGTCGCTCCTGGTAGTGGCACACCTGCCAGCGCAGGCCACCGGCAAAGAACGTGGTGACCCGCTTGACCTCGGGGCCGTAGTCGGCACCCCAGTCATTATTGCCCAGGCAGGCATAGACTGGCGCAATTCGCTGGAGGCGCCGGTAGTTGGCATCCGAGCAGATGTCGCCCGCATGCACGATGTAGTCAGCTCCCTGCAGAGCCGCGATAAGCTCATCGGACAGATGTCCGTGAGTGTCAGAAACGATATCGAAGCGCATGGCGGCCGCTTAGAGGCCCAAGGCGCGCTTGAGGGCGACTACGCGACGGCGAGACACAGGGATCTTCTTCTCCTCGATGCCCTTGAGCCCCAGCTGCAGGATGCCGCTGCTGATGGTGTCCACCGACTCGACGTTATCGAGATTGACGATGTAGCCACGGTGCACGCGGAAGAAGTTGTGCGAGGAGAGCTTCTGCTCGAGCTTGGCGAGGCTGATCGTGGAGAGGTAGCGATCGCCCTCCGTGTAGATGCAGCTGTAGTCGTCCTTGGCCTCGATGTAGCGGATCTGGTCGATGGGGACGAGCACCTTGCGCCCACCCTTCTCGACCGGGATGCGCTCCACGCCGGCATGCGACGAGGGAGCGGGCTTCACGCGGGCCTCGACCTTGTCGAGCGCGCGGGCCAGCCGGCTCGTCTCGACGGGTTTGAGCAGGTAGTCCACCGCGTCGACGGAGAAGGCCTCGACTGCGTACTCGCTGTAGGCCGTCACGAACACGACCGCGGGCGGATTCTTGAGCTTGTGCAGCGCCTCGGCAAGCTGCATACCCGAGGTCTTGGGCATGGAGATGTCCATGAAGAGCACGTCGGTGCGCTCGTCAGTGCCCTCTTTACTGCGCACCAGCTTCTCCACTGCTTCGCGCGCATTGGCGGCCTCGGAGATCTGATTGATTCGCCCCGTCTCCTCAAGCAGGAACCTGAGCTCGCTGCGAGCGGGGGCCTCGTCGTCGACTATCAGCGCGTTGAGCATCTTTCACCACTTTCGTAAACCAGCAATAGAGCCGATGGTTTGCGCGAACTTATACCCAGTGGAGCTTTTGCGAAACAGCAAGACGCAACGAACGCTCTGCCCGATCATCCACCCGTAGACGGTGCTCGAAGTACGCCCAGTACTCCTTCGTGCCGCCCGTGTGCGCCTGATTCGGACGGAGCGCCTGTATCGCACAACTATTTCGCGAACGCTCCACTAGCAACTCCTATATATTACTCTTGCTCATCCCATTCGTCAGCTGTCGAAAGCTGCGTTGATGGCGCAACTCCCACAAGTCTCAACGTCACGCAGGTGCCTGAGCCGACCTTGGACATGATTTCGATACCCGAACCCTCTCCGTAAAACAGTTCCACGCGGTCCGCCACGTTGCGCAGCGCGATGCCGGTGCCCTTTGCGCTGTCCGATGGGGCGACGTCGCTTGCCCCCAGAAGACGCGTGGCGACATCCTCGTCCATGCCCACACCGTCGTCGGCTATGGCGATCAGCACGTCCTCGCCGTCGGTCGCCACCTGCACGTCGATGCTCAGCGGTCCCTCCTCGCGCATCGCGTGGCGCACGGCGTTCTCCACGATGGGCTGCACGATGAATGCCGGGACCTTGACGTCCTCGCACCCCGGCTCCACGTCCTCCGTCCAGATGATGCGGTCGTCGCCAAAGCGCGCACGCTCTATGTTCAGATAGCGCCGCGTCTGCTCCAGCTCCTCGGAGAGAAGGATGGGCGCCTCAGTCCCCTCCAGCGTGCGACGGTAGAAGACCGAGAACTCGCGCAGCAGGTCGCGCGCCCGCGTGGGATCGGTACGCGTGAAGGCAGCGATGGTGTTGAGGGTGTTGAAGAGGAAGTGCGGGTTGATCTGCGCCTGCAGGGCCTTGACCTCGGCTTGCGCAGTAAGCTCCGCCTGGCGGTCGAGCTCGTAGACGGAGAGCTGCGACGAGAGCAGCCCAGCAAAGCCGCGTGCGATGGCCATCTGCGTGCGGTTGATGGCGCTGCCGTTGCGGTAGTACAGCTTGATGGTTCCCACGGTGCGCTCGGACACCGTAAGCGGCACAATCACGCCCACGGGATAGGAGCGCGTTGCCTCGGAGATCAGGCCGCCGAGCACACCCTCCGCACGGCTCCACTGGTTCTCGTTGAGCTTGGAGAACGTCTGAATGCGTCCGTTCTCCAGCACCTCGCTCGTGGGAGCGCTGTTGGTGATGCCCTCTCCTGCTCCATAGGAGCCTTCGCCCACGTACGCGAGGGTCTCTCTGGTGTCGGTCATAGCGATGGCCGTCGCCTCGGTCTCGGGGAGCAGTAGGCGGCAGACGGCCCGGCACCCCTCCGGGGTAAGGCCGCCGCGCATGTGGGTCGCGGTGGCCGAGGCCACGCGCAGGGTCCGCTCGGTGGCTTGCGAGCGCTGGTCATCCGAGGCGAGCAGGTTGGAGCTCGCCATGGTGATCACCGTCGCAAGGCCGACGCCCGCCACGATGGTCGCGGGTAGATTGCCCGCGATGAGGCCCCATGAAAGCATGCCGAGAAGCGCGATGGCAAGCGCACTCAGCAGGAGGTGAAAGCTGCTCGTCAGCCAGTTCTGCCCAAACCCGTCACTCATGCCCATCGCCTCCCGGCATCGGCAGGGCATCGTCGAGGCTTCCCACGTCAGTGCGCTTGGCACGCTGCTGCAGCTGCTTGGGCTGCCCCATCACCATGAGCGTGTGCGCGAGGGCGCGGTCCTCCCACAGCGACGCCATGATCCGCGGCCAATAGGTCTGGAAGGCAAAGTAGTCCCTCGCCACCGACGTGGCCCAACGCTCGGCCTCCCGTTGCCCGTGCAGGATCACCTCCAGGTACGCGCGACGCTCGGGCCCCTTGATCGCCCGTGCGAGCGCGGTGCGGAAGACGCGCTTGCGCAACAGGGAGCCGTCGATCCAAGACGCGGGATAGGGCCGCAGAGACTCGGGCGTCACGTGCCGCAGGTTGATGATCTCGCGCGAGGCCTCGAGCTTCTTGACCTCGTAATTCCACCGGTAAACGTTCTGCAGGAAGCGCGCGGCGTGGCTGGGGACCTCGGGCGGCAGGTGCCGCACGTACCACTCGTTGTCGAACCAGACGTCGAATCCATGCATGCGCAGGTTGAGCAGGTAGTCGAGGTCTTCTCCGCGCGTAATCAGCGGATCGAAGGCAACGCTGCAGAAGGCCTCCGCCCCGATGGCAAAGCAGCCGCCGCATACGAAGTTCGACCGCGAGATACGCACGTTGTCGAGCGCCTGACGCATCCACTCGTTGAACTCGTGGCGCGTCGCCCACCAGCGGTCTTTCCACTCGGGCTTTTCCTGGCTCGCGTAGGGAGAGTCGTCGCGGTCGATGAAATAGCCGCTCTTTGCCTGTATGGGCAGGCCTTGGCGCGTCTCGAGGCCGATGCCGTAGACGGCGTCGATGAGGAACGAGTCGCTCAGGACCACCTCATCGTCGTCGAGGAAGACCACCACGTCGTGGCCGAGCGTCGCGGCCACCGCCAGACCCATGTTGCGGATGGCACCGTACCCGCGCAGCGAGCAGGGCTCCCCATCCAGTCCCGGCGCCACATGGTCGATCACCCGGATAACCTCCTGCGCCTCGCGGCGGCCGATGACCATCGGGTTGAGGTTGGGATGCAGGCGGCAGATGCCGTCGACACGCGCCCGAGCTGAGTCCGCAAACGCCGGCGGGGCAACTACGAGCACGATCACGCGCAACACGCCACGCACCTGTTCCAGCGACTGCAGGCAGGTCTCGAGCTCGGGCAGCGGCTTAGAGATGGGCGTCGAGTGGTCGTAGGTGCCCACGTCTCCCACCTGGACCAAGTCGTCAGTACGCGACCAGTAAGACGGTATGACGATCACGGGATTCACGCGGCATGCCCCTCCCAGCGCTCTCCCTCAGGGCGCAGGCTCTGCGCGATGGGCGTGGCTCCCAGCGCATGCGCGAGGGGAAGCCCGAGTGCATAGATCACCACGGCCTCGCCAATGCCCGTGGCAACGATGCCGAAGAGGTACATCGGCAGGTACGCGCCATCAAGCGAGATCGAGGTGAAGGGTATGGTGTAGAACCCCAGACCCTGCAGCATGAGCGGCAGGTAGGCGGGCACGATGAGGGCGTTGGCCAGCACGGGGCCGAGCACGGCCAGCGCCGGGCGGTCGCGCAGGCGCCAGCAGACCGCCGCACCGATTGCCGAAGCGAGCGATCCGAACACGACGTCCAGCAGTCCGAGCATGCCGACGCCGGACAGGGGGATGTTCACGAGGTTGGCGATGGCACAGCCCAGGGCCAGGCCGGGAATCGCCTCGGGGGTGAAGAGTGCCAGCACGCAAAGCGCCTCGGAAAGGCGGAACTGTACCGGTCCCCAGGCCAAGCCGCCAAGGAACAGCATGCATGCCAGTGTCGTGGCGGCGTAGAGTGCCGCGATGACCGCGATATGAGTGATGCGCTCGGAACGTTCGAGCGCTGAGGTTGAAGCCATGATATGCCCTCCATGGTACGAAGTGTGACCTGCCCATTCTAACGCAGTATGCCCCAGCACTCCTGGACCAAGTTTGATGCCAGAGATGGAGCATGGGCGGGGGAGTCAAGGTGACAGGTCGTTTGACTCCCCCGCGCGGCCCATATCCTATCCTGGCCCTCAAAAGCAGCGCTTCGCTCCTCGGAGCGACCCGTATGCCCACGCCTGTGGAAGCCCCGACCCCCAAACGACGACGCCGTAGTAGGATAATCGTGTTGTGTAATGCCCACGGGTGGAGAGGCCCACTTCTTGAGTCCATCCCGCCCAGGCGCCCTAAGGAGGGGTCATGGACATCCAGAAAGTCGCATCGCAGCTCGTCGCCTACCTCGGCCAGAACCCGCAGCTCATCCAGCAGTTCATCGAGCATCCCTACTCGACCACGGCCAAGGCCACTGGCTCCGACGCCGAGATCTCGAAGAAGGACATGAGCCAGATCGTCACCGCCACCGCCGCCCTCGCCAACAACCAGAAGCTTGGTGGCGCCGATGTGGCCAACATCGCGTCCGCCCTGCTCGGCCAGAACAACAACAGCGTGCACTCGCTCACCAACATGCTCTTTGGCGGCGGTACCAACCAGCAGGCCACCCAGTACGCTCAGCAGCAGACCACCTCTGCCGGCACGCTCGACCTTGGCAGCCTCGTGAGCATGGCCGCCCTGGCCGCCACGCTGATGGGTGGGGCCTCGGCCGCCAGCCAGCAGCAGCAACAGGTCCAGCAACAGGTCCAGCAGGTGCAGGAGCAGCAGTCCGGCGGCTTCAACCTGGGCAACATCGCCACCATCGCCTCGCTCGCCAGCCAGTTCCTCGGCGCCGGCGCCCAGCAGCAGGCCGCGGCCCAGCAGTCTCAGCCAGTCCAGCAGCTTCAGCCCCAGGCTGCTTCGTCCGGCATCGACTTTGGCACTATCGCACAGCTGGCCTCCATGTTCCTGAAGCAGAAGTAACGAGCTTCCGCATCAGGCTGCCTGCTCCACAGATACGGCAGATGACGGCCTCGCGGCAGGGACGGCAAGCCACGGCGATTGCCCTCCGAGACAAGCGGAAAGATCCGCCGACATACGTGTACCAAGGGCCCCTGCCCCAAGAGGATGACCTCTTGGGGCAGGGGCTTTTTTGCGAGCCGACTTGTGGGCGACCTTTGTGGGAATATGTACCTATGAGCTTCGGGGGGAGGGCGCATGACGGACGAGCAGAGCACTACCGAGACGCGGGGCACCGATTCGACGCACGACACGCTTGAGCCGCAGGCGTCTCCAGGCATGGGTATGGCAACGCCGCCGTCTGAGGACGTATCGGCCGATGGGCGGCGCGAGGAGGCTGCAGAGGGCGTACCCGCCGCAAAGGAGTGTGAGGGCCCGGCTGCCGAAGCAGAACCCGCCCACGACGCAGAGCCTATCGTGGAGCAGGGCGGCGAGCCCTTACCCGAGGAAGCGGAGCCGGCCGCATCAGACTCTGGTCCCCTCCCTTCGAGCACAGAGCCTTCGGAGGCGGCCCCCGGAACGGAGCAGGCCGTGCCGTCTGCGGAGGACCGCAACGAAGATACGCCCGCAGAGCGGGACAGCGAGTCCTCGCACGCGGAAGCGGAGCCCGATGAATCCAGCTCCGACCAGGCCCTGATAGAAAGCGACCTCCCCGACCCAACGGCAGCGGATTGGGACGAGGACGACCCGTTGGGGCCGGAATGGGAGTATGTCGAGCCCGAAGTCGCACGGGACTGGCCTGAGGAAGCGCACGCAGAGCCTATGGCTCTGGAGAAGGTGAATACCACCGCACGGATGCCGGCCGTCATCGACTCGCCACAGGCCAACGCTGCCGGAGCCGATCCGCAGCTCAGCGATGTGGCAGACACCTTCGCGCTCTGGCTGCACGGACGCATCGGCGCCTTTGGTGCGCTTGTGGCGCAGCATCGCCTTGCGACCGGCCTCGTGGCGCTCGCATGCGTCGCCGCCATACTCGTCGCCGTGCTCGTCGGGCTCGACGCGACCAAGGTCCCGCCCGAAGAGCAGATCAAGAGTGACGCGCGGAGCCTGCTCGCTCCCCCAAGCTACACCGTCGGCAACTACGCGTCCGACGACCCCCTCGTACTGCAAGCCGTTGACGTAGCCAGCATCCGCGAGAGCGAGCAGGTCAAGGGCGCATGCGAAGTGGAAGTTCTGGCCACCTTCACGAATCCCGGCATGGAGACGCGTGCCGACGCCACGCTCACCTACGAGCGCGAGGGCGACGGGTGGAGCTGCGTCGACTCCTCGGTAGGCAATGCGTCGCACCACGCGACCGCTGGCGTCAACCAGCAGCTTGTCGTGGAGCATGTCGCCAGCCTGCTGCAGAAGGCCGACACCCGCAGCGATACGGAGGGCCTCGCGACCCTCTACCGCAACGCACATGTCGAGATCACGCACGAGGAGTTCAGCGAGGAGACGCAGACGGATGAGATCTCCCTGCACTGCGCAAGCGGCGGAACCTTCGTCGACTACGAATGCGACCTCACGGCGCGATTCCGCTTCGTCCCAGCGAGCGGCGCATGGGAGCTCGCGGAGGCTTCGGTAAGCGAAGGGGCCTACGACCTGGGCTTCTCTCCCCTGCTGGGCACATGGCGGGGCACCTTCTCGAGTCAGCAGTCCAGTTCGCACAAGTGCCTGGCAGCGCGTGAGACGGGGCTGTCTCTTACTATCACGCAGGCCGCCACGACCCCTGATGGCGGAGCCGTAGTCGAAGGCACGCTGAGCGGCATCGCACATCTGCACACCGAGCTCGAGGACGACGCCTCGACCACCGAGGGCGACACGACCCTTGAGTCCGTGCCCTTCTCGGGCACGCTCCACTCAACGTCGGATTCCGACGACATCCTCACGCTGCTCACGGGAACTGAGGAAGAGGCTGCCGGGATCGTCTTCGACTGCACCGTACAGGACGTCACCGGCGGATCAGTCGCCCTTACACTGACCTTTGGCCAGACCACCGATCCCGATGCGGCGACAGCCACCCTCTCGAGCACGTTCGACTACAGGGACACCTTCCTGCTGATCGTGCCCTACGACCGTCAGTCAAGCTTTGCCGACACCTTCATATTGCAAAAGGCGGAGTAGCGAGGCCTTGCGAGCTTGATGGGTTTAGCTCACCCGCAGCTCCGTAGCACCTTACTCTGCCAGCCACTCGCCCATCAGCAGGCCCATGACGCTGGCCATCATCAAGCCGCGCGTCCAGCCCGACGAGTCGCCCAGGCAGTGCAGGTTGGCCACGCTCGTCTCGAAGTGCTCGTCCATGCTCACGCGGTTGCTGTAGAACTTGAGCTCGGGTGCGTAAAGCAGCGTCTCCTCCGCGGCAAAGCCCGGCACCACGTGATCGACGGCCTTGATGAACTCGACGATGTCGGTCATCGCGCGATAGGGCATGGCGCTGGTGATGTCACCGGGCTCGGCGTCGGGCAGCGTCGGCACCACGTTCGAGCGCGAGAGCTCCTTGCGCCACGTGCGCTTGCCGTCGAGGACGTCGCCGAAGCGCTGGACGAGGATGTGCCCGCCACCCAGCATGTTCATGAGCGACCCCACGCGCTGCGCGTAGACGATCGGCCGGTCGAACGGCTCGCGGAAGTGCTGGGTGCACAACACGGCGAGGTTGGTGTTGTTGCTCTTGCGGTCCTTGTACGAGTGACCGTTGACCACGGCGAGGCCCCCGTCGTAGTTCTCCTGGCTCACGAACCCGCCCGGGTTCTGGCAGAAGGTGCGCACCTTGTCGCGGAAGGGATTGGGGTAGCCCACGAGCTTGCTCTCGTAAAGCACGTTGTTGACGTCTTCCATCACCTCGTTGCGCACCTCCACGCGCACGCCCATGTCCATGGGTCCGGGCTCGTGGCGGATGCCGTGCTCCTCGCAGACGTCAGCGAGCCAGCTAGCGCCGCGACGACCGGTGGCCACAATCGTCTCGCCAGCACGCACCAGCTGCGGGGTGCCGCCCTTGCCGCGTGCGTCGCGGATCAGCGCGCCGGCACAGCGCTTGCCCGAGGGCCCCTCCTCCACCAGCAGGTCCACGCATTCGTGCTCGAAGAGGATGCTGACACCCGCATCCAGCAGATATTGCTGGATGCGCCCGTAGAGCTGCTGTGCACGCTCGGTGCCCAGGTGGCGAATCGGGCAGTCCACCAGCTTGAGCCCCGCCTTGATCGCACGGCGGCGAATGGCGGCCACCGCGTCGGGATGCTCGACGCCCTCCACGTGTGGATCCGCACCAAACTCCAGATAGATCCCGTCCGCACGCTCGATGGTCCTCTGGGCCAGGTCCGCGCCGATCAGCTCGGGCAAGTCGCCGCCCACTTCGTAGGAGAGCGAGAGCTTGCCGTCGGAGAACGCGCCCGCGCCGCTGAAGCCCGTGGTGATGCGGCACGGCTGGCAGTTGACGCAGCGGCCCGTACGCTCCTTTGGGCAGCTGCGCCGCTCGATGGGAAGGCCCTTCTCCACGATGGTGATGCCGCGTCGATCGCCCTTGCGCAGCAGGGCGAGCGCACAGAATATGCCCGCTGGGCCAGCACCCACGATCAGGATGTCGGTGCTGGAGGGGATGGCGGTCTCTGTCCTGGCCATGGCGGGTCCTTTCACTTGCGCGGCACATTGTGTCAGGTGCCCATCATAGCGCACGGGATGGATGGCGGAGCCAAGCCCGCGAGCCTGGAGTCAAGGCCGGACGGGCTAGCGAAACCTCCGCCTCCGCTGGAGGTAATCGCTGGCAGCCCTCGCCTGGGATAGCAACGTCCTTGTGGCGGGGCACGCTACCTGGGGTCCGCCCTTCGCTCTGAGTTCTGCCCGGGTCGTGAATTGTCACATCGTCCCGATATCCTGCAGCGCCCTCCAGCCACCCAGGGATAACCCCGTAGCGGTTGCCGGCCATATGGTTTCGAGTTCTGCCCGAAGTCATGGACTGTCGCGTCGCCCCGACACCCTGCGGCGCCTGCAGCCACCCAGGGGTAACCCCGTAGCGGCTGCGGGCATGTGGTTTCGAGTTCTGCCCGGGTCGTGAATTGTCACATCGTCCCGATATCCTGCAGTGCTTGTGGGGAACAAGGCTACTATTGAACGAGCAACACCAGATCCTTGGGCGCGTCGGCGCTCACGTCTGCGCCACCCCAAGGCCACTACGCAAGGAGAGACCATGCCCATCGAGAAGCCACTGCCCCTGATGGTCGGCAACAAGGCCTACTATTCGCTCACGTCCTACGACCCCGTGGAGATCGAGGTCGACGTCCCCTACACCTCCGAGGAGGACATCCAGATCGGCATCGAGATGAC
>ODAI011032762.1_pt1 | contig 10329 bp, 12 predicted proteins | sample 1539321 | NCBI WGS metagenome assembly ODAI01 (sample SAMN02144231, study PRJEB22623) | gut metagenome | biome: sheep rumen | host: Ovis aries | place: New Zealand | reverse complement strand
TTCATCTTATGGTCATCTTATGGTTATCTTATGGTTATGTTATGGTTGTGTTCTATGTTTTTGTTATAGTTTTGTCTTCTACCAACACAAACTGCCCACCGCAAACGCAGTGGGCAGAGTGGTTCATATAGGGTTCTTGGGGTTAGTTACCTGCAATCGGCAAAACAAAGGTCTTATTTATAAAACGGTGAAAGACACGCGTTTTCCCATACCGGCAAAAATATGGAAAATTGTGTTGATCGACACATTAGGATACCCCTTTTCAACGCGCGAGATTGTACTGGCTTGCGTACCGGTTTGTTCTGCCAGTTGGCGTTGGGTGAGACCAGCAGCAAGTCTTTGCTCTTTTAAGCATTCTCCTAAACAAAAAGCCTCAGCACTTGCTTCAAATGACTCGCGTTCGGGCACGCCACGTTTCCCATACTCGGCGTCTAACAATTGCTCAAAATTAGAGCAATCCAATATTTGCTGTTTCTTTTGTGTAGTCATATTATCTCTGGTTGTTAAAATACTCTTTCATTAATTGTTCTCCTCGCTCGATTTGTTCCTTAGGTGTCTTTTGTGATTTCTTCTGAAATCCGTTGAACAATACAACGAGGTTCCCTTTGTCAAAACAACAAAACACGCGATAGATATCACTCATGGATTCTATACGAATCTCATATAAGCCTTTTACACTCTCAATCTGCCTGAAAAACTTAACCGGTATTTGCTGTTGCGTCTTGACCAACATCAATACTTGATTGATTTTCTTCCTGACTGCTTCGGTTTGTTCCACATAAAACGAAGTAAAATAGTGCTTATAGAATATTATTTTACGGACAGAATCCATTTCTCCACTTTGTTTTGGTCTGCAAAGGTACTGCTTTTTTTTGAATTGTGCAAATAAAATGCAAAAAAAATGCACACAGCGGAGCAGATCGTGCCATTTTGGCTAAGAACATGAGGTCATTTTGCACCATTTTCCGCCGCTTTTATTGGCTTTTTGCTTCAGCAAAGAAGAGATTGGGGAGGGGGAAAGTACCATTTGTGCAAATCATTCTGCTCAAAGGAGTCTAAATATCCCTTTTTAGGTCAAAAACCACACAAAAAGCGCACCCACACATTTCTGTGCAGGTGCGCTGAGAATGTAGCCTTTAGGCTGTTAGGGAATTAATATCCCGCGTCCCAGTCGTCCATACGGCGACCGCCGTCGAGAACTGCGCCACCTGAATAGTTGGCACCAATACCAATCGTTTCTTCGCCACTTGCGGTTACAATATCATTCTTGATGCTTACAATTTGAAGCATCGGATTTTCATATTTCTTCATAATAGTGAATTTACTAATTTACAAATTCTTAATTTTCAAATTGAATAAACGTTATCTTACTACGCGACCTACTGCATCGTAAACAATACCATTACGCATAATGTAGATATTGCCGTTCTCGAAGAACTTAACTATTTCTTCATTAGCCTCAATTGATTCAATGGCAGTTGCGTTGTCCTCTTCTACCACAATACGGAGAGCACCAGGTGCAAGACTGAGACCTGTCAAATCCAAATATGCTTTGCCTACACCAACCGTTGCCCCTTGGTCTTCAAGGCTTTGGAATTGTGCGCCATCATTATTAACGAGAACATAGTAATTTGCATTCTCTGAAAGAACTTGTACAGAAGGACAGCCAACGAGTTTATTGCCAGAAACAGTTTCTGCGGAAGCAGCAACAGGAATAGTAAACAATCCTTCTGCACCTTTCAAAAGAAGTCCCGTGCCGGCAGGAACAGCCGTATTAATAGCTGTAAGGGTTATTGTACTATTTGCAAGATCCACCTTTGATTCCTCAATTATGTATGCATTCAGTCCGGCAGGAAGGCTCGCCAAATTAAGCGGATATGAGCTGGAGAATGTGCACCAACCTGCGGCCGAGATAGTGCCCGAAACGGAAGAAACATCCAGATCTTCACCTGCTATCAACATTGCCGCTGCGTTCTTAACGATAGTTATGGCATTGGTATTGTAGTTTCCATAGTCATCGCAAGAAAGACCAAGCGCAAAATATTTAAGGCTATTTGAAGCGTGCATAGTTACATTAGTTGTTCCATACGCGTAAGCCATATTGACATTGCCGGAAGGTAATGATTTCGATTCATCAATGGTTTGAATATGACTTCGAGAATTGGAACCACTAAACAATATTATACTATCACCTGCAAATTCAACTCCATTCCATAATTTATACATCTTTGAAATTGGCGTGATAGCTCGTTTTGTTGTAGCCTCATTCTTCAGAGTACCCCAACCCCAACGGTTCTTAGAGGCATCAGAGTTATATGTATAAACCCAAATTTTCATATTCAAGACGGGAACATTACCAACGAGATCTTCAAGAGCGATCATTCCCTTTCCTCCACCAGCTGCAGCTTCTGAAATAAAGACGAGATCTGCATCGTCCAAATTTCCGTTTAGAGCAGTCTTTTGTTCATCAGTAATCGAAGATTTATAATCCTTAATGTCAACGAGAACTACATTGTAAATGGTTTTTAACGATTTGTATATTTCATCGTTAGCCACATTATAATCTTTAGGTGCATTCTCATAATTCGACTCATATACCCATGCCACATAACTCTTTGCGGGGGCATACGTGTTTGTTACATTCTCATCTGTTACGTCTGAATCGTCATATCCGGTTTTGTCCACAGCCTTTGCGTAATAATGAGTAGTACTTGTAGCATAAGTCACATAAGGCGATGTTTGAGTGGTATATAAAGAACCATCCGTTGAAACCTTCAGCGTAGAAGATGTCTCATTATTGGTAATCGTTACCTTATATCCGTGATTCTCAAAATTAAAATCACCTACTACGATAGTCGGAGCTTCGCATTTGGGTGTTGGCGTAGTAAAATAGCCGGGTGTAGACAAAGCGACCCAATCACTCTTGTGAGACGCGTCGCATACACTACGAACCCATGCGTAATAAGTGGTGCTAGCCGTTAGAGCATCAATAGTGGGAGTCTTAGTATTGACATTTATTGTGGCATCTGTTTCTGCCGTAGGCTCGGTACTGCTCGTTGAACAATATATATCGTATGAGGAAGCACCTTCAGAATCAGTAATTTCGAATGTCGCAGATGTTGAACTAACAGAATTAACCTCAAATCCAGTTGGAGCATCGGGAGTGGAACATGAAGGGGTTGTAATAGTTATGGATTCCCAGCAGAAAAGTTTTCCAGCACCTGTACCAGAACTACTATTAAACATTTTAACAACGGCTTCCCCATCGGTGAGATTCCCAGCTGTTACAATTATTGTAAGTGTGTAGCGCCCAGGATATTTCGTCTTGTCCGCACGAGCCGAGGTAACAGTAAGTTCAGTAGTTCCTGCAGCTTTATATGTTGAAGATGTCCAGGCTGTTCCATATGCGGTTGCATCAATAGAGGCAGTGATTCCAGCGTCATCAGTATCAGAGCCAAGATTCTTGTTCACAATAACTGTTAATGTACAAGCAGAATTGACATGAATGCCGATAGTGTGTTGAGAGCAGGCGAAACCACTAGATGTATATTGCGCGCCCGCTCCATTACTGCCCCATTTATTCGAGGCAGTAGATTTATTGCCAAATTTTTTCGAAGAAATATACGCTGGAATGGAAACACTTTCACTCCAAGCAGATGTACTAGCGCTAACGCTGGCGGAGTTTCCCGAATAGAACTTCACGCCATTATGCCAGTATGTAGTGTTAGCGGAAAGAGTTCCAATTGTACTAAAATCAATAGTGCCAGAAGCATACTTTCCATCAGTCGAGGTGCTTGCCGCTCCCCATACATTCCCTACCGAGCAGAGGAGGCCCAAGAGAATTAAAGATAAAAGTTTTGTTTTTTTCATTTTGTTTGTTGTTTTTGTTGTTAATATTGTTGTTATAGTTTCTTTCTTAAAGTATACTTCATTTTATAACCCGGCTGAAGGGCATACTCGTACTCTGTATCATCGCGCAGGGCCTGCTTGAGTAGCAGTCCAACGGCACGTCCGGATTCTGCTTTCGCCTTGGCAGCGTTGCCTTTGTATCTCTCAAGGAGCGAGGCGTATAACTCCGTCAGTGGGTACATACTCCAAGCTGTGCTGTCTTTGCCTACAAGTTTATAGGCGTAGAAACCTTGCTCTTTGTTCTCCGGCTTGTTAATCCAATTGTGTGCTTCGTCACGCAGAAATACTCTAATCTCTCTACGCATTTGCGAATCCAAAACATTCGAATGGTAGCAGCGTATGGTCTTGTCTGTAAACATAATATATGTGTTTTTTGTTTGTTGTTGCATTAGTAATCTCATCCACTCCTCCAATACATCTCCGTACCCTCTGCATCCGTGTTTGTTGTAAAAAGGGGTTCTACTTTCACAAGCAAAGACCCCTTCCAAATTTGTACTAACAATAATTAAAACAAATTTTTTTTATGAAAACAAAAAGAGAGCCTGCTTTCACAAACTCCCTTACGAGAGATCCGATCTCACCCACTAATCATCTCCATGAAAAAGGAGTTGCCCTCCGCTTAGGAGATGGGAGAAACGTTCCGGACCTAATTTATATTATTCACGCGCACGGAGCAAAAGATATGTCAAAGGGCACTTTCGGATACCGACAGAATACATAGACATATAAAAAAAGCGTAGACCTCGAGTTGCTTATTCACAAACCGAGGCCTTCGCATTGCCCTACAAATCAAATAAACAACAAGAAACCTACGCAGATATGATAAAGGGCCTTGACTGTTCGTCAAAGCAGGATATATCATACCTGATAGGCGTCAATTGTTCACTTTGATTTTGATTTGTATACTGAAAGTTGCGAAGTTTCGGTCTGTCAAACTCAAAGCGTCAATAAACGCTGTAATATGTATGTCTGTTGAAACAGAGTGCATTATGCACGGTGCACGCTTGCACCGCTCCATTTCAATCGGGTCGATTTCATGCCACTCCGTCCCGCAAAGAGACAGCGCGCACTGAAATCGACTGCAAAGTTACAACAAATATTTTATATTTGCAAATCTTTCCTCCCAAAAAACGCAAAAACGTCAATTATCCCGCATTTTTTGTCAATTTTTCCACAAAGTCTGCATTGAAAAGTTATCGTTTTTATTGAATTTTACAAAAGTTCCGCCGAAAAAGTGTAAATGCTCTCTGGAAACTTATTACTGAAACAATCATTCGTAAGATAAAGAGATGAGATGGATACGGGATTGAGAGATTGCAATATGCCAGTTTGAAATGGCAAATGAGGTATGGTCCAAAATGTACAGAAAAGAGAAAAGTGCGATTTGAGTGCCAAAGTGTTACGAAAAAGCACTATTTTATAGAAAAATGTACTAAAAAAGTCAAAAAAGCATAAAAATATTTTGTCATATCAAAAAAAAGCAGTACCTTTGCGCCCGATTTTGAAAATGAACACGGACAAGTACTGCGGTAGCGTAAATCGGCACCGGTTGAACAGGAACGTTCTGATAGGCACGAGTAGAAACCAAAACGTATAATTTAACATATCAAGAAAATGAAAAAGGTATTATTTGTACTTGCAGTTGCTGCTTGCGTAGTAGCATGTGGCAAGAAAGAGGCTAAACAGGAAAGTGCCGAAGAGGCAGCCCCTGTAGCAGAAGAAGTTGTAGTAGAAGAGGCCGTAGCTGAAGAAGAGGCTACTCTGGTTGACACTGTCGTTGCTGCCGTTGAAGCAACTCAAGAGGCAGCTGAGGCTGTAAAGGATGCACTTCAGAAGTAATTAGTCCACAGACAAGGTAAGAGTCCATCCGCGCGGGTGGACTTTTTTCTTCTATAGGGGTTGGTGGCGGACAGACGCGAGTTCCGTCGCTACAAAATGATGTGAGTTATGAACCTGTGTATTGACCAAGGTAACAGCAGGACCAAGTTGGCTATTTTCTCGGACGGGGAAATGGTGAACAACTTTATCTACAAGAAGTTTGATGCAGAAGAGATTGTAAAAATCTGTTCGCTATATCCCGTGGAGAATAGTATCATATCGTCGGTAGTGAACATTGACCCTGCGATAGTGAATACGTTGAATCGCCTGAGCAAACGCTTTATCCTGTTCGACCACAACACCCCTGTACCGCTACAGAACCTGTACGGTTCGCCACAGACTCTGGGTCAGGACCGCCTTGCTGCGGCAGTGGGTGCAAACGGGTTGTCCCCGGACAAAAACCTACTGATAATAGATGCGGGGTCGGCTATCACCTACGACTTTGTAAATGCAGACAACCAGTATATAGGCGGCAACATTGCTCCGGGTTTGAAAATGCGTTTCACCGCGCTGAAGAATCAGACGAAGAAACTGCCGCTGGTGGAGATTGGCGAGAAACAAATCATTCCGCTGTTCGGCACCAACACCAACGATGCGATTTTGTCCGGAGTGGTGCGCGGTGTGCGTTATGAAATAGAGGGGTATATCCGTACGTTGCAGAAACGGGTCGGTCAGTTTGAGACGTACATGACAGGGGGTAACGCCGCCTATTTGCAGTCCTCCATCCGCCTTCACACTGTTTTAGAAAAACACCTCGTGCTGATTGGTCTGAATCGCATTCTGACCCACAATTTAGCATAAATAATGCAGAAAAAGCACCTATTTTGCGTTTTTTCGTAAAATAATGTGCAATTCATTTGTGTATTTGGCATTTTTTTTGTATCTTTGCACTCGAAATTGTATGGTGCATAAAATGGGTAGTCCCAAACATATATTTTTAGTGTGTCTCTTGCTGTTGTCGGGGACCGTTTTGTCGTATGGTCAGAACAACACGAGTTCGCCGTTCTCCCGATACGGGTATGGCGACCTGAACGACAACGTGCCAGGAGCCTATCGCGCCTTGGGCGGCGTGGGGATAGGCATGCGCAACAACAAGGTGATTAACCCCGCGCAGCCCGCGTCGTACACGGCTTGTGACTCGCTGACCTTCATGTTTGACATTGCCGCCAGCGGCATGTGGGACCGTTATACAGACGCAACGGGCAAACACGACAAAGGTAATGGCAACCTGGAATACGTCACTATTCAGGTGCCGCTGTGGAAACGCTGGATAGCCGCGTCCGTCGGTGTGACGCCGTTCAGTTCGGTGGGCTATTCATTCTCGTTGAAAGACTCTATCAACAGCGACTACCACTATACGACCACATACCAAGGTACGGGTGGTATTACGCAAGTATATGGCGGCTTGAGTTTCAACATCCTGAACTGGTTTGCAGCGGGTGCAAACTTGTACTACATGTTCGGGACGGTGAGTAATGCGCGCGCGCTCGCGTTTACAGAAGGTCTGAAATCGACATCACAGTACCGTACCATAAACGTATCGGATGTGCGTCTGCGCTATGGAGCACAGTTGTTCCACACGTTTGAGCACTCGTCTTTCACCTTAGGAGCAATTTTTGAGAACAAATCGGCACTGAACGGCACCAGTATGCATATAGAGTCGGTAACCGCCGACACCATCACCAATGACAGTACGCTGAACAGTGACCTGCCGATGATTTGGGGTGTGGGTGCCAGTTACAGTTACGACGGCCGCTTCACAGTAGGAGTTGATTACACGGTACATCACTGGCAGAACGCGCGCTACCTTGGGAAAGATAATGTTTATCGCAACCGCGGCAAGTTGTCCGTTGGTTTCCAGTACATGCATAACCCGCAGGGACGCCGTTATGTGGACCACATGCCATGGAGAGTCGGTTTCTCCATTGCCAACACCTACACCACTTCGGCACAGGGGCAGGATATTACTGCGTCTATCGGTACAGCATTCCCGCTGCATAATGTAGGTTCCGTGATTAACACCACCATCGAGTATGGTCACCGCGGTACCAAGAACGTGCTGAACGAGCACTATATACGCTTTGTGCTGAACGCATCCATTTCGGAAAACTGGTTTTTTAAGCGGAAATTGTAAGTTTGGCACAACATTTGCGGAGACATAACCAAAGAAACAACAAACATACAAAAATAATAGAAATCATGAAAACTAAATCACTCATTCTCATTGGCCTGTGCGCAGTTCTTCCATTAGCTGCGTATGCGGACAAAAAGAAAAAAGCCGAGCCTGCTCCACAGCCTCAAGAAGCGGTGGAGGAGGACAACAATGTAGTTACGGAAGAATGTCTCACGAACGTGAGTCTGTTCCACGAATCCGCCAAGAACAAACAGTATGCCGATGCATGGGAGCCTTGGAACGCTGCTTACAAAGCGTGCCCCTCCGCCTCGGTAAACATCTACATTGACGGTGACAAGATCGTTGAGTGGAAAATATCGCAAAGCAAACCCGGTTCGCCCGAGTATGACCAGTATCGTGCGTTGCTGCTGTCACTGCACGACAAACGTATCAAATACTTCGGCAACGACCCCAAATACAAAAAGAAATATCCGGTGGCTTACATCCTTGGTCAGAAAGGTCTAGACTACTGCACGTTCTACACAGAAGACCCGCTGAAAGACAAAGCATACCCATGGCTGAAACAATCCGTAGAGGAACTTGGGCAGGCATCTTCGATTAACGTAGCCGTTAAGTTGGCAGACGTGTCGTTCGACTTGTACAAATCCAATCCCGACAAGTATGCCGAGCAGTATATAGGCGACTACCAACTTGTTTCGAACATCCTGGCAGGAATGGCAGCCGACCCCGCCAACAAGAATGCCGGTGCCGCAGCCAGCAACAAGGACTATGTGGATCAGCGCTTTGCCGCATCGGGAGCCGCTGACTGCAGCAAACTGGACGAACTGTACGCCAAGACCGTTCAGGAGAACCTGAGCAATTTGGACATGCTGAACAAGATTATGGCATTGTACCGCCGTATAGGATGCAACAACGAAAGTGACGTATATTTTGCCGCTGCCGAGTCGGCACACAAATTGTCTCCGACTGCGGAATCGGCTGCAGGTTGCGCCTCGATGTGCAAGAAGAAAGAAGACTGGGCAGGTGCCATTGAGTACTACAACCAGGCTACCGACCTTGCCGAAGAAGAGCAAGACAAGGCTGACTACCAGTACAACGCCGCCTTTGTTTATTACAACAACCTGAAGAACTACTCTGCAGCGCGAGCATGCCTGTACAAGTCGTTGGAGTTTGTTCCCAACCAAGGGCGCTGCTACATGCTGATGGGCGTGATGTACGCTGCTTCCAAGCCGTACACCTCCGGCGACGCCAAGGCAGCCATTCTGAATAAAACCGTTTACTGGGTTGCTGTTGACAAGTTTGTAAAAGCACGCTCGGTTGACCCCACTTGCGCCGATGATGCCAACAAACTGATTTCCACCTACAGCAAGTATTTCCCCACCAAAGAGGAGCGTTTCGACTTGCCGGGTGAGTTCGGTAGCGGCTCATTCTGTGTAGGCGGCTGGATTGGAGAATGCACGACCGTACGTTAACAGTTGCGCTGTATTCATCCTAAAGAAAACATAGTGGTAAGTGACTTTTTGGAAGTCAAATAGTATCAACATATCGAGCATCAGTATCTTCGTGGTACTGGTGCTCTTTTCCCTTTCCGCCTGCGTACGCCATGACAAAAAGCATGTGACCGATGCCGTGGAGGACCGCGCAGCCATGCCGGTTTTGGATGCATATGAGGTGACGACACTTATCTCCGACTCGGGCATCACACGCTACCGAATCAAGACTGACTCATGGCAGATATACGACAAGGGGAACCCACCCCACTGGGAGTTTCCGAAAGGTATCTATTTGGAGAACTTTAATCCCGACTTTTCCGTTAATTCGTATTTGGAAGCCGACTATGCGTACTACAACGAACCTGCCCAGATTTGGGAGTTGGACGGGAATGTTCATTCATTAAATCAATTAGGGGAAAAGTTTGAGACCTCACAACTCTTCTGGGACCAAAAACAGGAACGGATATACTCTGACTCTGCCATTACCATCACTCGTGAAACCAGTATTATCCAGGGGATTGGGTTCGAAAGCAACCAAGACATGACGAAATACACCATTCGCAAACCAACAGGTATCTTCCCAATCAAAGACGAGCAGTGAGTTGATGAACATGCACGACCTTTCTTGCTGAGATTCTTTGGTGATTCTTTGGTGATTCATTGGTGATTCAGCCGACAACACCGAGAGACAACTTATATTCCAACTATTGATAAGTAGAATTTTTAGACCAGACCTAAGAAACCATTATATCTCCTGCTCAGACGATAAATCAAACCGTTTGAGCATTTTTTTGCACTTTTTTGCCCGAACTCTTGCATATATCAAAAAAAAGCATTAACTTTGCAGCCGAAAGTTGCAAAGGTTCATGAAAATGGAGCAGCTACAGATTATACATAGCGAGTATTTTGCTGACT
>ODAI014106865.1_pt1 | contig 10330 bp, 6 predicted proteins | sample 1539321 | NCBI WGS metagenome assembly ODAI01 (sample SAMN02144231, study PRJEB22623) | gut metagenome | biome: sheep rumen | host: Ovis aries | place: New Zealand | reverse complement strand
TGGCTACAAAGGCGGAAAGCGGGTGCTCACCCGGACCGTGGAAACCACCGGAGCTCCGGCGAAGCTGGTCTTGGAGGCCGACCGCCGCGAACTTCTGGCCGACGGGCGTGATGTGGCGGTTGTCACCGTAAAGGTGTGCGACGCGGCCGGCCGGGGGGTTCCCGACGCCTCGCCCTCGCTCTCGATCTCCCTGGAAGGCCCCGGGCGGATTATCGGGGCCGGGAACGGCAATCCGTCTTATCCGGGGGCCGACCATCCGGCCGGCCCCGAGTGCCGGGAATTTTCCTTCCATGCCTTCAACGGCCTCTGCCAGGTCCTGGTCCAAAGCGGGTCCGAACCCGCCGCCCTGGAACTTTCCGTGGGCTCCGGCGGCCTTCAGGCGGGGAGCCTGAAACTGGAGTTAAAATAGTATCGGCTTTTGTTAATTATGTATTTGTTAGAGGGGTTAAATCCCTCTATATTTGTAAAATAATACTACACTAGCCGGCATATGATAAAACATGCACTGAAACTTTTCTGCCTGGGACTCCTTGTCCTGGCGGCAAGCTGTAAGGAGTCGCCTTCCTTTGTCCAGGTCATAGACGGGCAGTTTGTCCGCGACGGAAAACCCTATACTTACATCGGCACCAATTTCTGGTACGGGCCCATTCTGGCCTCTGACGGGCAGGGCGGGAACTATACCCGGCTGTGCCAGGAGCTGGATACGCTCAAGGCCCTGGGGGTGGAGAATCTCCGGGTCCTGGTAGGCGGGGACGGCCCCGACGGGGTGTTCTCGCGGGTGGAACCCACCCTGCAGAAAGCGCCCGGGGTGTATAACGACACCCTGCTCGTGGGGCTGGACCGTTTCCTGGTGGAGCTGGGCAAGCGGGACATGCAGGCCGTGCTTTATCTGAACAACAGCTGGGAATGGTCCGGCGGCTACGGCCAGTATATGGAGTGGGCCACCGGCGAGAAAGCCCTGATTCCCCTGATTGACGGCTACTGGCCCTTCATGCAGCAGATGCGGAAATTCCAGACATCGGCCCCGTCCCAGGAGCTTTTCTACAACCACGTGCGTGCCATCGTGGGCCGGACGAACTCCATCACGGGCAAGCCCTACCGGGAAGATCCCGCCATCTTCGCCTGGCAGATCGGCAACGAGCCGCGCTGCTTCTCGGACGAGCCCGCCGTCCGGGACGGCTTTATCGGCTGGCTCACCCAGAGCGCCCGGATCATCAAGGAACTGGACCCGAACCACATGGTGAGCACCGGCAACGAGGGCTTCATGGGCTGCGAACAGGATATGGCGCTGCTGGAGCGGGTGTGCAGCATCCCGGGCATAGACTATATGACCATCCACATCTGGCCCTATAACTGGAACTGGGTCCATGCGGAAACCCTCCGGGAAGAGCTGGGAAATGCCATGGAGAAAACCGGCGAATACATAGACATGCACCTGGAACTGGCCCGCACCCTGGGACAACCCATTGTGGCGGAAGAGTTCGGTTTCCCGCGCGACGGGTTCCAGCCGTCCATGGAGGCTTCCACCTCGGCCCGGGATACATATTACGCCTATGTTTTCTCGCAGGTGGGCACAACCCTGCAGGGCGCCAATTTCTGGGGCTGGAGCGGTTTTGCCAAGCCCCGGTCGGCCCAGTGGGAACACGGAGACCCTTACACCGGAGACCCTGCCCAGGAAGCCCAGGGACTGAACGGCGTGTACATTTCCGACACCACCGTGGACATCATCCGCGAGGCCATTGAGAATCTGAATCCATAAACCAAGCCGACTATGAACCCTTATTTCTCCCACTTATGTGCATTTGCCGTGGCGCTGCTTCTGCCCTGGGCCTGTGAAAAACCCGGGCAGGATCCGGCAGACAATGCCCCGACGGCTGTTACATTGAGCCAGAGCACGCTTACCGCCCCTCAGAACGGAGGAACGGTGTCCGTGGAAATCACAGCGCCCACCCGGCCCAAACTGATGGGGCTGCCGGAGTGGATTACCTGTAACGAGGGCGCTTATACGAATTACAAAATGAAGGTGGATTTTACCGTCTCCGCCAATGAACGCTACGAGAGCCGCAGTGCCGCCGTGACCGTGTTTTCCGCCGGTGCCGCCGTGGTAGAGCTGACCATCACCCAGGAGGCCAAGAGCGCCCGTGCCGTCCCGGCCCTTGCCGCGCTGGACGACACCGATCCCCGTAAGATCGCTGCCAAGCTGGGACTGGGCTGGAATATGGGCAACCACTTCGACGGCTATTTCGGCGATTGGGCCGGAGAGAAGGAAGGCTATCCGGACGAGACCGTATGGCAGGGCGATACTGGCGGGAAGGCTACCCAAAGCACATTCTACGGTGTAAAGGATGCCGGCTTCACCAGTGTTCGCATTCCGGTTTCCTGGCTGCGGATGATCGGCCCCGCACCGGCTTATACCATTGACGCCACTTGGATGGACCGTGTGTTCGAGGTGGTGCAGTTTGCCCGGAACGCCGGTCTGTATGTGATTATCAATACCCATCACGACGAGAACCACGGCGTGGACAACACCTATCAGTGGCTGGACATCAAGAATGCCGCCAACGACCCCGCCCTGAACACCCGGATAAAGGAGGAAATCAAGGCTGTCTGGACGCAGATCGCAGAGAAGTTCAAGGACTGCGACGACTGGCTGATCATGGAGGGCTTCAACGAGCTCAACGACGGCGGCTGGGGCTGGAGCGAGGACTTCCGGGCTAACCCTTCCAAGCAGTGCGGCATCCTCAACGAGTGGAACCAGTTGTTCGTGGAAACCGTACGGGCCACAGGCGGCAAGAACGCTACCCGTTGGCTGGGCGTGCCCACCTATGCGGCGAATCCCGCCTACGAGCAGTATATCACCATGCCCTCGGATCCTGCCGGCCGGACCATGCTGGCCGTGCACTTCTACGACCCTTCGGAATACACGATCGGCAAATCCCAGTGGTCGGACTGGGGGCACACCGGCGCTGCCGGAAAGAAAGACCCCTCCGGCGACGAGAACCACGTGCAGGAGGTGTTCGGAAACCTGAGCACCAAATATGTAGATAAGGGCATCCCGGTGTACTGGGGCGAGTTCGGCTGTTCGGTGCGGAACCGGGCCGACACCCGTGCCTGGAAATTCTACAAGTATTATCTGGAATATGTGGTGAAAGCGGCCCATACTTACGGCATGCCGGCCTTCCTGTGGGACAACGGCACCGAAGGTTACGGCCAGGAAAAACACGGCTATATCCATCATGGTACCGGAGAATATGTGGGACACAGCAAAGAGGTGATCGATGTCATGGTGAAGGCCATGACTTCCACGGATGCAAGTTATACGCTCCAGTCCCTCTACGACAACGCTCCTAAGCCTTAATTCCAATGAATAATAAGTTCCTGCGGAGACTACTCCCCATGCTCTTGATGGCATTCCCTGCCTGTACGCAGGATTATCCGTCCGTCCCTTCCGCTCCGGAGTCCATCACCTTGGACACCTCCTATTTCGAAGTGGAAGCCGCGGGCGAAACGCTGACGCTGAAAATCACGGCACCGACCCGTCCCCAGCTGACAGACATCCCTTTCTGGATTACCTACCATGACCATATCTATCAGGACTACAAGATGACGGTGCAGCTTGAGGTGGCGCCCAACGACAAGGCGGCGGCGCGAGAGGCGGTCATCACCGTCCTGGCGGCCGGGGTGGATCCCGTGACCATCGGCATCAGGCAGGAAGCCTTGGAATGGGCGTCAAACCCTTCCGTGCCGCCCGCCAACCTGGCCGACTGGGAGAAAGCCTCCGTGGCCGTGAAGAACATGGGGGCGGGCTGGAATCTAGGCAACACCCTGGACTCCAACAGCGGCGACGTAAACCACATGTGGATAGAGGGTTATACAGACAGGACTCCGACCGATTACGAAACGGCGTGGGGGCAGGCTGTCACCACGCGCGAACTGATCCGGATGTTCAAGCAGGCCGGCTTCAATGCCATCCGCATCCCCGTGACGTGGTATCCGCATATCGGTACGCTTCAATTGAAGTGGGAGGATGAAGATTGGCACTGGGACCAGGCCGATTGGACCGGTTACGAGGTGGATCCCGCCTGGATGGCCCGGGTGAAGGAGGTGGTGGACTATGTCATAGATGAGGATATGTACTGCCTGCTGAATGTGCATCATGACACGGGAGCGGCCAGTACCGCCTGGCTGGTAGCCAGCGAAGAGGGATTCGAGGCGGCCAAGCCCCGCTACCAGGCCCTTTGGCGGCAGATTTCAGAGACGTTCAGGGATTACGGAGAGAAGCTCCTGTTCGAGTCTTACAACGAGATGCTGGACCCGTACGACTCCTGGTGTTTCGCCTCATTCGCCACGCCGGAGCGTTACGATGCGGACGTGGCTGAGTCGGCCTATACGGCCATCAACAACTATGCGAAACTCTTTGTGGAAACGGTCCGTTCCACCGGAGGGAACAATGTCTGCCGGAACCTGGTTGTAAACACTTACGGTGCCTGCAGCGGTGACGGAACCTGGAATCCCCACTTGCTTGAGCCGCTGACCAGCTTCCGGCTTCCGGAAGAGCCCGGACACATCGCCGTGCAGATCCACAGCTACTGGGAGGCGGAGAAGTTCGCTTCCCAGAAGGCCGACATCGACCGGCTCTTTGCGAATATCGACCAGTATCTGGTTCAGCGCCTGGGCGTTCCCGTCATTATCGGCGAATGGGGTGGGGGAACCCATGAAGACAGCGACGCCAATGTCCGTTTTGCCGGCTATTTCTCTGAAAAGGCACGTGACGCCGGGGTCGCCGCCCTATGGTGGATGGGCCTTTCGGACGGCGAGACAGACCGTGCCACCCCGGCCTGGACCACCCCCAGGACAAAGAATGCCATATTGAAACCGTATTTGGATAATCAATAAATTCATATTATGAAACAGTATCTATATATGTTGGCACTCTGCCTTTTGGCTGCTTGTTCCGGCGGTTCCAAAAAACCCGTGGAAACGCCGAAGGAACAGCTGGTCCACCGGCTGTTCACTTATGCGGAACAGGGGAAGATCGCTTACGGACACCAGGACGACCTGTCCTACGGCCACAATTGGGTGGTGACCGACTGGGAGAACGACTCGCTGGAGCGCTCGGACGTGAAGGCCGTTACCGGCAAGTACCCCGCCGTCGTGGGGTTCGACCTGGGCGGCATCGAACTGGGCCACGCCAAGAATCTGGACGGCGTGCCGTTCGGCCTGATGCGAAAGGCGGCGCAGAAGCACGTGGAGCGTGGCGGCATTGTCACCTTCTCCTGGCATCCGCGCAATCCGCTTACCGGCGGCGATGCCTGGGACATCAGCTCCGACCAAGTGGTGAAGTCGGTTCTGACCGGCGGGGAGAAGCATGGCAATTTTATGCTGTGGCTCACTCGTGCGGCCGATTTTATCGAAAGACTGGGGGCCGATGTCCCCGTGATTTTCCGCCCCTGGCACGAGAACCTGGGAAGCTGGTTCTGGTGGGGAAAGAACCTCTGCACGGAACAGGAATACCAGGAGCTTTACCGCATGACCTGGCTCTATTTCACCAAGGAGCGTGGCCTGACCAACATCCTGTGGTGCTATTCGCCCAACGGTCCGATAGAACCGGAACTGTATATGTCCCGCTATCCCGGCGATGAATTCGTGGATATCCTGGGGACGGATATTTATGAGTATGTCGGGGCCGACGGCCTGGAAGAAGCCGGCGTGCGTTTTAGTACGGAGGTGAAAAGTATGCTGACGGCCATGAATGTAATGGCGACGGATCACCACAAACTCATGTGCCTGTCGGAAACCGGCCTGGAAGGCATCCCCAGCCCCACTTGGTGGACGGGCGTACTGGAACCCGCCATCCGGGAATTCCCCATCAGTTATGTGCTCACCTGGCGCAACGCCCATGACAAACCGGAGCATTTCTATGCGGCCTGGGAAGGCTTTGAACACGCTGCTGACATGAAGGCGTTCAGCGAGTTGGACAATATTGTATTTTTAGACGAATAATGATGAGCTTCGAAGAAAGACTGACCTGGCTGCGGGCCTACCACCAGCGGCTCCTGGAGCGCCCCAACGCGCCCATTGAAGGTAACGGTATTTACGAGCGCTACGAGCATCCCGTCCTCACGGCCGAGCATGCCCCGCTCACCTGGCGCTACGACCTGGATCCGAAAACCAATCCTTATCTGATGGAACGGATCGGCATTCATGCCGTACTCAATGCCGGCGCCATCAAATGGAACGGCAAATATGTGGTGGTGGCCCGGGTAGAAGGGGCGGACCGCAAATCCTTCTTCGCCGTGGCGGAAAGCCCCAACGGCGTGGACCATTTCCAGTTCTGGCCGCATCCGATCACCATGCCCGAGTACGGAGAACCCGCCACCAATGTGTACGACATGCGCCTGACCGCCCACGAAGACGGCTGGATTTACGGGATCTTCTGCGTGGAGCGGAAAGACCATTCGGCACCGGGAGACCTCTCTGCCGCAACGGCCGCTGCCGGCGTGGCCCGTACCAAGGACCTTGTGCACTGGGAGCGCCTGAGCGATATCCGCAGCGGAAGCCAGCAACGCAACGTGGTTCTGCACCCGGAGTTCGTTGACGGGAAATATGCCCTGTACACCCGCCCGCAGGACGGCTTTATCGACGCCGGAAACGGAGGCGGAATTGGCTGGGCGCTTGTAGATAACATGGAAAATGCCGTCATTACAGAGGAAAAGATCATCAACTGCCGCCGGTATCACACCATCCGCGAGGTGAAGAACGGCGAGGGGCCGCATCCCATCAAGACAGACAAAGGGTGGCTGCACCTGGCTCACGGCGTACGGGGCTGTGCCAGCGGCCTGCGCTATGTCCTGTACCTGTATATGACCTCCCTGGAAGACCCTTCCAAGGTCATTGCCGAACCGGGCGGCTTTTTCATGGCCCCGGAGGGCGACGAATACGTGGGCGACGTGATGAACGTCCTCTTTGCCAACGGCTGGATCTGCGACCCGGACGGGAAGGTGTTCATCTACTATGCCTCTTCCGACACCCGGCTGCACGTGGCCACCTCTACGGTGGACCGGCTGGTGGACTACTGCCTGAACACCCCGGCGGACGGATTCCGCACCGGCCTGTCCGTGGAGGCGCTGAACGCCCTGATCGATCGCAATCTCCGTGAACGGAAGTAATTGATTGTGAGTCGATTGCTCCTTTTCCTTCAGGCCGAAAAGGATGGAGGAAACAGTGTAAACCATTGAGTAACAATAATTTATTTTCACGGCTATGAAACGAATCCTGGCGACATTAGCTGCCCTGGCCGGCATAATGGCCGCTGCGCAGGCCCAGACATTGCGCCTGGCGCATATTTTCTCCGACCACATGGTGCTTCAGCAGCAGACGCAGGCTCCGGTATGGGGCTGGGGCAAGCCCGGCAGCACCGTAACCCTGACATGGGAAGGCAAAACCCTGAAAGCCCGGGTCCAGGCCGACGGTACCTGGCGTACGGCGCTTCCCACCGGTGCTGCGGACGGTGTTCCCCGCACCCTGAAGGTGGAATCGGGAAAGGAGCGTATCGGCGTGGAGGATATTGTCCTGGGAGAAGTGTGGCTGTGCAGCGGCCAGTCCAATATGGAAATGCCCATCTCCGGCTTCGGTTTCCAGGAAGTGGAAGGTGCTACGCAGGCCATCCTGGATGCGCCTGAAACCGCTTCCCGGCTGCGGGTGTTCGACATCAAGACCCCCAAATGCACGGAGCCCATCGAGGACGTGGATGCCGTATGGGCTTTCACGGACAGCGAGGTGACGGCCAAGACCTCGGCCGTGGCGTATTTCTTCGGCAGGCGGCTGACCAAGTCGCTGGGTGTCCCTGTGGGGATTATCGTGAATGCCTGGGGCGGCAGCCGGATAGAGCCCTGGATGACCAATGAGGCCATCGATGCCGCCGGCATCACCGCCGAAGAGCGGGCGGCGATCGACGCCATCCAGGAGCAGCCCGACCGCTGGCCGGAAACCCCGGAGCTGATCTGGAACGGCCGCGTGAAACCCATCGCCGGCTATGCCGCCAAGGGAATCATCTGGTATCAGGGGTGTTCCAATATCGGCCAGGACTGCTACGACAAGCTGCAGGCTTCCATGGTGAAGCTCTGGCGCAGCGAGTGGGGGAGGAACCTGCCCTTCATCTTTACGCTGCTGGCCCCCTATGAGCACGGCGATCCCGACGGCCGCTGGCGTCCCCATTTCGTGGAAACCCAGCTGAATACGGAGAAACTGCTTCCCCAGAGCTGGGCCGTGTGCACCGAAACCCTGGGCAACAAGGTTACCGTACATCCCTCCCGGAAGCGGGAGGTGGCCGACATGATGTATCTGAGGGCCATGCAGAACGTCTATGGCATCTATCCCGGCGTGTCCATGGAGCTGCCCCGGCTCAAGGACGTGGCCTATGAGCTGGACGGCACGGTGAAAATCACCCTTACCCAGGTATGGTCCAACCTGATGTCCATATCGGCCCGGGATATCGTGGGCTTCGAGCTGGCCGGGGAAGACCGCGAGTTCCATCTGGCACAGGCCGAAGTGGACTGGGACGGCCAGACCATCGTGGTCCGCTGCCCCGAGGTGCCGCATCCCGTGGCGGTGCGCTACGGATTCCGGAATTGGATGGGCGCCAACCTGGCCAAGAGTAACGGCATACCCGTGCCTCCGTTCCGCACGGATGACTGGGATTATTGATGTGCCGGAAGCGATATGCGGTTTAGTCCTTGTGCCTGGAATTATAGAAAAGATAACAGACTGATTATATGAAATTTAAGTTTTATTTATTGGCAGGCCTGATGGGCGCGGTGGCGGCTGTGGGCTGCCAGAGGACAGAGGTGACGGTGCAGTGCGCCCGGGGCAGCGTGCGGCTGCAGCCCATCTCCGCGGAAATAGTGCGGGTAAGTGTGTCTCCCGACGGGCGTTTTCAGGACAGGCAGAGCCTCTCCGTGGTGCCCCGGCAGGCATTCAAGGACTTTAAGGTGCAGGAAGAGGCCGGGAAGCTGGAGCTCAGAACCAGCGCCCTGTGTGTCCGGGTGGACAAGGCCAGCGGCAAGGTGGATTTCTTCCGCTCCGACGGAACCCCGCTCACCGGAGACGGCACCAGTACGTTCACGCCGGTGGAGGTGGAAGGAAAGAAAGCCTACAGCGTACGCACGCAGTTCTCTTCCACCCCGGACGAGTCTTTCTACGGTCTCGGTCAGCACCAGGCCGGAGAGTTCGACCATAAGGGGCGGAGCGAGGAACTGTTCCAGTACAACACCAAGGTGAGCGTTCCCATGGTGGTTTCCACCAAGGGCTACGGCCTGCTGTTCGACGCCTATTCGCTGAGCCGCTGGGGCAATCCGTATCCTTATCAGCAGCTGGGTTCGCTGCTCAAGCTCTACGACAAAGACGGCGTGGAAGGAGCCCTCACGGGAACCTACAAGCCCAGGGAAGGGGCCGTGCTGGTCCAGCGGGAAGACAGCCTGTATTACGAGACCGAGTTCCACGTGAAGAACCTGCCGAAGGTTCCCCTGGGCGGCGCCGTGGTCACTTACGAAGGTTATCTGGAGGCCCCCGAAACGGCCGACTACCACTTTATCCAGTACTATGCGGGCTTCCAAAGCACAGAGATCGGCGGTCGGGAGGTGATGAGCCGCCGCTGGCGGCCGGCCTGGAACCCGAACAGCTGCAAGTTCACCGTGCATCTGGAAAAAGGGGTGAAGACCCCCGTGAAAATCACCTGGGATCCGGACGGGGACGTATCCTACATCGGCCTCCGGGTGGCCCGGCTGCTTACTCCCGAGGAAGAGGCCGGTATCAGCTTCTGGAGCGAATTCGAGCCCTGCGCGGACTATTACTTCATTGCCGGGAACAATTACGACGACGTGATCCACGGCTACCGGACCCTGACCGGAAAAGCGCCGGTGATGCCCAAGTGGGTGCTGGGATTCTGGCAGAGCCGGGAGCGTTACGCCACCCAGGAAGACCTGGTGGAAACGCTCCGGGAGATGCGCCGCAGGCACATCCCGGTAGACAATATCGTCCAGGACTGGCAGTACTGGAAAGACGACCAGTGGGGCAGCCACGAATTTGACGAGACCCGCTATCCCGATCCGGAGCGGATGCTGGACGACGTGCACGGGATGAACGCCCGCTTCATGATTTCCGTCTGGCCCAAGTTCTACACCAACACGGAGCACTATAAGGAGCTCAAGGAAGCCGGATACATGTACACCCATGCCGAGGAAGACGGGCTCAAAGACTGGCTGGGGCATACGCAGAGTTTCTACGACGCCTATGCTCCCGGCGGCCGGAAAATGTTCTGGCGCCAGATGGA
>ODAI010746926.1_pt1 | contig 10330 bp, 8 predicted proteins | sample 1539321 | NCBI WGS metagenome assembly ODAI01 (sample SAMN02144231, study PRJEB22623) | gut metagenome | biome: sheep rumen | host: Ovis aries | place: New Zealand | reverse complement strand
GCACTGCTAACAGGCGCGTGTACTTTTCCAATCGGTGGAGATTACATTGACGACCTGCAGTCAAACTTCCTGATACAAGACAATCGGATATATCACTCCGACAGGACCCGCATGGAATGTTTCGACATGAATCTTAACGAGATATGGAGCTGCAAGTTTTCTAGTGTCAAAGGGACACACGCCGAACTGCGTCTCCTAAATGACACGCTGGTTCTGACTGCTGACGGGATGGGCAAGCGATTTAATCAATTTACTCACTGCAACAGCCCATTCATCGCATCGTTTAATAAAAACAGCGGTGAAATGCTGAAAATCGACACACTGTTTATAGCGCGTGACAAAGAGAAATTCGGCAAATATCCCGTTATCATGCTGCATCCATTTTACACTTTTAATGAAAGCAACAAACCGACACTCATCACACCAGGAGCCAAAGAGTGTCTCATACTCGACACGGAAGGAAATCTGCATCTCGTAAACAAATTCCTGCGTTCTTTACGTCAATATCCGCAACTTGAAACTTACATTAAAGGTTCGTCCTGGAAAAACTATTCCATAATATGCCGTTATGGAGATCATCCCGACTTTTATATCATCAAGGATGACAATGAGGTTTACATGCATCTTGAGCCTGGATACAATCAAGTCTCTTTCAAAGGCAATTATCTGATACTCGAATCGGAAGACAAAGTTGAATTCAAATTGTTCAAACCCGAATAATATGGTCCACCTGACACAAGACGACATCATAAGACATCTGGACAATAAACTCTTTCACCTGTTGAGCCAGACCGCCGATGAGTTGGACATGCCCTGCTATGTTATAGGAGGTTATGTACGCGATATGTTTCTGGAGCGTCCCAACAAGGATATTGACATCGTCGTCGTAGGCAGCGGTATCAATATGGCAGAGAGTTTCGCTAAGCATTTGGGAAAAAGCGCACACCTCGCTGTATATAAAAACTTCGGGACTGCACAAGTCAAGTATCATAACATGGAGATTGAGTTTGTAGGTGCACGCAAGGAAAGCTATAGCCGTGACTCCCGCAAACCCATTGTGGAAAACGGCACACTGCAAGAAGACCTGGAGCGCCGCGATTTCACCATAAATGCATTGGGTATCTGTTTGAACAAGTCTCACTTCGGAGAATTGATTGACGCCTTTGACGGACTGAGAGATTTGGAAGACCGCATCATCCGCACGCCTCTGGAATCAGAACTGACATTCAGCGATGACCCTCTCCGCATGATGCGTTGCATCCGTTTTGCCACGCAACTTCATTTTGACATTGACGACGAAGCCTTTTGCGCTATCCGCAAAGACAAGGAGCGCATCAAGATAATCAGTTATGAGCGCATCAGTGAAGAACTGAATAAAATCCTTATGGCAGACACGCCTTCCAGGGGTATCATTGAACTGGAAAGGACAGGACTATTGGAGATTATCTTCCCGGAGTTAAACGCTCTGCAAGGCCGTGAAACACGCAATGGCATCAGCCACAAAGACATCTTCTTCCACACTCTTGAAGTGCTTGACAACTTGAGCCGACATTCCGACAACCTCTGGCTGCGCTGGGCTGCCCTGCTGCATGACATCGGCAAACCCAGAAGCAAGGCATGGAGTCCGACCGCGGGATGGACTTTCTACAATCACAACATTATCGGGGAACGCATGATATCCGGCATCTTCAAACGTATGCGGCTGCCGCTTAACGAGAAGATGAAATATGTACAAAAACTCGTCTATCTCCACATGCGCCCCATCAGTGTCTCCGACGACATCGTCACCGACAGTGCTGTCAGGCGTTTGCTCTTTGATGCCGGTGACGACATAGATGACCTAATGACGCTTTGTGAGGCAGACATCACAAGCAAGAACGAAATCAAGAAACAGCGTTACCTTAAAAACTTTGAGATAGTCCGTAAAAAACTGAAAGACATAGAGGAAAAAGACCGCATCCGCAACTTTCAGCCGCCTGTTGACGGTGAAGAGATTATGCGCGTCTTCAATCTACCGCCTTGTGAAGCCATCGGAGCGCTCAAGTCCAGTATAAAGGACGCCATCCTGGACGGCATGATTCCCAATGAGCATCAAGCCGCTTATGATTTTATGCTCCAAAAAGCTGCGGAAATGGGATTATACCCTCAGGAGTAAATAAAACAAGATAACACCCGCTACTATGGCACACAGTGTCAGTGCCATCCATATTGAACGTAACAGTTTATACCAAACGTCTCGTTTTATCGTTGTAAACAATGGCAGAAAAGCCAACAAGGCATAGCCTGCCAGTGCTACAAGGAAAAATATCAACAGCCACGACCTCATTGCCTCTTCTTTATCAGGAGACACAATCCCACAAAAGTAAGCACCGCATTAAGGATTAACAGTTCATAGCTGAACCTATATCCATTAAACCATATCTCTGAGTTGCTATCTAAGATAAAGCATATCACGGGGGCCAGCAAAGCCACAACAGGAATATATTTGTCTCTTACACTCTCTTTCATGAAGATGCCGAAGGCAAACATTCCCAATATAGGCCCATAGGTGTAGCTCGCAAGAATGTACACAGCATCTATTACACTTGTGTTGTTCAAAAGACTGAAGACATAAATGACCGCAGCCATCATTACTGCCATACCGGCATGGACATAACGCCTTGTGCGGGCTGTGCCTTGTTCATCACTGCGATCCGCATTCAAAATATCTACAGTAAATGACGTTGTAAGCGCTGTCAGTGCAGACCCAGCTGCACCAAACGCAGCGGCAATAAGTCCTATAAGGAACAGTATGCCGACCATCATCGGCAGATAACCTCCCGTAGCTACTTTTGTAAAGAGTTCATCACCTTTGCATTGTGTCAGTTCACCTCCGACGTGTGCACTAAAGATGTAAAGCAATGCACCCAACATCAGGAAGAGAGAGATGACCACAAACTGCAGACAGATGCTGACAATCATATTTTTGCGACTCTCGTCTGAGTTTTTGCAGCTCAAATTACGTTGCATCAAGTCTTGGTCCAAACCTGTCGTAGCAATGATAGTAAACACTCCGGCAAAAAACTGTTTCGGAAAGAAGCGACGGTCGTTGACGTCATCAAAGAAAAACACCTGTGACATATCACTGCTGAATATTGCCTGGCACACACCTGTCAGATTATAGCCCATTTGTTGCGCTATGAAATATATGCACAGCACAACAGACAACACCAGACACATTGTCTTAAACAAATCTGTCCATATAACCGTCTTTACCCCGCCCCGATAAGTATAAAACCACACCACGAGCATCGTCACTATCGCATTCAGCAGGAACGGAATGCCCAAAGGCTCAAATATCAGAATCTGCAAGGTCAGACACACCAAGTAAACACGCACAGCCGCACCCAGCATCTTGGAAATAAAGAAAAACCATGCGCCCGTGCGGTAACTCTCCATGCCGAAACGCTCTTTGAGATACTCGTACACACTGACCAACTTTAGTCTATAATACAGTGGTACCAACACAAAGGCTATAACCAACTGACCAACCACAAACCCCATCACCATTTGGAGATAAGCAAAGTGGCTGGTCTGAACCATTCCGGGGACAGACACGAAGGTTACGCCAGATATGGTAGAACCTATCGTGGCTATCGCCACGACTAACCATGACGACTGCCTGCCGCCGACAAAGAAGCCTGCGTTATCTGTCTTACGACTCGTTACATAGGATATTGAGAACAATACTGCCAAGTACAATATAACTGTCAAACTGGCTATGAGTGGTGTTATCATCGTTATTGTAGATTAATTTTTTCTTACTCTTTGTAAAGCAGATAGGGCTTACGTTGCTTTTTGAACCGTCGCACGTCATTTTTCCAGCAAGATTTGATTTCCTTAGCTGTCTTCCCTGCCTCAATCATAGGACGCACATAGTCAACACCTATCAGAAGTTCAAAAAAACGGGTAAAAAATTTGTCACCCAATCCCGTACCATGATAAGCGTCTATGAGATATTCCAGATTCAGTCCCTCTTTCTGTATTTTCCGGTCAGACAACTGGCGCAAATCCACGCCATAGCATTTTTGTCCCAGACATGGCGGTTTCTTGGCTCCAGGCATACTCTGCGGAGTAAAGCTGAACGTACGTCCTTTCATCAACGGATGACCGTACATTTGAAACGGTGCCTCCGTGCCACGTCCCAGACTAACTACTGTACCTTCAAAATAGCATATTGAAGGATAGAGATAAATGGATTTCATATTGGGCAGATTGGGCGACGGTGCTATCGGCAACACATAACGTGACTGGTGCGTATAGTTCTCACATGGTATCACAGTCAATTGACACACCATGCCATCGTCCAACCATTTTTCTCCGTTCATCATCAGTGCCAGTTCACCCAGTGTCATGCCATGAACCACTGGTATGGGCAATGCGCCTACGCCACTTTTGAACTTCATATCCAATATAGGCCCATCTACATAAAAGCCGTTGGGATTAGGGCGATCCATCACGACAACATGTTTGTTTTCCTTGGCACATGCGCTCATTATCTTTTTCATTGTCACATAGTATGTGTAGAAGCGCAAACCTACGTCTTGGATGTCCACCACAATCACATCGTATGGCCTGACCAGTTCCGTCAATGGTTTCTTGTTGGCACTGCCATATAATGAAATGATATCTATACCCGTCTTCTCGTCTTTCTCATTACCAAAATGCTCTCCTGCATCAGCCTTGATGCGAAAACCATGTTCCGGTGCGAAGATGGCTTTCACCCTCACGCCTTTCTCCAATAAGAGGTCCACGACGTGCTTATCACCAGCCATACCTGTGGCATTGGAATATACACCTACAGCCTTACCTTTTAAAAGCGGCAGATAAAGTTCTGTACGCATGTCGCCGGTGATGATTTCAGCAAAACTGTTAATGGCATTGCCGACAATCAAAAACAATAGCATAAATAATATCCTCTTCATTTTTCTTTCATATGTTTTTATCATTGCAAAGATAGTAATTTAAGGTCTATTACACGCACTTCCCGTCAAACTAACTCATACAGAACATCTGCTCTCCCTGTCATTGGCAATGACATGAAAGAATTATCACATTCAGCTAATTCGCACAATTGCTCTTTGTGAATAACCAACTATCATGGAGCGTCCCTATAAGAAAGCCCTATGATAATTGTTTCTCTCATAAAATACAAATTATTTCACCAGCACTTTTTTGCCCTTGCAGATGTATATATTGCCCTTCTCTGGATGGGCTATTTTTCTGCCTTCAAGGTCGTAATATGTATCTTTGTCTGCCCTATTCACTTTGAGCACCTGTATGCCCTCGGGCGCGGGCAGTTCCACAATGCCGCCCTTGAAGATCTTTGTCGTCCAGCCTTTTGCAATATAAGCGGCTCTCTTGCCGTAAGGCACAGTCAGTACGCACTTCGGGGAGATGTTCTTGAAGGCGTCTTTGCCGAAGGCGTAAGGCTCTTCAATAAGGCAGGTCACGGAGTCCAGCGCCGTGCAACCCTCAAAGGCTGACGCGCCGATACCCTTTGTCACAGAGGCGGGGATAGTTATCTTCGGCAGACTTGTGCATTTGTAGAACACGCTGTCATACAGCATGAACACGTAATCTGACAAGGTGACGGATTTAAGGCTTGTGCACTTCTCAAACGCATTGTTACGGATACTGACTCTGACAGATGTCTCAGGGAATGTCACCGATTGGAGGCCCGTACACTCCGAAAAAGCATGTTTCCCCAAATAAGAGATGTTCCGGGGCATGGTCACGTTGGTGATTTTCTCACAATATTGGAAAGCATAGTCTCCTATCGTTTTTGCGGAACTCAAAAAACCGAGGTCTGACAAATTCATGCAGCTGCTGAAAGCATATGCTCCTATGGTCTCCACAGACCGCAAAGTGCTGAGGTTCGACAAACTCACGCAGTTGTAAAAAGCGCGCGGACCAATTGTCGCTGTCGGCTCTGTGAAATGAACTGTTGTCAGACTTGAGCATTTCTCAAAAAATGCCTCGGATATTTCAACTGAAGATTGGATATTGACAGAATCAAGTTGTGTACACCCCCGGAAAACAGCACTGCCTACAGAAATCACAGATTTTGGCAGGGTAATAGTCGTAAACGATACGCAATTACTAAAAGCATAATCACCTATGGTCTTCAAGGATGCGGGGAAGTTGATGGCAGATAAGTTGTAACAATCGCCGAATGCATTACTGCCGATATTTTCTATCTTTGGGGGTAATATTATGGAGAGAAGTCGTCGGCAGCTCCAAAAAGCACTGCCTCTAATCTCGGTAAGTTGACTGGGAAGGCTAACCTCTTTTAAAGACTCACATAGCTTAAACGCAGCACCCCCTATAGCAGTAACGTAACATCCTAAAGCCATCTCGCGTATTTGAGCTGTGGTAATGGTCTTTGCATTGGGCTTCATGAGGTATGACGTATTAGCCTGAGTCGCTTTCCCGTAAACCAAGCCATCGTATGTTATTGTTGTATCAGACATACCGCTATGAGCTGACATTAACAACAAGAAAACAGTAAAAACTTTTTTTCGCAATATGTTAAGCATCGGAAAACGTAAAATTATAATGAGTTTTAACGTGGAAAGTCCTCTTCTCCTAATCGATAAACTTCAATTAATATCGGACTTGTATCAAGGTCTTCATTAGAAATAAAGTGCAGCCCGTATTGAAATATCATAGCTGCATACTCATCTTGTTCGTAGTCTCCCATTAAGTCTTCCTCGTTGTAAGGGATACTTCCCGCGATATTACGCAACCCGTTTCCGTTCTCGTCCACTAATGATCCGTAGTCAATATAATCCAGCAGTTCCAAATCTTCGCTGCCTAAATCCAAGTCACACGTATAGGTAGCATAGATATTATAACTGTACAGGATATTATCTATACCATAACCGCGAGATATTTTTATTCTGTAAGTTTCTCCTTCTGTAAGACTGTCTAATAAATTAATTGGAATAGGATGCCCATAGTTGTCTATACCTGTAATACAATCTCCCAATCCAACAATCAACTGGTCGCAATACTCTATACAATTTTCTGTATAGTAATAGCCTATACGCGCGTTACTTGCTGCTGTGCATGCAAAAAATAAAATAGTGCATGCGAAAAATCTTAGATGTTTCATAATTGTAATTGCTTTATTGTTTCTACTGCAAATATATGATATATATATATCAACCAAATTTTTGTAATTAAATTTTAGTATTTGATTGCTAAAGAGGGAGATGTTAGTCTGGGCGTGTCGGGACTATAAAATTGCATAAACGAAGACTGTCCACAAGTATCTGTGGCAATAGGCGGATTTTCATCGCGATGAAAAATATTTTTTATCGCGATAAAAGTTTTCCACAATCGAGGATAAAAGTTCTCAGGTATCGCGATAAAAAAATCCCGCTGAGAGAAAAAACCAAACCAGCGCTTTGACAGATTCAGTCTGCCACCTGTCTATTGAAGTTTCAAACCGCAAAACTATTTTTTGAGCCTTGAATCTATAGTTATAAAAAAATTGGTATCTTTATACGCTAAAAGAAAATGCTTATGTTATGAAAATACTTGTGTTACTTACGATGGCACTCTTGCTCATGGGCAGCATTTACGCCAAAAAGGATTGTGAGGTGAAATTCATCTCTTACAACATACGCTATGAAGGTGCTGCGGCAGACACGGGCGCATTGGACTGGAAAAACAGGAAAGAGGCAACAGTCAACATGATTCGTCAGGAGCAACCCTCCGTTATTGGTTTTCAAGAACCCCGACCGACACAGACCACTTTTGTCATAGAGCAGTTTCCTGACTATGGCCATGTCTATGCCAAAATGGACAAAGGAGAAATCCCGGCCGGCAGCTCTGTGTTGATATTATACAACAAGAAGAGATGCAAACTGCTCGACTGGGGATATTTCTGGTTGAACGAGAAAGACATCCACTCGGAGGTCAAGGGATGGGACGCACATAACCTGCGCCCCACATCATGGGTAAAACTGAAAGACAAAAAGACAAAGACCATATTCTACTATTTCAACACGCATCTGGACCACAAAGGTCAGGTTGCCCGCATTGAAGGCGTGGAGCTGCTTATCCGGCAAATGAAAGAGATTGCCGGCGAAAATGCCCACGTAGTCATAGCAGGCGACATGAACTGCAACCCGCAGACCGCCTTTGACACTCATAAAGACGGAAAGCCCGTCAGGGTATTGCAGCCCTTCTACGACTGGATGAAAGGCGGAAGAGAGACAGCCCGCATAACCGATGACCACTACACGTTTAACGGCTTTGGAAAAATCAAGACTTTCCACTGGCTGGACTACTTTTTCTACCGCAACGGACAGGCACTGAAATTTGAGACACTGACAAAAGACTACGGCGCACCTTACATATCAGACCACTACCCTATTGCCTTGACACTGAATTTCTAAATATATACACATGAAAAATCTTTTATTAATCACACTGAGTTTACTTGCTGTCTGTGGCGCAAGTGCCAAGAAAGGGAACACCGAACTGAAAATTATGAGTTACAACATCCGCCACGGACTGGTGGAAAAGTCTGACACGGGACTGAAGCATTGGGACAACCGCAAGTTTGCCACCATCAATATGATTAACACCGAGAAGCCCGACATCATAGGCTTTCAGGAAATGAAAGAGGTGCAGCAACTCTACGCCGTAGAAAATCTGCCGGAATATGACGAAGTCTTCCACAGTCGCGGCAACACCAAATACACCATGTATCGCAAAGACCGGTTCACAAAACTGGATCAAGGCTGTTTCTGGCTGAGCGAGACACCGGAGAAGAGTTCACTGGGCTGGGGTTCCGTCAGTATTCGTCCCACATTGTGGGTGAAACTTAAAGACAAAAAGACAGGCAAGATTCTCTATTTCTTCAACACACACCTCGACGTCAGAAGCTTTGAGGCACGCATCAAGGGTGCGGCACTTAATGTGGACTACATGAAGAAAATCTGCGGGAAAAAAGCCATTCAGTTCATTGTGGGAGACATGAACACGCAAGAGGAAAAAGACTTGGCGGTATACGAGACATGGCTGAAAAACGGTCGCAAAGAAGCGCCTGAGACCGACAACAAACCCACATACAACGGCTTCGGACAAAGCAAGAACCCCACACGTCTGGACCATATCTACTATCGCAACGCCAAAGCCGTGAAATATCAAGTCCTGGACGGCAAGAATTATGGCGTGGAATACATCTCAGACCACTACCCCGTTATGCTGACCGTGAAGTACTAAGAATTGTAAAACGTTTTAACAACAGATTCAAATAAAACAAACAAGATTATGTATACAAACAATGATGATTTCTATGAATCTGACATCACAGACTTAACGCCAGACAAAGGTCATTCTCATAGAAAATCTATGCTTTTGCTTGCTCTTTTCATCATATTAATTGCCGGAATATACATATATCAGCACATCTCACCCGAAGGAGATCTACAGACAGACATCCCTGCAGGAAAAGTCACCGTGCAAGAAATGTGCGCAGATTTCAATCAGCACGCCATGAAAGCGCGTAAGAAATACTACGGGAATTGGTTTGAGATTACAGGTGCTTTAGGAGAGACAGACATGGACGGAAAATACTTTTATCTGGAATCCGCAGATAAAGCCATTAAATGTATCATTCCTAAAAGTACAAGAGAAAAAGTAGTTGACAAGCTTACACAAGCAGAACGAGGAGACATTATTACCGTAAAGGGCAAAGTAATCGACATTGGTCAATCTGAGTACTACGAAGTTACAACAGCGGATGTCTACCCCAACAGCTCCGCAACTACTGCTGCATCAGAAGAATATGATATCGCATCAAAGGAAGTAAGTAGCAGAACTGTAGAGCACAGCGGCAATGCTGCATCAGAGGAGGCAGACAGCAAGACTGCTTCAACTACACAAGACAATGGTCGCGATATCCATGAGGAGGAGCAGAAGGCATCCGACATGACCCCTGAAGAAAGTTCTTCCACACCTGCGGAGGACACGAAGGTTTTCAGTTATGTAGATCAGATGCCTATCTTCCCTGGCGGTGAAAGCGCATTGATGAACTACATTGCAAGCAACCTGAAATACCCGTCAGCCGCCCAAGACCAAGGCATACAAGGTCTGGTTATGTTGCGTTTCGTTGTAACAGGCACTGGCGAAGTCGGTGAAATACAAGTACTCAAATCACTGGGCCCAAGTTGTGACCGTGAAGCTATCCGTGTGGTTAAATCACTTCCAAGATTTACACCCGGCCGCAAGCAGGGAAAGCCTGTTAACGTTTGGTTCCAGCTCCCTATAAGAT
>ODAI013716330.1_pt1 | contig 10331 bp, 9 predicted proteins | sample 1539321 | NCBI WGS metagenome assembly ODAI01 (sample SAMN02144231, study PRJEB22623) | gut metagenome | biome: sheep rumen | host: Ovis aries | place: New Zealand | reverse complement strand
ACTCAGAGGATTATTCGAGCTTCAATCCGCCTGCAACAGAAGAACAGATCAAAGAGTTTGAAAGCGCGCTTAAATATCCACTTCCTGAGGCTTACAGAGAATTTCTCAAATTTTCCAATGGTGCAAGGATAATGGAGGAGGATATATTTGGTCTTGACATGATAGGGATGAACGATCATTATGTTCCTGACGGTTACCTTGCCATAAGCAGGGAAGAAATGACAAGCGAGAGAATGGCTATTTCAATGGAGGACGGACAGATATATCTGTTTTGGGAGCTTAAACCATCTTCGTGGAGCTTTGAGCATGAAATAATGAATTTACTTAATGACTGTGAAGATAAGGTTGATGAACATGACAGAGAAGTTGAGACAAAAAAGAGAAGAGAAGCCGGTATTTCAGAAGAGCAGGAAATGTTTGAATTATATTCCAAATTAGTAGGCGAAGAAAAGGCTAAAATAATAATTGAAAGCAAAAAGAATAGAGGTAAATAATACATATGCTTACATAAATCCCATTTGATAATAATGAATTTACTTAATGACTGTGAAGATAAGGTTGATGAACACAACAGAGAAGTGGAGACAAAAAAGAGAAGAGAAGCCGGGATTACTTCAGAACAGGAACTTGAAGAATTGTATGCTCAAATAATGAACGAAAGAAAAAGAATTGATAAAGAGAAAGGCTTGAAAGGTGAATAATAATGGCTACAAATTCATTTTATAATTTAGAATTAGATGAAAAACCAAGATCACTGCAAGAATGCTTTGAAAGGCTAAAAAAAGGCTGTGAAATGCTCTCGGCAGAGTGTAATTACTCAGAGGATTATTCGAGCTTCAATCCGCCTGCAACAGAAGAACAGATCAAAGAGTTTGAAAGCGCGCTTAAATATCCGCTTCCCAAGGCTTACAGAGAATTTCTCAAATTTTCCAATGGAGCAAGGATAATGGAGGAGGATATATTTGGTCTTGACATGATAGGAATGAACGATCATTATGTCCCCGACGGATATCTTGCCATAAGCAGAGAAGAAATGACAAGCAGAAGAATGGCTATATCGTTGGAAGATGGAGAACTCTCTCTTTTTTGGGACCTCAAAGAAGAACCTTGTGATTTTGAGCATGAATTGATGAAACTTCTTAAAGACTGTGAGTTGGAAATAACATCAATAAAAAAACAGCAGGAAAATGCAAAGAAAGATCCAGAATCTTTAAAAAAAGAAGCAGAGGATGTTGTTTCAAAATGGAGAAAATTTCACATAGAAAGGAATAAAGAATAGGAGTAAATAATACATATGCTTACATAAATCTCATTTTATAATTATGAATTATGCATTATGAATTATGAATTTTAAAACAGCCCTCTTACGTCCTCAAAGCTTAGGGCAGGCTGCAGGGCAAGGTTTATTCCGAAGGCGATGAGCTGGGAGGCTCGCTCTGTAAGGCGGTCTATATCACGGGGAGTTACCATCATATTTGGCAGCTCCCTGTTTATTTTCTCACCTGTCAGGCTGCGGACTATGGTGTGCATATCCACCACCGTGGGGACTCCCACGGCGATAACGGGAACTCCCAGCACCTTTTCCGACAGCTCTATGCGGTGGTTGGAAACTCCGCTTCCCGGGGATATGCCTGTGTCGGTGAGCTGTATGGTGGTGCCCAGACGGCTTATGTCCGTGCAGGCGAGGGCGTCCACGGCTATGACGGCGGCAGGGCGGAGCTCCGCTGCTACTGCCCGTATAAGCTCCGCGGACTCAATGCCCGTCTGCCCCATGACTCCACCTGCAAGGGAGCTGACTCGGCGCAGGGACGCGAAAAACTCCTCCTCCACGGTATCGCAGCTGAGGTGCCGCGTGGCAAGCACCTTTGCGGCAGTCTGGGGACCTATGGCATCGGGCGTAATATCGTTGTTGCCTATGCCTGCCACCAGAATATCCCCCTCGGGCACAAGTGCGGACAGCTCCGCGGCAAGCTCCTCGGTCATGGACTGATAGTCCTCGGCAAAGCGGCTGAGACTGCTGCCCTCAAGGGTGATGTAGCGTCCCCTGCCCTTGCCGATGGTGTCAAGGCAGCTGTCGTCGTCAATGGTTATCTCCGTTATCCTGAAAGCCCTTCCCCTTGTGGAGATGTGAACGCTTTCGGGCAGACTGTCGGGAGATATGCTTTCAAGTGCAAGATCAGTACGAATATCCATGAATTCCTCCATATTGTGCATATTGCTTTAATTGTGGAAAATATTTCGGGTCATAATTTCACTTTTGGCTATTGAAAATGGTGTGGAAAAATGTTATAATTATATTTGTCTCAGTATGGCAGCTGTGCGTTGCAGCTGTCGGGAGTGAACGAACCCGTGTTTGCTCCTATTATCTGTAAAATGCAGGCGATTATTCGGTCTGCATAATCCAAGGAGGTGTAACGTAATGCCAAACATTAAGTCTGCAAAGAAGAGAGTAAAGGTCAATGCAACAAAGGCTGCTGCCAACAAGGCAAGAAAGTCTAATCTCAAGACTATCCTCAAGAAGGCTGACGCAGCTGTAGCAGCTGGTTCTGCTGACAAGGCAGAGGCAATCAAGGTTGCTATCAAGAGAGTTGATCAGGCTTGCGCAAAGGGTCTTATGCACAAGAATAAGGCTGCAAGAAAGAAGTCACAGCTCGCTAAGAAGCTCAACTCTGCTGAATAAGGTCTTTTTTGATCATATAAGAAATGAACCCCTTGCGGACAACTCACGGTCCTGCAAGGGGGTTTTGTTTTTCCGATACAGATGAAATAAAGACAAACCCCGAGGCTTTTTGTAAAAGCTTCGGGGATATTTTATATGAAAAGTCAGTTCATTCTGGATTTAGCAACTTCCCTGAGGACGTGCTCCATGACCTCCTCGGTAGTAGGAACTCTGCCTTTACCGATGTTATTTATGGGGTTTTTGGGGTCTTTGCAGGCTTCTGCGATAGATGCTTCGATCTCGCGTCTTACTTCTGCTTCGGTTACTCCGTTTTTTACAGCTATTTCCTTTAAAATGTTGTTGATATCCATATTCCCTCCAATAGCGGCTTTTACTGTGAAAAGCACTTGTCGTGTGGTTAGTATCGTGTTGTTATTATGCCCCTTTTGCGCTTAATCTTTCACATAGACTCCGACGATCTCGGAGATATAAGCGCGGTGATACGGATCCGTGCCGAAGAACTTTTCGGGGATACCGTCATCTGTGAGAAAACCGCTTTCCTGAAGGTCATAGCTGTAAAGCTTGCGGCAGACCAGTACAAGCTCTGCCTCCTCAAAAGCCATGCAGCCGTCTACCTCGGCAGGAGTGAGACCTGTCTCCTTAGCCTTATCGCAGTCCCTGCCCGAATGGGAACCGCAGAAGGAGAGGGCACTTCTGTATTTCTCGCCGTAGAATGAGGCTGTGAAGCACTCACCTTTCTCGACGAAGTCATAGGTATAGCGGTTAGGTCTGATGTAGCAGGTAAGGACGTTCTTGTTCCAGAGAACTCCCAGCTGACCCCATGAAGCGGTCATGGTGTTGAAGCTGTCCTTATCTCCGCCTGTCAGGAGCATCCACTGTTTGCCTATCTTATCGAAGGGATTGAATGAAAGCTCGCTGATGTCGATTTTTCTGAAAGCCATGATGTTCCTCCTTGTAATTATTCATCACGGGAATTATATTCGGAACTGTCACGGCTTATTCGTTATCAGTGAGTATTCAGAGTGCTTTTATAGCGCAGTCTGAGCTTATCTGTTATAAGAGCGATAAATTCCGAATTTGTGGGCTTGCCCTTGCCCGTATCGACGGTATAGCCGAAGAACGAGTTGAGGGTATCCACATTTCCTCTGTCCCATGCTATTTCAATAGCGTGGCGGATAGCACGTTCCACCCGTGATGACGTGGTATCGTAGATACCTGCCACAGTGGGATAGAGGAGCTTTGTTACGCTGTCAAGTAGAGTTTTATCCTTGATAGAGTAAAGGATAGCAGTTCTGAGATAGTGATATCCTTTTATATGAGCGGGCACTCCCAGCTGATGAATCATGTCGGTGATGACCACCTCCATGTCGTCGCTGAGACTGCTTACCCTGTCTCCGAGAGAAGAATTGATGGCGGTGCAGAGGTCGTCTGCGCTGTATGGTCTGAGCATAAAGCGTGAAGCGCCGTTTTCCATGACCTGCCTTTCGATGAACTCGTTGTCATAGGCAGAGGTTATGATGAAAACAGGCGGCTTTACGCCCGAATCCCTGACAGTTCTCATGACTGAGATGACGTCGCCGTTCTGTGATGAGATGTCCATGACGGCAACATCGGGGGGATCCTTCTTTATAGACTCAAGAATGATACCGCAGTCTCTGCGCCTTGTATAGGCGTACATTCCCTTTTCGCGGAGCTTATTAGCCACGCTTACACCTGTTTCGGCTGAATCATCGCCGATAAGTACCTTGATCTTGTTATTCATTATTTATACCTCCTTTTGCTTGACGGTCTCTGACCGCTCAATAATGATAACACAAAGCAAAAGGGGGCGGCAACGGGATTTTTTAGGTTCTTACGGTATTTTTGGGTGGGAAATGTAATAACCCATAGCTGTTATAAAACGCCGTCGAAAACGGCTGTCGCATTTGAAGTTATAAGGGAAAAAGCTGCGGTCACTTTTTCTTTTTTCCCGTGAGTATGCCCTCTGATATCTCCCTGACTCTTGTGCCTTGGGGGAAAAGCTTGTCGGCAAGCTTCTGAAGAGGGTTCTTTTTGACCGCTTTTGTATGTACGGGAGCGAGTTTTGGTTCATTGGCGGGTTTTCCCCATTTTTTGAGACCAATTTCGGAAAGAGTTGGCTTGATGAGCTCTCTGTCGCCGATATAGCTGAATTTTTCGATGAATTCCAGCGGCAGCTGACAGCCTTCGCCGCCGTATTTCCCGATGAAATCTCCGAAATGGTGGTAGACCATCTGTTCAAAGTCCCGTTTTCCCTCAGATATCTCCTTATTATTCTCCATAGCGGCTATGAGCTCTTTCTGAAGCTCTGTCTCGGGGGAGAAGTCTTCAATGAACATAAGGGGACCCAGCACCATGAAGCCCAGCATACGGCATTGACCGCAGAAATCGCTTTTGGGTACCTTATTCTGGGGAGTATCGAAACCGTAAGCCGCATACAGTGCAAGAGCGCACCTGAGGGCAGTAAATGCAGGTTCATCTATGTCGTAGAGGTGTTTATCCTCAATGAAGCCGCGGAGCCTTCCCGACTTTATCATAAGAGCCATGGCAGGCTGTAGCATCAGCGCGCGCATACCTCTTACAATAGGAGCCTCTACGTCACTTGTGAAGTCGCCGCCGATGTGGAGGATATTTGAAGCTTCCAATCCCGATTTTTTCACTACCACATCAAGGTAGGCAGTTTCGGCGGAATCGGGGATATTCTGCTCGGCAGGGATTATCAGAGCGTCATATGCTCCGTATCCGCAGTCGCAGAGTATCTTTACAATAACATCTCTCGGATATATGGACTCCGAGGTGATGATTATCTTGTTCTTGCAGTCCTTAGCCTTATCGAACAGGAGCTTTCCCGTATTTCTGGCAAAGGCAAAATGGTGGATGAGGTCACACTCGCGGTTGAACAGCTTTTCCCTTCCCGTGGGAGTGATGCCGCTCATCTTGGTGAAGATGTCGTATATCTTTTCGAGGGTCACATTTCCCTTTAGACCGTATTTCTTTTCGGCAGCCTTCTGTGCCTCTGTCCTGAGCTGGGTGAAGGTCTTGTTTCCCGTATTCAGCAGGGCGAAGTCGTCCTCCATGAACAGGAAAAGGTCCTCGGGCTGAGAGAAAGGGGTGAGCACAAGGGTCTCCCACATTTTGAAGCTTGTTGCCTTGTGGTCGTTCCTTGCCACCTCGTGGAGCATCTTTACCATCAGCTCCGCCTGAGTGTCGGAATCGGGCTTGATTGGCGAAATATCGTCGTTCATAGGAAGCCTCCTTGCTTATTCGTCGGTATCTGCCTCAGCAGGCTGAGGTTCGAGACCTCTCATTTTCTGATACTCGTCCAGAGTCATGGCGCCGTCGGAGTTATAAGCCCTGACGATTGCGTCCTTGCTGGTGTATTTCTCGGAATACTCGCCCTTTTCGTCCTGAATGTACTTTCCGTACCACAGTCCGAAGAAGGACCATACTGCGTTGTCGCGGAAGGCGGTGTCCATATCGGGAACGCTTCCGCACTCGCTGAGGGCAATGAGCTTATCGCTGCCCACGAACTTCTGTACAGCAGCAAATTCCTCGTAAAATCTGTTTCCGTAGTCTTTTTCGCCGTCGAGGTAGAGGTCTACCGCAGCAATATCAAAGGTACGCTTGTCCACAAGAGAGCTCTCGCTCTGACCGTTCCATATCCAGATAAGGTTGTCCAGCTCGAAATACTTGGTAAAGCGGTCGTAGATGAGCTGCCAGAGCCACTTATAGGGAGCATTTCCCTTGGCGCCCCACCAGTACCAGTCGCCGCAGCCCTCGGGGAGAGGTCTCCACAGCACGGGGACTCCCCTGTTTTTCAGCGATGTGAGCTGTCCTGCCATGCTGTCGATGTCAAGGATGAGACCGTAGCACTCTTTGGAAATAGTGCCCTTGCTGTACATCTCTCTCAGCTCCTCCTCTGTGAGAAGTGAGATATCCTCCTCTGTGACAGCCTTTGACAGGTCGAAGTCGGTATCCTCGGTGCGGATGCCGCTTTTCTTGTCCGATGGAGACTCCCAGAACCAGCTTACACAGGTGATGCCGCCGCCGAGATACCAGTCTGCGGCAGCGTCTATTTCTTTGAAGCTTTCATCGAAGCTCTCGTCGGGCACCTCAAAGTTTGAAAAGCGTATAACGGGGTATTTGCCTGTGGTGCGGTAGATAAGGTCCATTTCGGAGTTATCTCCGCCGTAGGCGTACTGTCCCGTGATGATATACTGTCCGTAATTCTCTGTGAGGAAGCTCATGAGCTCCTTTGCGGATTCCCCTGCGTTCTTGTTTACCAGCTCGCCCTTGGCGTTATAGCTGATGTCGCTGAGGGAGGTATTGTTTTCTATCTTGAGATAGTCTATGCACATATCGCCGTTCTGCGGAGTCAAGGTTATCTTCTGCTTGCCCTTTGTGAGGAATACTCCGTAGATGGTGATATAGGTGAACTGGTCGTTGTCGGTGGTCCTGAACACTGTCAGCTGCTCGTCGCCCAGCGTCAGTCGGCAGTCCACAGCCTTTTTTGCTGAGATGTTGAAGGACAGGTCATAGTGCTGATTGCTGGGGACGTCAACCTCGAATGTTACCGAAGCCTCGCCCTTGTCGCCAAAGCCCGTAACATAGCCATCTCCGCTGAATTCGGGCAGGTCTGTTGCAGCCTTTGCGCCGCCTTTCAGCTCGCCCTTTTCCGCCTCATAGAGGTTGCCGGACTGGGTCTTTTCTATTTCGGGGAAGGTAACGGGGTAATCGGGAAATGTCTCCACAGGTACCGTGGTAGTTGGCTCGGTGGTCTTTTTAGCAGTAGTTTCCTCGATTATAGGCACGGAAGCCGTTACCGAAACCTTTTTGCTTTTGCTGCAGGCTGAGAATGCCGATGCGGCAGCTCCCACAGCAGCTGCAAGAGCGATGATCTTGCGAATATCCATTTGTTCCTCCTATATCAGGCTTTGACAGTATATTTTCTGCCCTGTTCCGTGGCAAATACCACAGCGCCGTCCTCTATGCGAGAGTTGACCGATTCTCCGCCGCAGGTTATGCTGACTACGGAGTTGGTCCTCAGACGCAGCTCGCCGCCCAGAGATGAATATATCTCCGCGGAGCTAAGCTTGTTCTCTATCCAGTTCATATCCACGATGAATCCGCCCTTTGCTCTGAGTCCCCTGACGTGACCCTTGCTCCACTCGTCGGGGAGGGCGGGCAGCAGGTATACACAGCCTCCGCAGCTCTGAATGAGCGATTCCGCAATAGCGGCAGTGCCGCCCAGATTGCCGTCAATGCTCATGGAGGGCTTCCACGACATCATGTTGGGAGCGGTATAGTGGGACAGCAGTCTTTTCAGATTTTCCGAGACCATACGGCTGTCATAGAGCCTTGCCCACATATTTGTGACCCATGAGCAGCTCCAGGCTGTACGTCCGCCGCCGTTGATAAGTCTGCGCACAAGAGTAGCTCTTGCGGCGTCAGACAGCTTTGGAGTACTGAGCGGAGTTATGAGGTCGGCGGGATGGAGGGCGAAAAGCTGAGAGATATGAAGATGACCGATATCTGTCTCGTCGAAGTCCTCCGACCACTCCATTATCTGTCCGTACTTGCCCACCTGAGGCTGAGGCAGCTTCTTTACAGCCTCCACCAGCTTCTTTGCCAGCGCCTCGTCTCTGCCCAGTATTGCGGCAGCCTTTATGACGTCTGAGAACAGCACCGTAAGTATCTGTGAGTCGATGGCAGGTCCCATGCAGAGGCTTGCCTTTGTGCCGTTTCCGTCGATATATGTGTTTTCGGGAGATACAGAGGGACCTGTTACCAGTTTGCCGTCCTTGTTCTCCGCGAGATATTCAAGGAAGAACTCAGCGGCTTCCTTCATTATGTGGTACTTCTCGCTGAGGAAATCCCTGTCAAGGGTGTACTCATAGTGCTCGAAGATGTGCAGAGCCAGCCATGCGCCGCCCATAGGCCATATGGTAGCCGTCCTGTTCTCGTCCTGAGGAGCGGTATCGCCCCAGATATCCGTATTATGGTGACATACGAAGCCCTTTGAGATGCCGTACATCTCCTTTGCGGTAACTCTGCCGTTGCCGCAGACCCTCTCCAGAAGGTCGAAAAGGGGCAGGTGACATTCGGGGAGACCGCAGTTCTCTGCCGGCCAGTAGCACATCTCGGTATTTATGTTGAGTATGTACCTGCTGCCGATATGTACAGCTGTCAGGTCGTTCCAGAGTCCCTGAAGTCCCACAGGCTGAGTGCCTGCACGGCTGCATGATATCATGAGGTATCTTCCGAAGTTGAAGTAAAGCTCGAAAAGCTTGTTATCGTTTATAAGACGGCGGCAGTCCTTGTTGTCCAGCTCGTCGCCCTTGAGACGGTCTATCCTTTCGGCAGTTGTGAGAAACTCGATGTTCTCCTCCTCGCTGTTGTCGCTGAGAGAAAGCTCCACGCGGTCGAAAAGCTCGCGGTAGTCGTTGACATGGCGGTAGTAGAGCTCGTCATATTCGCACTGCAAAGCCATTTCCGTGTCCACCTCTGCGGACTCGGCGTAGCTCTGGCTGTAGAAGTCTGTGCGGACAGAGAGTATGATAGTTGCCTCGTCGGCATTCTCCACCACAAGTCTGCTTCCCACCGCCTTTACGGTGCCGTTTTTGGCGGAAGCTCCGAGACAGGCAGCAAAGAGTATACCGTTTGCACCGCCTGTGCCGCCGCTGAAAAGTATCATATTTCCGCCGCAGGGACGGTTGTCGTCGTAAAGGTCCTCGGGGCTGTCTATGCAGCAGGAGAAGGACACCATCTGCGGCTCCGATGCGCTTATGCGCACAGCCATGACCTCATCGGGTGCGGAGACAAAATACTCCTTTGTGTATGTTACCCCGTTGACGGTAAAGGAAGCGTCCGCAACGGCGCTGCCGATGTCGAGACTGCGTGAATACTCCCTTGCCCTGCCGTCCAGCCGGAGGTCTATTTTCAGTTCGCCGAGGGGCATATATCTTCGCATATTGGGCGTGACGCCCTGCATTTTCGTGAAGGCAGCGTTCTCAGCTTCCGAGGGCTTACCCTCCATGAGCAGGCTGCGGGCTTCTTTGAAGCCCTCCTTTGCGTCGGGGTTGATACGGTGGCGCAGACCGCCCGACCAGAAAGAATCCTCGTTGAGAGTGATTGACTCCTTATCGGGTGTGCCCCATATCATAGCTCCGATACGTCCGTTTCCGATAGGCAGAGCTTCAATGTAGCTCTCAGCGGGAGAATCGTATTTCATTATAGTTTCAGTACTCATTTGTATCTCCTATGGGAATATAGTATCGTTGGTTCATAGCGTGTGGAAAAATGTCAATAGTTTGTGTATCTTACTATTATAACATAAACTTACTGATAAAGCAAGTGGCGCGGTGATAAAGCCGATATTTTACAGTATTCTGCCGCGAAACAGGCAGCGGAGGCACTCCGCTTATAACATAAACTTACTGATAAAGCAAGTATTGAGATATTAGTTGTTAGTGATTAATGCTTGGTTTGGTATTGACAGTATGAAGGCGGTGCGATATAATGGATATAAATTTTTTTGTTTTAACATGAAAAATCTTCGTCTTTTCCGCCCTCTGAAATCACTTATATATGAAGACTATCCGAAAGGAGCATCATCATGAAAAGGGTATTATGT
>ODAI013636364.1_pt1 | contig 10331 bp, 9 predicted proteins | sample 1539321 | NCBI WGS metagenome assembly ODAI01 (sample SAMN02144231, study PRJEB22623) | gut metagenome | biome: sheep rumen | host: Ovis aries | place: New Zealand | reverse complement strand
TTAGTGTCGTAGCCTTTGGACGAAAACTTTCTGGTATTAAGGGACTTATGAGGCGTGAGACCAAAAGCAACTCAGAGTACTTGGTCAAGTTGAAGGAGCGTAAGTAGGTGGGAGATGGTGGGAGAAAGATTTAATAATCTCCCACCAATAAACCACTTTGTATAAAGCATTTTTCTTGTTATGGTGGCAGTATGGCAGATATTTTGAAAAACTTTTTAATGATAGTCGTTTAATATACGGTAGCCAGCCATTCCGACAAGAAGAAGTCGTAAACACGATAACCATCTTCTGTTTGTGTCAGTATATCATTCTTTAACAATAGTTTGACGGCAGCCTGTACGGAGCTTGCAGAACTTAGGTTGTATTTCTTGATAAACTTCGAAGAGGTGATGTTCTGAGCCAATCCTTCTTTGGCAATGGCTTGTAATACGATTTTTTGCTTTGGTGGGAGGTTGGACAGCAGATCCTTGTAGCTGTTTTCCTGCGACATGATTACATTATGTTTAGCCTCTGTGATCTTGTCGACATGGCAAGTGTCATTTTCCACGGTTAGTGCAAATAGTTCATTCATCATCATTTGCACAAACCAAGTGTAGCCATCAAATTGTTGCCATACTGATTCTACGACTTCTCTGTCTACATGCTTACCTCTTTCTTCAAACAACAGGATTGCAAAATCAGCATAGGTTTTGATGGGAATGGGGGCCAGTCCCATGCTGATAGCACTCTGGTAGAAAGGCTTTGAGGGTGAGTTGAACATATTGCTCATGATGTGTCGTTTGCTTCCTGAAAAAATGAATTGAGCGCGATTGCATTTTTGAATTTTTGTACGCAGCAATGCCTCAACATTCTTTTCGGCATATTCACCGATTTGTTGGAACTCGTCAATAGCGATGATGCAGGGCTTGTCTGATTCGTCTATATAGGTGAAGATTTCGTCTAATGTGGTTTGAGGCACTTGTATGTCGCCGAGTCCAAGGTCAAAGGTCGGTAGTCCCGTAAATGCATCAAGTTTAAATCCCATCCGTAATGAAGCAATAGTCTTGAAGAACTTTTCTTTCCAAACAGTACTTTGTGGCTTGAGTTGCGCATAAATCTCTTTCCCCAGAGTATAGACAAACTCCGTCAATGAGGTTGTTGCGTATATGTCTACAAAAAAGGTGTGATATTGTTCTTTGATATCTGTTTGGTTGAAGAAATGCTGAATCAGTCCTGATTTTCCAATTCGGCGAGGTGAGATGAGTGCAACGTCACGTCCGTTAGTGATTTGTTTGAGTAGAAAATCAGTCTCTTCCGCTCTGTCGCAAAAATATTCTTCCGACAGATATTTACCTACAATAAAAGGGTTTTTTACATCTGAGTCCATCATAGTTCTTAAATTTTATTGCAAATATAATAATTATATCTGTAATAAATCGAGTTTTGGTGATATTTTTGCGGTTATTTAACTAATAGATCTCTATTGAAGACGGTCTGCGCCAGACTTTTGAATATACGGACGCTGTCGGCAGTGTAGATGAAGGACATCTGATCATCTTCGACCGTTCGAATGACAAGACATGGGAAGAACGAATATGGCATAAAGCCTACGACTACCAAGGTCATGCCATCATGGTCTGGGGGATGTAATGGAGGCTAGTGAGAAGATACTGCAATATCGAATTGATAACACCAATTGTTTTTAGAATCTCTTAGATTTCCTCTTGGGCCATGCATATTTCCACTTTTCATGTAATCGCCATTTACAGCATAGCGCACCTTGCAGTTTTGAGGTGTTTCAGAGCATGTGATCTTTACGCTATCGCCAAGCAAAGTCAAGGCTTTTGCAATATTCCTGTCATCTGGTGTAATAACACTAAAACCATAGTTGGTTGCTTTGGTAACTTGAATAGTGTCGATTGTGAGTGGTGGTGTTGGAACATTGAATTTGACAATGATATCATTGTTTTTAGAGTCTACAGAAATAGGTATTAGCCCTTGGAACCGCTCGCTCTTTCTTAGTATTCCTAAAACAGAATGGGCTGCCAATTCTCCAATATGTTGTTGCCCTATAGCATCGATATGAATTTTTTCTTTTACACATGCGTAGGGGTAGGTAGGGCCACTTGCCCAAAACCGATTGTCGTTATGTAAAAGACCAACAAAGGTCTGTGGAACATAAGTTTCACGGCAGCTATAACTATCAGCCTTGAATTTCTCTGCCCTTGTCAGTGAGTTCGCCTGATAACATATAAACCGAATAGAATCCTTGCTATGGGTTATTTCCTGGATATCTGCATTCATATCCTTCCAAATCTGGATTAGCATCTGTTTGTAGTCGGTATTGGGATAGTCTACGATATCTGATTCACCTTGCATCCAACAAATTGCAGGAATGATGAAGTTCCAACCATTGTCTATTGCTTGAGTGTATGCGCTTTTAATGTTGTCTATAAATCTTTGATAAGGTATAGTCCCCTTACTTAAATTGGCAATAGCCGTAGCTCCTTGCCCTCCAGGGAATATGCATATCAGCGTATCGTTGCCAGTCTTGTCAGCCAAACATTGTGCCATTTTATAAATAGAAAGTTCGTACGAGCGTTTCTGATATCGAACCATTTTCTTTGCCCATTCCTTGAATTCGTTGTTGTCGAAATAGCCAAAGTTATGGTCAAGATTCTCAGTTACAATTCGCCCTCCTGCATAGATGGTTAGGGAATCGAAGTCCGTAAGACACTCAGCTTCTTCGCCTAGGGCCAGACTTTGGCCATAGACAGGAATGCAGAGAACTGTATTCTTTTCTTGGCTCTGATGGCATGACGCCAAAAATAATACGATTAAAAAGGTCAGAATACTTTTTGTCATTTTTACTTTTTGATTAGAAATTCATGACTTTCTCAATGATAGGAGCTATGTCGTAGTATTTGTATTCCGCCAACCGGCCTCCAAAAATAACACCCTTTTCCTGATCTGCTAGTTCTTTGTATTTCATATACAGTGAGTTGTTCTGTTCATCATTAACGGTATAAAAAGGTTCACAGCCTTCATTCCATTCCGATGAATACTCTTTCGAGATGACCGTTCTTGGACATTTGTAAACATCATCTCCAAACATTTCGAAATGTTTATGTTCAATAATTCGAGTATAAGGCACTTCGGCTTCGGTGTAGTTCATTACTGCATTTCCCTGAAAGTTAGGGATGTCATGTATTTCTTCTTCGAACCTAACAGAACGCCATTGAAGTTTACCGAATCGATAGTTGAAATATTCATCAATCTTTCCCGTAAATAGTATTTCATCTGCAATACTCTCCCAATAGTTACGGTCATCGAAAAAGTTAACGCCAGTTCGAGTCTCGATACCGTCAAGCAGCCCGTCAATCAATTTGTTAAACCCTCCCATCGGTATGCCCTGAAAGCGGTCGTTGAAATAGTTGTTGTCATGGACGAAGCGAACAGGAAGTCGTTTGATGATAAATGGTGGCAGGTCTGTGCATTTCCGTCCCCATTGCTTTTCGGTATATCCTTTGATCAGAGTTTCGTATATGTCTTTTCCAATAAGCAGCAGGGCCTGCTCCTCTAGATTGCGAGGCTCAATCACCCCATCAGCCTTCATTTTTTCAATCGCTTCTTGTCGCTGCTCTTCAATCTTTGCCTTGGCTTCTTCTGGTGTGAGTACGCCCCACATCTGATAGAAGGTGTTCATGTTAAAGGGCAGGTTATACTGTCGTCCTTTGTAGTTTGCTATCGGTGAATTTGTATAGCGATTGAACTCAACTATAGAGTTGGCAAAATCCCACACCTTTTTATTATTAGTATGGAATATATGAGCACCATATTTATGAACGTTGATGCCCTCAATGTTTTCACAATAGATATTGCCACCCAGATGTGGGCGCTGATCGATAACCAAACAACGCTTACCTTCTTGTTTGGCTTTGTAGGCATATGTGGCACCATAGATGCCAGCACCGACTATTAGCAAGTCGAACTCCTTATTCATAAATTTAGCATTTGTATTTTTTGCAAATTTACTATTTATTTTTGAAAATACCTCGTATATTTTCTTTTTATCATTGTTTTTTTATATATTTGCAAACAAAATACTCGAAATATGAGAAAATTAGTATCTATATTAGTTCCTTGTTATAACGAAGAATTGTCACTCCGAAGGTTTTATACGGAGGTAATAGATGTTATTGATTCAATTGATAATTATGCCTGGGAAATTTTATTTATCAACGATGGAAGTAAAGATAGAACGTTGGAAGTAATCAAAGAATTTTATGAAAAGGATAAAAGAATATCATATATAGATCTGGCTCGGAATTTTGGCAAAGAAAGTGCTATGTTGGCTGGCTTTGATTACGTAAAGGGAGATAGTGTGATTATTATGGATGCAGATCTTCAAGATCCTCCGTCCTTAATACCTCAAATGTTGGATTTGTGGGAAGAAGGGTATCAAGACGTCTATGCTAAAAGGAAATCACGAGGAAAGGAAAGCTGGTTAAGAAGAATGATGTCCTTGTCTTTCTATTATATTCTTGATAAAGCAACTAGATATGAAGTGCTTCAAAACGTTGGAGATTTTAGACTTTTGGATCGTAAGTGCATTAATGCCCTGAAACAATTACGAGAAAATGAACGATATACAAAAGGTTTGTTCTGTTGGATAGGATATAAAAAGAAAGAAATACTTTTTGATAGAGGAGATCGAATTGCAGGTCAGTCAAACTGGGGATTCGGTGCATTATTTAATTTAGCTATAGAAGGAATTACAAGTTTTACGACGACTCCTTTACGAATTGCTACATTCGTTGGAATAATAGTCGCTATATGGGCTTTGGGTTATATGGCTTGGATTATCTTTAAAGTACTTATGTGGGGTGATCCTGTAGCGGGCTATCCCACCATTATGTCTGTAATGTTATTCTTAGGAGCCATTCAGCTAATTGCGATAGGTATATTGGGTGAGTATATTGGCAGAATCTTCAATGAGACAAAAAACAGACCTACATATCTAGTAAACGAGTATAAAGAGAGAATGAGTAATATTATCAATTCTCAATAATCATATCTTTGCCCATGACAAATGATATATACTCTCTTTCTACATCAGAATCTAGTCTCTTAACATATGGGTTTAAAGGTTTGGGGATATATAGTTCTTGGTAATGAGTAACTCCTTGCGGAGAATTTGAATATTCTTGTAGCATGACTTGATATTCTTTATTAACTAGCCTTGTATAATAGAGAGTTGCTGCCATATGGAATATAAATATAGGTAATATTGCTAATGTTACACCTGTTCTGATTTTTTTTATATCCCAAAAACTCCCCTTCATAATTAATTCTATGGATAATAGTAAAGATAGCATTTCTAATGGGAACTCGATTCTCTGACTATAGTGAGGGACTGCTATAACAAATCCCAGATCTAGTAAAATAAAACCAATTTCTAAACCCCGTTTCTTTATAAATTCTTTTGCAATATTTCGTTGGAAAAGGTAAAATATTAGGATAACAGAAATAAAAAGGAGTAATCGCTTGGAATATCTAAGAATCTCTAATTTCATTACAAAAAGTTCTTGTAAAGAGATATTTGATAATGAATTTGTGCCTCGTCCGATAGTTCCAGGGGACAAAAGGAGAATTACAGTTCCCATAATAAGTCCTATAGTTATAGCGACAAAGGACGGCATTAATTGCTTTCTGGTATAAAGTAGATGTAAAAAAAGAACTCCGCTTAGTGGTACAGAAAACCCTTCATGTAACGAACCGAATAAAAAACTGATTGTTAATAGAATGAAGATTTTCGATGTGTTTGATTTCGGAATGTTACTCTCGCTCCTGATAAGTATTAAAAAATATATTAGAGCTGTTGAAGTCCATAAGTAGTTTATGGCAAAAGAAATACTATAGTAAAAAATATATTGGATTGGTAGGCCTAACCATATTATGCATATCGCAAAAATTATTTTATGATTTGTTTTAATTTCCATCAGTAGAATACATCCATAAATGAATAATATATATACGATGGTATTGCAAATGTTAAAAGAGGATTTTCCAAGAAATCCGCAAAAACATTGTACAATGAAATGAATGAGAAACCGACCATTCATTACTTGGTAATGGTTTATTTGCGATATTAAAGCATCATAAAGATCTGAAACCTTATGGCTTAAATCTATTGGTTCTAATGCTCCCGAATCCCTTGTTCCTAACCATTGGAATTGATAAACCAGATCATCACATCGAAGAGGTGTAGACTTATTCATTAGGTAGAAACAGGTTCCAATGAATAGGAATATTAGTGGAGCTATAATTTTTTTTTTCTTGTTCATACTGCAAAAGTACATAATTTTTTTGAAATGAATGAAGAATCATTAAAATTAAATCGTACACTAACTGTATTCTATGATATTACACGAATTAAAAATTTTGCCTTTTGTTTTGATATGTAAAAAATATGTGTTATTTTTGCATAAAATTTGATGAGATATATTTTATGCCCAAGGTTACAGTTATAATAACGATATATAATCGGGAGAAGTATTTGGAGAGGTGTGCTCGTTCTTTATTAGAACAGACTCTTGATAATGTGGAGTTTATATTTATTGATGATGCCTCAACTGATAATAGTGTATCTCTTTTAGAGACTATCGTGGGTGAATATCCCAAACGACAGGAACATTTGCATATCGTCCGTATGCCGAAAAACGGGGGAAGAGCTGTGGCTCGACAGAAAGGGATTGATTCTGCGACAGGTGAATATGTGATTCACGTAGATAGTGATGATTGGGTAGATTCTAATATGCTGGAATTACTGTATGTGGATGCAAAAAGAACCGGAGCAGATATCGTAGGGTGTAATGTAATGCATGAATATTCTGGTGATCAAAAAATTTTCAAACAAACATATTATGATTCTGTCGAAGATAATATAAGAGCTTTACTGAATGGAAAGATTTTCCCGTCGCTTTGTACGTCGTTGACTCGAACCAGCTTAATCAAAGAAAACGGAATAACGTTCCCTCAAGGCATTGACACAGGGGAAGACTTGCTGTTTAATCTCCAATTATATCTTCATGCAACGAAAATAGTCGGAATAGATAATCCATCGTATCATTATCGACACACTGAGGATTCGGGCTCGTTCCAGCATACACCCAAAAGTATTAACAGTGTGATTGAAGTGGCTAAACGGATAGAGATACTCATGAAAGATACGGGGAATTACGAAAAATATGAGAAAGAAATACAATTTAGAAAATTTTCGATGAAGTGTGCTTTAATAACAAATTTTGAAAATGAAGAATATAATTTAGCATGGCTAAAGTTGTTTCCGGAAACCCATAAGTTTATATGGGGATATAAACAATTTACTTGGAAACGTCGTGTTGAATTATGGCTAGCCGCCCATAACTTATTTAATCTTGCGATTCTTTTTCAAAAAACAGTACAAGTGCTGCATCGGATTAGGCATGATAGGTATTACTTATCTCCATCTCCCAAGTAGTATTGGAATATGTTTCTCAAGAATTGTAATTATGAAGAAGCAGAGTATTATCGTTATGATTGGATAAGTGGCAGACATTTTACCTGAAAAGATATAATTTAGTGAATGTAGAAGAGGAATATGGGTTCCTAAAACGACCAAACTTCCTTTTGAGATTGTCTTAATAAACTTATTCGAAGGAAATTTACTGCAAATAGAAAATAATAATATTGTTGATAGTAGTGCATTGGCTACAAAAAGTATGTACGAAAGTCCATAATTGTTGTCTAATATGTCACAGCGTCCATTTAATAGTGGCATAACAATGAAGATAATAGTTAAAAGAATGATGTTAGAATTTGAAATGGAAGTAGGATCCCAATGATGGTCTTTTAGATAAAAACCAGTGCAAAAGAATACCATGCATGGAACCATCTTGCCAACAAGATAACCACGGAAAAGTATATCTAAATTGATAAGGTAATATTCAAATGTCATATAGATTACGCATAGTATTGCTAAAGGACAATAAAAATTTCTTAGTTTACTAAAATATTTAATGTCACCAAACACAAATCGTAAACCAATGAGAGCCCAAAGGAACCAATCACCCACAAATAGACCATTGCTTAGTCCGTATCTGTAATGGAAAATTCCAAAGAAAATAGAGTGAAATGTAATGTTTTTTAATTCTACTTCTTCAATTAAAATTTGTACCGACAAATTCATTAAAGAAAAAAATATTATAGGAATAAAAAAGCATCCCACAGTTTTATACCATAAATTTTGTTTAAATAATATGCCTGATATTACAAAAAGAGCAGGCATGTGGAAGGAATATATATACGTAAACAACGTACTGTTGTCTGTCCAATGCCCAACTATCATAAGAAAAATACAGATGGCTTTGGCATAATCTATATATGTAATTCTGTATTGAGGCATATTCTTTATTCGAAAAGATATATTATATTGTGCATTTATAAAGGTCTCTTATCTTTAATAGACAAAGGGATATTGCCATTACTGTTTTCTTTATAATCTGTGATTTACATACATTTAGACTGGTTTTAAGTATGTCAGGATGAATGGAACCTATATATCTGTAGTCATCCAGGATACGTTTGGGAAATAGTTCGTTGAGAACTGCTTCGCGCTCTTTTTTATTAAGTTCGTGATTCGTATTACTGATGCCTGTCATGTCTACGTCTACTATGATGATATCAGTATAAAAGAAAGAGCAATTATCAATAATTAGTGCTTCTATAAAAAACTTCCAATCAGAAACGATTTTGTATTTCTCATCATACGGATGATTTAATGCCAATGATCGTCTAATAAAGGATGCCTGATGGTCAATTGCCCCAGTGTATAGATCGAGCATTGTAACACCGTATTTCCCTACATTGGGATGCGGACTACCCCAATGTGCTCCCGTGATAATATCTGCGTTGGTGTTTAAAGCGAAAATCTTTTCCAAGACATCAGATGAATGAAAGCAGTCCCCCGAATTCATGAAATTAACGTATTCTCCTTTCGTTTTACGGAAACCCTTGTTCATACCTGGATAAATTCCACCATCTTTTTCTGATACCCAATAGTCGATTTGTTCTTCATATTGCTTGATGACATCAGTGCTACTATCTGTCGATCCTCCATCAATAATAATATACTCAAAGTCACGAAAGGTTTGAGATACTACGCTTTTAATAGTTCGTTCTAAACCTTCAGCATTGTTATAATTGACAGTAACAATTGATAGTTTCATATAGATATCATATTTTTCCTGCAAAAATAAACAATTTCTGCAAAAAAACTAGTATTTTTGCAGAAATATTTTGTGAAGTATATGAGTATAATAAATAAGATCATTCAGCGAATTGATAAATTCTATCAACAGAAAATTGTCAAGGAGCAATATCCGATGCTTACAACTCTAAGTCAAAAAAAGTTGCAAAGAGAGGGTGTGTTGGGCATTGTTTATATGCTTCACCATATTTTAGAGAAAGATGAGAGTCGTATCCCTACTAATGAAGATTTGAAAGTATCACCAGGATTTCTTGAACAGCTGATACTTAGATATCGAAGGAAAGGTTTTGATTTCATATCTCTAGATGAGTTGTCAAAAATGCTTTCTATGAACTCTAAGGCGGACCGTCCTTTTATCTCGTTTACCATTGATGATGGCTATGTTGATAACTACACAAATGCTTTACCTGTTTTTGAGAAGTATCAAGTTCCCTTTGCAGTCTTTGTGACTACAGATTTTATAGATAAAAGAGCTGTCTTATGGTGGGATAGTTTAGAAGACTTAATCTTGACAAACGAAAAAGTTGTAACTTCTGAAGGAAAAATCTATCCGTGTTCTACTTATCAAGAACGATGGGATACGTTCCGCTATCTAAGGGAAAGAATATTAGAACTTGATCAAAATATGATAAAGGAGGAATTGCATCAAATGTTTTGCAATTATGAGATTGATTGGATGCATCCCATAAAAGAAAAAGGTATGTCTTGGGAACAGGTTGTAAAATTGGCAGACCATCCCTTATGCACGATTGGTGGACATACAATATCCCATCCTTCGTTAAAGAAATTGACTTTGAGTGAGGCAAGTTATGAGGTCGATGAAGGGAGAAAAAAGTTGGAAAATGTTATAGGTCAGCCGGTTAGATATTTTGCCTATCCCTATGGAACTCCAAATGAGGTAGGAGAGAGGGAGTTCCAGATAATAAGCGAACAAGGTTTTAAATTAGCTTTTTGTGCTCATGGTGGTGGTATAACAGCCAAAATGAACACGCAACCTTATTGCCTTCCAAGGGTATATCTTCATGAAAATATATAATAATTG
>ODAI010407001.1_pt1 | contig 10331 bp, 5 predicted proteins | sample 1539321 | NCBI WGS metagenome assembly ODAI01 (sample SAMN02144231, study PRJEB22623) | gut metagenome | biome: sheep rumen | host: Ovis aries | place: New Zealand | reverse complement strand
GATTTTTGCAGTTTTGTCAATTTTGCAACTTTTGCAACTTGCACTTTTGGGGTAGTTGGTGGGGGACTTACGTGGGGGTACCTTATTATAAAAATAAAATATAATAATGTAATATTTATAGAATAATGTAATAGGCGCGCACCGCGTAGGAAACACCTCGAAAAGTGCAAGTTGCAAAAGTTGCATTTTTCGGATTGCACAAGTATTTTCAAAAAATCGAAAGTGTTGTGCAAGTCTTGTTTTGCTCTCTTTTTTGCCTTAACTTTGCACCCAGATGACGAAGGAGACGGAAGAGCAGAATTCCAAGGTGCACCGGTTCAACTCCCATCCAACTCCCAGTCAACTCCCGTTTATGCACAAACGAATTGTGAGAATGGGGTGAGAATTAAACAAATGTCTAACAAAAATTGAATTGAATTATGGCAAAAACAGGATTTTGGCTCCGCGGCGCAAAAGGTAAGCTGGCAGGAGCAGCGCTCCAAAAGGGAGCTAACGGTGAGACCATCATCCGTGAGGTGGTGACTCCTAACAACCCACAAACCGTGGCACAGATGATTCAGCGCACGCTGATGTCGACAGTTGGTCGAGCATACAGTGCGATGAAGGAGATTACAGACCACTCGTACGAGGGCTACAAGAAGGGACAGGCAACAATGGCGGCTTTCCAGCAGTACAACCTGCGACTGCTGCGCGACAAGGTGGAGAAGGCCATTGCCGACGGTACGGATCTGTATGAGCTGTACGCCTTCAACCCCATCGGCTCGAACCTCTTCGTGGTGAACGAGTATCAGATTGCACGTGGCTCGCTGCCCGTGGTGACGCTGACCGCCACCGATGAGGACGACGCACTGCCCGGCGCGCTGATGGCGCTGACAGAGAACACGTACCAGAGTGTGATAGACACCTACGGGCTGCAGCGTGGCGACCAGCTGACCTTCGTGTTCATCAACGCCAACCAGGCTGACCGCGGCCACACGTTCCACTTCGCTCGAGTGATACTCGACCCGATGAATGCGGACGGTTCGCAGGCTGCTCTGTCGTCGGCCTTCGTGCAGAACGGCGCTATCAATCTGCCCAGCGTACGCAACGAGGGTCAGTTCAACACGCTGGTATACAGCGACGGTCAGCTGAAGATGAACATGGGCCGCAACATTGCTGCCGCAGGCTGTATCGTAAGCCGACAGAACAGCGACAGCAGCTGGCGTCGCAGCGACTCGCGTCTGGTGGTGATGAACGCCGAGAACGGCTATCCGCTGCAGGAGGCGCTGGACAATGGTGGCTCGGCTGGCATCAGCACGCTGAACAGCCAGTATCTGAACAACGGTGGCGGCGACAACGGCGGCGGTAGCGCTGGATTCGAAACAGGCAACTAAAAGGTAAAAGGTTATGAAGAATGGAAAGTGGAAGACCGTCGCTCAGATTATTCTTAGCATTCTGACTGCACTGGGAACGACGCTGGGAGTGACGTCGTGTATGTAAAATCCCGATGGATGTTACATCTGCAAAAGTTTAGGGAACATGCGATAAAGTGTGTTCCCTTTTTTTTATGTAACTTTGCAGCCAGAAAAATAACCAAAACAATGAGAAATAGACTAATTATTCAACTGTTGTCGCTGTTGGCTATAAGTACAGCGAACGCTCAAACCCCTTCCCTGCCGTTGTGGGAACATGTGCCCGACGGTGAACCCCGTGTGTTTGAAGACCCTGACCATCCTGGTAAGATGAGAGCCTATATCATTGGCTCTCACGATACTCACTTTACCCAGTATTGTGGTAACGACATCCGGATGTGGTCAGCACCAGTAGAAGACCTGACGCAATGGCGCGACGAGGGTCCTATCTTCTCATATTTTGTCAATGGACAGTGGGATACGATGTTTGCCCCCGATCTGGTGGAGGTGGTGGATAAGACCACGGGCAAAAAGACCTATTGGCTCTATCCTCACAGCCGTGGTTGGCAGCGCGTGCCAATGGTTTGCAAGGGCGACCGTCCCGATGGTCCCTTTGTGCCTGTCAACCTGACTGCTGACGGTACGAAGTGTCTGCCAGGCTCCATGATCGACTTCGACCCCTCTGTGTTCATCGAACCGGTAACCAATAAGCGCGACCCTGATTTTAGCAAGGGCTATCGTGCTTATGTCTACTACGGCTTCCAGCATTCGTCAGCCTTTGAACTCGACCAGACGACGATGTACTTGAAGCGCGAGGGACGTGAGGTGTTGGATGGCTTTATCCCTGACGATATGCAGTTCTTCGAGGCCTCTTCCATCCGTCAGGTAGGCAATAAATACGTTATGATCTATTCGGGCTTTAGTGGTCCGGAGTATGGCATAGGCCGTAGCAATTCTACGCTGCGCTATGCCTATGGCGACAGTCCTGTAGGTCCTTGGACCAGTGGTGGCGTGCTAGTCGACAGTCGTGGTGTGGTGGTGAATGAAGACGGTTCTCACCTGATGACTACGAATGCCGGTCATAACACACATGGTTCCTTGCAACTGATCAATGGCCAGTGGTATGTGTTCTATCACCGTCCGCCGCGTGGCTTTGGCTATGCCCGTCAGGCGATGGTTGCTCCCGTAAAGATTTCGTGGGATAAGAAACCCGTCAGCAAGGGCGGACGGGTGGTGATTACCGGCGAGGTGACGGCTCGTGCTGCCGATGGTATGGAGTATACGGGTGCCGAGGTGACCAGCGAAGGATTCCAGATTTTCGGTCTGCCACCTTATCAATATTATTCTGCGGGTATTGCCTGCTTCATGACCGACCAGCAGTGGTTGCAAGACAATTTTGATGTGTGGAACAACTCGATGGATCTCGCAGGTATCACCAACAAGGGCATCATTGGTTTTAAATACTTTGGCTTTGGCGGTCTTTCGCAAGCCACCAAGGGGCTACCTGCTTTTGAGGGTATTCAGAAGGGCGATGGTGCCCAGTTGAATCTCCGTCTCACTCCTGCCGGACATGGAGCCTTTAAGATTCACGTGCTGCTGGATAACCCCTGGAAAGGGCAGGAGATTGCCGTCTTCGATATCCCCTCCACACTCCACACTCCACACTCCTCACTCCTCACTCTAAAAGCAGCCGTTCCCGCTGTAGAGGGTCTGACGGGCAAGCATGCCATCTATCTCGTGGCTGAAGGTGGTGCCGACAAGCTCTTCACTCTGCATGGCATCGGCTTCTCTAAGAAAGGTCAGCCTTGCCAGGTGCCCGTTGTTCCGCAGGTGACGATTACTGCCGACGGCCAGCGCCTTGCCCTTCCTGCCGACCCCATTCGCACGACCAATGCCAATGGCTATACCGATCTGACTCACTATCAGGTGTATGCTCCGCTGAAGGCTGGTTCACAGCTGAAGGCTCAGGCTGACGTGCCAGGCGTGCAAATCACCGTCAGTCCCATCGTCGAGGGTCGCGCTACCGTCAAGTGTGTCTATCAAGGAAAGGAGAAAATCTATTTAATCAATTGATGATGAAAAAATACGTTGTGATGATGTGTATGACTGCATTCATGGTAGGATGTAACACCGCTGTCGATGTGGAACAGCAGGTTGATGAGCTTTATTTCAACATGTCAAAGGAAGAGTGCATCGCCCAGCTGAAAAGTATGTTTATGGACGATCTCTTCGATGAACAAGGACAGTTGGATACAGCCAAGTGTCGTCAGCTGATTCCGTACGGGATAGGCCATTTCTCCCAGTATGCCAGTCAGAAACCCATGGACCCCAATGTGCTGCGCGACCGTGTGGCTGCCGTCCAAGACTGGCTGATGCACCATACGCCTAACGGCATTCCCGCCCTTTTCCACGAAGAGGTGCTGTCGGGCATCAACACCCGCGGGGCTACCATCTATCCGCAACAGATAGGACAGGCCTGCTCGTTCAATCCTGAGTTGGCTGAGCTGAAGACCCGCCAGACGGGTACGGCTATGCGCAAGATGGGTGGTATATTGTCGCTCTCGCCAATGGTCGATGTGTGCCGCACGCCCAGTTTCAACCGTCTGGAAGAGTCGTATGGCGAGGATGCCTACCTCTCTGCCGTGATGGGCACAGCGTTTGTTCGCGGACTGCAACAGGGCGACCTGAAGAAGGGCGTCGGTGCCTGTTCCAAGCATTATCTGGGCTATGGCGGTGGTGGTGAGTCGCAAGAGAAGGAGCTGATGGAAGAAATCCTCTTGCCCCACGAGACGATGATCCGTCTGGCTGGCAGCCGTGCCGTGATGCCCGGTTATCATGCGATGGCCGACAGCACGGGAAAGCGTGTCAACTGTGTGGCTAATGGTAAGATACTGCAGGATATCCTGCGCGGTTATCTGGGCTTCGATGGTATGGTTGTCAGCGACTATACCGCCATCGACCAGCTGCCAGGCTTTGACAGTCCTGTCGAGAAAGCTGCCGCAGCTATCAATGCCGGTAACGACGTCGATTTCCCTGTGGGAGCCAACTATCAGTATTTGCAGCAGGCTATTGACCAAGACATGGTGAGTCCCGAGGTGCTGGAGCGTGCCGTGAAGGCTGTGTTGCGTTATAAGTTCCGTGCCGGACTGTTCGACAAGAATCCTTATCTGTACAGCAAGGAGCAGATTGTACTCGACACTCCCGAGGAACGTAAGACGGCCTACAAGATAGCCACGCAGAGTGTCGTGTTGCTGAAGAACGACGGCATTCTGCCAATTGTAAATAGTAAATTGTCAAATTGTAAATTACTATTGACCGGTCCGAATGCCAATTCGATGTGGGCCATGTGCGGTGACTATTCGTTCCCTGCCATGAGCTATTTCTGGAAGAAGATGGAGCGCGACCTCGATCATCCCCATGTGGTCGGTCTGCTGGAGGGAATGCGCAGTAGCAAGCCCGACTCCATGACCGTTCTCTACTCGCGTGGTTGCGACTGGACCGAGAAGATTGAGACCAAATACACTAAGGGAGGCGACGAGCGAGCCTGGGAGTATGAGATACTGCACCGTAAGGTGGATGCTGGCGAAAAGGCCGATAGGGCTGAAGCGCTGCAGATGGCTCAAGAGGCCGATGTGATTATCGCTGCCATGGGCGAGAACGTGATGCTCTGTGGCGAGAACCGCGACCGCAAGGGACTGCGTCTGCCCGGTCGTCAGGAAGAATATGTCGAGGCATTGCTGGCCACTGGCAAACCCGTTGTCCTGGTACTCTTTGGTGGCAGGGCTCAGGTCATTTCCGGTCTTGCGGAGCGCTGCGCGGCAGTTATCCAGGCTTGGTATCCTGGCGAGGAGGGAGGCAACGCCGTTGCCGACATCCTGTATGGTAAGGTATCACCGTCGGCCAAACTCTCTGTCAGCTATCCCAATACCGAGGTTTACACGCCGCTCTGCTATACCTATCAGGCCGAGCAGGACTCGCGTGTACAATGGCCTTTCGGCTATGGTCTGAGCTATACCACGTTTGAGTACCAGAATCTGGTGATGGACAAGGAGGTGAAGACCACCGACGAGAGTCTCTCGCTTTCTTTCGAGGTGACGAACACCGGTGAGAGGGCTGCTGATGAGATCGCCCAGATCTACCTCTCAACGGCAGAAAACTCACCTCTGAAACTACAAGGCTTTGCCCGCGTGTCGCTCCAGCCCGGTGAGACCAAGACAGTCCGTGTGAAGCTCTATACCGATCAGCTGGGTTACTATACCCGCTCGACCTCTGGTCGCTTGCAAGGCAAGAATAACGGTCATCGCCAATGGAACATTGCCCCAGGCACCTTTGCCGTCAAGATTGGTGCCTCGTCTACTGACATCCGCCTGCAGGATCAGGTGGTGCTGCGAGGAAAACCCGTCAGCAAGCCACTCCGCGACCATTATTTCTCTGATGTCACCATTAAGTAATAAAAGGGGATGAGAAGACTATCGTTATTTCTATTGTCCGTCATCTGTTTCCCGTTGGCCATCATGGCCGAATGTGTGTCGCCCAACGGGATGCAACTCCAGGTCAGCTATGTGGCCCCTAATGCGGTGCGCGTCAGATATGGAGTGCCCGGAGTCACGAGCCAGTTGCCCGACTGGATATATGTCAAGCATGATGAGGCAAAGGCTCACGATATCACCGCTGTGGTGGATGGCAATACCCTGCTGGTCAAAGACAAGGCAGGTCGCGTCGTGTTCCGTGCTACCAGTCATCAGCTGCAGTCCGGCCAGGCCACCCTCGTTTTCGACTCTCCCAAGGACGAGTCCCTCTTTGGCCTGGGCCAGTTTCAGGACGGCTATAGCAATGTGCGCGGTCTCTCCCGTCGCCTCACGCAGGTCAATACGCAGATCAGCATCCCTATGCTCCTGTCGAGCAAGGGCTATGGTGTGCTGTGGAACAACTACGGCATGACTGACTTCAACCCTTGCGAGTCGAGCGTCCAGCTGGTTAAGCGACAGGGAACCGGAGCTCGTGAGGTGGTCAATGTGACCTCTACCGAGGGAGGTAAGAAAGAGGTACGCGAGCGTCATATCTTCGATGCAGACATTCAGATTGAGGAGGCCGGCGACTATGCCCTGCTGCTCGATGTGGGTCAGAAGATGGCTCGCCGCCACCATCTGACTATCGATGGCCAGACCGTTATCGACATGCAGAACCTGTGGCTGCCCCCTACGGCATCTAAGATTGTGCGCCTCTCCAAAGGTCTCCATCACCTGTCTGCCGAACTCACCAAGGACGACGTTCCCGTGCTCTATTACCGTCGGGTGACAGACCAGACCGTTTTCCGCTCTCCCGTATCCGAAGCTGTCGACTATACCGTCTTCGTCGGTTCTCCTGATGAGGTGATTGCCAGCTACCGTGCCTTGACGGGCGAGTGTCCGCAGATGCCCTCATGGGCTTTAGGCTATATCCATTGCCGCGAACGTTTCCATTCCTCTGACGAGATCCTGCAGACGGCCCGTCGCTTCCGCAGCGAGCAGATGCCCGTCAGCCTCATGGTGCAGGACTGGCAGTACTGGGGCAAGTATGGCTGGAACTCCATGCGCTTCGATGAGGAGTTCTATCCCGATCCTAAGGCACTGACCGACAGTCTCCACCGCATGGACATCCGCCTGATGCTCAGCGTATGGTCTAAGATTGACAAGAACTCAGATGTCGGCCGCCAGATGGAGGCCCGTCAGTATTATATCCCCGGTACCGACTGGATTGACTTCTTCAATCCCGATGCTGCTGCTGCCTATTGGCAGAACTTCTCCGAGCGTCTGCTCCCCTTAGGCATAGATGCTTGGTGGCAGGACGCTACCGAACCCGAGAACGACGACTTGGCGGGTCGCCGTGTGAACAACGGCCGCTGGTCGGGCGAGCAGGTTCGCAATGTCTATCCGCTCCTTGTCTGCAAAACCGTCTACGAAGGCCTCACTTCCGCTCAAAGTAATCATACCTCTCAATTCTCAGTTCTCAGTTCTCCTATGATTCTCACGCGTTGCGGTTTCCCGGGCATCCAGCGTTATGGCTCTGCCCTGTGGAGTGGCGATGTGGGTAACGATTGGGAGACCTTCCGCCGCCAGATTATTGCCGGACTGGGTGTTCAGGCGGCAGGCATTCCCTGGTGGACCTATGATGCTGGCGGTTTCTTCCGTCCGCAGAACCAGTATACCGACCCCTCTTATATCGAGCGAATGCTCCGTTGGATCGAGACCAGCGTCTACCTGCCCCTGATGCGCGTTCATGGCTATATGAGCAATACAGAGCCTTGGAACTATGGCCCTGAGGCACAGCGCATCATTGCCGACTGTCTGAAGGAACGTTACCGCCTGTTGCCTTATATCGAGCGTTGTGCTCAGGATGTTGCCCAGCATGGAGGCACACTCATGCGTCCGCTGGTCTTCGACTTTGCCCACGATGCTGAGGCTTTGAAGCAGTCGTGTCAGTATATGTTCGGTCCTGCCCTGCTCATCAGTCCAGTCACCCAGCCTGGAGTTACTAAATGGCGCACCTATCTGCCCCAGCAGCCCGGTGGCTGGTACGACTATCGCACCGGTCGACACTACAAGGGTGGCCAGTATGTCACCACTCCTGTCACCAAGGCCTATATCCCCGTCTTCGTGCGTGCGGGTTATCAACAGCTTATATCAAATACGTCAAAATAATGAAGAAACTACTAGCCTTATTATCGTTAATCGTGACCACGCCCATGTTGGCACAACAACATCGGTTGTGGTATGAACAGCCGGCACACCACTGGTTGGAAGCGCTGCCTGTGGGAAACTCGCAGATGGGAGCCATGGTATATGGCGGAACCGAGGTGGAGACGCTGGCGCTGAACGAAGAGACTTTCTGGAGCGGCAGTCCGCACCATAATAATAGTCCGGAGGCGAAGGCCCATCTGACTGAGGTGCGCGATCTGGTGCTGATGGGTAGGGAAGAGGAGGCGCACAGCTTGATAGACCGATACTTCTTCCGCGGTCCTCACGGCATGCGATTCCTGCCCCTAGGCAATGTAAAACTGACGTTGGGCCACAAGGATGTTAACGACTACCGCAGGGAGCTGAACATTGCCGACGCCTTGGCCACTACGACTTATACCTGTGGGGGAGTGAACTACCAGCGCACCGTGTTTGCCTCGCTGACCGACCATGCCATTATCGTGAGACTGACAGCCTCGAAGCAGGGCGCCCTCTCATTTGACGTGGATTTCGACGCCCAGCTGCAGCATGACATCCAGACCACTGACGACGGGCTGACTATAACGGTGAAGAACGTGGAGCAGGAGGGTGTGAAAGGTGGACTGACAGCCGAATGCCGCATCAGGATAGAGAGCGACGGAGTGCAGAGCGGGCGCAGCGTGAAGAACGCCACGACGGCAACGCTCTATATCGTGGCAGCCACCAACTACCTGAACTACCACGACATCAGCGGCAATCCTACGGAGAAAAACAACCAGACGATGGCAGCTCTGAAAGGGATGACCTATGACCAGTTGCTGAAGCGCCATCTGGAGAAATATCGCGAGCAGTATGGGAGGGTGTATCTTGAGATGACTAGTATTTCTAGTAGTACTAGTATGACTAGTGAGACTAGTAAGACTAGTAAGACTAGCCCTACGGATAAGCGGCTGGCTGCGTTTGACGGCAGCGATCTTGATATGGTGTCGCTCATGATGCAGTATGGGCGCTACCTCTTGATCAGTTCGTCGCAGCCTGGCGGACAAGCAGCCAATCTGCAGGGGATGTGGAACGACAAGATGAATGCCCCCTGGGACTCGAAATACACCATCAATATCAATACTGAGATGAACTACTGGCCCGCCATGGTGGGCAACCTCGTGGAGACGCAGGAACCGCTGCTCCGCATGATCAGCGACCTGAGTGAGACGGGTCGCGAGACTGCTGACGTGATGTATGGTTGCCGAGGATGGGTGGCTCACCACAATACAGATCTCTGGCGCATTGCCGGACCCGTTGACGGTACGACATGGGGCATGTTTCCGACAGGAGGTGCGTGGCTGACAACCCACATCTGGCAGCAATACCTGTTTACGGGCGACAAAGCGCTGCTGGAGCGTTATTACCCTGTGATGAAGGGCGCTGCCGATTTCCTGATGGACTACATGCGCGTGCACCCCGAATATGGGTGGCTGGTAACGGTGCCCACCGTATCGCCTGAGCACGGTCCGATGGGCAAGCACACTACGGTGACAGCAGGTTCGACGATGGACAACCAGATTGTGTTCGACGTGCTCAGCCAGACCATCAAGGCTGCCCAGATTCTCAGGAAGGACACTTCGTACATTCACCTTCTAACGTCAACCCTACATCAGCTTCCTCCCATGCAGATAGGTCGCTACGGCCAGTTGCAGGAGTGGTTGTGGGACGGTGATAATCCGAACGATGAGCACCGCCACATCTCACACCTCTACGGGCTGTATCCCTCGAACCAGATATCACCATTCAGCCATCCTGAGCTGTATGCCGCTGCTGCCACCACGCTGAAACAGCGAGGCGACATGGCAACAGGCTGGAGCTTAGGATGGAAGACAAATTTCTGGGCTCGCATGTTGGATGGCAATCATGCCTTCCAGATTATCAAGAACATGCTGCGACTGTTGCCCGACGATGCCAGCGCGAAACAGTATCCTGAGGGTCGCACCTATCCGAACCTCTTCGATGCCCATCCCCCCTTCCAGATTGACGGCAACTTCGGTGTGTCGGCAGGTATCTGCGAAATGCTGTTGCAGAGTCACGACGGAGCCGTTCACCTCTTGCCGGCACTACCCGACGCGTGGCAGCAGGGCGAGGTCCGTGGTCTGAGAGCCCGAGGCGGATTCATCGTCGACATGACCTGGAAGGGCGGACAACTCAAGACGGCCAAGGTGAGCAGCAAGATAGGCGGCACGCTGCGCCTGCGTTC
>ODAI012301933.1_pt1 | contig 10332 bp, 9 predicted proteins | sample 1539321 | NCBI WGS metagenome assembly ODAI01 (sample SAMN02144231, study PRJEB22623) | gut metagenome | biome: sheep rumen | host: Ovis aries | place: New Zealand | reverse complement strand
GGGGCCGACCAGCACGATAAATTCCTTGTCTTCGATATCCAGGTTGAAGTCGCTCACGGCAGTGACGCCGCCGGCATAGATTTTGTAAATGTGCTGCAGAGATACGCTGGACATTGATGAATCCTCCTTCAAAACTCTTTTTTTAACGGTTTCCGCGGGGCGGCCCGCAGGCAGCCCCCTCCTTTCGGATGGTTTTATTATACACATTTTCACCGCACTTTTCCACCCTGAAAAACTAACAAATATTCTTGTTTTTCTTCGTGCAACATATGTATCCCTTGGTAGAAATCAAGCACGGTTCCTCCATTTTTCTCTTGACAAACAGTTTTCAGCGCCCCATAATATGCACAAAAGGAGGCGAAACTATGAGCGCTGAAAAAACGGAAGCCCTGGCCAGGCTTTTGCACGCTTCCCACCGGGCGGTATTCTTTGGCGGGGCAGGGGTATCCACTGAAAGCGGCATCCCGGATTTCAGGAGCGTGGACGGGCTGTACAACCAGGAATGGCGCTATCCGCCGGAAACCATTCTGTCCCATACCTTTTTCCAGAACCACACCGAGGAATTCTACCGCTTCTATAAAAAGAAGATGCTCTTTCCCCTCGCCCAGCCAAACGCCGCCCATCTGGCCCTGGCCGAATTGGAAAAGAAAGGCATCCTTTCCGCCGTGATCACCCAGAACATTGACGGGCTGCACCAGAAGGCGGGCAGCCGCCATGTGATCGAGCTGCACGGCACGGTACACCAGAACTTCTGCCAGCGGTGCGGAAAGCTGTATAAAATGGAAGACGTTCTGCACAGCGAAGGCGTGCCCCGGTGCGATTGCGGCGGCCTGATCAAGCCCGCCGTGGTGCTCTATGAGGAATCCCTGCCCTATGACGCCATCGAGGATGCTGTCTCCTCCATCGAAGAAAGCGACCTGCTCATCATCGGCGGCACCTCCCTGTCCGTCTATCCCGCCGCCAGCTTTGTGCAGCATTACCGGGGCACCCTGGTGATCATCAACCGTTCCCCCACGTCCCTGGACAAGCAGGCCGACCTGCTCATTGACCGGCCCATCGGGGAAACCTTCAAGGAAGTCATGAAGCTGATGTAGTATTCGCGCAAAAAGAACGCCGATTCCGCAATTGAACCGGCGTTCTTTTTTGTATCGTTTTTTATTCTTCCTGGCTCGGCTGGCTGGGAATCAGGGTGACCACGGCGTGAGCGCCGTAATACAGGCCCTGGGTGGATTCGGGCAGGATGCGCACGGTATACCAGGCTTCCTCGGATTCAGCGTCGCCGCTCACGGCGTCTCCCAAAGGAGAAACGCTTTCAATCACGCCCTTGACGGAAAGCAGGCCGTCGTTCAGATAGGAAAATTCCGCGTTCACCCGGTCGCCCGCCCGGAACAAATGCAGGTCGGCTTCGGAAACAGCGGCTTCGATCCGGATGCCCTCGCTTGCGTACAGGGTGGCTGCGGCGCTGCCTGCCGCAATGGATGCGCCCTTGGACACGGCCAGGGACGCAACGATGCCGTCGCAGGGGGCCGAGATGGCTGTCCAGCCGGAGGAAGGCCCGGCGTAAGCGCCTTCCACGGTTTCAAAGAGCACATCGCCCTTTTTCACCACCGCGCCGTTTTCCACCGCGTAGGCCACCACCACGCCCTCGGCGGTGTAGGCCACGGGGTCCACCAGGGAAACGCTGCCCTTGCCCAGGCGGGTGGTGGCGTTATAAGCCGGATCCCGGTACACGTTGGCGCTGTCGCCGCTGCTGAAATTGCCCCGGGTCAGCACCACGGTAAAGCTGCCGCCGGACACGCTGGTCACCAGCCCCACGCCGGTGTGGTACATATTTTCCACTGCCCGAAGGTACACCGTTTCGCCGGGGTGGATGAACTGATTGGACTCATTATTGGCGTCGGCTGTTTTGGTGGACGCCTGGACGGTGTACTGGGTCATGGGCTCCACATAGACCACCGCGCCGTACTCATTGGCGATCATTTCCGCACTCTCTCCGGGGCTGCCGAACACCCGGGCCACGCCGTCCTGGAGGGCATACACCTTTTGTGTTTTGATGGTCGCCAGCACGTCCCCCGCCCGCACCGCTTCCCCGGGCTTCACATACACGTTTTCAATCACGCCGACGTAAGCAGCGGAAACGGTTTCCTCCTGGGTATTCACCACCGTGCCGATGAGCGAGACGGACGCCGCCAGGGCGGAGGAGGCGGACAAAAGCAGCGCCGCCGTTATCAGGGACGGCCAGGATTTTTTTGAACATGTTTCTTTCCTCCCTTTTATGCTGTCAATCAGGCTTCCCGGAAATATACGCTTACATGGCCCGCAGGGCGTCGATGGGATTCAGGCGGCTGGCCTTGCGGGCGGGGGCCCAGCCGAATACGATGCCCACCGCGGCGGAAAAGCTGACGCCCAGCAAAATGGCACTGGGAGAAATCACAAAGGTCATGCCCATGACCCGGCACAGGGCAAAGGACAGTCCCAACCCCAGGGTCACCCCCAGCAGCCCGCCGATCACCAGGAAGGGCACCCCGTCCACATACATGGTTTCCCCCACCGGGTCCACCCCGTAAAACAGTTCTTCCATGATGGTATGGTTGATCAGGCACACGAAGGTGCTGCTGCTTTCATCGGTGGGATGGATGGGCCTGCCCCGCTCCAGCGCGCCGTCGGTTTTCACAAAATAGAAATAATTCTTGCCGGAAACGGACACATTGGTTTTGTATTTTCCGCCCTTGGACAGCCTGCTGCGAAGTGTCACGTTGGGCATGATCCCTTCCACGATCTCCATGTCCGTCAGCTCCGCCAGATCCGAAGCGGACAGTCCGGATTTTAAATCGCTGCCGGTAACGCTGACAGACAGAGTGCCCGCCCCCATGCTCATAAAGGAGGAGGACAGGGTGCCGGAAAAGCCGGACACAGTGGTGATCAGGGCGATCACCGCCGTCACGCCGATGAGGATGCCCAGCACCGTCAAAAAGGAGCGCACCCGGTTGTTCAGAATGTTGGACAGGGACATGGAAAAGCATTCGCCCAGCATCATCAGGCTTTTTCGCAGGCGCTTAAACATACGGATCGCTTCCTTCCTCTCCGATGGCCTGGCCTTCCGTCAGCACCCCGCCGATAATGTGCACCACCCGTCGGGCGTAGGAGGCGATGTGAATATCGTGGGTGATCATCACCACCGTGCGGCCTTCGGCGTTCAATTCCTGAAACAGCGCCATCACCTGCCTGCCCGTTTTCTGGTCCAAGGCTCCTGTGGGTTCGTCGGCCAATAAAAGGGAGGGATTGCCCACCAGCGCCCGGGCGATGGCCACCCGCTGCTGCTGGCCGCCGGAGAGCTGATTGGGAAAATGTCCCATCCGGTCGGCCAGGCCCACCCGCTCCAGCATTTCCCGGGCGCGGCCGCGGCGCTCTTTGGGAGGCACTCCGGCGTAAATCAGGGGCAGCTCCACATTCTTCTGCGCCGTCAGGCGGGGCAGAAGCTGGGAATTCTGAAACACGAACCCGATTTCCCGGGAGCGGATGCCCGCCAATTCCACGTCGGTCAAATCCTCGATGGCCTGGCCATGGAGGGAATAGGCGCCGGAGGTGGGAATATCCAGGCAGCCGATAATGTTCATCAGCGTACTTTTCCCACTGCCGGAGGGGCCCAGGATGGACAGGTATTCCCCTGGGGCCACCGTCAGGTTCACGTCCTTGAGGATGTGGGCCTGCTCCTCCCCCATGGCGTAATACTTATTGATGTCCCGCATGGAGATCAAGGCTTCGGCCATCAGCGTCCGCCGCCGTTCCAATTGGGCTGCGTACCGCCAGGAGCGTTCTGGCGGGTGGTTCCGGTGCCTGTATTATTGGTGCTGTTGCGGTTGGTGCCGTTATTCCGGGTGACGCCGGTGCCGTTGACCCGCTGCTGGGTGAACAGGCTGCTGAGCAGGCTGGCCACGGAATTGTCCGCAGCCGCCTTGACCTCCACATACACCAGGTCGCCGGAGTGTAGCCCCTGCTTGATTTCCACATAGTTGCCGTTGCTGACGCCGGTGGTCACATAGGTTTCCACCATCTGCCCGGCGCTATCCTGGGTATACACAAAGGCCCGGTTATCGGCGGAAAAGCTCAGGGCGTCCTCCCGCAGCACCACCACGTTTTCCGCTTCCTCCTGGGGCACGGTCACGGTGGCCTGCATGCCCGGATACACGCCGGAGGACACGTCCACATAGGCCGTGGCGGTGTAATAGGCCACAGAGCCCGTGGAGGAGGATACATAGTTGATATCCGAAATGGAGGAATCAAACACGTTTTCCGTGGCGGTGGTGGTCACCCGGCAGGCGTCGCCCACATGCACGTCGGAAATATCATACTCATCCACCCGGATGGAAACCTTCATATGTTCAAAATCCACCACCTGCACCAGCTCAGCCCCGGAAGAAACCTTCTCTCCTTCCACGGCATACAGTTGATTCACCCGGCCGTCAAATTCCGCCTGGAGGGTTTGTCCATTGCTCAGGCGCACAAGCTCTTCCCCTGCCTTCACATCCTGCCCCGCCTTCACGCTCACGGAGCGCACCGTGGCGGAGGAGGAAGCGGTATAGGCGGCGCTGTTGATCAGCTGCAGAGTGCCGCTAAAGGACAGGGAATTGGAAATGGTGCCGGTGGAGGCGGTGTATTCTTGATAGGTGACAGTGTATTCCTGCCGCAGGCGGGCATAGGCCAACACCCCCGCCCCGGCCAGAATCAAAAGCACCAGCAGGCTGATAAAGAACTTTTTGATCCGCTTTTTTCTTTTCTTTCGTTTATCCTTCATAGCAGCGGCGTTCCCGCTGCCCGACCGCTTGGCGCGTCTGCTTTCGGGTTCCATGCGTCATGGCCCTCCTTTTCTGGTCGGCCACCCCATGCCCCTCTTCACGAAGAACCGATTAAGTGCATGATACAGAAGGAAAAAGGCAGAAAACGTGTCCGAATGTAAATATTTTGTAAATCGCCAAGTGAGGAGTGAGGAGTTGAAAATGTTTCAATGCGAAGCGCAATCTATTCACTCCTAACTCCTCATTCCTAACTCCTCACTGATTGAAAGCGTTCTTCAAACGACAACGGATCCGATATCCCGCTCAATCAAATAAAGGGCTGCAAAAACCGGCCCTCGCAAACGCGGGAGCCGGTTTGATTGGATTGGATTGAATCAGTCAGCCCAGTGGAGCACCACATAGGTGTTGGGGCCGGCGATGCCGTCCGCCACCAGGTTGTTGTAGAACTGGAATTCACGCACAGCGGCGAAGGTCTTGACGCCATAGATGCCGTCCACCTTGCCGGGATCGTAGCCCAGATCCTTCAGCTTCTGCTGCAGCTTCTTCACGTCGCTGCCGTAGGAGCCGATGCGCAGTACGCGGTTATAGCCGCCCACGGCGCTGGCATGGCCCAGGAAGTCCACGGTCACGGTCTGCTCCGCGCCATTGGCAGAGAGCACATCGTTGATGGCGGCCCAGGTCTTGGGGCCCACCACGCCGTCGGGCTTGAGGCCGTAGAGGGCGCTGTAAGCCTTCTGGAATCTGAGCACAGCGGCCTTGGTCAGCGCGCCATAAATGCCGTCCACGTTGCCGGTCATGTAGCCGGTGGCCAGCAGCTTCATCTGCAGGGCCTTCACATCTTCGCCGTAGGAGTGCAGCCGCAGGGTACGGCCCACATAGGAATCGTAAATGGTGGGCGCTTCATACTGCTGGGCGTCCGCTTCTTCCTGGGCCACGGTGGTGGGCCACAGGTAACGGCGCAAGGTGGAATCGTAAATACCGGTCACCTTCAGGCCGTTCTTCTGCTGGAACTGCTTCACCACGGCCACGGTGGAATCGTCAAAGTAGCCGGGCTGATACCAGTTGTTGAACTTATAGGCCAGGCTCTTGAGCTTCTCCTGGAGCAGATACACGTCATAGCCGCGGGAGCCCTTGCTCAAAGTGCGGGAAGGGATCGCGCCGTTAAAGATGCTGGCGGTGCGGTTGAACAGGGCGTCGAAGGTGCGGGGGCCGACCTTGCCGTCCACGCTCAGGCCGGTGGAAGCCTGGAAAGCCTTCACAGCGGATTCAACAGCGTTGCCGAAAATACCGTCGATGAGGCCGCTGTAATAATAGGTGGCGCGAAGCTGCAGCTGCAGCTGCTCCACGGCGGAGCCGGTGTTGCCGTAGCGGATGGTGCCGGCATAGTCGGGAGTATCGGCGGAAATGGCCTTATCGGAGTACAGCAGCAGGCGGGTAGCATAGTTGATCTTGCCGTCCGCGGTGATTTCATTCTTCTCCTGGAACAGGCGCACGGCATATTCCACAGAGCTGTTGTATTCGCCGTTGAGCTCGCCCAGGTAATAGCCCAGCTGGTTTAGGCGCTTCTGCGCGGTGAGCACTTCGGGGCCGCTCATGCCGTATTCCAGGGTAAAGGTGTTGACAGGCGCGGTCACGTCGGGCTCCACCTTGCTGCCGCCGTAATACATGGCGGCACGGGTGGCGGGGCCGATCTTGCCGTCCACCACCAGGGTCTGTTCAGGATGCGCCAGGTTCCAGGCATACTGGAAGTTGCGCACAGCCACATACAAAGAGCTGTTGAATTCACCATTCAGTTCGCCCAGATAATAGCCCAGTCCCTGCAGGCAGACCTGAGCGGCCAGCACGTCGGAGCCGGTCATGCCCTGCACCAGGGTGCGGGTAAAGGCCGGGGGCTGGGTGGCCGGAGGCTGGGTAGCCGGGGGCTGCGTGGCCGGGGGCTGGGTAGGCGGAACCATGGTCACCGGGGGATAGGTATATTCCGGAATGCCGCTGGACGGGGGCTGGGTAGCCGGGGGCTGGGTAGCCGGAGCCGCGGTCATTTCAGGAATCGCGTCGGCCGCGGGCACCTGGTCCACAGCGGGCGCCTGGGTAAACACGGGCTGAGGATCGGTCGTGCTGGTATCCACATTGGTCTTAGGAACGATCGTCCCCTGGGCCAGCGGGATTCCATAGGCGCCCTCCGCAAAGGCGGCGGCGGGAATCATAAGCGCCAGGATCAGCAGCCATGCCAAAAAGCGTTTCATATGGAAAAAGTCCTCCTCTCTGAGAATACAGATCAATGCATCGGATTCAACATCCGCACATATTGTAACACAAACCTGATGAAATTCCTATTCCAGAAATGTTTCAAAATGCGGAATTTACATGTAACAAGTGTAAAAACAGTATCACGGCTATGCAATAACCCTTTAATAAATAGCCGTTCAGTCCAATCCTTTCAGGTCTTCTTCCCGGGCCGCCTGAACGGGCTGATCCCAGCCGGTTCTGTACAGCCGCGCCGGATGATCGCCGCTGCCAAAGGAAAAAGGAAACAGGGGCAGGGTGGTGGATGCGCCAAATTCTCCCCGGGGCGACAGGGCGATCAGGCTGATGCTGCCCTTGGATTCTTTCAGGCTCAGCTTCCTGTCCACCAATCCTTTCAGCGCCTCCCGGCAGGCATCCTGGGGAGAAGCGCCCCGCCGCATCAGCGACACCGCTTCATAGGACAGGCAGCCCCGCATGATATCCTCTCCCAGGCCGGTGGCCGCGGCGGCCCCATAGCGGGAATCGCAGAAAAAGCCGCAGCCCGCCAGAGGCGAATCCCCCACCCGGCCTATCTCCTTCATGAACAGGCCAGAGGTAGACACTCCCGCCGCCATATGGCCCCCATGGTCCAGGGCCAGCACGCACACGGTGTCGTGGCCCTCATAGGGGCTAAAGTTTGCCCCAAGCCCGTTTACCTCCTGCCGCCAGCGCTCCATGCTGTCCTGGGTGCGCATATCGCAAAGAGGCAATCCCTTTCTCAAGGCAAATTCCTCCGCGCCCCGGCCGGACAGGAGGCAGTTGGTTTCCCGGCCGCACAAAAGCCGCGCCGCCAGGATGGGATTTTTGATGTGCTCCACGCTGATCACGCCGCCCACCCGCAGGCTGTCGCCGTCCATGAACCCAGCGTCCAGGGTCACCCGGCCTTCCCGATCCGGCAATCCGCCATAGCCCACGGAATGGAATTCGGGCTGATCCTCCGCCTGCATCACTGCCTGGGTCACGGTGTCGCCCGCCCCGGCGCAGTTTTTCAGCATCTCCCGGCCTTTCCATACGCCCTCCAGGCTCATTTTCCAGGTGCCAATGATCGCGTACACGGTCAGCCCAGCCTCCCTTTCACCGCGGCCACATAGTCCGCGTCCGTCACCTCGTACCGGTCCTCCGGCGGATACAGGGCCCCGCCGTAATAAATGCTGCGGTTATTGCGAACCGACGGTTCAGGCATGGATTTATGCCGGGCCAGATGCACCTGGGTGCAGCCGGTGTGCCGCACCACCTTGTCCACGTTTTCCAAGGTCACTCCTGCCCCAGGCAAAATCTCGATGGCCCCGGCGGCGTAGCGGATCATTTCGGCGATGGTGTCCAGGGCAAAAAACACGTCGCTCTGCTGGCCGCTGGTCAGCACCCGGGTCACGCCCAGATCAATCAGGGTATCCAGGGCCCGCTTCCAATCGGGCACCACGTCCAGCGCCCGGTGGAACACGGTGGGCTTTTCCCCGGCGATTGTTACCAGCTCCTTTGTGCGCTCCCGGTCCACGGTGCCGTCCTCATGCAGGAAGCCGAACACCAGCCCGTCCGCCCCGTTTTCCAGCAGCAGCCGGGCGTCCTCCTTGGCCACGGCGAACTCGTTTTCCGTGTACCAGAAGCCCCCGGCCCGGGGGCGCACCATGGTCATCACGGGAATGGACGCCTGGCGCTTGACCACCCGCAAAGCGCCCAGGGTGGGCGTTAAGCCGCCCTGAAACAGATTGCTGTTCAGCTCCACCCGGTCCGCTCCGCCCCGGGCCGCCTCCAGGGCGTCGTCCGCCGAGCCGCAGCAGATTTCCAATAATATGCTGTTCATAGGATCGCCTCCGTTCAATATCCGTTTTCAGCGAAAAACCGCTTTAGCAGCCGGCCCATGATTTCGCTTCCGGCAATATAGCTTCCGTGGTCCGACCCGTCCACGATCACCTTTTGCCCCCGGGGCAGATGGCTCGCGATCGTATCCGTTTCCTCCGGCAGCACCAGATCGTCGCTGCCCGCCGTAACCAGCACGGGAACAGCTATCTTTTCCAGACTTTCCGGGGCGATATGGGGCTCCGTTTCCATCAGGGTGATCAAGGGGCCGCTTTCCTCCGCGATGGCGGCAAGAAAATCGGGCCGCAGCCCCTGGGGAGACAGGTTCGTGCCGCTCACCGCCATCAGCCCCAGCGCTTCCGGATGCGCCATGGCCAGCAGCAGCCCGATGATGCCGCCGTCGCTGTGGCCGTAATACGCCGGTCTGTCAAGGTCCAGATCCTGAATCAAGCAGTACATATCCTCCGCCATATCGGCGTAATGGTATTCCGCCACCGGGGAGCTTTTCCCGTGGCCCCGGGAATCCGGCGCGATCACCCGGTAGCCTGCCATGGTCAATTGCCTGATCTGCGTTTCAAACAGGGTATGGTCCTCCCCGTTGCCGTGCACCAGGAGCACCGGTTTCCCCCGGCCCGCGGTATAATAATGAAGCGTTACGCCGTTGACCGCCGCCGTTCCGTATTCCGCCATGGTTGCTTCTCCTTTTTTCAGCGCCTGCCAGCGCGTCTTTTACCTCTTCTGATTATAGCCGCGGCGCGGCGGTTGTCAACGGGTTTTCAGTTCTAAGTTCTTTGTTCTAAGCAGAATCGCCTGCCTGCATATGCCCGGCCAATTGCGTTAAACAAAATCAGCTGAGACCACAGAACTTGCCGCTTTTTCATTTTATCCGGGAAAGACACTTGCATTCAGGGCGGATTGCGGTTATAATAGGGGGCGTAAAATTTACAGGCTGCGAATGGGAAAACAGCGCGGGCCCAAGCCTTCAGAGAGCCGGTGGCGGGTGAGAACCGGCGGCGGCGGTCTGGCGTTTCCACTTTCCCGGGCAAAACAATCTGCCCGCGCGTCCGGCGAGGAGCCGGAGGGAGCGCCCCTTACAGCGCAAAGAGCGGCACGGAAAAAATTCGTGCAAGCTGGGTGGCAACGCGGATTCCTTCCGTCCCAGACAGGGGATGGAGGGTTATTTTTTTCCCGGCAAATCAGCAGCAGGAAAGGAAGTTTTTCTCCATGATCGACATCAATCTTCTTCGCACGAACCCCGACCTGGTGCGGGAAAACATCAAAAAGAAATTCCAGGACCAGAAGCTGCCCCTGGTGGACGAGGTGCTGGAGCTGGACAAAAAGAACCGCGAAGCCATTCAGCGGGCGGATTATCTGCGTTCCCAGCGCAACAAAATCAGCAAGCAGATCGGCGCGCTGATGGGCCAGGGCAAAAAGGACGAGGCCGAGCAGGCCAAGC
>ODAI014710997.1_pt1 | contig 10333 bp, 18 predicted proteins | sample 1539321 | NCBI WGS metagenome assembly ODAI01 (sample SAMN02144231, study PRJEB22623) | gut metagenome | biome: sheep rumen | host: Ovis aries | place: New Zealand | reverse complement strand
GGAAAACAGGCGAAAAATGCCGTTTTCTGCCAAAAACCCGAAAATATGGCGTGGGTTCTGACCAGCGTGCTTACCCTCGTTTATAGCCGCAGGCGCTCTCATAAACGAGGGCAACCCCCTCTGACAAAACCGCAGGTCAGAGGGGGTGTCACCGAGATCAGTCGGCGATGCTCCAGAGGGCGCGGCCCTTCACTACCTCACGGGTGACGCGGCCCTCGCTGGCGAGCATGCCGAGCAGCACGGTCGCCTTCTGAGGGGTGGTCACCAGCGGGGAGCCGAGGGCATCCACCAGCTGGCCCGCGGTAGCCGGGGCGATGCGGGCGAGGGCGTCCAGCACCTCACCGCAGAGGGCCGCGTTCTGCAGGTGGGCCTTGCTAGGCCCGCTGGTCTTCGCCTTCGGCTTAGCGAGCTGGTCACGGAGCTGCGTCACACGGGCGATGGCGTCGGTATCCGGGCAGCCGTTGGCTTCGGCAAAGGTGATAAGGGCGGACAGGGCGGTAACACGGGTGATGGTGGTAGCCATAGGGCATCCCCTTCCCCCCGCGCGCGCGGGCGCGGGAATGTCGGCGGGAGGGGACCCTGTGTCCCGCTCTTCCCCGCTTGACAATTAAATTATAGCACGTTTGCCCAGCTACAGACAATAACCGACGGAGTCTCCACAGAAAATTCACAAATTCCGGGATTCTAGCCGTTTGCCACGGATCTCAGTCCGTTTGGCGTTTTCCCAGCTAGATCGCCTGCTCTCTGCCTTACCCTCGTTTGCTGCCATGAAGCGCCCAGCAAACGAGGGCAACCCCGTCCTCTCGGGGTTACCCTCGGGTGACTCTCGGCTAGCTGATGCTGCTGAAGGCGTCTTCCATAGCCCCGCTCAGGATATCGCGGATATGGTCCCGGGCGTCCGCCACACCGGCCATGTAAGCGTCCAGCACCATCTGGGCCGTCTGGGGGTCCACCTCACGGCAGAAGCGGTCGGTGCGGTGGCTGTAGGGGCTGATGGCGTGGGCGACGCCGTCCACCAGCCACTGGTCGGTGGGGTACCCGCTGTCGAACATCAGGGGGATGAGGTCCTTGCTGAGCTGCATGTCGTTTCCTTTCTCTCGGTGACAACTGCATTATACCATCTACCAGGGGTTTTGGTCAAGATAAAAGGTAGAGTGCGGCAAAATGCGCAAAACTACACAGAACATACACATTTCCGGGACTCTGGCCGTTTGCCTGCGATCTCGGTCCGTTCAGCGTTTTCCCAGGTAGATCGCTTGGAGACTGCCTTACCGTCATTTTCTGGAGGCTAGTGGGCAGAAAATGACGGCAATCCCGTCCTCGAGTTGTGGAGATTCTGTGGAGATTCTGTGAATTTGAAAAAGTTACGAAAATCTGAAAAAGTTACGAAAAAGGGGCCTGCCCGGGATCGCCCGGGCAAGCCCCCCCCCGCATCCGTCAGCGGACAGCCGTCCACAGGGCGCGGCCCTTGGTAACGGTACGCTCAGCGCGGCCCTGGGATACCAGCATCCCGAGCAGAATGGTAGCCTTCTGCGGGGTGGTCACGAAAGCGCTCCCCATGCCGTCCACAACCTGCCCGGCGGTCACCGGGGACTCGCAGCCCGCGAGGAACTCATACAGGCGGTCGCTCAGGGACTGGTTCATGACCTGGGTCTTGCTGGGGGCGTCGGACTTGGACTTGGGCTTGCTCAGCACGGAGATGTGCTTACGGACCTTAGCGAGCACGTCCGCGTCGGCATAGCCGTTTGCCTGGGCAAACTCTACGAGAGCGGTCAGGGCCTGGACGTTCGTGATGCTGTTAGCCATGGTATGGCTCCTTTCCCCGGAAAACCGGGACAGAGGTATCCCCACGCGCGCGGGTGCCCGCGCGGGGGTCGCCGGGGGTATGTCTTTCCTTTCCCCTTTTGACAAATATATTATAGCATATCCGCAAGGCTACAGTCAACGAGAATTTTTTTTAGTGGAGATTCTGTGCAGTCAACCATTTTTCGGGAAAAATGCCGAAATCCGCAAAAAACGCACATTTTCCGTTCGATCTGCCTGGGGTTCCCCGGAGCTGCCTTGCCGTCGTTTTTAGCCAGCTAGCCCCCTAAAAACGACGGCAATCCCGTTCACCAGGCGGTGTTACCGGGATCGCCGGGAGTATCACACGCCATACACCAGCACCGCCCCGAACGCGAACGCGCACAGGGAGACGGAGAACCAGCCGCGCAGAACCAGCATGGCCGCGGGGTTCCCGGTGTGTTCCGGGCTACCGCAGCACAGAAGGGCGGACAGGGCGGACAGGGAGCAGACCAGGAACAGGGCGAACATACGTACTCCTTTCTTAGAGGATGAAGCTCGCGGCAATCAGGCCGGTGGTCAGGGCCAGCATACAGATGTCCTTGACCTTGTCCGCCACGGGGCGGTGAAGCGCGAAGTCACGGGAGACGCTGATGAGGTTTGCGGCTTCCCAAAGCCCCTGCCCCAAAAGCCACCAAGGGCCGATGACAATCTGACCGACGATAGTGAGGGCAAGGCCGAGGTACTGCAGGTTTTCCCAAATCTTCTGTGCCATCTGAGTTCCTTTCTCTTGAACTGAGACAAGTATACAGGAACGCAGGCAGGAATGCCACCCAGATCGGGAGAATCCACAAAACCCACACATTCGGGATTTTGCGGTTTTTCGCCTTTTTCGCCAAAAATCGCGTTTTTTCGGCCTGAGGCTTCCCGGTCTCTGCTTGCCCTCGATTTTTGCCAACTAGCACCCAAAAATCGAGGGCATTCCCGCCTTGGCGGGAAGTACCCCGAGGTTTACTCCAGATCCCACTCCTCTATTTCATATTCGCAGTAAAAGGGATAGCTGCTCAGACGTTCTTTCTCGCGTTCGGCGGCCTTCCGGTTGGAGAACACGCCCATGACCAGGTAGCCCTCATAAGTGTCTTGGATCGCCAGAACCAGGTAGACTTTCATCTTATCCCCTTCCTCTCGGTGACATGTACATGATACCAGATAGGGGCGTACTGCGTCAACACTTTTGGAGACGTACACAAAATCCACACAATTCCGGGACTGTGCCAAAAAACGCAAAAAATGCCGCAAATCGCGTTTTTTTGGCCTTGGGTTCCCTGCTGTTCTCTTGCCGTCGTTTTCTGCCGCGAACCCCCAGAAAACGACGGCAATCCCGTTTTTTTGACAAAAAAAAGGGGGGGGCGGGCGGCTAAGCCCCTCCCCCCTAGAATCTTCCCCGCACTCCCAGGCGTCCGGGGCGTCCGTCCCGCCCCAGTGGTCGCCCGGGTCCGCGCCCTCGTACCCTTCCAGCAGCTTCCGGAACACGCCGAGGGTGTAGGTGATCTCCTCTACCCAGATGTAGTCGTACTTTTCCATCCCAGCCCCTTTCTCTTGGCTTTTGTTGACACTATTATAGGGGCGGTGCGGCTCGTAGTCAACACCTTCACAGAAAGCACACAATTCGGACTTTTGGGAAAAATTGGAAAAATTGCCGTTTTTGCCAGATTTTCCGATTTTCTCAGGGCAGTTTCTCTCTGTCGGTTTGCCCTCGTTTTCTGGGGACTAGCTGGCAGAAAACGAGGGCAAACCCGGTTCCCCGGGCTTGCCCCCTGGGCATCACGCGGCGGTGACGTTCCACACCGCGCGGCCCTTGACAACCTCCCTGGTCACGCGGCCGTCACCGGCCAGCATGCAGAGCAGGACGGTGGCCTTTTGCGGGGTGGTGATGTTCGGGTCGCCCATCCCGTCGGCTACCTGGGTGGCGGTCACGCCGGGGTTATCCGAGACGAACTCGAACACCTTCTCGACCAGCTCGGCGTTCAGGCGCTGGGTCTTGCTGGGCAGGTCGCTCTTCGTCTTCGGCTTGCTCAGCTGGGCGAGGTGATGGCGCATCTTGCCGAGAGCTTCCGCGTTCTCGTAGCCGTTGGCTTCCGCAAAGGCGATGAGGTCGGACAGGGCCTGGACGTTGGTGTAACGCTCGGTGTAGGTAGCCATAAGGCACCTCTTTCTGCCTGGGGCGAGGGTGGGGGCCTTTCCCCCTGGGGTTTTCCTCTCCCCCTTGGCAATTAGTATATTACACTATAGGCCCCATGGGGTCAATAGGCGGGGCGGTGTTAATTCAAGAATCTTCGTAACACGTAAAGGTTACGTTACACGACGGACGTGTTACCGAAAAAGTGCGCCACTTCCATCATACTACAGGCGGGGCCGCATGTCAAGAGAGAAAATAGAAATTCACAGAATCTCCACACCGACATTCTTTCTTCTCTTGGAACGGAACTGTAGCGTGGTGCAGTCCCTTTTTTCTCGCCTTCCGAGGTTCCCCCTCTTCGCTAGGACAATTGTATTATTGCACATGCCCCAAGAGAAAGCAAGGGGTTTTTCTGAAATTCGCAGAATCTCCACATTCAAGTAAGTCGAGGTTGACTTTACCGGTAAAGAAAAAAGCCCCCTCGCGGGGGCGTAACACTTACCCGTGATAGGTGATACTGAGGTACCGTTCGCCCTCTTCCGTGTAACCGGCGAGGATATCGGAGACCTTGGCGGGGTCGAGGTCGTTGGGGTCGAGGTCCTTCCACGGGAGATAGTCCGCTACGTCGTCGTCATTGGGGACGCAGTGGATGAAGCACCATGGGGTATCATACCCGAGGTCCTTCTTACGAAACTCGCAATAGTATTCCTTGGCTCCGTCCTCAACTTCGAGATGGATGATAAAGAGATCGATGATGGCGTCGAGAATGCTGTTGAACATGACCTTTTCCTTTCTGTCTGGCCCCTTTTGACAATTAAATTATCGCATGCGGCGCGGGGTATGTCAACACCTTCACAGAAAACACACAATCGGGATTTTCTGAAAAAAAAGTAAAAAATGCCGAAAAAATCCGATTTTTGGCCGGTGGTTCCGGTGGTCTGTCTTGCCGTCGTTTTCTGGGGTGCTAGTTGGCAGAAAACGACGGCAATCTCGGTTTTCAGGGAATTTGTGTTATTTTTGTGAAAAAAGGGCGGGTCTCCCCGCCCCTAGAAGCACTTGCCGTTGTTATGCCCGAACATGAACTGGTAATTGTTGCCGTCACCGTCATAAAATCCGCACAATTCCACCACAGTTACCTCTTGGGGCCTTTTTTCCGGTTCCAGCCAGCACGGGCGATCGGTGTAGACGGATGTGCGGATGCCGATGGCTTCGAACGCTTCGCGCAGGATGGCGGCGTTCTTCTCCGCAAGCTCACGACCCTCGGCGGTGGACGGGATGCCCTCGCGGCGCGTTACCTTTGCACTCTTCTTGCCCATCTTTTTTCCTTTCTCTCTTTTTGCTTTTGTTGAGAACAGTATAGGATATGGCAGTGGGTTTGTCAACATCTTCACAGAATATCCACAATCGGGATTTTTTAAAAAAATGCGAAAATTGCCAAAAAATCTGATTTTTTAGCCGGGGATCTCAGTATTGCGCCTTGCCCTCGTTTTCTGGGTGCAAGTTGGCAGAAAACGAGGGCAAACCTGTTTTTTAGGGAATTTTGGCATTTTTTGCAAAAAAAAAGCGAGGGCTTACCCCGCTCTTTTCACCCTGTAGAGTTTCTGCGGGTAGTAGTACAGGAGCTTGGAGCGGTAGCACCTCACGCGCTCGTCAGATTCAAGGGCGTGGAGCATGAGCACCGTGATCTGTATGCTCTGCTTGTACCCCATCTTATGCAAGTCCCTGTGAACCCTGTAGACGCTCTTGGGGAAAAGGTACGTGCCGAGCAGGTCGGTTACGACTGCCAGGTCTTTCTTGCCGAACGCCTTTTCGCCGACGTGCACCTCGCTGCCGTCCATCCTGTACAGTGTCATCTTCTGTCCTTTCTCTTGGCTTTTGTTGAGACAATCATACCATGGAGGGGGCCGTGAGGTCAACCCCCTCCATAGGAAACACACAACTGCTACTGAAAAACCGTCTTGCGTGTTATGCTGTTGCCCCAGGCTTCCCACCGCATTTCTCCGTTTTCCTCGGTCCCGTTTTCCGCGTCCCAGCTCAGGATAGTCTCTACCATCCGGCTGTTGGTGTCAGGGGGCAGCCTTTTGGAGAAGAAGTCATCCGCGGGCAACTTTCGGATGAAATTCTCGATATTCAGAAGCAGCAGCGCCTTGGGGGTGTTGAAGTTCGCGTACAGCTTGCCCTTGTATTCGTAGACGTACATCTTGCTTCCTTTCTTCTGTGGTTTCTTTTGTCAACTGTTATACTACGCTCATGCGCTCTAAATGTCAACCTCTTCACAGAATACACATAATCGGGATTTTTTGAAAAAAGGTAAAAAATGCCAAAAAATCTGTTTTTTTAGCCAGCGATCCCGGCAATCCGTCTTGCCCTCATTTTCTGGGGGCGAATCGGCAGAAAATGAGGGCAATCCCGTTTTCTGGAGAATTTGTGGAGAAAAGGGGGGCGGGTTTCCCCGCCCCTAGCAGAAGTCTTCCTCACTCTCTCCGATAAGCATCCCCCCGGTGTCCCCGTCCTCGGTCTCGCCGTTCCAGAAGTTGACCAGGTCGGTGTCCTCGTACTGGTCGAGGATATCCTTAAGCTCGCGCACGGTGAAGGTAATCTCCGAGTCCCAGATATGCTCATACTTTACCATTTTTTATCCCTTCTCTTTCTTTGCTTTTGTTAAGAACAGTATAGGGCGTGGCGGCAGACTTGTCAACACATTCACAAAACACACATAATTGGGATTTTCCGAAAAAGTGCGAAAAATGGCCAAAAACCCGATTTTTTAGCCAGCGATCCCGGTGGTGCGATTTACCCTCGTTTTCTGGGCGCGTATTGGCAGAAAACGAGGGCAATCTCGCTTTTTGGGGATTTTTTGGTATTTTTGCAAAAAAAAATAAATAAAGGGCCTCGCGGCCCTCACGGTTATGTGTTTTTTCTATGTTTTTTACACGTCCATGTTTATGGTGAGTTCCGACCCACCCTCTTCGTAGTATCCCATGTGAAGGCTTGCGATTTCGTGGTCAAGCAGCTCGTCTGCGTACTCATACCCGCCGCGGATGTGACGGATTACGTGGCCGCTTTCGAATCGATATTCGAGGTAGGTGTGCTCGTTGTTGTCGATGTGGATGTAGGCGTCGGAGTCGTTATCGAACATGGAGGTGATGAATTCGCGGAGGGTCATTGCCTTTCCTTTCTCTCTTTGCTTTTGTTAAGAATAGTATAAGGTATGGCGATAGGTTTGTCAACACCTTCACAAAATACACACAATCGGGATTTCTCGAAAAAGTGCGAAAAACGCCCAAAAAACCGATTTTTTGGCCAGCGATCCCGGGGAGGCGTCTTGCCGTCGTTTTCTGCACACAAGGCCCCCAGAAAACGACGGCAATCTCGCTTTTTTGGGATTTTTGGTATTTTTGCAAAAAAATGGGCGGGTTTCCCCGCCCGACGCACTTTTAGCACAGGCCCAGCAGTACCATCACAGGAACAGCACAGACTATCGCCACGCTTATGATCTGAGCCAACACCGCAGAGCCGGGGTGGTTCTCGTACAGGTCATCCTTCTGCAGGCGGATGCGCGTCCTGACGTCTTCGCTGAGAACGGTGCTGATGTTATTGAAGAGAGAGTTGACGGTGAGGATGATGACGATGACGGCGAGGATGTTCATAATGCCCTTCTTTCTTTTTTTATTCCTTTTGTTAACTGTTATACTACTCTCTTACTCTCTTGGAGTCAACAGGCTCACAGAATCTCCACAAATCCATCTGACTCTTTCGGGTTTTTCCGCTTTTTTGCGAAAAACGCCTGTTTTTCCTGTTTTCTGCCCTTGGGTTCCCCTGTTCCGTCTTGCCCTCAAATTTTGGGGATACGCGGCAAAATTTGAGGGCAATCCCGCTCCCGCAGGACCGCCCCCCGGCCTTACGCCGCTTGCTTCTCCCGGTAGCGCCTTGCGATGGCCTTCCAGTCCGGGTTGCTCGCGCACGCGCCAACCGGGGCGCGCCGCATGCGCTTGTGCGTCTTCACACACTTTTGCAGAATTTCACACTCGATCTCGCAGTCGGCGAGGGCGGTGTGAGCTTCCTCGAATTTCGTGTTACCGGTCATGAACTGGTAGACGGTCTCGGCGTTTGTCTTAGGGTTGCCCCCGTCCGTCACCCGCTGGTGTTCGTTCACAAAATCCACATACCCGGCGGTGTTGCAGATGCATGACATAGCCGCCGCCCAAATGTCCAGAATTTCCGGCTTTTCGGGGAAAAACTCGCATCCCAGATACCTCTTGCTGGTCTTGTCCAGCGCGCGCAGGTCGAAACTCACGTTATACGCGCACAGGGTGGCCCCGTAGCGCTCCAGGGTGTCCAGCACGGCCTGACGGGCATCCGCGAACGGCACGACCGTGAAACTGTCGCGGTGGCCGCACAGGGTTGCGATGACCTCGGCAAAGTACACAGCCGCCTTGCTGCCGCCCGAGAAGCGGTCGCCCATAAGCCCGGCGCAGCCGTCCGCGTCCGTGAAAGTCTCCGCGATGGCGTAAGACGCGGACTCATACACATGCCCCTGACGGTCCATGACCTTGAACCCCAGATCGAACACAGTATCGCCGGAACGGGTCTCGGTGTCCAGGACCATAAAGAGCTTCTTGTGAGCAGACATGCGTGTCTCCAATCGGATGGGTTCGCTTGGGGCCGTTCCCCTTGCGACTGAGGTAAGTATAGCACACAGCCCGCCGCGCGCGCAAGAGCACACACTTTCTCCACTTTTGGGAAGATCGCGGCTTGTGCCAAAATCCCCGCTTTTTCGCAAAAATCGCCAAAAACTCCCAGCTGCCGCCTTGCCGTCGAATGCTGCCATGTCCGCCCCAGCATTCGACGGTATTCCCGCTGTCCCGGGAAGAGTGAGGCACGCACAAAAAAAGGAGGCCCGCGCAGCGCGGACCCCCACGGCACCACCGCATGCCCTAGCACCAGACGGCCAGGATATCCTCGGCGCTCACCCACCCCTCTACCTCGTCCTCTACATCCCCGTGTAGCGGCGGCATCACTTCCAGCAAGCCCGCACGCCATCCGTAGGAGACGAACGGGCCGAACACCACAGAGCATTTCACACCAGCGGAGTTCGTGAAGCGGGTCCGGGTCACCATCCAATCGCTGTTGTCCTCCCAAGGGATGCCCCTGGCGTCCAGTTCCTCGCGGAGCTTTTCCATCTCTTCCATCCCAGCCGTCCTCTCTTTTGGGTTCCCCTTTGCTTTTCTGCCATTATAATACAGTATCCGGTCTGCGGTGTCAAGAGCGGGAAACGGGAAAATCTGAGATTTTTCCCAGTTTTTGCCGTTTTTTGAAAAAATGCGCGAGTCTCCCTGTTTTCTGCTTTGCTGTCGAATGCGAGGCGAAGGGGGGCGCATTCGACAGCAATCCCAAAACTGAGGGATTTTTTAAAAAATCAGCCTTTTTAAGCCTCTCTGAGCCTTTCTGATATTTTTCTGGGTTAGGGTACCGGGATCTCCTTTCCGTAGGCTCAGGACTGATTGTGAATACGCACAGAGGATATTTTCACACCGCTCAGAACCAACTTCTTCAGGTATCGGCGACCCCTTTCCTCATCCGAGAACTTGATCGGTATCACGCGGCCTGTGTTGCTTTTCACGAATATGGTCAGCATGGCTCTTCTCTTCTTTCTCTTGCGCCCCCCGGTGCATATTTATTATAACATATCCGGGGTATGGCCGTCAATAGGTTTTCTGGGGGCTAGCCGGATATTTTTTCTGCCTGTGCAGGGAAAACGGGAAATTTCGCCTTTTCGCCTGTTTTGCCGCTTTTTGCGAAAAACCGCCCAGATCCCGGATTCTGCTATCTTGCTGTCGTGTGCGGGTGCAAGGGAGGGCGCACACGACAGCAACCCCGCCCAGACGGGAAGGGCCGGGGTCTCCCCCGGCCCCTTGGCCCCTACCCCCTCACCACCTCCACCCAGGTCCCGGTGTACAGGTCGTCATCCCAGCGGCTCCGGTGGCTCTTGCGGCTCTTGGCGGTGACCTCGGCCAGCTTCTCCTCTGCTTCCCGGCGGGTGCGGTAGACGCCGAGCTGACGGGTTCCGAACAGGTCGCTGACATAGGCTGCGAAGTAGGTCATCTTGCCCTCCTCTGGCTTGCTTTCCCCTTTGGCAATTCAAATACTACACCAAACCGGGACGGAATGCAAGGGGTCTTTTGGAAAAATGTAGAAAATGTGTGCGGCTGACCGGGATCGGGATCGGGAGCACCCGCATGCGTCGCATTGCGCGCTTTTGGGAAAAATCGCAAAAATCGCCAGTTTTCGCGTTTTTTCGAAAGTTAGCCGGTCGATACTCTGGGGCTGTCTTACTGTCGAACGCGGATGCAAGGGGGGCGCGTTCGACAG
>ODAI013814997.1_pt1 | contig 10333 bp, 12 predicted proteins | sample 1539321 | NCBI WGS metagenome assembly ODAI01 (sample SAMN02144231, study PRJEB22623) | gut metagenome | biome: sheep rumen | host: Ovis aries | place: New Zealand | reverse complement strand
TGTGCCAAAGAATTGTAAATGGGCAGGTTCTGCACCTGCATGGACATCGGCGCGAAGGTATTGCACTCAAGAACATTCTCCCACGGCTCGGGGGCCTGCGGTTTCTTCCAGCGGAGCTCATCGAGCGGAGGCGCCGCATAAGGAATTCCGGCAAAAAGTTCCACTCCGCTGTCCAAAACAACGCCTCTTACGTCGCCATAAACCGTGCTGTAGACTTCTGTCCTGGCTTGATTCGCCGTGTCCGCTGCCGGAACCTTCTTAATCGGCGGCCACGTGATAAGAACGATCCCTGCGCACACTGCCAAATACATGGCAATGCTGAGCGCCTTTTTGCTTCTGCTCCAGCCGCCCATGTACTTCCTGCTGATTACTGCCAGCCCGACCAGCGCAATCACAAACAAAAGCCAGCCGAGTAAGGTGTTCTTATTCAGTTCCAGCACTGCTGCCGTAAGGATGCTGATTGCGGACGTAATGATCCAGCCCGGAGCTTTCATTTTATTATTCCTCCATTAAGGTGACCTCTGGGGTAGTTTGTCCTCAGGGGCGAAAGCGACCTCTGGGGTAGTTTGTTGTTTGGATGGCGAATAAGTCCATTATATAGATTATAGGCAGGTAAAACACGGTTTTGTCGGAGACAAATTTGCGATGGTTCAAAAACGAACCGGCAGAAGCGACCTCTGGGGTAGTTTGTCCACAACTGTGGACAAACTACCCCAGAGGTCGAGATCTTGGGATCTTGGAGGTCGAGGTCTTGAAGCGCCAGAAATAAACAAGTATAATCATCGATGTATAAGGCCCAAAAATCAAATGATGGGATGCGTCTCACGATGGGATTATCTCATTTCACGTTAATTCATTAAGGATTTCATATGGACAAGATCGCTGAAGGTATTGTTGACAAACTGAGTATAATTGGTTTCTTTAATGTTATTCTTTCCGGAGGTGTACTATTATACGGAATATCGCCTATTCTGAATCGATATGCGCCCGAATTATTCTATTTAAAACTTGGTCTGGAAAATGATATTGAAAAGGCGATCGTATTGTTTCTGGCGTGTTATATTTTGGGTAATGCGCTGCAAAGCCTTCAGGAATTCTTGTTCAAAGGGCTGAAGGCTAGTGTCGTGAACAGATGCCTGGCCGGTCCGGACAAGACCGAAAAGAACGTGCCGGGTAAGAATGTTTTGGCAAATAAGTACAAACGGGAAGTGAACGTGAAACTGGCCGCAAAGCTGTTCTCGGAGAAGGAGCTGGGAGAATTCGATCCGAATAACAAAGAGATGTGCAGTTACTTCGTCGATTATTGTGATTACAGTAATTCGTTCAAGGGCTTCGGCAGTAAGGCCGGTCGATTGAGCGAGTCGGCCACGTTTTTCGAGCAGCTGGCGGTCGTTTTCTATGTGCTGGCCCTTTTAGGGATTATTGTAATTTTGTGCACGCATAACGGCGAGTGGCCATATTGTGTAGGTTACCTGGCCATGGGCGGAATCTTCACGGGAAGAGCCTATCAATGCCGCCTGAACTGGGTGAGGATGGTGCTTTCAACGTATGAAGCGGTGTCTGATCAGTGATCAGGAGTCGTCGGATGGGTCGAAGTAATCGATCTAATGACACTGAAAGGAAAAAGACCTCTGAGGTAGTTTGTACCCACCTGTGGACAAACTACCCCAGAGGTCACTTTTTAACATTTACTCTCCAAGTATGGTCTGCTCATATTCATAAAGCGCGAAATTAATGGTCCTGATATCGTACACCCCGCGCTCGATAAAGTACCGGACGATGAGGTCTCCCTTATTGCCCGGAGAAAGCGCATACTCCGTGCGCGCGAGGAGATCAACCGTGTCCTCTATGCTGAGCCTGAGTGCAATAGCCAATGCCAAAACAGTGTGCTTTCTGGGGTGATAGGCGGGGTTGCTGCGGATTTTGGAGAACAGCTTCCTGTCCATATTCGCGCGCTTATATACCTCGACGTCGGTCATCCCGCTCATGTCGATACGCAAAAACAGGAGAAATTGACCTCTGGGGTAGTTGTGCAGTTGAAGGCACCTCTGGGGTGAAAGAGACCTCTGGGATGGGTAGCCTGCAAGGAGAAAGCGACCACTGGGGTGGAGTAGCCACATCACAATACCTTGAACGGCTTCCAGCGCAAATAGTCCCCGGACACGAGATGGTACACTCTTCCCCTGAACTCGCCGTGGATACTATCGTGAAATCTGCTCTCTCCATGGCTGTGCGCGTAGATCACCTGCTCTGCTCCGTATTCCTCCGCCATATCCGTGAATCCGCTTCTTTCTTCCAGGATGTTCGTGGGCGGGTAGTGCAGGAACATGATAAACTTGCTAAAACCATCGGCTTTTGCCATGTCAAAAGACTTCCTGAGCCGCACAAGTTCTCTCTCGACCAGCTTTTTGGCATGCTCTTCCGCTTCCTCGTCCCAGCCTACGATCCGACCGCGGCGATCGATATAAAAAGGGCCCTCGAAAGTAAATCCCTTGGTAGCCACAAGAGCGTAATCCTGATAGGCGTGATAGCTGTCCTGCACAAATGTCAGGTCCGGCCGGAACAACTCATTGAGGCGGCCGGTTTTCTTCACATCCCAGAACATATCATGGTTGCCTCGTGTCAAAACCTTGCGCCCGGGCAGCTCACGGATATACTTAAGGTCCTGTTCGCATTCCGCCAGATTCTTTCCCCAGCTGTGGTCACCTACAAGAACGAGAGTGTCCTCAGAGGTCAATGTTTTGGCACAGTACTTTCGGAACTTTTCCTCATGATTTTTCCAGACCCGGCCGTGCAGCTGCCCCGGAGCTTTCAGCACAGACTGGTAGTGCAGGTGCAGATCGCCGATCGCGTAAAGGCTCATGATATAGTCAACTCCTTATTGTAATTCTCTCGTTTACGAACCATTCAGAGGGAGGACAAACTACCCCAAGGTCGTTTTTGACAGGCACACGCCACCCCAGAGGTCGTTTTTGACACACGCTACCCTAGAGGTCGTTTTTGCAGCAGCTTTTCCGCATTCCGCCACAGTACCTTTTCCGCATATTCCGGCCTGCAGTGCTCGCGAATATAGTCCGCGCCGCTCGTCAGCTTAGGCCTGCGGTGGTTCATCCGGTGCGCATCCGATCCCATCATGTCTGCCAGTTCCGCCCGCAGGAGCGCCTGCGCGCATGCCCGGATCTCGTCGTTTGGCTCTTCGATCAGGTCGTAGTAATTGAGCTGCACGAGACAGCCCATCTCTTTCAGGGTTTTGATGTTCTCTACTGTCGCGAATGTCCGGCAGTATCGCTCCACATGTGCGATGATCGGGATCCAGCCCTTTTTCAGATAGCGGTGCAGGCAGTATTTTGCATCCTCCATGCTCCCCTTATCCGTATCGAACTCTACCAAAACATAGCGCGCCCCGTCCATGGAAGGCAGGTTCCCGTCCTCGAGCTCCCGAAGGAGCCTTTCCATTATCTGTCGATTCGTGTATATCTCGCACCCCTGGTAAATACGCACAGGGATGCCTGCTTCCGCGGCGGCTTTCTGCACTTTTCGCATCTTTTCATACGTCCTGGCGGCAGAACTGTTGCTTGCGAATGCACTGCTGTGCGGAGTGAGGAAAACGACGCTTCCGCCCTGCTCTGCTTCAGTCCGGAGCATTTCGAGGGACATCTCCAGGCTGCTTGCGCCGTCGTCGACATTGGGGGTTATATGGGTGTGGATATCGACCAAGTGGTTTTTCATTTTAACATTATTCATGACCATGCCCTCCTTTCGATGATTCATTCAGAACTTTACTAAATTATAATCATCTGCCTCGGCTGGCAGGTCTCTTGCGGGGCGACGTTTAGGGCGACCTCTGGGGTATAGGGCGACTCTGGGGTTTAGGGCGACTCTGGGGTAGCTTGTCCATGACTTTGCTGCCTGTTCCTTCGATCTTGATTTTTCGTGCGTATATGCTCATGGTTATTTTACTGCTCCATCAATTCATACTGGAACATCTCGTATTTCAGCTTACATCCCACAAATATTCCTTCCGGAAGCAATGCTCTGGCGACCAGTTTTAAATCGTCAGACGGTATGTCGATGCGGCGAAGATTTGCATAATCGCCATCAATATTTACTATTTCATAAAACCATGTCTGCATATGATATCCTTTCTAAACTAATTCTGTTGGGGCTGTTATTGTTATTATACCGACTAGGTTTGGGTAATTCACTAATTTGAGAAGGAAAAGCGATCTCTGGTAGCTACGACCTCTGGGGTATGGGGAGCAATTCAAATGAAAACCCAGAGGAAGGAATTCAGATCATCGACAGCTATGGGACAATTCATGATACTTCACTTCATTGGCATCATGCGCTGGAGTTAGTTCTTATGCTGAGCGGAGGAGTAATCTATACTGTAGACGGTGCTTCTCATCAAACAAATGCGGGAGAATTGCATATCATCAACAGCCAGCACATTCATCAGGCACTCAATGCGAACCCTTCAGATTCTATCAATTCCCTGGTGATTCAAATCACGGATTCTTTTCTTGAACGAATTACTCCCGGGCAGGAACAGAGCCATTTCGTAATTGAAAAAGGATCGGACGCCGAGCGCCTGATCCGTGACGATCTGTACGCAATCTCAGAAGCTCTGCATGAAGGAGATCAGTTCTACAACCTGCTCGTTCGAAGCTGCTATTGAATATGTCTCCACACACTACATGGACAAAATATCGCTGGATCAGGTTGCTGCAGCCACTGGACTGCAAAAGAACTATTTTTGTCGTTGTTTTAGAAAAGAGACAGGCATCACACCACACCTATGCAATTTATCCGTACCCGCAATATACAGTTTCAGGAGTCAGAACGCAGCAACCATTCTCTTTAATAAAATCGGCAAATTCCTGAAACGCCTCATAACTTTCCGGAAGATCGAACATCATGTATGTGTGGAAAAGGCCATCTTTGATAGTGAGCTTGGCCGGTACTCCGGCTGCACTCAGTTTCTCATACATTCTGACGGATTCATCGCGCAGGATTTCTTCCCGACATGCGTGAAGAAAAACCGGCGGCCAGCCACTGACATCAGAATCCATCGGGTTGAGTATAGGATCTGAGAGGTCTCCATCCCGGAAATAGTACTCAGACATGACCTCTTTAAGATTCAGGCATACAACATACTCACTGTCTCTATTTTCAATCATGCTTTTAGACTTGTATTCCGGGTCAGCGATTCCACTAATCACACATGCGCATGCCGGCATTGCAAGGCCGTTGGCCTTAATGTATGCAAGAAGAGCCAACACCAGCATTCCACCGGCGGATTTTCCGATCAGCGCAATATCTTCAGGTGCATATTCACGGAGCAAACCTTGGTAAGCAGCCGCACAATCTTCCACTGCTGCAGGCTGTGCGTATTCCGGACACAGTCGGTAATTAACACTGACCGTGCTTCTTCCTGAAAGGACACCGATATGTGACAGCATAAACCTTCCCGAAGAACAACTGCCAAGCGTCATGCCGCCCCCGTGAATATGAAAGAGCACTTTTCCGCGGTCATTCGGTATTTTGATACGTTCTACTTCTATTCCGCCCAGCGTATCACGAGTTATGATCACGCCCTCCGGAAGGGGCAGCTCCGCTAATGGCAGCTCAAACTCTTTTCTTGCCAAATCCCAATCTGTATTCTTCCAATCAAGAATGGGAAAAAATGAGTCTTTCAGTATTTTCTCCAACTCCAGTGCTTTCTGACTGATCAGTGTAAGCGATAAAACAGATCAGCATGACAAGCAGTGCGACACCGATTATGTCGATTGAACAACGGCAGATTGCTGTAAGTGCCGTATCCGGCTGTACAGAAAGCGTAGCGTCATATCCACCTGCCGCAAGCACCATACCAAGTATAACTTGTCCAATCGCGGCTCCGACTTTTCCGCCGAAGCTGGCCGCGGAATTTGTGAGACCGGAAAGTCTATAGCCGTATTTATAGTCATTATACTCACTGGTATTGATGATCATCGGACCAATGACTGCATTTACCATACCTGTTGCAAACAGAACCAGGGAAAAGCCGATAACAAATACTGTGAAATTGGTCGGTGCCATCATGCGGATCGCTGTCCCGATTCCTCCCACGAGGATACCGATTATACCTGTGATGCGCAGGCCCAGACGGCGAATCAGGAGAGGAGCCGTCAAGAAGGACAGAACCATGCCGGGGAAAAGCGCCTCTGGGAAAAGCGACCTCTGGGAAAAGCGACCTCTGGGGTAGTTTGTCCACAGGTGTGGACAAACTACCCCAGAGGTCAAGGTCGTTGCTTTACCAGTATCCCAACAGCTTTCCGGTGTCATAGACCCCGTGCGCCAGAGCTGTATATCCGTATTCATTCAGATGCGTATTATCGATCTCCGGATTTCGCAGCTGCAGGGATATATCTCCTCTCTCTGCGCGGGCTCGATCCTCTTCCGTTTCCGAAAGACCATTGATTTCAAGACCGTGCTCAATCAGGTACTTCCTTGCTATCAGGAGGTGGTCACCGAAGGCTTCTCTGTATTTTGCCTCATATGGGGTGTCGTCAAGGCCAATCTTCTGCCTCGTATAACCCCAGAGCTGTTCAAAATCATCCGGATCATCCGTGGGGCTGATGACAATATATCGCTCCGTCCCGGCCTCCCGAATCAGTGTCTCATACTGTTCGATCAGCTCGTCCAGGCTCCTCCAGCCACCATTGTCGCCCATCTGGATGACTAGAATGTCCTCTTCCTGCCGGCCGTACCTGATACTGCGCGCCAAAACATCGCGGCTTTCATCTCCACCGATGCCGAAATTCCTGACGGGAATCCCGGTCAGACGCTCCAGGACTTCTGGATAGGTGTCCCCGTCGCTCCCATACCCTTCTGTGATCGAATCGCCCCATGCGTTGATCTCCACCTCAGATGTATTGAGCGACAAATTTGCCGTTGTAGTCGCTGAATCGCCGGAATTGCTTCCTGGACCTTGCATGCTCTCTGTCCCCTTCATGGTTCCTTCCGCGTTGCTGTTTTGTGTTCCCTGCTCTGAGGTTGTCCCTTGCTCTGAGGCTGCACATGCACACATAAAGAGTGCTGCCATGCAGGCAGCTATTATTCTCCGTATTCGGTTAACTCCTTTACTCTGTTTGCGCATAGAACTCCGTTATTGTTTGGTTTTTCCATTAGTACACTTTATCTTAACATAGAAAGCGACCTCTGGGGTAGTTTGTCCACACCTGTGGACAAACTACCCCAGAGGTCGCGGAGGTCGTCAAATGTATGATATAATCTAGCCACAACTCGATTTACCCTAAGCGGCCCAAATGGCGCTGCGCCTTCCAAGGAGGTCTCCATGAATTACCACATAGAAGCAGAGACTAAACACAGACTCCGCATCCGGATTGGCGTCCACAAACTGTCCGAAGAACAGGCGAAAATACTCAAATATGCCTTTTCGAATGCTCCCGGTGTAACGGAGGTGATGATCTACAAGGCTTCTGCCGGCTGTGCTATCACTTACAGTGGTGACCGTCTCGAGATCATCCGTCGCCTGAACTCTTTCAATTTTGAAAACGTGCAGATGATGGCCGGGAAAAAGGAAGAGGAAAACGCCAAAATCAGCGCTGAAGAAATGCGAAAGAGAAAGCTCGATCCCGAGCTCAAGCGCAAGCTCCGGACTCGCATCCTTGCGGAAACAATAGCAGATACAGTCCTGCCTCTCCCTGTGCAGCTCGCTTACCACGCTTATCAGATGGTGACACTCAAGGAATTCTAACCTTTTAGTTTTCGTCGAAAAGAAAAGTGACCTCTGGGGTTGAAGAGAGGGTTAAAAAAAAGAGAAAGTAACCGCTGAGAGAAAGCGAGCTCTGAGGTGAGGTAGCCTAACGCGTTATGCCACCGCGCCTGCTTTTCTGATCATGCCGCACGAAATTCCGGTGATCCTGCTGGCTTGGCTGATCGAAACGCCAGCCATGCGCATGCCAAGCAGAGCCTTGTCCCGCAAGGCGGAGTCCAAGGCTTGAAATTCCGACAAATTCTTGCACCCGGAAAGCCGGGTCATGATCTCTATGGCGCGCTTATCGTTCAGGCGCGGCTTCTCGTCTTCGATGTCGATGCAATAGTCCTCTTTTTTCTCTATTTTGGCCTTTTTGCGCTTCCTGTCTGTTTGGTCACAGTTAAATCGGTTAAAGTCGTCTGGGCTGATAATTGTCCGTATATACGACGAATCGATCAGATCGTTGTAAAAATACCCCTTAAAACTACTGTATTTATACTGCCCCGGGTGCTTGCAGATCACAGCCTTAACCGGATTTTGGTGAACATACTTAATGACAGTGAGAATTTGGTTGGCGTTATTGATCGGTCTGCTCTTGAAGCGGCACTGGAAGAGGCTGCCGACGCGCTCGTATTTTTTGTTGTACCAGTACACAAAGCTGGGGATGACATGTTGAAAGATCCGGCCCAGAGGCATATTGCCGGTTTTAATGACCAGGTGAATGTGGTTGGACATCAGGCAGTAGGCAAGGACCTTAAAGTCGCAGATGGGCTCATATTTACGCAAAACCGCCAAAAACTTGCTGTAATCATCGTCATCTGCAAAAATCTGCTGCTTGTTGATGCCTCGATAAATAACGTGATAAATGTTGAGGGAACTTTCTTTACGCTTAGGAGTTGACATAGATGTGACCTTTTTTCCTTTCTTATAAGACAGACGTGAACTGATGATTTGGTTGCCTAAAATACATGTGCCTGACTTGTTTACGTGTGTTTCAAAAAAGTGTTCGGAAGTTATGCGGAGATGTGCCGCAGAAGACTGAACAGAATTGAGGTGCCGACTGATCTGTAAGCTCAGCACCTGAAAGTAGAGACCCGACGCCTGTAAGAAATGAGCATGGCGTCAGATCAGTTGAATGTATATTAGCACAAGAGTTTTTGGGATGCAACTCGGTTGAAGAGCTGCGCCCTCGACCTCGACCTCTGAGGTGGTTATCTCGGCCTCGACCTCTGAGGTGGTTAGGTTCTCGGCCTCGACCTCTGAGGTGGTTAGGTTCCGCATAGTTGGCAAAGCCATTTGCGCGGGACAGATATGTGACACCTGCATTGGAATACTCCTCAAAGCGGTTGGTCGCCACATCCTGGTCCGAGGGACGGCCGGTCTGGCTGTAGTCGATATCCGCAGCAACTGTGAAGTTCGCTTCAGAAAGAACTGTATGCGCATTTGCACGAGCGGAGATCACATACTCGCCGGCTTCCAAAATATAGCCGCCGTTCGCTGTTTTGACAGCAGAGGAATCGTAGGACGCCATATCTTCCTTGGCAACATCAAAGTGAACGCTCTCAGACGCGCCGGGCTCGAGGACCTGAGTCTTGGCGAAGTCGATCAGGTTGACTGCAGACTTCTCTATGCCGCCATTGGTATAGGGCGGAGTGAAGTAAAGCTCTACCACTTCCTTGCCGGCGACAAAGAAAGAGACCTCTGGGGTAGTTTGCTGCTTGTGGGTAAAGAGCGACCTCTGGGGTAGTTTGTCCCCAGGTGGGGACAAACTACCCCAGAGGTCAATTAATTGTCCATTCCCCTCTCAACAATGTGATCGAGCGGCGCTCCGTTCAAGTAGCGGGCTAGGTTATTGCCTGCTATACGGAGCACATTCTGCACTGTCTGCCGCAGCCATAAGTTGCCTGCGACATGGGGCGTGATCAAAACATTTTCATATTTCCACAGAGGGTCATCTGCAGGAAGCGGTTCAGGAGAAGTCACGTCAAGCGCAGCTCCTGCGATCCGCCCTTCATCGAGCGCCTCACGCAGCGCCGCCGGATCGACTGCGTTCCCGCGGCCTGCGTTGATAAGATAGCTTCCCCTCTTCATCCGCTGCAGCATTTCTCTATCCATCAGGTTCTTCGTCTCATCGGTGGCCGGGAGCACCATGGAGACAATATCCGCCCTGCCGATCATTTGCGGAAGCCTGTCGAGCGTGTACTGCTCGTCCACGTAGTCGGGTTTTTGTTTATCTGTCTTCCTAAAGCCGATAACATAGGCGCCAAGGGCTTTCATTTTCTGCGCGTAACGCCCGCCGATATCGCCGAGTCCGAGCACGATGACGGTCGCCCCCTCTATAGAAGTGATATTGCCCATCGGCTTCCAGTTGCGTTCCGCCTGCCTGCGCGCATATTCCGGGAAGCGGCGCACAAGCGACAGCGATGCTGCCAGCATATATTCAGAGACGGCCAGTCCGTAAGCACCTGCACCATTTGTCAAAATAATGTCATCCGGCAGTACTCCCGGAACAACCTCCGTTTTCGGGCGGAGCAGAGACGGTGAAAACTTGCTGAAACCCCGTTTGGGATC
>ODAI012262618.1_pt1 | contig 10333 bp, 4 predicted proteins | sample 1539321 | NCBI WGS metagenome assembly ODAI01 (sample SAMN02144231, study PRJEB22623) | gut metagenome | biome: sheep rumen | host: Ovis aries | place: New Zealand | reverse complement strand
CAGCAGGACTTTTTTCTCGGGAAAGACCTCGGCAAGTCTTTCATTGTCAGGAAATTCGGCCACTTCCCAAAGGTTTTGGTCCCAGCCGCGACCCAAGAGCCATTCGGAAGGGTAGAGGCTATCGTGGACTTTTAGCCGCTCGATGATTTCGTCGTAGGATCGGCTGCCTTTCAGGTCGGCCCAGCGGATGAGGTTTTCACCGTATCCCGTGAAATGGCAATGCCCGTCCATAAAACCCGGATACACCGCATCACCTTGGGCATCAATGGTTTCCTTGGCTGAATACTGGCCCATGATGGTCGCTTCATCGCCCACTGCGACAAACTTTCCGTCTTTCACGGCAAAGGCTTGGGCTTTGGAGAAATCGTCGTCAACGGTATAGACGTTGGCGTTGTGGACGATGAGGTCAACGGGTGTTTTCTGGTTGCATGAGGTCATAAGCATTAAAATTGAAGCGCAGAGCGCTGGAATGATGGTTTTAAGTGATTGTTTTACAGTTGTTTTCATTGTTTGTGTTTTTCTTGGAATCAAGCGACAAAAGTAACAAATTAAAGAATATCCCGCGCAATCCGAGCGCATGCTTCGACATCGGCAAAGGCGTGGTGGTTCAAAAGATGGTAGCCATAGGCTTCGGCTACGGTGTGGAGTTGATGGCTGTACGCTACCAAAGGCAAGCCCTCAATGAGGGGATTAATTTTCTCCCAAAAGTAAGGAATTATGGCTTTGCAACCCGAAAAACATTAATTTTGCCCCAAATTTTACAACCATGAAAAGAGGATTTGGAAGCGACAACCATTCGGGCATTTGTCCCGAGGTTTTGGAAGCCATCGCCCGCGTGAACAAAGACCACGCTGTGGCTTACGGCGATGATGAGTATTGTGCAGCGACGGAAGCGAGGTTCCGCGAACAGTTTGGCGAACAAGCCCGCGTGTTTTTTGCCTTCAACGGCACGGGCTGCAACACCCTATGCATCGATGCCATGACGCGCTCGCACGAGGCCGTGGTGTGTGCCGAAACAGCTCACATCAACGTGGATGAATGTGGCGCGCCGCAACGCATCGTGGGCTGCCGCCTGCTGACGGTGGCCACCCCCGATGGCAAACTGACCCCAGAGTTGATAAAGACCCGCTTGCACGGCTTTGGCTTCGAACACCACAGCCAGCCCAAGTTGATTTCCATCACCCAACCGACTGAATTTGGTACTTTATACACTTTGGACGAAATCAAGGCCATCGTGGGACTGGCAAGGGAATATAATATGTACGTCCACATCGACGGGGCGCGCTTGGCCAACGCTGCCGTGGCTTTGGGTTGCTCGTTCAAGGAGATGACCACCGACCTCGGCGTGGATGCCGTTTCCTTTGGCGGCACCAAGAACGGCCTGATGATGGGCGAGGCCGTCGTTTTGCTGAATCCCGACCTTTGCCCCGACTTCAAATACCGCCGCAAGCAGGCTATGCAGCTTTGCTCGAAGATGCGTTTCATCGCGGCGCAGTTCGATGCCTATTTCGAGAACGACCTTTGGAAGCGTAATGCGGAACATAGCAACCGCATGGCGCAGAAACTTTACCAAGCCGTTAAGGGCATTAAGGGAGTGAATGTCGTCTATCCCGTGCAAGCCAACGGCGTGTTTGCACAGTTGCCCCGAAAGGTATGGAAGGAACTGCAAAACCACTATTTCTTCTACGATTGGGACGAAGATGCCGACGTGGTGCGCTGGATGTGTGCATTCGACACGACGGAGGAAGACATCGCTGATTTTGCGACAACGCTGAAGGCACTAATGGAAGCATAAGTGTTCTCTTCAGGCAACAAAGCGAAGAGGGTGTGCCGTGAACCGACACACCCTCTTCCGTTTTTTCAGTGCTGAATCGTCATCAGTCTTATGTACTTCAATAATTTTTTGGTCCAGCTTAGGTCCTCGATGATTTGCTTGGCGGAGTGATCAATCGTCTTTTGATGCGCTTTTTTGCAAAAAAAATCGATTTTTTTGCCAAATTAGGTATTTTTACCTAATGGAAATCCAAATTAATGCGCTAATTTTGCCCGAAATACCATTAAACTCATGTTTCACTAAAACTCAAACATCATGAAAAAACGTTTACTTTTACTCCTGTCGGCGTTGGTCTTCGCCGGCATGACGGTGGCTCAGGACATCTATAGTTCGGGCTACTACACGAACAGCAGCAACTTAGGTACGGCTGCCGTCTACAAAAACGGGACGAAGCTGTATGAAAGCGCAGCCATTTCCACCGACTATCCAAGATCGTCGTCGGATGTGGATTTCTACAACGGCGACGTCTATTGGGTGGTCAACTGCAAGGAAGGCGACGCATACCGCTGGGCCGACATCTACAAAAACAACTCGGTCTACCTCAGCTCCCCGACCGGCCTAAATCGCCACATCAATGCATTGGTCAGGTTTCCTAATGGAGCTCGAACATTGTGGTCGGTGGGCGCCGCAACGGTCAATGGCGTGAAAACGGCCGTGAGATGGAGAAACGACGAAACCGACAACAATCAATTGGGCAACGGCACCTACGAGAGCGAAGCCTATGGCGCCTGCACCTACGATGACTATGTGTATTCATGCGGCTACCAGAACACCAACTCGTCCACTTCCCAAGGCGTGATCTGGAAAGGCGGCAACACCTTTGCGACCTTCGCCAACGGCACCAAGCTCTACGACATTGCCTACTTTAGCGGTTATTTCTACGTTGTGGGAACTTTGACGGCGGGCTCCACGACTAGTCTGAAGGTGTGGAGGGTCAGCAGTACCGACGGAGCGATTTCGGACATGTACACCCTCTCGACGGATTCAGAAGAGCAAAGCCGCTTCAAGATTTATGTTGACGCGGGCGATGTCTATGTGAACGGACGAGACGGCTTCCCCGACAAGGTCTGGAAAAACGGAGATGAGCTTTACACCAACAGCAACTTTTTCACTTCGGTGGTGGCCAACACCAACGGTGTTTACTATGCAGGCAGTGACAACGGTGGCAAGATTTGGAAAGACGGCAGCCTGCTTTACTCGCTTCCCAACTGCATGAGGGTCACCAGCCTCTACATCAACGAGCCGACCTGCACCAACAGCGACATCCGCAGCCTACCCTTTGCCGAGACCTTCGAGAACGGCAGCACCAGTTGGCACTGCTGGACCAAACTCGACGTGGACGAAGACAACGGAATGAGAGATTCCTACTGGATGCGCGGCGGCAAGAGAGTGGCGACTCCCGCAACGGGAGACTATTGCGCCCGACACACTTATGGGCCTTCTGGTGGATCCAACCAAGAGGGCTGGCTCATCTCGCCACAACTCTTCCTGCAACCCGGACGCGACAACACCACGCTGACCTTCAAGACTTACGAAGCCTCACCCGGCGACTATGAATATGAAGGCGTTTGGGTGTCGACCAACAGCGATCCCACCGCGACGAGCGCCTATACCCAAGTGTGGACCCAAAGCAGCGCCTCCGATACTTGGAAGGAGGTCACGGTCGACCTGTCATCCTATCAAGGCCAAGCTGTCTACATCGCTTTCAAGTACACCGGAACCTATGCCCACGCTTGGTACATCGACGACGTGAGCGTTACCGAGGATTGGGAATCCTGTGCCTCCGAAAGCGTGCCTTACGAAATGAGTTTCGACGGCTGGAATTGGCAATCCACCTGCTGGTACAACGTTGACTACGACATGAGCGGTGGCAACAAGCATTGGAAATACGACGAGACCGAGCACTGCGTTTACCATCCTTGGGGGCAATATGGCGTGGACCAGTACGGCTGCCTCGTGTCGCCCAACATCACATTGCAAAGCGGCAAGGACTATGTGCTGAAGTTCAAGACCAAGAGCACCTCTTCGGGTTCGAACATGGAGAACAAGATTTGGATCTTGCTCGACGGCACGGGCACCCCCAATCCCGATGATTATTTATACATGATTTGGAACGATGGCAATTTCTCCAGTTCGTGGACGGATGTGGAAATCCCGATTTCGGCCTACGCAGGCCACGACATCTCGTTCAGCTTCGAGTATTCTGGCACCTATGCCCACAACTGGTACATCAAGGACGTGAGGGTGGAGGAAGCCATCGCGCAATACACCATTACGGCCAACTCGAACAACAACGCTTGGGGCACCGTGAGCGGCGGCGGCACCTACAATGCCGGTGCCACCTGCACCCTTTCGGCCACGCCCGCCAGTGGCTACAACTTCGAAAGCTGGAAGAAGAACGGCTCGGTGATCAGCACCAACCCGAACTACAGCTTCACGGTGACCGAAACCGCCACCTACACGGCCTACTTCGCCGAGACACCTATTAATTATTATACCATCACGACCAACGTGACGCCTGCCGAGGCTGGCACGGTGACGGGCGGCGGCACCTATGAGGCCGGCTCGTCGGTGACCCTGACGGCCAATGCCAACACGGGCTACACCTTCAGCCAGTGGAACGACGGCAACACGCAGAACCCGCGCACCGTCACCGTGAGCGGCGATGCTACCTACACGGCCCAGTTCACGCAAGACAGCTACACTCTGACCGTTACGGCCAACCCGCCTGCGGGCGGCACCGCCACAGGCGGCGGCACCTACCACTACGGCGAGACGGCCACGCTGACGGCCACGGCCAACAGCGGCTATGAGTTCCACGGCTGGAGCGACGGCAGCACCGAAAACCCGCACACCGTCACCGTGATCGGCAACGCCACCTACACCGCCATCTTCGGCGAGGTGGGAGCCTCTTACTTCACCGTCGTCGTCGAATCATACCCCGCAGAAGGCGGCACCATCACGGGCGGCGGCACCTACGAGGCCGGCACCGTCATCACCCTGACGGCCACGCCCAACACAGGCTACTCCTTCGTGCGCTGGAGCGACGGCTCGACGAGCAACCCGCGCACCGTCACCGTCAACGGCGACATGAGTTTCACGGCCTACTTTGACCTCATGCAGTACACCATCACCGTGGCAGCCAACCCGAGCACGGGCGGCACCGTGAGCGGCGGCGGTTCCTACGGCTATGGCAACATCGCCACGCTGCGTGCCACGCCCTACAGCGGCTATGAGTTCGTCGGCTGGAGCGACGGTTCGAGCGAGAACCCGCACGCCGTCACCGTCACCGGCAATGCCACCTACACGGCCACGTTCAGCCAAGGCGGCGGCACCTACTACACAGTTTCGGGCCACGTTTCGCCTGCCGGCTCCGGCTATGTCAGCGGAACGGGCACCTACGCCGCCGGAACCATCGTCACGCTGAAGGCCAACGCCAACAAGGGCTACACCTTCGACCACTGGAACGACGGCAACACCGAAAACCCGCGTACCTTCACGCTCAATAACAACATGTCGTTCACGGCCTACTTCACCGCTGACCAATACACCATCACGGCCAACGCCAACCCGTCTAACGGCGGCACTGTCACGGGCGGTGGTACCTACAGCTTCGGAGCCACGGCCACCCTTCAGGCCTCGCCTAACAAGAGCTTCACCTTCGTGCGCTGGAACGACGGCGACGCCAGCAACCCGCGCACTGTGACGGTCACCGAAGACGCCACCTACACCGCCCTGTTCGTCTCAGGACTCAGTTCGCTGTTCACCGTGACCGTGACCTCCAACGACGAGACATTGGGCACCACCTCTGGCAGCGGCCAGTATCCTTCGGGCAGCAGCATCCAAATCAGGGCCATTCCTTACGCCATGGCCAATTTCGTGAAGTGGAGCGACGGCAACACCGACAACCCGCGCAACGTCACCGTGAACAGCAACATGGAGTTCGAGGCCGAGTTTGCCGCAGTGCAGCAATACACCATCGAAGTGACCAGCGCCAACCCCGAAATGGGTAACGCCTATGGTGGCGGCACCTTCGTCGCAGGCGAGACGGCCGTCATCAGTGCCCAAGCCTTCGAGGGCTACGAGTTCGTCAGATGGAACGACGGCAACACCGAAAACCCGCGCACCATCACCGTGACAGGCAATGCCTCCTACCAAGCCTCGTTCAGGAGCAACAGTGTGGTTACATACAACCTGACGCTCATCTGCAACACGAGCGAGGGCACCGTGAGCGGCGGCGGCATCTATGTGGCTGGAACGACGGTATCCATCCAAGCCTTCCCCAAAGAAGGTTATGTCTTTAACACATGGAGCGACGGCTCGACGAGCAACCCGCGCGAGGTCACCATTAACGGCGACCAGACCCTTGTGGCCTTCTTCACCAGCACGGGCGTTGACGAAATCGATGGAGCCATCGGCCTCTATCCCAACCCGGCCACCGACGTGATTCGCATCCTCGGCATCGAAGCCAACAGCTCGATTGAGATCTACAACAGCATCGGCGAGTTGGTCAAGACGGTCAATGCCAGCCCCGACGAAGAAATCGGCGTCAAGGACCTGTCGCAAGGCCTCTATTTGGTGCGTTGCGGCAATGCCACCATCCGCTTCGTCAAGACTCGCTAAACCATGACGTTTGTGGAGACGGTGTGTTCGGCACCGTCTCCACTTCCCAAAACAGGAACAAACAATTGAAGTATGGCGACCACATCTACACCGTGAACGGCGAAATCGACCTGAACGCCACCACTTTCCAAACAGGAGATGTGCCGCTCGGCCAACGCCCCGCAGCAAACCCAACTCTTCGGCTATGGCATGGTCTATTACTTCTACATTTTAGAGACATCACAATGTGGTGTCTCTACTTTTTTTTGTTGGTGTTTCGGAAAATAAACTATATTTGCGGCGATGTTATGAAACGAATTGCTGCCATATTGCTTTGCCTGATTGCCTCTGTTGGTGCGGCTGCTCAAAACAATAGAGGATACAACCCGTTGAAAGACAGTATTTTCTATTATTACGACAGGTCGGATTTCGAGGATGTTGTCCGCCTTGGGAAGCAAGCCGTTGCGACATACGAGGCCCAAGGCGACCTTTATGATCTGGCAGGCTGCTACAACCTGCTTGGCAATGCCTACCAGCGCATGGGCCTGTTCAAGGAAGCCATAGAAAGCTACGAGCGTTGCGCTCAGGCTATGGAGCAATTGAAAGATATCCAAGCCGATGGCGAAAACAGCGTTGCCAGCGGTATGTACGACCGCAATATTCGCTACACACGCAACAACATGGCCGAGGTGTTCCTTGCCATCGACGAGTTGGACCGTGCCGAGAAGTTGTATCGCGAGTGTGTCGAAATGCTCGGCGAGGTCAAAGACACCTTGGGGTTCCAAGATTTGGCCACCTACAAGCAAAACCTTGCCGAGGTGACGTTGAAGCGGGCCGAAGCCACCAAGGACGAAGTGGAAAGGAACGCCTTGCTTGGCAACGCCGTGGGCTTGGCCGAGCAGTCGGTGGCTATTTCGCGTCGCTACGATGCGTTGCCGTTCAAGAAAACAAGCAAGTTGGTGACGCTCGCCCATGCCTACCAAGCCGCTGGCCAGATTGGCGAAGCCGTGGCCGCCGCCAACGAGGCCCAAGCATCAGTGGAGGCCGGCAACAACCCCTTCCTCCTGACCGAGATATACGCCCTGAACGGCAGCCTCGATGCCAGCATGGGACGCTACAAGGAAGCGGAAGGCCACTACAGCAAGGCACATTCAATGGCCAAGGACAACCATTTCGACGTGCTTCAGATGACCACCCTGAAAGGTGCCTATGAAGCTGCCAAACACTTCGACAAAGGGTTGGCCCTCAGCTATCTCGAGGAATTAGCCGACCTCAGAGACACCCTGCTCAGGAACGAGCAGCAGCAAATCATCCGCGACTACCAAGTGAAATACGACCTTAGCGAGAAAGAGCACCAACTCACCATGGAAACCGCAAAAAACCGTAGCAACAAGCAGATAATCATACTGTTGGCCATCCTTACCATTGTGCTGTTCGGCCTGTTTGCCTTGGGTATGCGCTTGAGCTTCGTCAGGAAACGCCAAAACGCGCTCCTTGCCAAGATCAACGATGCCAAAGACCGCATCTTCTCCATCGTTTCGCACGACTTCAAGACGTCGGTGCTGTCGCAAAACCTCATGCTGGGCGTAATGAACCGCCACATCGACCAGATGTCGGAGACCGACATCAAGGCGAAGCTGCTGACGCTTAAGACTTCGTCCGACAGCCTGCGCGAGAACATGTTCAACCTGATTGAATGGATGAAAATCGAGATGGGCGGAGGCGGCAACAAGCGCACCGTATTCAACTTGTGCGGCACCGTTGGCGAGTGCCTCGGGGCGCAAAACACCGAGGTGGAAATCAAGCGGCTCGACGTCTTCAACGAAGTGCCGCCCACACTGGAGGCCTACGACGATGCCGAGTTGGTGAAACTCGTCTTGCGCAACCTCATCAGCAATGCCATCAAGTTCTCCAACGAAGGCGGACGCATTCGCATCACCGCCGAGGAAGCTGGCCACCGCATCTGGATTGCCGTGGCCGACAATGGCATAGGCATCAGCCAAAATCGAATCAAGGAACTGACCACCAAGGTATTGTCGGCAAAACACGGCAACACGGGGTCGGGCATCGGCCTGTTGCTGTGCAGGCAACTCTTGGAACACAATGGCGAATCCATATCCATCGAAAGTGAAGAAGGCAAAGGGACCACGGTGAGGTTCTCTGTCAAAACAACAAAGCAATGATATGACGAAACGAGGGAAAAACATAGGAATACTGCTTGTGGAAGACCATCCGATTTATCGCGAAGGACTTCAGTTGGCGTTGTCGTTTTCGGGCATCAACTGCACGGTGGTGGCCTCGGCTGCCAACGTGAAGGAAGCCAACGAATACATTGCGTCGCATCCCGAAGAGATTGACCTTGTCATGCTCGACTTTTTCCTTCCCGACGGCAACGGTCACGATGTGGTGAAGATGGTCAAGGCCCATTGCCCTAAAGCCAAGGTGCTGATTGTCACCAGCGACACCGGTGCTCCCGAACTGGCCTGTTTGGTGGGCGAAGACATCAGCGGCATCATCAGCAAGGATGTGCAGTCGGCGGAAGTGGCCGACATCGTCGAGACCGTCATGCGTGGCAATCGTTACATTGGCCTCGCCCTTTCCGGACTGAAAGACGATGATACCATGTTGACCCAACGCGAGATGGAAATCATTCGAGGGTGTGCCCAAGGCAAGAGCGCAAGGCAAATCGCCGACGAGTTGGGCATCAGCCAACGCACCGCCGAGAACCACAAGGGGCGGATCTACAATAAATTAGGTATCAAATCGTCAGCCGAATTGGTGAAATTCGCCATCCAACGAGGGCTGATTTAGTTGCTCCTCGAAATCTCCACCGTACCAATTTCGATGTCGTTGTTTTCCGAAACGAACTCAATCCAAGTGTTGTCTTCGCTGAACCACTTGTATTGCGACCCGATGCGGAAGATGAAGGTCTTTTCGGCCTCGGTAGCGGCGATGGGCAGCACGAAGCCGCCGTTCTTTCCGCCGGCGCCGCCGAAGGAAACGATCATCGGGAAGGTCTTCTCGGGATGCGGGTTGCGCACCTTGATGATGACGTAGTTGGAACGTCGGACGGCCACCTCGATCTTGTTGAACTCGAAGCGTTTGGCTTGTCCAGAGGCCAGCATGATGGGTTCCTTGTTCAGTTCGTAGAGCTTGTTCTGCTCGATGATTTCGCTGATGCGGGCAATCATCTCGGTCGGGTAGGTTTCAAGATTGAGCTCTTCGGCCTTGGTGTAGGCTTCGATGGCCTTGTCGAAGGTGTTGCTCTTGAAGTTGGTGTCGCCTTCCTTGACGAAGGCGTTGTATTGGGTCCGCAAGGCCGCGATGCGGTCGCTCTCGGCTTTCTCGGCGGCGGCAAGTTGGGTTTGGGCTGTGGCATCTTCGGGTTTATAGACCAATGCCGACTGGTAGTGTGTGATAGCCTCGGCGAATCTCTCGGCTCCCATGGCTTGGTTGCCTGCGTTCATGGCTTCATTGAAATGTTGTTCCAGTTCGGCAGCCATTTGTGCAAAAATGCCATCTATTTGGCTGATTTTGGTCGTGGCTGTGGCATTGCCAGCATCAAAGGCAACGACTTCCTGATACTTCACCTTGGCAGCTGCATATTCTTGATTGTCAAATAAGGCATCAGCCTCATCCATCATGGCCTTGATGGTGGCTTGGCGTTCCGCTTCGGCGGCAGCAAGGGCGGCCTGACGCGCTGCCTCTTCTTCGGCCGCTATGCGTGCAGCCTCTTCGGCAGCCAGACGTGCGGCTTCCTGTTCGGCAGCTATGCGTGCAGCCTCGGCTTCGGCGGCCAGACGTGCGGCTTCCTGTTCGGCAGCTATGCGTGCAGCCTCGGCTTCGGCGGCCAGACGTGCGGCTTCCTGTTCGGCAGCTATGCGTGCAGCCTCGGCT
>ODAI011653753.1_pt1 | contig 10333 bp, 4 predicted proteins | sample 1539321 | NCBI WGS metagenome assembly ODAI01 (sample SAMN02144231, study PRJEB22623) | gut metagenome | biome: sheep rumen | host: Ovis aries | place: New Zealand | reverse complement strand
CTGTTCCGAATCTCTTCTTCGATGATTCAAAGAGTTTGAGGTAGCAACTTGATGGTGTCTGTTCATAGAACGATAGTTTCGTCATAGAGGAGTCAATAGCCGAATCCTCTTCAAAACGCTTTCGATAGAAGTATCGTCCATGTGTACAAACTGCATAGTGTCCAACTCTCATTATGATTTCATTGATTTCAGCAAAATCTTCGGAAATCTCGAGATTAGTGTTGAACTCTAGTGATTTCAATAATGATTTTTCGACAAATAGATTGCTAAAAGAAATCTGCGGACAGCCCGCTTCCTTTTCTATATTAATAATTCTATCAAACTTATACTTATAGTTAAGATGATGTGGTCCTTTACGTGCATCAAAGAACCAGTGTCTTAGGGAAATGATATCTATATCTCTGTGTGATTTTATGAAATTCACAACCGTTTCGAAAGCATCACATGACCAAATATCGTCGGAATCAAAAAAGTTCACCCATTTACCGCATACTTTTGATAACCCTAAATTTCGTGCTGATGAAGCCCCTTCATTAGTTTGACTTAGGTAAGTGATGTTATCTGGGTATCTATCCGCGTATTCAGAGCATATTTCTCCAGAACCGTCTGTGCTACCATCATTCACAATTACTATTTGAATGGTATCAAATCCAATACTCTGATTGATTATACTCTCTATCGCCTCAGTAACATATTTTTTTGTGTTATATACTGGAATAACTATCGAAAAGAGGTATTTATATCCATTAGCATATGCTTCCTGTTTAAGAACTTCTGTCGATAATTCAGTGTTATCGCGAACATATGGACGATAGCCTATCTTATACTTTTCTTCAATCTTACGTTGATAATCAATGCTCATATGTATAACCTTTCATGGTTCTAGCTTTGTATATATAATTATATACTTACGCCTAATGTTACTTTCTTAATTAAAACACTTTGCTGTCTGGTATAGTCAAAGTATTTGGGAATACTCATCGAATTTCTTGCTATTGATTTCATCGTTCTAGTTCTTGGGTTTTACTTCTCTCGAGTTGCTTTCTCGAGCAGTGATCTCTCAGTCTGCGAGCACTTCGAATTCCATGAGAGAAGTAATTTGTATCTCACTAGACCTAAGAGGCCGAGATAAGGTGACGCACCTTATCTCGGCCAGAGCATAAGTGGCATAGACATGTGGCTTACGGCTTCCTACGTTATTCCCAGAAGAAACCAAACCTCTCAATGTCTTCCTCTACAAGTGGCCAGCCTACCTGTACCTCAACGATATGAAGCTCCGTCAGTGCTCTGCATGCATGCAACTGCATCGGTGCGATATGTACTGAGTCTCCCATACGTACATGACGCACCTCGCTTCCTATCACAACGTCACCCTCACCGTTTGCCACCGTCCAGATTTCTGCGCGATGCTGGTGTCTTTGATAAGAGAGTTGGTGATTTGGCAACAACACGAGCTCCTTGGTTAGCGTATGACTACCGTTCTCATATTTGCCCTCGGCAAGCACGCGATACTCGCCCCACTGACGTCGCTCATACATGGGACGCGATGATGCCGCCTTCTCTACGAGGCCCTTAATTCTCGCTGAGGCTTCTTTCCCACTAACGAGAATTCCGTCTGGTGTTGCGGCCACGACGGCATCCGAGATACCAGCCACAACCATCGGTAGTCCTGTTTCGTTGACAGCATGGACGTTCGAGGTTGTAGCAGCATCAAGCCAAACGCACCCAGATGTTGGCTCGACAAGTTCTTCACAGAGTGTGTTCCAAGTACCGAGGTCCTTCCATGCACCAGCATAGGGCACCACACCAACAGACTCCGCACGTTCTACCACCTCATAGTCGAAACTATTCTTTGGCAGTTCACCATAACGAGTCCGCAACTCCCCATAAGAGGTTGCGTCTGTATAGCGGGAAATGAGATTGAGAAGCCATCCCAGACGGAAGGCAAAGACGCCACAGTTCCAAAGTGCGCCTTGATTAATCAGATTTCTCGCATCACTCTCATTTGGTTTCTCAGTAAAGCGGGCAACTGAGAGAAGGTTAGTACCTATCTCAGCTTTACTTGAGGCGGGAACGATGTAGCCGTATTTTTCACTTGGATAGGTTGGTGCTACTCCCAGCAGTACGAGATCCGAGGCGCCTGATCGGACAGCCTCTGCAATGTGGGTGATGTTGGAGTAGTAAGTAGGGTCAGCGTAGGAATCAATGGGAAGTACAACTACCGTGGAATCGGGATCAGCTCCCTGCTCCCATGCGACATGGGCACAAGCCAGCATTATGGCTGGAGCAGTATCGCGCCGCTCAGGTTCAACAGAAAGGCTATAGGGTTGCTCTAGTTGCAATGCAAGTGCATCAACTTGAGATGAGCTCGTCGCAATAGTGAGCTTGGCTGACGGAACCTGCTTTCGGATGAGGCGAACAGTACGCTGCACCATAGACTCGTGAACACCTTCAGGATCGCGCAAAACCTTGAGGAACTGCTTGGAGCGCGCACCGTTAGAAAGAGGCCAAAGACGACTACCCGATCCACCCGAAAGCAAAATAACGTTAGTTTGAGTGCGTGACATAAATGTACTCCCATCCCTACCGTTCTTCATCACCGAGCAGCTGCTTAACGGCATCAGACAGCCGCTCGAGCTGTGTTTTTGCCTCATCTGAACTCTTACCCGCTGCAAAGCAATATGCCTTGACCTTAGGCTCGGTGCCACTAGGACGTATCATAATGCGAGATCCGTCGTTAAGGTCAAACTGAAGCACATTGGAGGCGGGAAGCGTCTGAGTGCTGTCACCAGGCATGGGAGCCCCGTTCTTGTAGTCAAGGACTCGGTCAACACTAATGCCGCCAAGTTCGTGCGGGAGATTCATACGTAATGAATTGACTACAGCAGCTGCATTAGTCCGAAGCGAAACCGGCTGGGAGACCACATGGCGACAGCGCTCGTACAGATCCTCCACAGCTGCGATGAGATCACGCCCCTGGCGTTTGTGCCAAGCCGCCATTTCACAGATAAGCATTAGTGAGACAATGCCATCCTTATCGCGCACGTGGGATCCGCGCAGATAGCCACAGCTCTCCTCAATACCACAGAGGAAATCGTTGATCCTGCCTTCCCTTTCAAGCAGCCCCATCTGCTCACCAACATACTTGAAACCCGTGAGTGTACGCCTCAATCCCACACCATTTCTCTCTGCTATGGCTTCGAGAAGTGGGGTTGAGACAATGGTACTTGTGACGACGGGTTGTCCCGTATGCGGCACCACGTTGCAGAGGAAGTCAAGCAACAATAGACCGACTTCGTCTCCCGTAAGCATACGCAATGTATCCGCGTGACGTGCCGCAACACCGATTCGGTCGGCATCAGGGTCATTGGCAAGGGCAAGGTCTGCCAAACCATTGTGCGCGAGATCACAGACTGCATGCATGGCCTCAGGAGACTCAGGATTGGGCTTTGGGCATGTTGGGAATGAACCATCTGGAAGTATCTGATCCTCCACAAGCATGTAGGCGACACGCATCTCGTTCAAGATATGCACCACAGGCTTTAGTCCTGTGCCGTTGAGTGGCGAGTATGCCACCCTGAGATTCGAACAGTCAATCTTTGTAGACTGCTCAAGCACAGCATCTAGATAGGTACTTACAACCTCGTTAGACGCCCAAGTAATCAACCCGCGTTCAGACGCGGAATCAAAGTCTTCAGAAGCGACCTGGAAGGGATCAATGCATTCCATTTTTTCAGCGATAGCATTTGCCAGTGCATCGGTTGCCTGATTGCCTGTATGGTCGTAGACCTTATAGCCGTTGTACTCCATGGGGTTGTGCGAAGCTGTAATTACCACTCCTGCGTCACAGGCGAGCTGACGCACGGCAAAGCTAAGTATAGGTGTGGGCTGTGGCTCCTTGAAAACAATCGCAGAACAGCCAGTAGCGGCAAGTGTTCTTGCCGTAACCATAGCAAACAGCTTGCTATGGATCCGCGTGTCATACGCAATTACGACACGCGGCGTTTGGTGACAGGAATTACAAAGGTGCGCCGCGAGTCCCGCTGTTGCCCAAGCGACCGTAAGGCAGTTCAATCGGTTGGGGCCAATACCCATCAAAGCCCGGATGCCACCTGTTCCGAAGCTGACGTTTCGCGAAAACGCATCCTCACACAGTTCCGCATCATCAAGCTCAGATACCTCCCAAGCTTCGCTCTCGTTATATAGGGCCTCAACCCACCTTTTCTTCAAGTCGGACTGCACGGCAAATCCCTTTCGATTTCCCCTCGGTGTTCATCGATCAGCATATGAGGATAGTATTCGATGAGTACAAGTTGGTCAAAGTGTACCCTATACCAATCAGTGCACCAAGCAATCCCTCTCAGCTGAAAACTCGAGGCGCTCACACTTGATTGGATAAATGTGCTTCCTTTTATTGAGTGCCTCAATAGGTAACATCTGGTTGCCTATTGAGGCACATTTGCCTAGTCTATACTTTCTGGAAAGTCGAGAAGCTTCAGGACCTCGTCAAGGACTAGCTTTGCTCGAGGCTCGCCATGCGGAGGCCAGAAGAAGAAGTCTTCGACGCGCTGTGCATATTTCTCGCCCATAGTCATGTTGGTCTCAAACAACTCTCGAATGTATTCGACAAGTTCATCCTTGGTCTTGAAGACAGGTCCGAATCCATCGTCCTCGTAATCGTAGTAATCCTTCTTTCCCGTATGCTCCCGATAAAACCTATCCTTATCAAATTGGACATAAACAATAGGCTTCCTGAGGATTGCCACATTAAACGCTGCGGACGAATAGTCCGTTATGAAGAGACTCATCTCGCGGTATGCATCTGAATATGCAAAGGATTCCGGCTTTAGAATTTGTACACGCTCACTCCCCTTGAAAGCCTCAATGGCATGCCCAATGCGCGGATGTGGCGCAAACTTGAGCGTGTAATCGTACTCTTCGAGCAACCTTCCAAGCGTCTCGTCTTCCAATACCGAGCGGAAGAACTTGCAATAGTCGGTCTCAGAGAATCCATCAATAACCTTATTGACGTCATCTCCACCTTCTGCATTCCAGGAGTAGCTACCGGAGAGGTATTGACGCCATGTTGGCATAAAGTAAATGACTCGCTTCGTTTCGTCTTTTGCGTGCTCAAATGAATCCCAACGAGGAAGACCTGTCAGTATCACCTGCTTTTCATCATATCCATAAGAACCGTCAATGATTGATTGTCTCTCACGCTGGGCCGAGGTAACAAACAAGTCGATATGCTTATTTGGCTTGTATAGCCAATCCGCGAGACTCTCCTTGATGACTCCGTGTTGCAGGAACACATATTTAAAATGCATCAGGTCGCGTAGGAATGGTTGGCCCTCATCGAAGGGATTGTGCACCCATTTGTCACCTGCCGACGAAATGATGACTTCAGCGTTTACCACAGCTTCGAGGTGTTCCTTGCTACCTGCAGGGATAACCCTGCCGTACTGCTTCAAGCGCTCGTAGTCTGGTGCGTCCTCACGTATGATGAAAGCAGGTTCAACATCTTTAAGAGGGTGCTCAATTACATAGCGGAACATGACCTCACCGCTGTCTTCCGCTGAAGTCACACGATCAGTAAAGAGCCAGATACGCTTATTGGGATTCTTCCTTTTCCATTCGAGTGCTCGCTTTCTCAGAGCGAGCCAATCCTTGGCCTCTTCAAGCTCCGCGAGCTCCTTTTCGAAGATGCGTTCGCGCCTATCGAGCATCGACTGAGTCTGAGGTTCTGTGGTGATACAGAGCTCACGCTTGAATTCGTTGAGGTGAATGAGGCAAGAGTCATCGAGCACTGCATACGAATGAGTTCCGCTCCCACAAAGATGAGAATACCCACCATACGACAATATGGACTTTGATGGAGCGCCACCGTTAAGCGAAGCGATTGCGGTGAGTCTTCCCCCGTTTCCGACAGGAATGCACGCCCTAAAGCAAATGAGTCCTATCGTCGTTTCGTCATTAAACGCACATGGACGCAGACCATGAGGATGATTGAAAAGCTCCATTTCGTAGACAGTACCGTTGTAATGGAATTCTCCCTTGGCGTTATCGCTCTCTATCCGAAGCCTCGGAAAACAACCCTCAAGCTGAAGAGAATTCGTATCCTTGTCATAGTCTATGATGTCAAACCTAATGGTCGACCACCCAGACAGATTAGAAATGCCAACCATACGATCCATATCGAGCGTAGAATCGCCAAGAAGCGTAAGAGACGACCCTCCAGAAGTCACCATTTTGTCAAAATAGCCGGAGGAAACGCCATGTTTTAATGAGAGCGCGTACAATCGAGTTCCAAGGTCAAAGCATCTGCTTGAAAGCAAAACCTCATCCGAAATATCACTGAGGAGAGTAAGTACCAACTTCTTGTATTCCGCCGCTATGTAATTAGGAATGGAAGCAGGAATTTTAGTGCGTATCCGCCATAGAAGATCGTATGCGACGATGTTTTGCATGAATCGTGGTACATACCCCCACTTCTTTCGTGCAAAATCAAAAGATGCAAAATGACTCTCTTTAAGGACTTCGCAATACCAGTGAGGATTTGCCGCGACGCCATCAGATGACGATCCGTTGTCTTCATGCTTGCGATAGAGGTAAGTTGGTTTTGATAGGGCCCCAAAGATAGGTTCTTCGACCAGTATCTCGTTTACAAAGAGCGAGTCCTCCGTAAAGCGCAGACCCTCCTTGAATTTGTGCCCCTTAACGGCTTTGTAGGTAAATATCGAACGCGCAGCCGACAAGGGTGTCATACCAAATCGGTCATCAAGGTTGATGACACTGTTCTTGCTGCATATGTAGTTAAGAGGATGTGCGGAAGTAGTCCTACCGAAGAACATCGTCTTAGCAGTAAAGATATTGATGGTTGGATTCTGGCGTGCAAATTTAAGCACCTCAAAGAAATAATCCTCGGAGTAGAGGTCATCCGAGTCAAGAAAGCCGATGAAGTACCCTTCGGCATACTCCAAGCCAAGATTTCGAGCTGCACTAACACCTTTGTTGCTTTGAGAAAGCGCCGTTACGTTTTTGCGATACTTTTTAGCAAGCTTTTGGCATAACTCTTCGCTATTGTCGGAGCTGCCATCATTGACAAGAATAACTTGGGTATTAGCAAAACCGATATTCTGATTCACGAGGCAAGCAAACGTCTCTTCCAGATATTCTTCAGCGTTATACACCGGGATAATAACTGAGAAAACAAATCTTTTGTTGGCCTGTTTCGCCTTTTTTGCGCCCCACGCAACCAAACTCATAGCCATGATGTGCGTTCTGCTATTACGATAGGTGGTTTGCAGCGCATCATGAAGTGCAGTCTTTACACCGTGACCAGTGTCTTCTTGCAACATAGTTTCAAGCACCCCCAATGAGACAAAATCAACGGCGGAAGGCCATGCTCAATCAAATCTTCTTACATAGTAGACGATATCTGCTATCTCTTCCGAAGATGCCGAGAGAGATCAACCTACTCAAAAACCCTTTAGCTGTATGCGCAGAGAACTGCACATAGCCATCATGTATACGAACAAATTACCTTCTAGCGTAAATAATATTGTTGAAATCGCCAACCTAACATATATAGAATATTATGTATACTATATCTTGATTGAGTGCACAAATTTATATATACGCTGACAATTATCGTGATCCCGATATGCAAACCATTCTGAAGCTATTCGACTCTGCTGTTCAGTTGGAGTAAAACCTCTTTCTATCGTGTTTTCAATACCATCAATCAATGAATCCGCATCTAAGAAACATTCGCCAGGTAGGTCTGTCTTAAGATCGATGTATGAACCGGTCCACTCAAGATACTTTTCGCGGTCAAACTGGAAGAAGAGCGCAGGTTTATCTTGATAGACTGCGTCCCAGACCACACTTGAGTAGTCAGAGATTATGGCAGAACAACCCATTATAATTTTATTGAGTGGTACCTCAGCAGGATCCAGTATTTGGACATGCGAATTCTCTGATGAAAGCATATGCTGAAGGCGCAGTATTAATGGATGCAGTATAACCTGCAATGTAGCATTATGGGACGAAAGTACTTCTTCAAGGCGAGGGTTATCTAGTAACTTAGCATAGTTTTTCGAAAACTCTGTCTGCAGGAATTCCTCATCGCTTACATCGTCCAACCATTCACGCCATGTAGGCATGAGGAGAATCTTTGGTGCCTTCGGATCTGAACAATCCTCAAGTGCGTCCCAACGAGCTAACCCGAGTACGGGTGTATGTTCTGCGTCGTACCCAAAGTTCTCTGTAATTACCTTTCTCTCGCGCTCAGACGAAACAAGGAAGTAGTCTACTGGGTGCCAGCCGTTAGCCCCCAATCCCTTATCCGTGCGTTTGAGTGCCATGACCCCATGCTGGAGGAAGAAATTGGTGGTTTTCTTGAGCTTATGCTTAACATAGCTGGGTCGAGAGCGGCGCGGGAACAAATGGGTTTTAGATTCTGATGTCACAAGCATTTCTGCAGATAGGCAAGCGAGGTAATACCGAAAGCTTGAGAAACGTACGACGTTGTGACCATAAGGTTCTACACTGCTGTAGTCAGGCGAATTGGTATCTATAACGAACAGAATTCTCTTTCTCTCTGCAGGCGCGAGATTTTCCATACAATATTTAAAGAAATAGAATCCATTATCCTGTGCACGATTGCACCACTTTTCATAAATGAGCCATATGTGGCGGCTGTCATACCATCTCTTGAATAGACGATACACACCGATAGCCATAAGTTCCTTCGTATGATATATCGGCGAATCATACCAAGTACGTTCACGATAATTGAAAGCTAGTGTTCTGCGCACTGTGAGATAAGGTATTATTATATTATTATCGGGTAAATATGCTTGGCAGGCATGAAGATAGAGATATCTACGCTGCTTAACAGTGAACTTGAATTCGAAATAATCATCAATCTCGTCATTATCACCAAATATGGCGATAACAATGTCCCATCGTCCGTCATGCCATTGTAGCTTTTGTAGGTCTATAGCCACACTCCATGAACCCTTTGCATTCCCAGGTGTCAACGAGAAGGTATGTCGAATACCAGTGGCTTTCTCTGACCATCCCGGTGCTCCATCATCACGTTGAGCAATTATGAGCCTCATGTTAGCCTTATATAGATGCTGAGGTACTGTAAAGGCTAAGCGCAGTCGCCCTTTACGCGACAGGGACCAAGAATCTACAGGAATGCTTGCCATATCTCATATCCTCTCAGAAGAATGATGTAGTGATTTTTTGACTAATTCTACACTATTCCATATTGTCTCTAACGTTATCATAGTTTATATACATTCATCCTTCTTTCAATAAGGTATGCTATTTACATCTATTCAATATTAAATTCGCTATATGCGTTGTTGCATTACCATCGTATTCCTGAAAGTAAGAATTGATGAAGTTTTTATAATCATTAGACATGCTATTAAAAGTATCTTCATCAAAGATGAAGCTAGCCAAGATGTCCGCTTCGACAAATCCCACAAGGGCGTTGGTATCCAATGGATCCACAGCGAGACCAGGTGATTTACGGTATGTCTCTATATCTGGGCAGTAGAAGACTGCCGGCGTGCTGACAAGACCGGCTTCAAGACCAACTGCCGAATAGTCAGTGATAAGCAGGTCAGCAAGGCGGAGCAAGCTCTCAGTGCTTCGTCCCTTGATGAAACGAATATTCTTAGGCCAAGGTGCAGAGGCATCTATACTCATGAGTGGATGAACAGAAACAATCAGGTTTATCGGCTTTCCATCCAACGCTCTGGAGAGATTAAGAATTGCTTCGTAGAGCCAATCTCCTTCTTCAATCTCTTGTCGAAGTGTCGGTGCGTAGAGCACGTTCATATTGCCATTGTCTATCCACGGGTTTTCGCGTGAAAGCTCACTCTGAATGGTTAGACGATCTGATGCATGCAACAAATGGTCCATTCGCGGTAACCCCAAGGGTAAAACTCTTTCTTTCGGATAACCGAAGGCCTCTGCATATGCGCTTACGGCACCTGTACCGCCAGCGATGATGACGTCATAGTTCTCGTGCATGTGTGCAAGACGGGCATTCTTGGTTGTTCGTCCGGCGGGAGTGTCCAGGCACTGAAACCCAAACTTCTTTATCGCACCGACTGCATGCCAGATTTGAACAACGTATACGCCACTCCTTTTAGGAGGAACACATACCACGGGATTGTATCCATCCAGTATCACTACACGCGAGGTACTTGCATACCAAAGCTGGCCGATGAGATGTACTACTAGTTGGGTTATGCCGCTCTTCTCGGAGTCAGTTGTGCGGATAACAACAGGAAGATCAGGATCTAGCTTT
>ODAI014749375.1_pt1 | contig 10334 bp, 7 predicted proteins | sample 1539321 | NCBI WGS metagenome assembly ODAI01 (sample SAMN02144231, study PRJEB22623) | gut metagenome | biome: sheep rumen | host: Ovis aries | place: New Zealand | reverse complement strand
GAGAGAACAATCTTTGTTATATCGACAAGTCGATGCTCCTGTCTGAATTTCTTAATAATATACCTCAGCAGGTCTCCATCATTACACGTCCTCGTCGTTTTGGCAAGACATTAGCATTGGACATGATGTATGAATTCTTTGATATTACTAAAGATAGCATTACTCTATTTAAAGATTTAGAAATTTATAAAGATACATCTCTTTGCAATGCTTGGATGAATAAATATCAAACTATATTTATTTCGTTTCAAGATATTGAAGGAGATTCATATAGCGAATGTGTTCGTCAATATGCTGATATTATTGGTCGATTAATATCAGATATGGCATATTTATATGAAAGTCAGCATGTTCGTCAACGATACAAAGAAATACTTTCTAAACTTGAGTCTAATTCTTTCGACACAGTATATCTGCAAAAAGCTCTTCTCTATCTGTCAAATGCTCTTGAGGAGCATTGGGGAAAGCAAGTTATTCTCCTTATCGATGAGTACGATATACCCCTGCTGAACGCCTCCGAGCTTTCTTTTTATCCCGAGCTCATGAAATTTTTTAGAGGCGTCATTCGTTCTGCCTGCAAGGGAAACAATTCCTTGAAATTCGCTGTCATGACAGGAGCACTTCGCATCTCAAAAGAAAGTATTTTTACAGGAGCAAATAATTTTACCTGTTACAGCATCAATGATGTTGAATTTTCCGATAAATTTGGTTTTACTGACAACGAGGTCAACAGTCTTCTCAGAGACGCTGATTTATTAGATAAAAAAGCTCTGCTTAAAGAATGGTACGATGGATATATCTTTGGTTCAAATACTGAAATATATTGCCCTTGGGATATATTGCAATATATCCGTTCTGCACAGATAGACAATAATGCAATTCCAAAGACATATTGGAATAACACAAGTGGAAATATAATAGTAAAACATATCGTTGAAAAATCAAATTATGATACGCAAACAAAACTAGAAACACTCTTGGATGATAAAACAATTACTATAGAACTTGCTGAAGATTTGACATACGATTCTCTCTACGACAACGATGATTCGCTTTGGACAGTTCTTTATCTTTCTGGATATCTCACAAAGTCATCTCTTCAGCCAACAGACGGAAGACTCTCCCTGACAATTCCCAACAAGGAAATAAAAAAAATATTCATCAAAACCATAAAAACATGGTTTGAAAAGGCCATAAAGAAAGAAGATCTCTCTGTGTTTCTTAAGGCGCTGTGGAATGGCGATGCTGAAACGCTCCAGAATGAACTCACCCGCATCCTGTACGAAACCATCAGCTACTACGACAGTGCGGAAAACTTCTACCACGGTTTCATGGCCGGCATCTTTGCGGGCGCAGGACTCCTTGTCGATTCAAACAAGGAGAGCGGCAAAGGCCGTCCCGACCTCATCGTCATTGACGGCCCCGGCAGGCGCGCGGCGGTCATCGAGCTGAAGCACGCAGCCGATCCGCGCCAGCTCGAAGCGCTGGCAGAGCAGGCATTCCGCGAAACGCAGACGCTCAGCTACGCGAAAGGCCGGATTGCGCGGCTGAAAAGCGTGCTCTGCTACGGCATTGCTTTCTGCAGGAAGGACTGCGCCGTCAGCCTGCACAGCTGACCCGCGCCGCCCTCGAGGCATTGCGCAGAAAGCGGAAAGGCCGCCGTTCCCAGAGAACGGCGGCCTCTTTTTGCCATGCCAATGCGGGCTGTTAATTGAAGGGTGTCCGGCCTGCGCCGTCGTCCTTGGTGCGGTCTTCGACCTCGCAGCCCTTGGGCGCCTTAAACTTGAATTCCGAAGAGGACAGGCTGGCGTTGGGCGTGAAGGACGTGAAGCGCACGTCATTGGTGTTGCCGTAGAAGTCGGTGATGACGGCGCGCAGGATATAGCCCCGATCAGGATCAACGTAGATGACGGCTTCGGTCATCTGGGGGACGGGCTCCTTGGGATAGAGGCGCAGAATCTTGAGCTTGCCTTCCATGCCCTGCTCCTTGACGTCGAAGTCCTTTGAGAGAAGGGCCTGGCCGGTCACGACCTGGATGAGGGTGCGGGAGTCCTCGACCAGGCTTCTGGCATAGCGGTAGGCAACTTTTTCATCGGGAAAGTAGTCCCAGATCTCGGCGTTCGTGACCAGCAGGGTCTCGGGGCTCGGAGACTGGGTCTTCCAGCTGATCAAGAGCGGCCGCTTGAAGCGCATGACGCCCACGCGCTTCTCCTTCTTGCCGTTCTCGCTACGGGTAAGATACTGGGTAAAGTCGGCCTGGAAGGTGTCGATGGCGGCGTAGCAGTCCTTGATGGTCTGGGCCAGATCGCCGGCGGCCATGGCCGGCGAAGCCAGCGCGAAGGCAAGCAGGAGACAGCCAAGGGAGCAAAGCAGTTTGCGCATGGTACAGTCCTTGGAGTGGGAGAGCTAAGTGTGAAAGCGAGCTGCGTCCGCAGACGGGACTGCGGACGCCGGAGCAAGCCTCGTTAGGCAGGCGCGTGCGCCTTCCACCAGGCGCACAGGGCCTGAAGCGCCATGCCGCTGGGGAAGGCAGCCTGCACGCGCAGGAGTTCGCCGCCCAGGGCAACGGGCTTGGAGAGGAAGAGCAGCTCGCCGGGATTGGCGATCCGCTCGGCGCCGGCCAGTCCGAGCATGTTGACCGATTCCTCGGCCGTCGCGACGTTCAGGCAGGCACGGCAGGGGAAGTTGCCCAGGACAACGCGGCTGACCAGATCGGGCGCCGCGCTGCCGGCAGCAACGACGCAGTGGATGCCGCAGGAGGCGCCAAGCTGGGCCAGGCGGACGAGGATATCAAGGGCCTGCCCGCTGAGCATGGCAAGCTCGCTGACAAAAACGGCCATGCGCGGCAGGGGCTCAAGCTCGCCGTCGCGGCCGCTGAGTTCGCGCAGATGCTCGTTGAACCAGGCGATGTTCCTTCCCTTCACCTTGGCAATGAGGCTAAAGCGGCGGTCCATTTCGGCAGCCGCGGCCTCGAGGGCGGACAGCGCTTCGTCCTGGCTCAGGGCGGCAGGACTGGCCAGATGCGGCACGCCGGCAAAGGGGGCAAAGTCGGAGGCCGCGGAGTCGATGAGCGCGAGCTTGAGCTCTGCCGGCGTCATCGCCGCCATGAGGCTTGCGGCCATGGCCTGCAGGAGGGCTTGCTTTTCGTTCTGGCCGCCGGCGAGGAGGAAGTGGGGCATGGAGGCCAGATCCCGGGCGAAAAGGCGGCCCTGGGAATCCGTGCCGAAAACGAGGGGAAGCGCTCCGGCTGCGCGGAGGGCGTGAGCGGAAAGGCCCGCACCGAGCAGGCCGGCGGGGGGAAGGCTCGCGGAACCAAGCTTCAGGGCAGAACTAGACATGGCTGACATCCTTCTTTTTGCATCGAACGCCGGAAAATGCCGGCACAGGCACGCAGAAGGGACGATCAGGCCACGGGGCTCCGGCCGCAGGGCCGGCTTGACCGGGGCAGTCCCAGACTCCAGTATAATGCCAAATCGAGCGATGTACAGCGGCTGGCGTCCGCTGTGCGTATTTTCGAAGCATTCCGAAGGAAGGGAAAGGGGGCGGCCGCGCAGGCGCCTGCCGGGGAAGACGGCCCCCTGCCCTGCGCGGCGAAGCGCGCCGCGCCAGCGCCTAGAGATGGTTGATGACGGGCCTGGGCTTGCCGGCACCGGGCGAGGGACCGAGCAGGTTGTCCTTGTCGAGCTGGTCCATGTAGCGGGCGGCCTTGTTGAAGCCGATGCGGAAGCGTCGCTGGAGCAGCGAGGTGGACGCCGTGCCGTTCTGGAAGACGAAGTCGAGGATTTCGCGGTAGAGGGGGTCGCTGTCGGCATTGACGGCATCGGCTCCGCCGGCGCCGGAGGCCCCGAGGCCGCCAGAGGCGGAGCCTCCATCGTCGGAACCCCAGGCAGAGAAGTCCACCTCGTACTGGGGCTTGTACTGGCGCTTCCAGAAGGCGACGAGCTCCTGCACTTCGGCGTCCTTGAGGAAGGGGCCGTGGAGGCGCTGGAGGTTGCCGCCGTTGGGCATGTAGAACATGTCGCCGTTGCCGAGCAGCTTTTCGGCGCCCGGGGCGTTGAGGGTCGTCATGGAGTCCTGGCGCTGGGAGACCTTGAAGCAGATGCGGCAGGGGAAGTTGGCCTTGATGAGGCCGGTGACCACGTCCACGCTGGGGCGCTGGGTGGCGATGATGAGGTGGAGGCCGGCCGCGCGGGCGAGCTGGGCCAGGCGGATAATGCTCGGCTCCACTTCCTTGCGGCACTGCATCATGAGGTCGGCAAGCTCGTCGATGACAATGACGATGTAGGGCATGGGCTCGAGATCGGCCAGGTCGGGCGGCAGCGTGCCGCCAAGCAGCTTCAGCTTCTCGTTGTAGCCGATAATGTTCCTGACGCCGAGGCGCGACATGCGGGTGTAGCGCTCCGTCATCTCGTGCACGGCCCACTGGAGGGCGTTCCTGGCGTCCTCCACTTCCTTGACAACAGGATGGATGAGGTGGCTTTCGTCCTCGTAGATGCCCATCTCGACGCGCTTGGGGTCCACCAGCACGAGCTTGAGCTCGGTGGGGAGCTTGCGCAGGATGAGGCTCGAGAGCATGGCGTTGAGGCAGACGGACTTGCCCTGGCCCGTGGCGCCGGCCACGAGCAGGTGGGGCATCTTGGCCAGGTCCGCCACGAAGGGCTTGCCCGTGGGATCCTTGCCGATGATGAGCGGCAGCGCCATGTTCGAGGAATCCTGCAGCCAGAGCCTGGACTGGGCAATGTCGCGGAAGTTCACGATCTCGCGGTTCTGGTTGGGCAGGACGACGCCGACGGTGTCGGTGCCGGGCACGGGGGCCTGCACGAAGACCGAAACGGCCTTGAGGGACAGGGCGATGTCGTCGGCGTGGCGGTTGAAGACGCGCACGGAAACGCCGCGGTCGGGCCTGAGCATGTAGGTGGTGACCACGGGGCCGGGGGTGGCCTCGACGAGCTCGGCGCGGATGTTGAAGTCCTTGAGGCACTGCATGAGGGCCGCGCCCCGCTCCTCGATGTTCTCGGCAGCGCGCGCAGGGCCAGGCGCAGGCTTTTCCAGGAGCTCGAGCGGAGGCAGCTTGAGGGTCTTGGCAGGACGCGCGGCCGGACTGGGCGCAGGCTTGGCAGGTTCTGCCGATCTGGCCGCTTCGGCAGGCGTGGCGGACATGGCCGGCCGAACCGGAGCGGCAGGGGCTGCAGGCGCCGCTGCCGGCGCCGCGGGACGGCGGGCAGGCGCAGGCCCGTCCCTGTCTTCAGCGCCGCGCAGGAAGGCGGGCTCTGCTCCCTGCACTGCCGGCGCAGGGCTGGCGGCGGGCTTCTGGACATCGTCCCCGCCGGAATGCATCCCGGCAGGTTCGACGCCCGTGAAGACATCGCCCCCATCGTCGTCGCGCCAGGGCACGACTTCTTCCTTGACGGCAGCGGCCGGCCTGGCATCGGCCTCCGGCTCGTCCTGCCCGTCAAAGATGTCGTCAGGCACAGCGCCATGCGGCTGGTCTTCACCGCTGCCGCAAGGCTCTATGTCCAGATCGGAGGAGAAGTCCTGCCGGGGCTCCTCGGCGCGCTCCTGGCCGTGAGCCTTGGCATACATGGCGCCAAACTCGCTGTCTGCAGGCACCAGCGAGTCCTCAAGGCTGGCGAAGGGCGCATCCTTGTCCTGATCCAGGCGCGTCGCCTTGCGGGGCTTCTTGGGCCCTTTCCGCTTCTTTTTGGCCTCTGGGGAGCCGGAGCCGGTAGAAGGGAGAGCGCTGTCGATGTCCGGCATGGGGGCGGAAGCGGCTCTCCTTCCGCCAAGCCGCTGGAACAGGAAGCTCGCCAGCGACGCCACTCCCCCCAGCAGCCGCGCCGCCTTCGCAAAAGGGCCGGAGCCGCCTCCGCCGGAGGCTTCGGAACCGGCCTGGCCCGCCTCCGCCGCCTCGCGCAGTTCGCGCTTGCGCTGGGCGTAGTCGCTGATGATCTCGCCGGCCTCCTGGCAGAGCTTCTTCCAGGAAAGGTTGAAGAAGAGCTGCAGGCCGACGAAAAAGCAGAAGAGCCAGAGCAGAACCGCGCCGAAGGAGGAGAGGAAGAGGGAGGAGGTGTGGGCGAGGAAGCCCCCCACAAGGCCTCCGCCTGAAAGATCGCCGAGGCCGATGTTCCAGGCGGCGCTTGTGGTCAGGATGCAGAGCGACAGCAGCGCGAAGCCGCACCACCGCCACCAGGTCATGGTGAAGCTGCGGGAAAGGAAGGAGGCCCCCACCCCGCCGATGGCAAAGGGCAGGAGCAGGGAGGCTGAACCGAAGAGGTCGTTGAGGAAGCCTGAAGCGTAGGCGCCGAAGAGGCCGGCCTTGTTGGCAGGCTGGCCGCCTCCGCTCACGGAGTGGTTGATGCTCGGATCCGCCGGGTCGAAGGTCACCAGGCTGAGCAAGAGCAGGAGCGCCCCGAAGAGCAGGAAGAGGCCGAAGATCTCCTTCCCGAACCAGGACGATTCAGACGAGCTCCCGTCGCGCAGCATTATTCGCGGCCCAGATATTCCTTGGTGGCGGTATTGACCTTGACGCGGTCGCCCACGTTCACGAAGATCGGCACCTGGATGACGGCGCCGGACTCGAGGGTGGCAGGCTTGGTCACGTTGCTGACCGTGTCGCCCTTGGCGCCGGGCTCGGTCTCGGTCACCTCAAGCACAAGGGAGGTGGGGATGTCGATGTCGAGGGGCTTGCCCTGGTAGAGCAGCACGCGGCATTCCTGGCCGTCCTTGAGGAAGTCGGACTTGCCCGCCGTGGAGACGGCCGGCATGGGCAGCTGCTCGTAGGTGGTCATGTCCATGAAGATAAGGTCGTCGCCTTCCTTGTAGAGGTACTGCATGTCGCGGGTCTCGAGGTCGGGGCGGCCGACCTTGTCGCCGGAGCGGAAAGTGATGTCCTGCATGCGGCCGGTGAGAATGTTGCGCAGCTTCGTGCGCACCATGGCGCCGCCCTTGCCGGGCTTGAAGTGCTGGAAGTCCACGATTTCGTAGGGCGTGCCGTCGACCTCGATCTTGAGGCCCTTGCGGAAGTCGGTGGTGGAATACATGTATGAAGTCCTCCAGAAAGGGTATAGTGTCTCGTCAGGGGGGGCTCGTGACAAATCGAGTCAAAAAGTTTAACGAAACGGCTTGCCGTGTCAAGACAAACAAGGCCAGGGCGCGCGCCCGCCGGCCAGGGAGAAAGCCAGATGCAGGAACCGGAACTCGTGCTTGAGGCCACCGCCTACACCATAGACCAGCTGCTCAGCCGCGACTGGCGCCAGATAGCGCTGGCAGGCCGCTCCAACGTCGGCAAGTCCTCGCTCATCAACGCCATGGCGCGGCGCCGCGCCCTTGCCAAAGTGAGCTCGACGCCGGGCAAGACCCGCTCAGTCAACTACTACGCCGTCAAGCCCTGGGGCTTCTACCTCGTCGATCTGCCGGGCTACGGCTACGCCCGCGCCAGCCACGAGGAACGCCGCAAGTGGGCAGCCCTCCTTGAGCGCTACCTGAAGGAGTGCCGCGAGCTCGTCTGCCTCGTCCTGCTCGTCGACGGGCGCCTTCCCCCGCAGAAGCTCGACGTGCAGCTGGCCGAGTACGCCAGGAGCATAGGCCTGCGGGTGCTCCCCGTGCTCACCAAGGCCGACAAGTGCAAGCAGCGCGAGATAGGCGCGCGCCGAAGCGAATGGCAGCGGATTCTCGGCGTGGCGCCCATCGCCACCTCGTCGGCCTCGAAGCTCGGCATGAAGGCCCTCTGGCAGGCCGTGTGCCGGGAGATGGACGTGGAGCTGCCCGAAGAGGGCGAAGGCCAGAGCCGGCAGGTCGGGGACGGGGACGGATCGGAGGGCTGAACGGGGGGGGGCGATGCCCGCAGGCGCGCCCAGCCCGCAGCGGGAGGGGTCAGGACAGGGAAGATTCAGGGCAGGCAGACGGTCCTGAATCTGCGCGCGGCGTGCTGGGAGTTTCCCCATCCCCGTCCTGCGCCTGGCTGCGGCCTCCCGGCAATCGTCCATCTGGCCCGCATGCATTCGGTCCGCATGCATTCGGTCCGCATGCATCTGGCCCGTCGCGCATGTCTTCAGCGCAGTCCACGTGGACAGTCACCCGGGCAAGCACAGGCAGGGCTTCCCGGAGCTCCTGCTCGAGGCGCACGGTTTCGTCGTGCACCTGGCACACGGAGAGCACGCCGCCCATGGTGCAGTGAAAGCCAAGGCAAAGGCCAAGGCCAGGCTCCATGAGGACGGCGATGCCGTGGGGCCGGCCGCAGAGGGGATGGCGCGCCACGGCCCGCTCCACCTGCTCGCGGCAGGCATCAGCCAGCGAGCTTTCGCCCGGCGCGAGCTCGCTGGCGGCAAGGGACTGGGCTGCCGGCTCCACGTGGGTGACGAGCTCGACATCGGGATGCAGGCGGGCCACGGCGGCCTCGTAGGCGCGGACGCGGGCCATGGCCCGCGCGTAGGCTATGCCGCCGTCGAACTCGAGCACGGCCTCGATGCGCGGCCGTCCGCTGCCGGTCTGGAAGATCCGGAAGTCGTGGGCAGAGAGCCCCTGCCTGAGGGCAAGGGCGCGGCAGGCTTCCAGGGGCGAGGCGGAAGCGCCCCCGGGCGCGCAGGGATCGACGTGGACGACCACGTCGGCGCCGGGCACGAGGCGCTTCACGGCGCAGGCCGCCTCGTGGGCGATGCGGTGGCCTTCGCTCACGCGCAGGTTCGGCTCGACGCCCAGGTTCATGTCGAAAAAGCAGCGGGGACCCGAGGAGCGCATGCGCAGGCGGCTCACCTCCAGCACGCCGGGAAGCGCCCTGACGGCCTCTTCGACGGCGCGCTGGGTCTCGGCGGAGCCGGCGTCCATGAGGAAGCCGACGGCACTCCGCGCCATGTCGAGGCTGGCCTTGAAAATGACGAGAGCCACGATGAGCGCGGCCACGGTGTCGGCCTGGGCGAGGATGTGGCGCAGGTGCGCAGGCGCGTGCAGCCAGTCGGCGAGCCAGACGGCAAGCACGCCGACGAAGACCACGGCCGAGGCGAAGATGTCGGTGGCGAAGTGGAGGGCGTCGGCCTCGAGCGCCTGGCTTTTGGCGGCTCTGGCGGCCTTTCTGAGGGCGCGGACGCGGCTGGCGTCCACAAGCATGGAGACGGCCATGACGCCGACGCCCCAGAGCGAGGGCAGGACGGGCTCGCCGCCCTCCATGAGGCGGTGCATGCCCTCCCAGCCCACGTAGATGCACACGGCGAAGAGCAGGACGGTTTCAGCCAGGGCGGAGAGGTTTTCGGCCCTGCCGTGGCCGTAGGGGTGTCCGCTGTCGGCAGGCCTGGAGGACAGGAAGACGGCGTACCAGGTCATGACCGCGGCCACGAGGTCGAGCCCGCTGTGCAGGGCTTCGGAAAGGATGGCCAGGCTGTTGGTGTAGAGGCCGACGGCGAGCTTGAAGGCGGTGAGAAAAAGGGCCGCCAGCAGGCTCAAGGCGGCGGCCCGGCGCTTCATGCTGTCGGTTTTGGCCGAATCAAAGGGGGCTTGTTCAGGCATGCGCTTCTCCTGAAGGCTTGACAGGCCAGTCCCGCATCAGGTGGACGCAGCGTCGTCCGGGAAAAGCCGGCGTGAATGAACAGGGAATGCCGCGCCAGGCGAAGCAAAAGGGGGATCCAGCGGATCCCCCTTGTACTCGGCTTGCTTCAGGCGCAGGCGGTGCCATGCGCTAGAGCCACTTGAACCAGTCCCTCCAGGAGCCTTCGCGCTTTTCGCGGCGCGCCTTGTTCTCCTGAAGGCTGTATTCGTGGTAGGCGGCCGTGGCCTTGCCGGCCGCGAGCTCCGCGACCTCAGGCACGTCCTTGTAGTGTTCGACGATGTAGGTGTAGCGCTTCCACGCCGGACCGTACTTGTTCATGTGCCAGAACATGTCGCCTATGTAGAGCTCGTGCTCGGCCATGTTCTTGCGGCACTTGAGGATGTTCTCCCTGGCTGCCTTGGCGTACTGCGAGTCGGGATACTGCTGCAGCAGGCGCTGGAAGTAGGAGATGGCCTCCTCGAGCACCGTGGTGGGCCGGTCGATGGAAACGAACTGGTTCATGAGCGACATGCCCGTCTGGTAGAGGACATAGGGGATGGCAGGATGGCGCGGATGCAGGGACTCGAAGTCCTTGTAGCTCTCGCCGGCGGTCAGGTACTCCTCGTCCAGATAGTAGGCGTCGGCCAGAGAGAGTTCGGCGTCGATGGTGTACGGGCTGAAGGGATAGGCGTCGCGGAGCTTGTTGTAGAGCTCGACGGCGCGGACGTAGTTCTTGTCGGCCATGGCGTCGTTGGCGGCTTCGAAGATTTCCTGGGCCGTGTCTTCGGCAGGCGGCAGGTAGATCATGTCGATGATG
>ODAI013834367.1_pt1 | contig 10334 bp, 9 predicted proteins | sample 1539321 | NCBI WGS metagenome assembly ODAI01 (sample SAMN02144231, study PRJEB22623) | gut metagenome | biome: sheep rumen | host: Ovis aries | place: New Zealand | reverse complement strand
TTGCACTAAAGAAATATTTATAAGTTGATTATTCTGACATTTTTCTAAAAAGAGCAGAAAGCACTTGACATCACTTCAATAATTTGGTATAATTAATTTTGTTGTGAGACATTAGCTCAGTCGGTAGAGCATACGCCTTTTAAGCGTAGGGTCGAGGGTTCAAATCCCTCATGTCTCACCAGCGCTCTGCTGAGATATCAGCGGGGCGCCTTTTTTATACAAAAAAGGTCACCTGTAAATCAGATACACATATAAAGTTTTGCCCCTGAGCATTGTAAATTGCTCAGGGGCATTGTGTTATCTGGCTGCTGATGTAAATCGGAATTTGCAGCGTGACGCTCCCTCCTTCAGTTTGTCGCTCGTAAACCCGCTCGCTCTCTGCGATGCGTATGTTTGCGGGCGCACAATGTGCACCCCCTACAAGGGATGTCGATGTGAGGACGCCGAGGGCGGCGTCCCCTGCAATGCCGATTTATACCAGTTTCTCATGGACCGCTAAAGGCGGCCCCTACAAAAATACCATGGCTCAAAGCTTCTGTATATGTACCAAACTTACAGGAAGCTTTTTCTTTATTTTTACGAACCGGTGCCGCTGTACTTCGTTGCGCCGAACATCCAGAACTTATAACTGAGCCAGAAAAATACACAGCCTATCAGCGGTGACAGCCATGAGAGTACGGGAACTTCGTCCGGCCTGAGTATTACAAGGCTCGGGTAATAAGCTATGAATGCTATCGGCATGATAAATGTGAAAATAAATCTGAATACGGGGCTGAATATAGTTATAGGATATTTTGCATAGTCCTTGAATTTCAGCACCAGATCAAGCACATAGAATGAATTCTGTATCCAGAAGCAGGTAGCTGCTGCTGCATTCTGAAGTGCTATCATTATCAGTGATGAGGTCAGCAGGAACAGTATCATCTTCAGTACCATGAGCGGAGTAAGTGCAAGACCTATCTTTGTCCATGAGTAGATCAGTGTTCCGAGGCCGAATGCAAGCTGTCCAAGACCCTTGATGTCGAAAACCTCCGACTGATAATAGAAAAACAGATTTATCGGGCGGAAACAGTATTTGATAAAATCGCCGTTATAGACGTTTATTCTCAGGCTCCAGTTGTTATCGAAGAAACACTGTACAGGGGTAAGTGATACCAGCGAGAAGCCGTACAGAAACAGCATTTCATGATAACTCCAGCCGTTTATCGAAGGGAAGCTGCGGAAGAGTATCCAGAAGCTTATGAAGCCTGCGATATTAGTACAGATCATACCTATGGTGGAAATAATGAAATCTGCACGATAGCTCATTTTGCTTTTAAGGTCCTGAGCAAGTATCTTGCAGTATATGCGGAAATAAAAGCCGAATCCTTTTCTTTTCATATCTCATCAGCCTCCGTTCACAGTGATCTGTCTCAGCGATACTTTCCAGAAAAGCTTGCTGATAACTGTTGTTGTAATGCACCAGAAAAGCTGAGTACCAAGTATCATCAGTACATCCTCAATATCAGGTGAACCGTCCAGAAGCAGTGTCAGCGGAGCGTTGTAGATCGACTGGAACGGCATATACATAACTACAGTTTTCAGCGGCTCAGGGAAGAAGGCTATCGGTATCGTTGCTCCTGAAAGGAGAAGAACTACTACCTGCTTCATTATGTTTATTCCCCATATGCTTTCGGTAAAGAGGCATATCGTGCCAACAAAGAAATCTATACTGTAGTTTATCATGACCGCCATGATTACTGATACTGCAAAATAAAGCAGATTAAGTCTGAGCGGTATAGCTCCGTGAGTAACTGCTCCCACTATTATGAAAGTGGGCAGGAAGGTCGTCAGGAAATTCATAACAAAGCTTCCTGAATAGGACCAGAAGAGCAATCTTCGGTAGTCCATAGGCTTAAGCAGATCAAGCACTATCTTTCCTGACTGTATGCTCCTTCCCATCTCCCATACTGCATACATCTCCATGAAATTGAAGAGTGCTGTAGCAAGTACGAGGTAGATCAGAGTGTCTGAAAAGGTCATGCCGTTCACAACGTCTGTGCCTGATGAGGCATATATCGCTTTCCACAGGAAATATACGACAGTCAGATAGAGCAGGTTTCCTATGACGATCACTACTGTTCCGAGTCTGAACTGAAGTGCCTCTATCATACCGGCTCTTGTGAGGGTCAGATATTTTTTAAGTCTCATTCTACCCCCTCCTCGTATATCTTCTTTATTACCTCCTCGGTGGAGATCTCTTCCAGCTGCATATCTCTTATATCATGCTTTTTCTGAAGACCTGCAAGAACATCGATGACCTTCTCCTTATCCTCATCTACAAGCACTGATATCCATTCGTCATCTGAATCCACAGAGAACTGCGGAAGCTCACTGTGTATCTTCTCAGCATTTTCCTTCATATCACCGTCAATACGGATCTTAAGAGTCCTGTACGAACCAAAGAATCCCTTAAGATGCTCGATATCATTATCGTAAAGCATTCTGCCCTTGTCGATTATCACTATCCTGCGGCAGAGCGCATCTACATCGCCCATATCGTGAGTCGTGAGTATAACAGTTGTGTTCTTCTCCTTATTAAGAGCGTGTATCAGAGTTCTTATCTTAGCCTTCATTGAAACATCAAGGCCGATAGTAGGCTCGTCAAGAAATACTATCTTAGGATCGTGAAGAAAGGCTGCAAGGATATCGCTGAGAGTACGCTGTCCCAGAGACATCTGCCGCACAGGCTTATGAAGCAGAGGCTCTATATCCACCAGTGAACGGTAAAGATCAAGCATACTGTTATACTGCTTATCGTCTATCTGATATATATCCTTAAGGAGCTTGAAAGATTCCACCAGAGGCAGAGCCCACCATAGCTGTGAACGCTGTCCGAATACTACACCTATCTCCTGAGCATTCCTGCTGCGGTTCTTATAGGGAGCATTTCCGTTGACCAGTATCTCTCCTGCTGTGGGTTCGAGGACTCCTGTCATCATTTTTATTGTAGTGGATTTTCCGGCACCGTTTGGTCCGAGGTAACCTACGATCTCTCCCTGCTCAATATCCATGGAGATATCATTGACTGCCTTCACTATTTTATAATCTCTTGAAAAAAGATCCTTCAGGCTCCCCTTAAGTCCTTCACGACGATTAAGTACCTTAAACTCTTTTGTAACATTTCTTATCTCAATTACTTTTGACATTTTTTCCTCCTTTTGCCGGACTATTTGTTCCCGATATCATTATTATACATCATTTCCCGCAGTTTCGCCTGACAATATCATCATAATTCATCAGAAAATATTTTTTCAGATCCCTTAGCTGCCCTGTATCAGATAAGGACAATTTTCTGCGATATCATGGCGAAAAATGATGGAATAGTTATTATACACCTAAAAGCATACAATGTCAAGAATTTTTTTCTGATATCTAATCAGATCCGGAAAACAGCGCCCTGCATAATATCATAAGCCTATTTTTGTACATTTTTAACAATCCCGTCATAAAAGAAGCAAAATAATTTTACTTCACTTTTCTATTTTGTATCCTTTTTTTAATGCATTTCTCACAATTCTATGATATAATAGTTTTACCGGGGTGAAACCAGCTAAAAAAGCTTTTCCGGAATAAAAATGATATAGGAGTAAAATAATGAAAAAATTATTAGGTTTATCAATGGCTCTGATGATGTTCGCTTCATGCGCTGTAGGCTGCGGCGACGATGATGACGATGACACAAGCAAAAAGTCATCAAAGAATACAAGTTCATCCGTTTCAGAAGATGTAGATACAAGCGATTCCGAAGAGGATACTACTGAGGAAAAAACAACTGAGGAAGCAACTACTACTGCTGAGACAACTACTGCTGAAAAAGTAACTACAACAGAAGCTTCTTCTCCGGAGCCTGACGTTACTACAGAAGCAAATGGTTCAGGAAGCCTGCCGCAGCTCAATATTGAGCCCAACACTCCCATACAGGTCAACGGCGAGATCGCCGGCAAGTGGGAAGCTAAAAAGATGATTGAAGACGGCAAGGAGATAACAGAAGAAGAGGGTATCCCTGTAAGCTGTATACTTCAGTTTGAGTTCAAGAAAGACGGTACTGCTTCACTTAATAGTCCCATTTATGCAATGTTCGGCGAGAAATCCCTCCCCTCAGGCAAATGGACTCAGAACGGAATATAGTTACTGTTGATATAGATAATGAGGCTCTTGATTTCGAGCTTAAAAATGACCGCCTCGTTGCTGAAGATGAGGGAGATACCATCTATCTTATGAAGGTAGAGAAATTCACTGAGGTTGATCTCTCGGCACTGTTCGGTTCTATGGATCTCGGCGAGGACGAATGATCCGCAGCAGATAAGCTCCGATTTTCTTAATTAAAAACAAAAATTACCGGGTACGAATATGTACCCGGTAATTTTTTATCTCATAAACAAATATGCTGTATAGCCTGAGTAAATAATGACCATCGCAGCACCATGCCAGCGCTCAAGCTGTTTTTTCGGCAGACAGAATGCCATGACCATAAGGCTTACTCCTATCAGGAAAGCAGTATCTATCGTATTCTCCAGAGAAAATCCCATGGGAGACAATGCTGCGGCTATTCCAAGTACAAAGAGGATATTGAATATATTCGAGCCTATAACATTTCCCAGAGCCATATCGGTCTCATTTTTCCTTGCTGCAACTACAGATGTCACAAGCTCCGGAAGACTTGTACCGAGAGCCACTATTGTCATACCGATAAGGTTGTCCGACATACCAAAGCTTCTTGCGATATCAGAGGCGCCCTCAACTACCATTTTTCCGCCTGCGGCAATAGCAGCTATGCCTCCGAGTATAAACAGTGCACATTTCCAGTTTGCAATGTCCTTATACTCCTCAGCAGCCTCCTCCCTTGCCCGAAGCGCACTGCTTATCATCAGCCAGAGGAAGCCTGCAAACAGGATAAGCAGTATTATTCCGCCGTATCTTGGTATACCGCCGGTAAGTCCGCCTATGCCAACAAGCACAAGCGCTGCGGCTATTGAGGCCGGAAAGTCTCTTTTCAATGAGACATCACTTACAGGAAGCTTGTTGAAAAGCGCACACAGACCTGCCACTATCATCAGGTTGAATATGTTTGAGCCGACTGCATTGCTTATGGAAAGCTCATTTTTTCCTGCAAGAGAAGCGCTTACACTGACCGATGTCTCAGGGAGACTTGTTCCCATCGCTACTATCGTCATACCTATTATCAGCGGAGATACCTTTAGTTTCTTCGCCACAGCAGAGCTTCCGTCCACAAAAAAATCTGCGCCCTTTATCAGCAGTACAAATCCGGCTATCAGCAGAAAGTACATCATCTCATATCATCCCCAGTTCAAAAATAAAATACTGTTTTACCTCAGAAATTCAGTGAGCTTCCCCTTGAAGTATCCGGGGAACTCATCACATTCAAATGCAAAAAAATGACCTGAATCAAATTCTTTTATAACGTGCTGCACAGATCCCATATAAAATAAAGAAATTGCAAACACAATAATTATAACGTTTTTGCTCTGCAATGTCAATATCACAGGGGCCGCCGGCTCCTTCAAAAAAAATGGGCAGGAGCTTATCCTGACCTATCTCAGAAAAAAACAGGTACAAAGAATTGTTATTTTCTTGACAATTTCCACAAAAAACTGCCTGAAAAGGGCATATACAGGATATTTTCGCAGAAAAAATTTGTTAAAACTAAAAAAAGGCGATTTTACTTGAATTAAGCACCGAAATGTGCTATAATTCCATTTGGTTTTTTGTTTTCCTGTACTAAGCTGTATCGATAATGATCAGTGTAGCAGTACAGGAGCAATATGCAGCTTTTGCTGCAATTATGGGAGGTAAATTTATGACAGCAGCACAGATCTTTGCCGTCATTATCTTCGTGGCTATGTTCATCATGATAGTCCTCGATAAGATAGAGCGGCACTACGTCACCTTAGGCAGCGGTATCCTTACACTGACCGTTGTATTCGGTATTTGTCTGCGTGACGGAAAAGCCATATGGGACACTCTTGCCCTGAAAGGCTTCGCCACTAAGGATTTCTGGTACCAGGTGACGGAAAGCGAAAGCAAGGGCATCAACTGGGCCACTATCCTATTCATCGCCGGTATGATGGTAATGGTAGAAGGCATGGCAAAGGCCGGATTCTTCCGGTGGCTTTGTATGAAGATAGCCTACCTTGTAAAATGTAAGACTATTCCGATATTTATCACTTTTATGATAATGTCAGCTGTTCTTTCAATGTTCATCGACAGTATCACTGTTATCATGTTCCTTGCAGCTGTAACTATTGAGCTTGCACAGCTCCTTAAGTTCAATCCGGTGCCAATGATACTGGCAGAAATATTCTGCGCTAATCTTGGCGGTTCAGCTACAATGTGCGGAGACCCTCCGAACATCATCGTAGGAACATCCCTCGGATTCTCATTCTTCGATTTCCTTACAAATACCGGTCTTGTAGCAGGTATTTCACTGGTTGTCTCTGTTATCTTCTTCTACTTTGTGTTCCGCAAGGAGATAGTCAGTGCGCACGGCGATAATATAGATATGAGCAAATTCCCCAAGCCCTCAGAGGCTATCACAAGTAAAAAGGATTTCGCTATAAGCAGCGTTATCTTCGGTATGGCGGTCATACTCCTTATCACTCACGCTACTACTCATCTGACTGTGGCTACTATCGGACTCTTTATTGCAGTTATAACACTGCTCACATCCGGAAAGCACGCACTTGAGCTCCTCAAAAAAGTTGACTACAAGACTCTTGTATTCTTCATCGGACTGTTTATCGTAGTAGGCGGACTTGAAGAGACCGGCATACTCGAACTCATTGCAAAGTTTATCGAAAATATCAGCGGCGGAAATGTTATGCTTATGATAGCTATCATCCTCTGGGTATCTGCTATCGCCAGCGCTTTCGTGGACAATATCCCATTTGCCGCAACAATGGTACCTGTTATCCAGAGCCTTGCTGAAACAGCCGGAGTAAACCTCAATACTCTTGCATGGGCACTCTCTATCGGTACTGATATAGGCGGAAGTGCTACTCCTATAGGAGCATCTGCAAACGTTGTAGGAACATCCGTTGCTGCAAAGAACGGTCACCCTATCGGCTGGGGAAAATACTGCAAGAAGCTTGCTCCTGCCACAATAATCGTTCTTGCAATTTCCAATATCTACATTTTCGTAAGATATCTTTAATACCGACCTTTGGCCGAATAATATATTTGGAGGTATGATCTATGTCACAGGTAATAATTTCAGTCGGACGTGAATTCGGAAGCGCAGGCCGTGCGATCGCTGAAGAGCTTGCTAAGAGATTCGATATCCCGATCTATGACCGTCATCTCATCACAGAGATCGCTGAAAAAACCGGTCTCACTCCTGAAGAGGTCGAGAAATATAACGAAGCTCCCAAGCTTAAGATCCTTTCAAGAAGAGTCAACGGCTACAGCAATTCCATTGAGGACAACATCGCTGAAATGCAGTTCAATTTCCTTGATGAAAAGGCTAAGAGCGGTGAATCCTTTGTTGTTGTCGGAAGATGTGCAGAGACTAAGCTAAAGAAATATCCCGCACTCATCTCCCTCTTTATCCTCGGTGATATGGAGGAGAAGATCAAGCGTGTTATGAAGATCTATGAGCTCTCAGAGGATGATGCAAAGTCCTTCATCACCAAGAAAGACAAGAAGCGTAAGCGCTATCATAACTACCACTGCTCAGGTCACTGGGGAGACTCACGTCTCTACGATCTCAGTATCAACAGCAGCAGACTTGGTATTGATAAGACTATCGACATTCTTGAGCAGTATATTAAAACTCGCATAGGCAAATAAAACTATAACGAAAAAGCCTCCTTTTTCTTAAAGGAGGCTTTTGGGTATTGTAAAGCCGGAAGATGCTCTTAAGCTTTCTCCCGGCTTTTTCTTTTATAATCTGATACGGAAATTCTCGTATCCGAATTCCTTCAGCACCTGTACTGAACCGTCCTGCTTCAGAAGCAGTATTGACGGCAGCGGCATACCGTTAAAAGTGTTGTTCTTGACCATTGAGTATATGGCCATATCACCGAAAACAAGCCTGTCACCAATACTCAGCGGCTCATCAAAGGAATACTCACCTATCATATCTCCTGAGAGACAGGTCTGTGAGCCCAGTCTGTAGGAGTATTGCTTCTCTCCGCTCTCTCCTGAACCGAAAAGCGGCGGACGATAAGGCATCTCCAGTACATCAGGCATATGGCAGGCCGCAGATGTATCAAGTATAGCTATAGGCATATCGTTCTCAGTAAGATCAAGTACCTGAGTTACAAGATATCCAGCATTTAGGGCGACAGCCTCGCCGGGCTCAAGATATACCTCCAGCCCATACTTCTCCTGCATACGGCGGATACATCTTTCCAGCCTTGGTATATCATAGTCCTCACGGGTGATATGATGACCGCCGCCGAAATTTATCCACTCCATACCGGAGAGGAACTCTCCGAACTTTTCCTCAACAGCGTCCAGTGTCTTTTCAAGATCATCCGAATTCTGTTCACAGAGAGTGTGGAAATGAAGCCCTGTAACACCTCTGAGATCATCTGCACGAAAGTTCTTTCTGGTGATACCAAGTCTCGAAACAGGAGAACAGGGATCGTATATCTCATGTCCCTCCTGAGTTGAGCACTCGGGATTCACTCTCAGACCGATCTTCTTTCCGGCCGCAAGCACACGGTCACGGTATCTGTCCAGCTGAGAAAATGAGTTGAATATGATATGTCCGCAGTAAGAGATGATCTCGTCTATCTCAGACTCTCTGTATGCGGCAGAGAAAACATGATTCTCCTTCCCCATTTCCTCATAGCCCAGTCTTGCCTCATAGAGGCCGCTGCAGGCTGTTCCCGCCAGATACTCCCCTATCAGCGGATAGAGATGATAACATGAGAATGCCTTCTGTGCAAGGAGTATCTTTGCTCCTGTGCGCTCCTGAACTCCACGGAGGATCCGCAGATTCTCAGTCAGTCTCTTCTCATCTATCACATAGCAGGGAGTGGGAAGCGAATAGATATCAGGGATATTATGCTCTGTCATACAAACTTGACAGCAGTGCCGTAAGCCATTACCTCGGCAGCACCCTGCATGATAGCAGATGTTGTGTATCTTACGTTAACGATAGCGTCAGCCCCCATTGACTGAGCTTCCTGTATCATTCTTGATGTTGCGATCTCTCTGGCCTCGTTCATCATCTCTGTGTAAGCCTTAAGCTCACCGCCTACCATTGTCTTAAGGCCCTGCATGAAGTCCTTTCCGATGTGCTTTGACTGTATGGTAGAACCCTTTACCAGTCCAAGCATTGCAATATTTTTTCCGTTGATGTGATCTGTGTTTACGAGTATCATAGCTCTTCCTCCAATTATTTAAGATATTTGTATTGTTCAAGCAGTGGCAGGAAATGCTTCGCCTTCCGGACGAACTTTTCCTGCCGGCCCTGCTGTTTAACTTAGTCTACGAGAACCGGATTAAAGTCCTCTTCCCAAGGAAGTCCCCACTTGTTCAGTGCTTCCATGAACGGATCCGGATCAAATTCCTCGATGTTATATACACCGGCTTTCTTCCATGTACCGGTCATTATCATCATAGCACCTATCATTGCAGGTACACCAGTTGTATAGGAAATAGCCTGAGAGCCTACCTCCTTATAGCACTCCTGATGATCGCAGATATTGTAGAGATAGTATGTCTTATCCTTGCCGTCCTTCTTTCCACGGAAGATACAGCCTATATTTGTCTTGCCCACAGTTCTCGGACCCAGTGATGCAGGATCAGGAAGAACTGCCTTCAGGAACTGAAGCGGAACGATCTCCTTGCCCTCGTACATGATAGGCTCGATAGATGTCATACCAACATTTTCAAGACACTTAAGGTGTGTAAGATAGCTCTGGCCGAATGTCATGAAGAAACGGATGCGCTTGATGCCCTTGATATTAAGTGCCAGTGACTCCAGCTCTTCGTGGTGGAGAAGATACATATCCTTCTCGCCAACGCCCTTGAAGTTATAAACACGCTTTATCTCCATAGGCTCAGTCTCTACCCATTTTCCGTCCTCAATGTAGCTGCCCTTTGCAGATACCTCACGGATATTTATCTCAGGGTTGAAGTTTGTAGCGAAGGGATATCCGTGGTCACCGCCGTTGCAGTCGAGGATATCGATATAGTTTATCTCGTCGAACTCATGCTTCATTGCATATGCGGAGAACACTCCTGTTACACCGGGATCGAATCCGCTTCCGAGGAGAGCTGTTATACCAGCCTTCTCAAACTTCTCACGATAAGCCCACTGC
>ODAI010093809.1_pt1 | contig 10334 bp, 10 predicted proteins | sample 1539321 | NCBI WGS metagenome assembly ODAI01 (sample SAMN02144231, study PRJEB22623) | gut metagenome | biome: sheep rumen | host: Ovis aries | place: New Zealand | reverse complement strand
TGTGGATGGCCTTTCTGAATGAAACTGGCCTCCCGTGTTCGGCAATCTCTTCGAGCCTTGCCGCCCTGCGCTGGGCGAGCATAAAGTCCGCCTGCCCGACTATTCTCAAGTTACTTGATTTCCAAGCCTTCCCAATATGGTCTCAACTCTTTCCCGATGAGATCCACTACAGTGGCAAAAGAGGGCCCGTTATTGATTTCGGTTTTCCTTAGGAACGCACTCCATTGGGTCAATTTGTCCGGACTGTTTCTGAATGCTTCAGAGAACAAAGGATGGTTATCCTCGTGTCTGGTCCCCCTGTTTTCGAAAATATCTTTTATGGCTGTCGCCAATACTTCCTTGTCCAATTTCCCTCCCTGCAGAATGGTGTACACATCGTAGAAGTCCTTCATACGGCTGTTCGTGACTGAACGTGCAATCATTGTTTGGAACTTTTCGGCCACCACGGTCTCCAGGGAATAGGCATTTATCGTGAACTCGCTCATATCTTCAATCAGAGGTGCATATTCGAGTTCCACGGGATGAGGAATTATGATGTCTCCGAATCCGATATCCATGGACAGATTCTGCACAATAGTATCGAGATGACCGGTAAAACGTACTTTTACGCCATTATACTCACGTTCAAGAATAATATCTTCGACGGTAATACTACCCTCGGAAGTGTCGAATGTAACTCCATCCTCAGCGCAAGGAATAGATAGAATTTCCGCAAATGTCCTCTTGATATTGTCTTTATCCCGGCTGACTCTTTCCCCGAGAAAATCAATGTCGATGGTCGGCCTGGCCGCAAAGTGCTCATAAGCGAACAGCAGCGCACCGCCTTTCAGGTAGAAATTATCTCGATATCTGCTTTCAGAAAGCCTGTATAGCAGCCTTTCGTGCATGTAACGGATAAGAATCTGCTGATAAGTTGTGCCTTCACCAATCAGATTTTTCAGTTTGTCGCGTACCGAAACGCCGTAGTTTTTCACATTTGCCATATTATTCCCACATTTCAAGATACTTTTTCATGGTTACACCAATTCTCATCTGCGTCGCATAAGCCATCAGTTTCGTGATGCTCTTGTCCTTCCGCCTGAGGTAAGAGTGAAGGATTTCGGCACACACATCGATTCCCACTTTATTTCGGAACTTGACCGCATCGCAGACGGACTTTTCAAGGTCGGTAATCAGCACGCTGTGCCCGGATATTTCTCTGCGGACCACACCGAGTTCCCTGTATTTCTTCTGCCAGTAACAGAGCGTAACGGGCGGATAATCCGGAACGACAACACGCCGGTGCGTATCCACCGCAACAAAGAATGCTGTCGGAATCTGGGTGCTGATTTCATAGTATGCCCAGGCCGAGTAAAGGCACAGGATGCCGCCGGGGACAATGGACTCGATGTCAATCATTGTGTCGGCCAGTTCATCCGAGAGCATATAGACACCCCGCTTCACGCGGACTACCTCTCCATCCGATATAGCCTTGCGGAGCTCGTAATAGGGATTCGGGGTCTGCTCTTTTAGTGTCTTGGCACGGATGCTGCCGCCGTTCTCCGATATGTGCTGTTCAATACTCATCGTCCAATATTTTCACAAAGATACGGTAAATTTTTGAATTTACCGTAGTTTTATGAAAAATCTTTGGCGCCACACCTAATACAAGAAGAATGAGGCACCTACATTTCTGTAAATGCCTCATTTCCAGTGGTCTGGATGACTGGACTTGAACCAGCGACCTCCTGGTCCCTAACCAGGTGCGCTACCAACTGCGCTACATCCAGAAGAATGGAACGCAAAGTTACGACTTTTTCTGAAAATAACAAAAAAATCTACACTAAATCTATTCCGGCCTGTTTGCAGGCCTCACGCATGGGCTCCGGCCAGATCGATGACTGGATTTCCCCGATGTGCGCTTTCCGGAGCAGGTACATGCACAGCCGGGACTGGCCGATACCGCCGCCGATGGTGTAAGGGAGGCTTCCCTCCAGCAGCCGGCGGTGGAAATACAAGCCGGCCTTTTCCTCCTGGCCCCGTTCTGCCAGCTGCCGCTTCAAGGCCGACTCATCTACCCGGATACCCATGCTGGAGATTTCGAAGGCACTGTCCAGCACGGGGTTCCACAGCAGGATATCGCCGTTGAGCCCCTGGAAGCCGTCGCTGTTCGGGGTGCTCCAGTCGTCATAGTCCGCAGCGCGTCCGTCGTGCACCGTTCCGTCTTCCAGGCGGCAGCCGATGCCGATGATGAACACCGCCTTGTGCTCCTTGACCACGGCGTTTTCCCGCTCCTTCGGCGTCAGGCCGGGATACAGGCGGCGAAGCTGCTCCGCGTGGATGAAGAAAACCTCTTCCGGGAGCTCCGGGACCAGCTGCGGAAACTCTACATACAGCTTGTTCTCGGTCACTTTTACGGCCTCGTAGATGCGCCGGACCGTCTTTTTCAGAAAATCCAGGGTCCGGTCTTCCTTGCGGATTACCTTCTCCCAGTCCCACTGGTCTACATAGATGGAATGGATGTTGTCCAGGTCTTCGTCCGGCCGAAGGGCGTTCATGTCCGTGTAGATACCCCGCCCGGGAGCGATCCCCAGCTCTGCGAGCTTCAGGCGTTTCCACTTGGCCAGGGAATGTACCACCTCTGCCTGCCGGTCCCCCATGGACTTCACGGGGAAGCGTACGGGACGCTCCACGCCGTTGAGGTCGTCGTTGATACCCGTCCCGGAAAGGACCATCATGGGCGCAGTGACCCGAAGCAGGGCCAGCTGGGCGCTCAGGTTAAGCTGAAACATATCTTTCACAGCCTTGATGGCTTTTTCTGTCTGCTCGGTGGAGCCCAGCAGGTTTTTGTAGTCTTTCGGGATATACAATGACATGGATTCTCTGCGTTTTACGGCTGCAAAGATACAAAAAAAAGGAACCTTGCGGCTCCTTTCTGTAAGGAATGTGCCATTTTATTAGAACATGGCAATCAGTTCATCGTTGGAATAGGCATCTGCGCCGTAGCAGGTTTTCAGGTAGGCAAGGCCGTTCTGGTAGTCCTCTTCCGTGAAGGAATTGGTGGCTTCCTTAGCCACCACCACATCATAGCCCAGGCAGTAGGCGTCGGCGGCGGTATGGCGGCAGCACATGTGCGTGTGCAGGCCGGTGATCACTACCGTCTTCACGCCCAGCTCTTTCAGGAGGATATCCAGGTCTGTCTGGAAGAAACCGCTGTAGCGGCGCTTGGGCACCACATAATCCTGCTCTTTGGGAGCGAGTTCCGGAACCACCTCTGCACCGAGCGTACCCACCAGGGCATGGTCTCCCCAGATTTTGAGTTCCCGGTCTATTCCGGGAAGATGGGCGTCGTTGCAGTAAATGACAGGGACACCCTTTTCACGGGCGGCGTCCAGCAGACGGGCGGTAGCGGGAAGGATTTGCACAGCGCGGTCACAGCCGATAGATCCGGTGACAAAGTCGTTGAGCATGTCAACGACCAGGATGGCGGGAGCATTGAGTTTTTCCATTTCTGATACAATAAGGTTTGTCCTTAACGCACCAATTTCCATGCCAATAACCTATTAAACGCGGAATTATTAAAAAAAATCATTATGTTTGCAATTCAAACGGACTCGACACATGAAAATCATGAAATTTGGCGGCACATCCGTGGGGTCGGCCGCCCGGATCCGGAACGTAGCCCAGCTAGTGTCCGGAAATCAAAACAAAGGTTCCCTGGTGGTCCTCTCCGCCATGTCCGGGGTCACCAACACCCTGGCAGAAATCTGCGGTTATCTGTTCAACCGCAACCCCGACGGTGCCAAGGAAACCATGAAACGCCTGGAATCCAAGCATCTGACCGTGGCCCGGGAGCTGCTCGGAGACGACAGCGCCCAGCCTTATATTCACGAGACGTTCGAGGCCCTGGCCGCCCTCACCCGGGAATTCTTCGGCCCGGCGCAGGAAAAAGTGGTCATGGCCCAGGGGGAACTGCTTTCCACCCGCCTGATGGAACTGTACCTGAAGCAGCAAGGTGTGAACGTGATCCTGCTGCCGGCGCTGGACTTCATGAAGCTGGACAACCAGGGGGAACCGGACCTGCCCTACATCCGGGAGCATCTGCTGCCCCTGATGGAGACCCCGTGCGAGCTGTTCCTCACGCAAGGGTATATCTGCCGCAACGCCCACGGCGAGGTGGACAACCTCCAGCGCGGTGGCAGCGATTATACGGCATCCCTGGTGGGTGCCGCCGTCGGGGCCGACGAAATCCAGATCTGGACCGACATCGACGGCATGCACGACAACGACCCCCGGGTTGTGGAAAAGACCCGCGCCGTACGGCACCTGCACTTTGACGAAGCCGCCGAGCTGGCCTATTTCGGGGCCAAGATCCTCCACCCCACCTGCATCCAGCCGGCCAAGTTCGCCAATATCCCGGTACGCCTGCTGAACACGATGCAGCCGGACGCCCCCGGCACCCTGATAGACAATATCCCCGAGCCCGGCACCATCAAGGCTGTCGCGGCCAAAGACAATATCACCGCCATCAAGATCAAAAGCTCCCGGATGCTCCTTGCCCACGGTTTCCTGCGCAAGGTGTTCGAGATTTTCGAGAGCTACCGCACCCCGATCGACATGATCTGCACCTCCGAGGTGGGCGTTTCCGTGACCATCGACGACACCCGCTACCTGAGCGAGATTGTCCACGACCTCAAGAAATACGGCACCGTGACCGTAGACCTGGACATGTGCATCGTCTGCGTGGTGGGCGACATGGACTGGGAAAACCTGGGCTTCGAGTCCCGGGTGCTGTCGGCCATGAAAGACATTCCGGTGCGGATGGTCAGCTATGGCGGCAGCAACTACAACATCTCCCTGCTGGTGAAGGAAGAGGACAAGGCCCGCACCCTGCAGGAGTTGAGCCGAAGCTTATTTGCCGATGCTCAGAGGTAGCTTCCCGCTGGAGCGCTTCCGGGAACTCCGGACACCCTTTTACTATTACGACACACCGCTGCTGAAACGGACCCTGGAAACCGTCCGGGAACAGCTGCGGGACCGGCCGCTGTGGCAAGTCCACTATGCCGTGAAAGCCAATGCGAACCCGGGGATACTGGAAATCGTCGCAGGGGCCTCACTGGGGGCCGACTGCGTGAGCGGCGGAGAGATCCAGGCCGCCCTGGACGCCGGATTCCCAGCCTCGGGGATTGTCTATGCCGGTGTAGGAAAGGCCGACTGGGAAATCCGCCTGGCCCTGGAGCAGCGGATCCAGCGCTTCAACGTGGAATCGGAGGCCGAGCTGGAAGTGATTGCCGCCCTGGCCGCAGAGATGGGCGTTGTCGCACCGGTGAGCCTCCGGGTGAACCCGGACATCGGCGCGCATACCCATGCGGGCATCACTACCGGACTGGCCGAGAACAAGTTCGGCATCTACCACGGCGCACTGGAGCCGGTGATCCGCCGGGCGCTGGAGCTGAAGTCTGTCCGCTTCCTGGGGCTGCACTTCCATATCGGCTCGCAAATCCTGGACATGAGCGATTTCGCCGCCCTGTGCAACCGCATCAATGACATCCGGCGCACCCTGGAGCGGCACCGTCTGCCCACGGGAGACATCAATGTGGGCGGCGGACTGGGCATCGAGTACGCCCACCCCAACCACCTCCCCCTGGCCGACTTTGAAAGCTACTTCGGCACCTTCAAGCGCCTTCTGCCCGCCCACGTCCCCGTACACTTCGAACTGGGCAGGAGCCTGGTGGCCCCCTGCGGCAGCCTGATCAGCCGGGTCCTCTACGTCAAGGAAGGGCTGTCCCGGAAATTCGCCGTCCTGGACGCCGGGATGAACGACCTGGTGCGTCCGGCCATGTACCACGCCTCCCACCGGATCGAGAACCTGAGCTCCGACGGCCCCGAACAGGCCTACGACGTGGTGGGTCCCATCTGCGAAAGCTCCGACGTCTTCGGGAAAGATGTCATGCTCAGCGAATGCCGCCGCGGCGACTTCGTGGCCATCCGCTCTGCCGGCGCCTATGGCGAATCCATGGCCTCCCGATACAATTCCCGGCCGCTTCCCGGCAGCTTCTTCGAATAAAGTTCGTATCTTTGCAGGAATTATGGGCATCTACAGAGAAATGGGTCCGGAGGAATACCGAGACCTGGAAGCAAGAATCCTCTATGAGGACAATCACCTGCTGGTTTTCAACAAGCGGACAGGAGAAATCGTACAGGGAGACAAAACCGGGGACGAACCTTTAAGCGAAACCCTGAAAGCGTTTATCGCCCGGCGGGACGCCAAGCCCGGCCAGGTATTTCTGGGCGTTCCGCACCGCCTGGACCGCCCTGTGAGCGGGGTCACCCTCTTTGCCAAGACTTCCAAGGCGCTGGAGCGCCTGAACGAGATGCTCCGGCAAGGGCAGATCCACAAGACCTATTGGGCCCTCACCGGGGAGCGTCCCCCGAAAGAGGAAGACCTCCTTACCGACTTTCTCAGCCGGAACGAGAGTCAGAACAAGTCCTACGTCACCCCCCGGGGGAAAGAGGCCCGGCTCAAATACAAGCTCATCCAAACCACGGAACGCTATTTCCTTCTGGAAGTGGAGCTCTATACCGGCCGTCACCACCAGATCCGCTGCCAGCTCGCCCACATGGGCTGTCCCATCAAGGGAGACCTGAAGTACGGCGCCAAACGTTCCAATCCGGACGGCGGCATCTCGCTGCATGCCCGCCATATACGGTTCATCCACCCCGTCAAGAAGACCGAGGTGGATGTAACTGCCCCTGTTCCGGATAGCTGGAAAGGGATTCAGGGATAACGTTCCCGGCTGGGTTCTTTATTTTCTCCGGGTGGCTTTCACCCGCAATCGGGCGCACCATGAGCTGGGCGGCTCGCCCATGACCACTTTGAAACTCTGGAAATAAGAGGTGGGAGAATGGAAGCCGGACAACACGGCCAGTTCACTCACCCGCAGGCTCATATTGTTCCGGAAAAGGTCCATGGAATACATGATCCGGTAATAGTTCACGTATTGCCGGAAATTCTTTCCGGAATAATGGTTGATGGTCTTGGACAGATACGCTTTATTGGTGCACATGGCTCCGGCCAGGTCCTGGAGGGAGAAGGATTCCACCAGGAAAGGCCGCCGCTCTGTCATATACCTGCAAACTTTGTCGTAAAGGAGATGATCGATCGCCAAGGAATCGTAGTCCGCCGGGGCAAGCCCCGACGGGGAAACCGCAGGATGGGACAGTCCATCGGGGACGGTCCCGGAAAAGAGGGCCTTTTGCTTTTTCAGGCGCAGATACAGCCAGACGGCGGCAGCTGTAGCCAGTACGGCAACCAGGCCCGACAACAAAACAGGCAGGTTCATCTATGGGATACGGATGTGCCCGGAGCGTTATCCCGTATGTCAAAGAGCACTTATTTCTTGATGGTGTCGAAGCCTTTTCCGTAAACGCCGTTGACCGAGCTCACGGAAAGGAATGCGGACGAATCAATCTGCTTGATATGGCGCAGGAGCAGGTTCAGGTCTGTCTTGCGGGTAAGGACCATCAGCACCTTGGTGTCCTGTTTGGTGTACCAGCCCTTGCCGTCCAGCACCGTCACGCCCCGGTGGAGTTCGTGGGTGATGGCGTCGGCGATCTTCTCATACTGGGAAGAGAGGATGAACAGCTGCACGCTCTGCTGCGAACCGGAGATGTACATGTCCAGTACATAGCTGTTTACCGTGACCAGGATCAGGCCGTACACAACCGTGGTGATCTTGTCGGCGAAGGGCATCAGGTGGGTAAGCGGTTTTCCGTCGGCCCCCAGGAGGGCGGCGCCCGTCTCAGGATCCACGTCGGTCACATAGGAGGGAACGATAAGGGAGGAGGTGATAATGATAAAGTCCAGGAAAAGGATCACCTTGCCCGGAGACACATTATGGTATTTGGTGTAAATCAGGGCGATAATGTCCGTTCCGCCCGTACTGCCGCCGTTGGAGATGCTCATGCCGATACCGATACCGGCCATCAGGCCACCCATGAGCACCGACATCAGCTTTCCGTTCTGCAGGGCCAGGGTGTTGATGATGCTGTCCGGAATGAGTCCGGGCAGGAAGCGCAGCGCAACGGATGCCAGGATGATGGCATAGATGGTCTTGGCGCCGAATCCCATGCCCAGGATGACGATGGCCGCCGCTACCAGGATGGCGTTGATGACAAAGTAGCTGTAACCCATCTGGATGGTGCCTTGCGTGGCGTACTGGATCATGGAGCTGATACCTGAAACGCCCCCGCCCACGAGGTTGTTCGGAATCAGGAACAGGGCCCAGCCGGTTGTGTAGATCAGGATCCCGAGGGTGACCAGGAGCCACTCCTTGACAAGGGTCAATGCGTTTTTCTGTAAAGCCATTTCTGTTATTTCTTCTTTTTGCTTAACCCGGTTTTCATCTCGTCGAAGCCTTCTCCGTACACATTGTTGGCGGGGACCACGGTGACAAAAGCCTTGGGGTCGATGTCTTTGATTACCTTCACCAGGGAGGGGAGCTCGGTCTTGCGAAGCATCACCAGCAGCACCTGGCGGTCTTGCTGGGTGTACCAGCCGATAGAGCGGAGCGCCGTGACACCGCGCCCCATTTCCTTATTGATGTAGTCGCCGATTTTACCGTAGTGGTCCGAGAACACCAGCACCTGCACGGCCGACTCCTTACCCATCATGACCATGTCCAGAGAAAAGGCAAAGACACCCATACAGATGTAACCGTAGATGACGTCGGCAAAGTAGTGGCCGGGGATGAACATCAGCAGGCCGATCACGATAAAGTCTGAGATCAGGTAGAAGCGGCCCAGGGAGACCGGCCAGAACTTGTTGATAATCAGCGCAAGGATATCTGTTCCGCCCGTAGAGCCGCCGCGGAGCAGGATCATGCCCAGCCCCAGCGCCTCCAGCAGGCCGCCGATAATGGGGACCAGCACCTTTTCCCCCACTTCCAGCGGCTGCCCCTCCACGGACTTGAGGAACATCAGGTTGTCCCCGCCCAAAACACGGAACAGGATGGACGTGAGGATGATGGCATAGACGGTCTTGACCCCGAAACTGCGCCCCAGCACAATCCAGGCGATGACGAGCAGGATGGCGTTAAGGCCGAAGTTCCAGTACTCTACCGGAACGCCCGTTACCATGGACAGCAGGGCGCACACCCCCGTGAGGCCGCCGTCGATGATGCCGTTCGGGAGCAGGAACGACGTCCAGCCCATTACGAACAGCACGGCGCCGAAGGTAATGACCAAATAATCAAATATGACAAGCAGGACTTTTCTGGTTGCCGGTGACATATCACATTACTTTAAAACCACATTGACGATCCGGCCGGGGACCACGATCACTTTCGCAATGGTCTTGTCGGCCACATACTTGGGAGTAAGTTCGTTCGTGCGCACCGCAGCTTCTACGTCTGCAGGGGTGCTGGCGGCGTCCACTTCCAGGAAGAAACGCGTTTTTCCGTTGAAGGAGACGGGGTACTTGACCATGTTGTCGGCCGCCAGTTCGCTCTTGTATTCGGGGAAGGAGGCATAGACGACAGACTCTTCGTGGCCCAGCTGGTGCCAGAGTTCCTCCGCGATATGCGGGGCGAACGGCGAGAGCAGCACTACCAGGGGTTCCAGCACGGCCCGCTTGGAGCAGCCGCCCAGCTCGTTCAGGGCGATCATGAAGGCCGATATGGTGGTGTTGTAGGAGAAATGCTCGATGTCTTCCTGCTCCTTGCCGATGAGCTTGTGCAGGGCCTTGAGCTCTTCCCGGGTGGGCTCCCCGTCCGTGACCAGCCAGTTCTCGCGGTCCCAGAACAGGCGCCAGAACTTCTTGAGGAAACGGTTCACGCCGTCGATGCCCTTGGTGTCCCAGGGCTTGGCCTGCTCGATGGGGCCCAGGAACATCTCATACAAACGGAGGGTATCGGCCCCGTAGGTGTCGCAGATCTTGTCCGGATTCACCACGTTGTACATGCTCTTGGACATTTTCTCGATGGCCCAGCCGCAGATATACTCGCCGTCTTCCAGGATGAATTCGGCATCTTTATAGTCCGGACGCCAGGCCCGGAAGGCCTCGATGTCCAGGCGGTCGTTATAGACGATATTCACATCCACGTGCACGGGAATGGTCTCGTACTGGTCCTTGAGGCCGGCGGAGACAAACTTGTTGGTGCCGGGAATCAGGTACACGAAGTTGGAACGGCCCTGGATCATGCCCTGGTTGATGAGCTTGCAGAAGGGCTCATCCTCGCAGACATAGCCCAGGTCATACAGGAACTTGTTCCAGAAACGGCTGTAAATCAGGTGTCCCGTGGCATGCTCCGTACCGCCCACGTAGAGGTCTACGTTGCGCCAATAGGCATCGGCCT
>ODAI012700859.1_pt1 | contig 10335 bp, 11 predicted proteins | sample 1539321 | NCBI WGS metagenome assembly ODAI01 (sample SAMN02144231, study PRJEB22623) | gut metagenome | biome: sheep rumen | host: Ovis aries | place: New Zealand | reverse complement strand
GAACTGGCGGCCTACGAGTCTGAGATCGGCAATAAAAAGCAGGTCCTTGCGGCAAACAAATGTGATCTTCTGTATGAAGACTCCGATGCGCTTGACAGGATCCGCGATTACTGCAATGAGCTCGGTATAGAGATGTTCCCCATCAGTGCGGCGACGGGCCAGGGCGTCAGGGAGCTGCTCTATCATGTGAGCGGTCTTTTGGCGCAAATGCCTTCAGAGCCGACCGTATTTGAACAGGAATATGATCCGGAGCAGATGCTTCAGATCGATGCAACTGAGCCCTTTACGGTCACCTATGACGCCAAGAACAAGGAATATGTCATCGAAGGTCCCAAGGTCGAGAGAATGCTCGGCTATACAAATCTGGAGACCGAGAAGGGATTCCTTTTCTTCCAGAAATTCCTTCAGGAGAATAAGATCATCGACAGGCTGAAGGAACTGGGCTGCAGCGAAGGCGATACTGTCAGGCTTTACGGTCATCGCTTTGAGTATTATGATTAAATAAAGATCCGCTGATATGGAGCGGTAAGGAGAAGAAATGTTAACCAGTAAACAGAGATCTTATCTGATCGGGCTGTCCAACACGCTCGATCCAGTAGTTTCAGTCGGTAAGAACGGGATCAGCCCTGAGACGGTGGTCTCAACAGAAGAAGCTTTTAACACAAGAGAGCTTCTTAAAGGGGCTGTTATGAAAATGGCGCCCGTAACACCTCGTGAAGCAGCTGAGACGCTTGCGGGCAGGACCCGCTCTCAGGTCGTGATGGTGATCGGGAGAAAATTTGTGCTGTACAAGCCTTTTAAAGAAAATCCCAAGATCGTTCTTCCCGGCTGACCGGCAGACGGGGGGGTAATATGAACAGGGCTAAAGAGAAAATCGGGATCCTCGGAGGAACCTTTGATCCCATTCATTTGGGGCATCTGATCATTGCGGAACAGGCCAGGGACCAGTACGGACTTGACCGTGTGCTGCTCATTCCTTCAGGACACTCTTATTTCAAGGATCACCGCGAGCAGAAAGTGCTTTCCGCTGAGCAGAGGCTGGAAATGACAAGAATCGCGGCGGAGGGGTACGCGCCCTTTTCGGTTTCCGACATCGAAGTGAACAGACCGGGAAACACCTACAGTTTTGAGACTCTGGAAGAGATCGCTGCGGCCAATCCCGACGCGGAGCTCTTCTTTATTGTGGGAGCTGATACAGTGTGCGCTATGAGTACATGGAGAGAGCCCGCACGGATCTTTAACGTATGTACGGTGCTTGCCGCAATGCGCGAGGATCAGGTGGATCCTGAGATGTTTGAGAAGGAGATCGAGACCCTTCGAAGGGATTTCGGCGCCCGGATCCTTCCCGTGCACATTCCGAATATCGGAATTTCCTCGACACAGATCCGCCAAAGGGTCAGTTTGGGAAAATCTATACATTATTTGGTGCCGGATGCGCTCGAAAGTTATATAATGGAAACAGGGATCTACAAGTAGGGGAACGCGTAAAACGCGCAGATATGAAGGAGCAGATATTTGACTAAAAAGGAACGCATCAACCTGATCAAGGTGCTAGAATCAGAACTTGCATACGGACGATTCGTTCACACGCTGTATGTCTCCGGCACTGCTGCGAACCTTGCAATGCGTCATGGCGCCGACATAGAGAAGGCGGAAACCGCAGGACTGCTGCACGACTGTGCCAAATGTATGAACTTGGGGAAAATGCTCAAGATCTGCACGAAAGCGGGTCTGAAGCTCTCCGACATGGAAAAGGAGAGCGGAGCGCTTCTTCATTCCAAGGCAGGCGCTGTTATGGCTCATGATCAGTACGGAGTCACGGATGAGGATGTTCTGAACGCGATCAGGTATCACACTACCGGAAGACCGGGAATGAGTCTTCTGGAAAAGATCATTTTCGTGGCTGATTACCTGGAGCCCTGCAGGGACTCCGCGCCAAATCTCCCTCTGGTAAGAAAGCTCGCCTATGAAAATATAGATGTCTGTGTTCTGCAGATCCTTAAGGACACGCTGAGCTATCTCGGGACAACCGATTCGGAGGTAGATCCCATGACACAGAAAACCTATGAATACTACAGAACATTTGTGGAAGAGAGGAAATCCTATGAGTGAAATGAATGGCACCAAAGAAAGATCCGGAGAACTCGCCCGTATTGCGATCGCGGCACTTGAAGAGAAGAAAGCTACCGATATTCGTGTGATCGATATCAGCGAAGTTTCTGTCCTTGCGGATTACTTCATTATCGCAAACGGATCAAACCGTCCCCAGATCCAGGCCCTGTCTGACGAGGTCAGTGAAAAGATGGAGAAGGCAGGTGCGGTTCTCAAGCAAGTGGAAGGGGACGACAACGCAAGCTGGATCCTTCTCGACTTCGGGGATGTGATCGTGCATATATTCGGACAGGAGGACCGTCTCCTCTACGATCTGGAGAGAATTTGGAGAGATGGCAAACAGGTAGAGCCTGATGCACTGTGATCAGGGCTGCGGAAACTGATCCGCGGCATTTAGGCTGCGGCATTTGAGCTGCTGCTGATACTCTGAATGGTATAAAATCAAAAGGGCTGTCACGCCTCGCGAAAGGATCATCATATCCTTCGCGGGGGAGACAGCCCTTTAATTTGTTCATGTCAGTATTCACGTGACTGTGATCACATCACCCTGAAGACGCCGAATACCTTGCCGAGGATCACGCAATTGTCCACAATGATCGGATCCATTGTGTCATTCTCGGGCTGGAGCCGGATGTGTCCGTCTTCCTTGTAAAATGTCTTGACGGTAGCGCCGTCATCAATAAGGGCTACTACGATCTCTCCGTTTCTCGCTGTCCTGCATGAATTGACGAAGACCAGGTCTCCGTTAAAGATTCCCGCATTGATCATGGAGTCACCTCTGATCCTCAGAGCAAAGGATTCTCCGGAAGGAACGAACTCCGCCGGAACAGGAAAATAGCTCTCAATGTTCTCCTGCGCGAGAATGGGCTGTCCTGCGGCGACATTGCCGACGATCGGAAGAGAGGACATCTCAGTGCGGACCATCTGGAAGCTGTCATCACAGATCTCGATCGCCCTGGGCTTGGTGGGATCTCTCCTGATATAACCGTTGCGCTCGAGTGTTGAAAGGTGGGAGTGAACGGAAGAAGTGGATTTCAGGTCCACCTTCTCACAGATCTCACGCACAGTCGGGGGATATCCCCTTGTGAGAATTTCTTCCTTGAGATAATCAAGTATTTCCTGCTGCTTCCTGGATATCTTCCCGGGCATAGCTATGACCTCCTGTTTCTGTCTGAATAAGACTCTTCTTATATAACTTTATTATATATTCAATTTCCTGAAAAAGCAAACATATATTCAGAATAAGTGTTCGATTTTTCTTGACATACGAATAAATGTTCGATAGAATAAGGATGCAAACATTAGTTCGCAGTAGCCTTGGACGGAAAGGGGATTTCAATGAAAAGCGCATATACAGGAATCGACGTACTTAATTGTGTACAGGGAAATACAGTGAGAATCGCAAATGCGGCTGACTTCTATAATGAGAGCTGCGTCGTGTATGACTTTAACAGGGAAGCCTTTTCCAGAAGGGCAGCATCGGAATCTGTTTCGGAGCGGAAGGTTTCACGCCGGCCGGTTTCAATGAGCGAACAGAACAGAAGGCGCAGGATCAAGAACAGAAGGAAGCAGGCAGCGAAAGCGAGAGCAAGAAGAGCATTAGCTTTGCGCATGGCCGTTCTTGCCGCCTTTTTGATCATGGTCTTTGGTATCGGAGGAATCGCTTCAAGAGCACAGAGCCGGAAGGCCCCGGATGCATATAAGTACTATGACACGATCACAGTTGCATACCAGGAGAATCTTCTTGATATAGTACAGAGATATGATGACAGGGATTACTATGAAACTCAGCTCGACTATGTAGAGGAGCTCTGCAGGATCAATAATCTCACCTATGACGGAACAGCCTATCCGGATATTGCTCCGGGCACTCATCTTGTAGTACCATATTATTCTACGGAACTCAAATGATTGCGAGGAGCAGAATGGTATTATGAAGATCGATCTGATCACAGGTTTTCTGGGCGCCGGCAAGACGACGTTTATCCATCTCTACGCACGATATCTGATCGGGCGGGGAGAGAAGATCTGTATTCTTGAAAATGACTACGGTGCGGTGAACGTTGATATGATGTTTCTCCAGGATCTTCTGGGAGATAACTGCGAGCTGGAAATGGTGGTCGGAGGAGATGGCCTTGAGGCGCACAGAAGGCGTTTTAAGACCAAACTGATCTCAATGGCGATGACGGGGTATGACCGGGTACTGGTTGAACCTTCCGGGGTCTTTGATGTGGATGAGTTTTTCGACGTACTCCGGGAAGAGCCCCTTGACCGCTGGTATGAGCCGGGCAATGTGATTTCCATCGTCAGTGCAGATACGGAGGAGAAACTGTCAGCAGATTCCAGATATCTGCTGGCATCACAGATCGCAGATGCGGGATGTGTGATCCTGAGTAAAGTTCAGCTGTCCGGAAGAGAAGACATCTCGAGAACGATCCGACTGATGAATAGCGCATTGGAGGAATGCGGATGCAGCAGAAGGTTCGGGAGTGATGTGATCGCACAAGATTGGGATGAATTTGATCATCAGACCTTCGAACGGATCAGCAGCTGTGGCCATCAGCAGAATGCCTATGTGAAATACCAGGTTGAGCAGAGTGGCGCATACAGTTCAGTCTTTTATTTTTACGTTTTCATGAACGAGAACGAAATCAAGGAAGCGGTGAAGAGAATCTTTGAAGATCCATCCTGCGGAGATATACACCGTATTAAGGGATTTGTCAGGACAGATCATGACCGATGGCTTCAGATCAATGCGGTTCGTGAAAAGGCGGAGTATCTATACACTGATACCGGTCAGGATGCACTGATTGTGATCGGAGAACACATTAATAAGCCGGCTGTTGATAATTATCTGCTCAGCAGCGCGAGATATCACGGGGAACTATGACCTTTCAGAGGCTGGTTCCTCTTTTTTACGTCTTTTGTTTCGACGATAATACGAAATCAGAAATAAAAGTGTAATAAATTAAATAATTTATTACATAAATATTAAATTTAGTATTGTAAATATTAAGCAAATGTTGTAACATAGGATTTGCCAAACAACTTTGTGATAATATTTGTGAGAAATGCGCAAGTACACATTCGCTCCTTATATTGTCGCGTGCAACTATTTAAACTAAGCACCAAATTTTATAAGGAGAATAGTGATGAAACGAGTGCGTGTTATTGCAATGCTGCTCACTGCAGTTCTTAGTGTCTCTTCTTTACCCGTGGCAAGTGTGAGTGCGGCTCAGACAGCGACGGTTACAGCCTATGCAACACAGAAGGTACAGAGTAACAGCCCTGTGACCATCAAAGAGACCACTTCCACCAAGAAGTCGGAGAGCAAGAAGAAGGTTGTCAAGTTAGGCTGGGTAAAAAAGAACAATAAGTGGTACTATGTGACGAAAAAAGGTAACAAGACCGGCTGGGCTAAGATTGACGGCAAGAAGTACTATTTTGACAGTAAAGGGGTCATGTTGACCGGAGTTCAGACGATCAAAGGAAAGAAGTACTGCTTCTCCAGATCGGGCCATATACTTACCGGCTGGAAAAAGCTCAGTAAGAAATGGTTTTACTTTGACAAAAAAGACGGTCATATGTGGACTGGATGGAAACACCTGGGTGACAGATGGTTCCTGCTTGACCGCAAGACCGGTGCGATGGCAACGGGCTGGACAACAGATAAAGGCAAGAAGTATTATTTCCGCAATGACGGAGTATTATTGAACGGCCCTCACGTCTATAAGATCGGGAAAAAGTACTACTTCTTCGAAAGCGGCGGTGCGCTGACAACTACAGAAGGCTGGAAGGTCTCTGATTCAGGTGCTCATTTCTATACCTACAAGGATGGAACAGTTGCCGTCAATAAGGAGATCGACGGAAAGATCATTGCTGCGGATGGCGTCGGCGTGATCAAGACCAAGAATGAAATGGACAGGATCGCACAGGGATATGCCAGTGATACGAAGTACCTTGTGCTTGCAAATCTTGATACCCATCAGCTGTGTGTCTACAAAGGCAACAGAGGTGAGTGGAAGAGGATCAAGGGTGAGTGGGAGCTCACATGCGGCGCTCCGGCTACCAGAACACCTTGCGGACAGTTTAAACTTTGCTATAAGAATCCCACCGGTTACGGCTGGAAGAACTTTAAGCTTTGCAGAGCTGCTTATGTCTATTGGACGACTGCAGGATTCATGATCCACACCATTCTCTATGAGAAATGGGGCTCGGATGATCCTGAATATGCGGAAATCGCAGATGACAGACTTGGAATGAACCTGTCAATGAGCTGCATTCGACTTGCACTCGAACACGCACGCTGGATTTACAAAAACATTCCGACCGGTACACGGTTGGTTGTTGTAGAGTGAGTAATCACAAAGTTGAAGGCAGAAAAAGACTTCGGCGACGGCCGGAGTCTTTTTCATTGTATTATTTGGATAATTAAAATGGATGTTGAATTTAGCGATTTAATATAATGCATTATAGATGCTATACTATAAACAGCGTCTCAAAACAGATTCAACCGACAGGTTATAAAAGGGGGAGAGTATGCGGCTGGTGATTCAGTGCGTAGAGCACGCGGAAGTGGAGACAGAGAATAATATCATCGGAAAGATCGGGAAAGGTTTTCTGGTTTTTATCGGTATCTGTGAGAAAGACACTCGTGAAACAGCGGACCGGATGATCGAAAAAATGCTAAAGCTCCGGATATTTGAAGATGAGAACGGAAAGACCAATCTTAATCTTTCAGCAGTAAACGGAGAGCTCCTTCTGGTCTCACAGTTTACTCTTTACGCGGATTGCAGGAAGGGAAACCGACCTTCCTTTATAAAAGCTGGTTCTCCTGAACATGCCCAGGAATTATACGACTATGTTGTCGCAAAGTGTGAAAAACTTACCGGGAAGCTTCCGCAGACGGGCAGTTTCGGTGCACTCATGAAAGTTCATCTGACAAACTACGGACCATTTACAATACTGATGGATTCAGAAGAACTTGGATATTAATCCGGTTATTGATCTTATTGGAGGAAGACATGAGCAAGAAAGCAAACAGATCTATTTGTATCGCGGCTGCGCTGTTGATTATTCTTCTGTTAGTGCGGACGATCAGAACACCGGGGTCAGTTCCGGAAGACTATATACCCGGTGTTTATTCAACGGTCTGGTCGCTGGTACCGCCGATCGTAGCGATCATACTCGCCATGATTACCAAAGAGGTGTACAGTTCGCTCTTTATCGGAGTAGTGGTCGGAGCTCTGCTGTATTCTGACGGAAACTTAGAGCTTGCACTCAATACAATGTTGTATCATCCGGACGGAGGATTTGTGATCAACCTGACGGATCTGTCTCATGCGAGTATCCTGGTGTTCGTTTCTATTCTGGGCGGATTGGTCGTTTTAATGAACAAGTCCGGAGGTGCGCTGGCTTTCGGAGACTGGGCTTCCGCCAGGATCAAGGGGCGCGTCGGCGCTCAATTGGCTACGATTCTGATGGGGATCCTGATCTTTGTGGATGACGGATTTAACTGTATGACAGTTGGCTCTGTCATGAGGCCGATCACGGACAAGTATAATGTTTCCAGAGCCAAGCTGGCATATATTCTCGATTCGACAGCAGCACCTGTCTGTATTATTGCGCCGATTTCCTGTTGGGCGGCCGCAGTCAGCTATGCCGTGCCCGCATCAATGAACATCAATGGCTTCAATATGTTCATTCGTACGATTCCGTACAATTTTTATGCGTTTACAACACTCCTGCTCATGGTCCTTCTCGCTGTATTTGAACTGGATTTTGGCCCGATGAGGCTCCATGAGTTCAATGCCAGGACCAAAGGAGATCTGTTTACATCCGGAGACAGGCCTTACAGCGAGACGCATACTCAGGAGGAACATGAGAAATCCCATGTTTCCAATCTCAGCATTCCGGTGATCACGCTGATCGTGACCTGTATTCTGGGGATGATCTATACAGGCGGTTTCTTTGAGGGTGCAACACTGATCGAGGCATTTTCAAATGCGGATTCCGCGAGAGCGCTGGTTATGGGCAGCCTCATCACACTGCTCCTGACTTTCTTCCTCTATATGTGGAGAGGTGTCATGGACCTCAATGAGTTCATGGGCTGTCTTCCCGCGGGATTTCGATCGATGTGCGCACCTATGATCATTTTGATCCTGTCATGGAACCTTTCCGGAATGACCGGTCTCCTTGGTGCGGGGGAATTCGTACACGACGTGATCAATGCATCGGCGTCCTCCTTCCAGATGTTTCTTCCGGTGATCGTATTTATTGTCTCAGTTTTCCTCGCTTTTTCCACGGGGACAAGCTGGGGGACTTTCTCTATTTTGATCCCGATCGTCTGCACGGTATTTGCTTCTTCAAGTACGAATGAGATGCTTGTGATCAGTATTGCGGCTTGCCTTGCGGGAGCTGTATGCGGCGATCACTGTTCGCCGATCTCTGATACAACGATCATGTCTTCGGCAGGTGCCTGTTCAAATCATATCAACCACGTGAACACGCAGCTGCCCTATGCGATGACATCGGCGGCCGTCTCTGCGGTCGGCTATTTGATTGCCGGTGTGCTCGGGTATATACTTGAAGGGCCGGCGGCGATGATCGCGGCGCCTATAACAATGGCTTTAATGGTACTTACAGTATTTGTGATTCGCAATATAGAAAAGCGACGGAGTGAAGCAGAATGAAATATGATTTTGAGAGTATTATGAACAGACGCGGCATGGATGCCATTGCAGTGGATTCCCTTGGAAAAGGGGATCCTTCCTTTACGCCCAGGGCGCCGCAGGACGGGTTCGACATCATCCCTATGTGGGTCGCCGACATGAACTTTCCGGCGTGTCCGACAATTCCAAAAGCGATCTCGGAGAGGGTTCAGCATCCTGCCTACGGATATTTTGAAGTGAGAGATGAATACTATGACAAGATCATCCGCTGGCATGAAAGGCACAATCATGTGACCGGCCTCTCAGCAGAGATGATCGGCTATGAAAACGGTGTTCTGGGAGGAGTACTGTCTGCACTCGGCGTATTCTGCTCCAGAGGAGACAGCGTTCTTCTTCATTCTCCCACTTATATCGGTTTTACGGGCAGCCTTACCAACTGCGGCTACAAGATCGTACATTCTGCCCTTTACCGGGATGAGCAGGGAATTTGGCGCATGAATCTGGCTGACATGGAGGAGAAGATCCGCAAACATCATATCCATGCCGCGATTTTCTGTTCCCCGCACAATCCTACCGGCAGAGTGTGGACAAAAGAAGAGATCCTTGACTTTACACAGCTGTGCCGCAAATACGATGTAAAAATCGTCTCGGATGAGATCTGGTCTGATATTATACTCGGCGGCAGGCAGCACATTCCTACGCAGTCTGTTTCTGAGGATGCAAAATATCGCACAGCCGCATTTTACGCGCCGTCCAAAACATTTAATCTTGCCGGACTGGTGGGTGCCTACCATATCATCTATGATCCCTGGATCCGTGAGAGGGTAAAGAAAGAGAGTTCTCTGTCGCACTATAACAGCGTAAATCTGCTGTCTATGTATGCGCTCCTCGGCGCATACAGTCCGGAGGGATATGAGTGGCTGGATGAATTGCGCGAAGTGCTTGGGGCAAATATTGACTACGCCTGCAGTTATATCGAAGCGAATTTTCCGGATCTGGAAGTCATGAAGCCGGAAGGAACATATATGCTGTTCGTCGATTGTTCAAAATACTGTGCAAAGAAGGCTCTGACGATGGATGAGATTCTCGACAAGTGCTGGAAAGTCGGCGTAGCGGTCCAGGATGGAAGACCTTTCCACGGGGCTGCACATATTCGCATGAATCTGGCGCTTCCGTTATCACGGGTGAAGGAAGCGTTTGACAGGCTGCAGAAGTATGTTTTTGTGTAAAAAAACGTAAAACCAATCAGGTATAAACTAATTAAAAATTCCTTCAAAAAGTACTTGCATTGGTCGCGGCAGAGTGATAAGATACCTCTTGCCGTCAAGAGAGGCGGGCACGAAAGAGAAACGGACCGGAAGGTTCTGTAAAATATCTCAAAAAAGTGCTTGACAATCAAAACGGTCTGATGTAAACTATCAGAGTTGCTGCTGAAACAAAGCAGTGCGGATGACCTGCCAGACAGGCATCCGAAAGACCATAGCAATCGAATATATGACAACTTAACAGAAATGCAACCCTGAATATATTCCTAATAAGAAGGCCGGGACCG